>WNFN01227994.1_pt1 | contig 12609 bp, 8 predicted proteins | sample 5400161 | NCBI WGS metagenome assembly WNFN01 (sample SAMN13153353, study PRJNA577476) | soil metagenome | isolation source: 80 cm saprolite on Douglas fir-dominated hillslope | place: USA:California | collected 2013-09-17
CGCCGTGCCCCGTCGCCGTCGCGAACGCCGAGAACCTACTCACAATTGGCAAGAGATTCAACAACAGTCGCTCTGGCCCGAACAAGAGCAATATGAGCGACTGAGACCTATGCTCCTTTTTGGGCAAACTTCCGCCGAGCGGGCCAAAGAAACCGGGACCAGTGAACGTACCCTGCGTTACCAGGCAGATCAGTTTGAGCAGTCCGGCATGATCAGCCTGTTTCCCAGAGAGCATGCGCCGACGCAGGCATCGCCAGGGCGCAATCTTCCGCCAGAGATACGTCAACTGATTGTTGACTTGAAAGCAGAGCACCCTGGCTTTACCCCACACGAGATTGCCACGATTTGTTTTCTGCGCTTTGAGCGCAGGCCAAGCGATCACACAGTCAAGCGTGTCCTGGCTGACGGTGGGAGTACCACCGTGACCGGGCGGCGCTATCCACCCTATGCCCAGATCGCCGACCCCTACCAGCGCCGCCGTGCTGTTGTCGATCTGCACGCAGAAGGATGGTCTAACACAGCCATTAGCGCCTACCTTCAAACCCCTCGCCATCGGGTGTATGAGGTGCTCAAACGATGGGCCTTGTTCGGCCACAAGGGCCTCGAAGATATCCCGCAGTGGCACGCGCGCAAAGCGGGCACGCGCGAGATCGATGAGGTGGGGAAGCTCGCGCGTGAGTCTCCTGAGCTGGGGGCGTACCGCGTGCGAGCTGCCCTGGAGCAGATCGGCATCTACCTTTCCCAGGCGACGTGTGGAAGGCTCCTGGCCCTCAATCGCAAACTCTATGGAGTGTCGCCTCCCGAAAGCAGCGTCGAACGTCCGCGCAAGGAGATGCCATTTAAGGCACATTTCAGGCATGAGTATTGGTCGGTGGACGTGAGGTACATAGAAAAGCACAGTCTAGGATTTCCAGAACCAACCTATTTAATCAGCGTTTTAGAGAACTACAGTCGGGCAATCCTAGCAAGCAAAATATCTCGCACACAAAATCAGTGGGACTTTCTTGAGGTGCTTTTCGCGGCCTTCTCTACTGCCGGCGTGCCCAATGCGATTGTCAGTGACGGTGGAGCGATTTTTTACTGCAATCAAGCTATGGACGTGTATTCCGCGCTAGGGATTATGAAAGAGCGTATAGAGCCTCGTCAAGCATGGCAAAATTACATCGAGTCTCACTTCAATATATTCAGAAGAATGAGTGACGCGAAATTGGAGCGGGCGACGAGTTGGGAAGAAGTTCTCTCTATTCATCGCAAGTGGATGCATGATTACGATGTGCAGCGACACTGGGCGCACGAGGAGCGCGACGATGCCCGTCACAGTCCCGTGGAAGTGCTCGGTGGGCAGACCGGCACGATGTACGAGCCTTCGGTGCTGGACCGCATCCTGTTTGCTACTCGGTACACGCGCCACCTGGATCGACATGGGTATCTCCGTTTCCAAAATTGGAAACTGTACGGGGAGCGAGGTCTAGCCAAGGCTCCTGTGACCGTCTGGATACATGACGGCTCGCTCAAGGTTGAGCACCAAGCCGTCACCGTTTCACAGTACCCGCGTCTCGCTCCAGGAGGATCGCAAGCGCTTGCGGGAAGTTAGCAATCCTCGTCTGGTGGAAACGCCGTTCCGCTCACCTCAGTTAACCCTGTGGACGATCAACGCCGATGAATGGTTGCTCTATTGGCGAGCGCCCGATCCTGCGCCCGCGCGCCGCAAACGCCGTGTCGAGGGCCTCGTGCAACCGCTCTTGTTTGACGTTGCGCCCTTGGAGAAGGCCGTGGGAGCCGACGCGCCCAGTCTTGCCACGCCCGCACGCAGTCGGCTCCGTGTCATCCCCAAGCCAACCGCTGATCGGGAACCAGAAGAGTAGTTCACGGCGACTGCGGCACGGCATCAGTCGGCCAAGGCTCGCGAAACCGGACAAGGTAGTGGTTCTATCCGAGCAGCTCGTCCTGCCTGAGTTCGGCGCGGAGAGATCACTGGAGAGAGGAGCAACCCATGAGATCGTTCCAAACGACTGTGGAACTTTTCCAAGCATATATCCAGCAACAACACTGGTCGATCACTGAGGAAAAATCCGTCAAAAATGGTCTCCAGTTGTTTGTGACAGACGGACAAACCCAGTCACCGGTTATCTGTTTTGCCAATGGAAATGCGCTTATTCAGGGTGCTGCGAGTCCACTCAAAACCCAACTACAAACGTGGTGGAATCTGCAAAAAACACTGGGGGAGACGAGAGCATCGCCGTTCAAAGCACATATTGGAACGGATGAAGCAGGGAAGGGAGACTACTTTGGTCCGTTGGTCGTCGCAGGTGTCTTTGTCGATGAGCAAACTGCTTTGCAACTCCGAGCATTGGGGGTTCGCGATAGCAAAACACTCTCTGATACGGCGATTCTTTCCCTGGCTGATGAGATCAAGCGCCTCTGCTCCCCGCGACATGCTCATGTCCTTGCCTACCAGCCCACTCAGTACAATGAACTCTATCAAGAGGTACAAAATCTCAATCTCCTCCTCGCCAAAGCCCATGCACAGACGATTCAGACAATGCAGCGAGAGACCCAATGCCAATATGCCCTGGTCGATCAATTCGGTCCTAAAGCGCTTGTGGCACAAGCATTACAAGCAGCGGGATGTCAGATCACGCTGGAACAACGAACACACGCAGAGGAAGATGTGGCTGTAGCAGCAGCCTCGATCCTTGCGCGGGCGGCATTTCTTCACGATTTGGAAAGACTTTCCATAGAATCGCTAATGGAACTGCCAAAAGGTGCTTCTGCTCCAGTTGTTGCTGCCGGCAGGTCTCTCGTCGCGAAATCAGGCCGGGATGGATTAGGGAGAGTTGCAAAGGTGCATTTTAAGCTGACGCAGGCGATTCTCCAGTAGCGCTGCGAAACGGAAGCCGCGATCGTTGCTCTTACAGGGCAACTCGTCCTTCCTGAATTTGGCGCGACTGGATAACTGGAGAAGACGCAAGACCTACCCATTGGGCTAAAACCTTGTTGGGACCACAGAAATCGAGTAAAATGTTTGTAATGGAAGAAATGAGCAGAAAGGAGGAATCTTTTATGGCCAAAGGACACGGCGGTGGTTCCAGCCATACAGGTCGTGGGAGCGGATCCAAATCAAGCGCTCCCATGACCAAAGAGGCAGCTTCACGCATCCAGTCCGCAGGAGATCGCACGCCTTCCGGCAAAACGAGGTAGGACTACAGCGGCTGGTAGAAATATTGAGCCATTCCATAGTCAACACTGAGGCGAAAGAAGAAAGAGGATTCCCACTTCCCAAGCCATCAAGAAACCTCGGCTTTCTGTCTCAGCTTTTCCGTCAAGAGGGGTGTGTTTTGAGACGCTGTTTTTGAGATGCGTTTTGATACAAAAACATCAGGTTATCGTCAGCACAAAATCATGTACCAGAACACGATGCTGGTCGGCATCTGGCTGTCTCATCAAACGGACGATTTCGAGACGATAGCTCGCCTCTGCACTCCGTACACGAATAGTCGCTCATTTAATTCACTTTCTGTTTACTGTGGGTAATCTGTCCAGATTTCAGGATCATAATCCTTCTCCTGGCTGTAGGACATGAGCGTTTGCGCATTGGTGAACAGATCTCGCCGGCCAGCTTTTAAGGCGGTCAGCCAGTTCTCGCGCATCTGGCCGAGGGTTGGGCAGATTCCTGAATTTGAACAGAGCACATTCTGGTTATAAACACCATTGTTTTTGGCCCAGGCGCTGACAGCTTCCAGGTCCTGAATGGCCCCTTGCGTATCTCCGGCTACCGCTCTGGCCAGGCCGCGGCTATCACGATAGGCCCCATCGTTTGGCATCAGGTTGACGGCCTGGTCGCAGGCGGGCAGGGCCTCGCGCGCAAAGCCTCCTGTCGCGCCCGTCCAGCAGACCATGTCGCTGAGGAAAAGATCGGCGTTCTGAAGGGCCAGTTGGACAGCCCGGGGAAAGAGCTGCGAGGCCTGGTGCCGATCTGCCATCTTGAGCGCGTTCTGCATCAGCTGGATCGCGACCGAGGGATGAACGGGAAACTGGGGACAGATCTTCTGGTATGGCTCACCCGGGAACGCCTGATCCCATTCTGAGGCGGTCAGGTTGCGCTGCGCAATGGCACAGGCGCTTGTCTGCCAGACCTGCGGATTCAGGCTGAGAGCCTGCACTCCATTCCCACCTTCACCCTGGATAATCAGCCACTGCTTATCCGGGCTAAAGCCAACGATCACCCCTGAAAGAGGCTGCAGAGTCTGATACGCTATCAGTGGGGTAGAGCTCTGATTGTCCCACAGGGCCATCCTGCCCATGGTAGAGGAGGCGATCAATCTTCCATCCTGACTAAACGCGACCATTGAGCCATCCGGGCCGGCTCCCCCGGTGCGAGGATAGGGGATGCTCAAGACCTGGGGGAGCTGCTTGCCAGAAGTCGTATCCCAGAACGTCACCTGGCCTTGCAGGGTTATGGCCAGCATACGGCTATCCGGGCTAAACGCAACGAGGCCATGCGCGAGATCTGCGACCTTTTTGCCTTTCTCCAGATCCCAGAGCACAAGCGCGCTTTGCGCGGTTGCGAAAGGGAGCTGCTGCGCGGTAGCTGTTTGTGTATTCCAGAGGGTCGTGGCAGAGTTATAGACCAGAAAACGGCCATCAGGGCTGAAAACCGGCTGGCCATCAGGAGTGGAAGCCAGGATATGCGCGTATTTCATGCTAAAACTGATACCACTGAAGTCATAGCTCTTGTGAGATGCATCCACGCCGAGTTTGCCCGTGCGCCGCCCTGTGCCAGCATTCCATAGGAGGATGGCCTGGCCCGAGGCAGCGGCCAGGGTGCTGCCATCAGAGCTAAAGCTGAGGCTTGTTGGCATGGCATTGCTCAGGTCTCCGATGGTCTGATTACCATTCTGAAACTCAGGAGTGGCCAGGGTTGAGAGGATTTTGCCGGTCGCCAGGTTCCACACGGTAATCTGGCCAGGGCTGGTGACAGTTGCCAGCAAGTTGCCGCGGGGACTCAAGGCAAATTCATTGGTCGTAGCAGGGAGCGTCAGGCTCACCCGGTTGTGCGTGAGATCCCAGACAGAGATCTGCGTGATGGTGGTCATCCCGTCTTTATTTTGTGAGCCTGTGACGTCAACTAGGCTCTTCCCATCGGGGCCGACAACAGGCGGATCCACATAAGCGGTCCCCAGAGAGAAAGGGAGGTTCCTGGTGATAGGGGAGACAACTTGCAGTTGCCAGAGCAGAATGGTATTGGAGGTATCAGCAGAAGCCAGTTGCAGGCCATCATGGCTGAAGGTCAGTTGAGTCACAGCACTCACCATTTTGTTCGAGGTGGAAGCGCACTATCCGGGCTAAAGGCCAGGCTGTCCACTGCGCCAGTATGTTCGATTGTGGGAGACGATATCGCCTGGCCTATGGCGGTATCCCACAACTGAACCGATCCATCTGCTCCTCCAAAAGCAATGTATCGGCCATTCGGGCTGATGGCTATGGTCGCAGCAGATCCTGGACTCGTTGAGAACAGTGGGTGCAAGAACGTATTTGTAGCACTGTCCCACTGCAGAACCTGTTCCTTCGCGCAATAATAGGATGGACCACTGATACAGGTGGCAACCTCTACGCGCGTGCCAGCTGCATTAAATGCCAGAGCCATCGACGTCCCCTGAAAAGGCTGGGAACTGGACGTGACCTTGCCCAGGGAGAGATCGAAGAGAGAGATCCAGATGCTTTCAGCAGTACCAGTTGTTGGAGATTCCAGAAAAGCGAGTTTTTTCCCATCGGGACTGAAGGCCATGCCGTCAAGAGAGGTGTCTGGAAAAGAGAGACTGCTCACTTTTTTTTCCGCGGCCAGATCCCAGATCTCGATAAAGCCTTGAGAGGTGAAAAAATCATCACCTACCACGGCCAGCGTTCGGCCATCTGGACTGAGAGCCAGGTCGCTGATCCTTCTGTGAGAGTCGAACGGAATGGTCCCGGTATCGAGGTAATGGACAGCTTTCTTTGCCAGGTTCCAGATCGAAATCTGCCCCTGCAACCGGGCGTTGATCAGCGTCTGGCCATCTGCTTCAAAGAGGAGCCTGCTTTTATGATTTTCATCAAGGTCCTGGGATGGGACATAATTGCCCTCGTGCAGGACTTCCGCCAGATGGGGGCTGGCCAGCAAGACGCTGAGCAGGGTATTGCGCGTATCAGCGTTGCTCGCGGTTTGATAGGCCTTGAGGGCCAGCAGCAGAGCTTCTTCCTTATTATCGTGCAACAGAGCCAGGCGGGCCTGGATGACGAGTTCCCGCGAGTTCGCAGTCTGCGTCTGGAGCAGGGCACGTTGGGCCTGGAGCTGAGCTTGCTGCCAGTTAAAGAAGGCGACACTGCTCAGGACCACCGCGACCACCAGAAAGACTGAGAGGACGGCCGCCAGGCCGCGCAAACGATTGGAGGCCTGGCGCTGCAGCTGGAGCGCGCGTCTCTGCCGGACCAGCTCTGTCTCCAGCAGGGCCTTTTGTTTGCTTGCGCTGGCCTGCAGGAAGGCGATCTCGCGGGCGCTGGCCGTCTGGCGTTGGGCCAGTTGCTCGGCTTCGTTGAGGACCGCGCCCCGCAGCAGCAGATCATCTGGCTGGCCCCGCTGCTCCCATTCCGCGGCCTTGCTGCTGACCGCCAGTTGCAGGCGCAGATCATCGCGGGCCTCGTTCAGCCAGTTGGCCAGGCGGGTCCAGGCCCCGATCAGGGCCTCATGGCTGATATCGATGGTGGTGGTGCCCATGATCTCATCGGTGGTCAGCAGGCGGGCCGCGATAAAGGCCTCTGCCGTGGCCTGGAGGAGCGCCGTCTGCTGAGCGTCGGGCAGCAGCAGTTCGCTGAGCGAGGCCCGGCGGCGGCTGCTATCCCTGGCGGTCAGGCCCGGATCGATCAGGCGCAGGAAGAGGTGGCGCGCCAGGAGCCGATGCTGCTCTGAGGGCAGGCCCTGGTAGACGGTCTCGGCGTGCCGGGCCAGCGCGCCCCTGACGCCTCCCATCGCGCGATACGCCTGCAGAGTTAAGAGCCGGCCCTGGCGCTGCAGAAAGAGCTGCTCCAGGGTGAACTGCAGCAACGGCAAGGTCCCTGGCTGCTCCTGCACCTCAAAGACCAGCTCGCTGACCAGATTGCCCTCAAAGGCCACCTGGACATCTGGCAGCGCTGCGGGACCACGGATGGCCGCCCGCAATTCGGTCGCGCTCATGGGGAGCGCCGAGGTCTGATGCGCTTCGAGTAGGCGATAGAACCTGGGATAGGCCATGCAGCGATGGTAGAGGTCGGCGCGCAAGGTCAGCACCACGATCACGGGACCCGGCTCCTCCGTGGCGGCCATGGCCAGCAGGGTGAGAAATTGCTGGCGCTCCTGCTCCGTTTCGGTCAGGGTGAAGAGCTCCTCAAACTGGTCAATAACCAGCACGACGTGCTCCTCTGGCTGGCGTACCAGGTACCCGGCCAGCCTGTGGAGGCCGAAGCCCGCCGCATGGAGCAGTTCAGCCTGTAGCTGCTGGAGCTGGCCCGGCGGGAGATGAGGAGCCAGTGCGGAGGCCAGGGCCTGCAGATTTCCCCGAGCCACTAGGCCCGATCACCGCCAGCAGGCGCCCCATACTCTCTGCCCGCCGGGAGGCCATAGCCCTCACCTTCTGCAGCAGCTCCTCGATCAGGCGCTCCTGCCCAAAGAAATCGTCGGCGTCGCTCAGAGCAAAGGGGCGCAAGCCCTTATAGGGAGAGCGGGGTTCGCCCACCAGCTCTAACTGGGCCGTGCCCTCGCCTCCCTCGGGACGCTCCAACTGCGTCAACAGGCTGGCCAGCAGATCCTGATAGGCCTCCTGACGAGCATCGAGCAGTTGAAACGGCAGGGCGGCCGGCCAGTCCGGCGGCAAGAGCGAGGCGGGAGCCATCCGGGTCATGGAGAGACAGACCAGAGGGCGCCGGTATTCCTGCACCAGGCGCAGATGGGGCTGGACACGTTCGGCCGCATGAAAAGCGTCCGAGATGATCACGACAACCTGATCAGTCGCGCGCAAGAGGTGGCGTAGCTCCATATCCTTCAGCAGTTGCTCGGGGCTCTCGGCCACGCGTGCCTGCCAGACCAGCATCCCCTGCTGGCTCAGATCCTCAGTCAGCCGGGCCGCCAGGGGCTGATCAGCGGGAGCCTCCAGGAGCAGAACCCGCCCGGCGGGCAGCGCGTCGAATGCTCGCTCAGCCAGAAACATCTGCTGCTCTTTGCTGAGAGGGGCTTGCTGCGTCTGTCTCCTCTGACTGGCCTGGGCCAGGGCCTGAGCAAAGTGCTGGACACTCAGATAGCGTTCGCGTGGCTCCTTGGCCAGGGCCTTGAAAACCACCCGCTCGACCTCCCTGGGAAGAGAGGGGTCCTGGTCACATAAACTGGGCGGCGGCACCTGGGTATGCTGGTACGCAAGGGCAAAGGGAACTCCCTGAAAGGGCCGCCGACCACATAGCCATTCATAGACCATAATTCCCAGAGCATATTGATCACTGGCAAACTCAGGTCTCCCGGCAAAGACTTCAGGAGCCATATACGGATACGTCCCAATGACTCCCTGTTCCTCACCTGGCTTTTCTGAAAGCACAAACAACGAGATCCCAAAATCGCTCAGGAGGACCTGGTGAGTTGACCCGACCAGGATATTTTCTGGCTTGATATCGCGATGAATGATTTTCTGCTCATGGGCATACTGTAGGGCAATGGCGATATGCTTCACATAGAACGAGATCAGATCAAGGGCCAGGCGCGAACCAGAGGGGTGCCGCGCGCGCAAGGTCCCACGTGGCAAATAGTCAAGCACCAGAAAGGCCACATCTTCCTGGTCTATCCCGAATTCCAGCACTTTCACGATCGAAGGATGAGTGAGTTTTGCCAGGAGCCGGGCTTCAGCGGAGAAGAGCTGGCGATCCTCCTCAGACAGGTGCCCCTTCAGCACCTTGATCGCTGCCCGACTGTTGAGATAGATATGTTCTCCCAGATAGACTTCCGCAAAGCCCCCACTCCCCAGGAGACGGAGCAGGCGGTAATTCCCAAGCTGCTGGCCAACACGATTGAGCATATAGCGTTACTCCCTCAACACTCCTGGGCGTTGCTTCAACACTACTTTCGACCTACCAGCAACTTCTCTCCATCGGGATTGCTTCTGTCTGGAAAAATACTGTTGAAACAATATGGTACATATTTGTCGCAAGAAACGAAGGTTTTTAAGACTGCTTCCTTGCCTCCTGCGGAAGGTAGCCACAATGACCAAACCATCCCTGCGCATCCTGTGCAGTCACCGCAAGGAGCGCCTGACCAATGGCCTCTTGCAGCGCTTCACGCGTGCGAGCACCAGTTCGACGCAGATGCGTCTTGAGTTTGGAAAAGGCTTCTTCAATGGGGGAGAAGTCGGGTGAATAGCTCGGCAAAAAGAGCACCTGGCATCCCCTCGCCTTGATGAGATTCTCAACCTTTGCAGACTTATGGGCCGCCAGATTATCCATCAAGACAATCTGTCCAGTCGTTAAGCTGGGTGCCAGAATCTGTTCGATATACTGTTCAAAGGCGACCGCGGTGGCTGATCCCTCAAGAATCAGCGCCTCGCCCATACCGAACCAGCTTAGAGCCGCAATCAAGGTGGTATTCTTTCCACGATTGCGAGGGACACTCCCAGGCGCACGAACTCCCTTCGGGGCACGGGCATACAGCGGAGTCATACCGATATGGGAGCCACATTCGTCGATGACGACCAATTGTGTTGCATCCAGGTGCCTGCGCTGCTCTCTCCAGGCTGCTCGTGCTTCTTCATCCCGTTCCGTTGCGCCAAGCGTCTTTTTTTTCCGCGTCCAGCCAACGCGCCTGATCGCCCGACTCATCGTGCTCGTGCTGACTCGGACACCAAGGGTCTGCTCCCAGAGGGAGCAATGTATCTCCAAGGTGGCATCCGGGTAAGCCTCTAATTGCGCCACGAGGCCCGCTTGCAAAGACGCACTTTTCTTGGGAGGACGACCAGGGATCGGTTTCCTGCCCACATGGCCTGTCTCACGTCGTTGCTTGAGGTACCGCTTGATCGTGGCTCGTGAGATGCCGAAGAGGGAGATGATCTCCGCACGCTTGTATCCCTGATCGACTGCTCGTATCACTCGTTCTCTCAAGTCCGAAGAGTAGGCTCTCATTGGCTCCGTCCTTTCCATCTCTACGCGATTATTCGTTTTTCTCTTCAATTGTATCATTGGCTCAAGGTTTTTGCCAGTCGCTGTAGGATCTCTGCGAAAATCTATCACTAGGGTGTAAATCCCAAAATTCAACGGGAGATTTCTGTATATATCAGAGGGGCAAAAGGGCTTCGCACCCCTCTGATCTGCCCGCAGAATTATGCAGAAATCTCCCGTTGAATTTTGGGATTTACAGGTTAGTGGGGCTTTACCCAAAGAGCAAGCGGGTTGGCCAGGCACAAGGCCTGCCCATCAGACCATAAAGTCAAGATTGCTCGTCAGGTGTTGCTCGCCAAGGGTAGCTGTCACCTCGGCTGTTCCTTTCCAGAAACCGGTCGCTCCGGGAGGATTCCCCTGGCAGCTTGCCTTGGGCGTCCAGTTCCACTCATGGAAGCCCGCTTTGTCAGCGGTGAAAGTTCCCTTGAGGGCAGGACTCTGATCGAGACTGCCCGTACAGTAGCTCACGTGAATGGTGAGCGAAGCCCCAGGCAGCGTCCGCACGCAGACGTGCTCATGCGTCCCACTGGGGATGAAACCGCCTTTACACTCAAAGGTGAGGACCAGCTTCGCCGCTGGAGTGCTTCGGGTAGCAACCGCCGTCACTGTTGGCGTGTGGTTGCCAGAGCCGGTCGCCGCTGCTGATCCACAAGCGGCGAGCAAGAAAAGGAGCCAACAGCCAATCAGTATGGAGAGAGGCGAGGCGTTCCGGCAGAAGAATCGTTTCATGCGTATTTTTCTCCATTTTTTAAAAATCGTTTCATGAGCATTTTTCTCGGCTTTAGGATTTCTCATTTACAGAACAATAGAAAAAGCTGCGCGAGCATCGAGAGTGCTGTGAGTCTACTGTTAGGGAGTTGGATGTGATGGCATGCACAGAACACGTGTGAAGTTTTTCACATTCCTCCAGAAAGATGAGCTTTCTTCTACGGCATGTTTATCTAGACCTGCTTCTCAGAAAACAGCTGGCCAGCCAGATCGCACCAGTGTTGAGCAGAATGAGCACCGCTGTGAACATCACCGCAGAGAGAGTAAGCATGAAGAAGGCCACCAGCATCCAGACACCCATCATGATGGCAATGGCAGCCAGTAAGGATAAGGAGGCCAGAACCCAGCGCTTGCCCAGGAGCAATGCAATGGTACTGCATACCCAGACGACCAGCATGGTCACGGGCCACACGATGATGAAGAGCAAGCCTCTTGCTTCTGCTTCCAATCCGGGAGCGCTGGTGACACGGAACCAGACGAGACTCAGCAGCAGCGACCCCACAGCAAACGCCAGAAGCGCCAGAACCGTAAAGAGGAGTTGTGCGGTGCGAATAGGACTGCGATTGTTCGCCACTTGGAATGTGAATGGTTGACTCATTATCTTCTCCTTTTCGGATGAGGAATGTTCTCGTATCTTCTCCTGTCCCGTCTTCATGAATGGAGACTTCTCTTTTGTGGAACAAGGTTGCCCCAAGCATACTTGAGAGCGTCATGTGCGAGAAGTGTCATCTGACCCATTCACATCCCTTCTTCTCTCGCTGGTGTTCACCCTCGTGACATTGAGGAATCTTGAGCATAGAAGTCTTCCAAAGGGAGAATAAAAATTCCTTGTGATAGAATTTTGCAATGATCCTAGCCTTACCTCAAAACAGCGCAAAGCGGCTTTGCCGAGCGGGCGCAAAGTACTGCCGACAAGCGCGAGCGGTAAGGCTCGATGAATGTCAGCCTGTTGGTCGGCCCTCATGCACCTGGCCGAGGGATTCCTGGTCAGGTGTTTTTGTGCTCGTCCTTGTGTGGGGTAGGACAAGGATTCCGGCGGAAATGGGCCATTTGGCAGAAGGTGGCTTTTACTAACAAATGTCACGCCAGGCCGGGCATTGTTGTTCGTTGTAGTACCCAGGAGAGCCACTCTCTCCAAATCCAAAAGAGTGAGGAGTGCTTTATGTCGGACCTATGGGTGCCGGTAATAGCAGCCTTGGGGAGTGCCCTTTTGACTGGAGCGGTCGCGTTCGGTCTGGAGTGGTGGCGCTCTCGTCAAGCAGGGAAAGCGGCAAAATCCGAGCGGCGAGTTCGAGCCTACTCGTTGCTACTCGCACGATCGGCCATCATTGCACACGTCGCTCAGGGGCTCCACATCACAATGGAAGCTAGGTCCGGGTTGAGGGAGGGCATCAATGTGGCGACTGGCAAACAGAAGCTGCTCGATCCCCTGGAACTCATAGCTCTACAGCGTACTGACCTGGAACCTCTCTACGAAGCCTGGTCCGAGGTATGGACGTGGGGCAGCAAAAAGGCGATCCCCGCAGCAAACGACCTGGTCGCACAATGCGGAGCCGTGATGGGTGCCGCCACGCAGCGCGGAGAATTAGGGTCTGTATTACAGCGATTCATCGCTGGCGAGAAGTGGACATCACAGCAGCT
>WNFN01102570.1_pt1 | contig 12604 bp, 12 predicted proteins | sample 5400161 | NCBI WGS metagenome assembly WNFN01 (sample SAMN13153353, study PRJNA577476) | soil metagenome | isolation source: 80 cm saprolite on Douglas fir-dominated hillslope | place: USA:California | collected 2013-09-17
TTCTGACGGGCTTGTTTACACGCAGGACCAGATCAAAGACGTGGTGGAGTATGCGCGCGATCGCGGGATCCGTGTGGTCCCGGAGTTTGATATGCCGGGCCATGCGACGAGTTGGTTCGTAGCGTATCCGGAGCTGGCCAGCGGTCATGGCCCGTATGAGATCTCGCGACACTTCGGCCCGCACGATGCGGCAATGGATCCAACGCGAGACACTACGTACAAATTTCTGGACGATTTCATCGGCGAGATGTCACGGCTATTTCCTGACCAGTATTTCCACATCGGCGGTGATGAGGTCACGGGCAAGCAGTGGGCAGGCAATCCTAAGATCCAGGCTTTTATGCGTACGCATGAATTGAAGAGCAACCGTGATCTGCAGGCATATTTCAATGAGCGGCTGCAACACATTGTGCAAAATCACGGCAAGATCATGGAAGGCTGGGACGAGATTCTGCACGCAGACTTGCCCAAGGAAGTGGTGGTGGAATCATGGCGGGGGCAGAAGGCGCTGGCCGACGCGGTACGCCAGGGCTATCGGGGCATGCTTGCGTTTGGCTATTACCTTGACCTGATGCAGCCGGCTTCGCAGCATTACCTGATTGATCCACTGGGCGGCGCAGCCGCGAGCCTGCCGCCAGAAGAGAAGCAGCGCGTGCTTGGCGGCGAAGCCTGCATGTGGTCAGAGTTCATTACGCCGGTCAACATCGACGAGCGAATCTGGCCGCGCGCGGCGGCGGTGGCAGAGCGCCTGTGGTCGGCGGAAGAGTTGCGCGACGTGAATGATATGTATCGGCGGCTGGCGAAGGTGAGCGAGCGCCTGGAGTGGGTCGGGTTGCAGCACGTACAGAGCTATCGATTGATGCTGGAGCGGCTGCGCGGCGGAACTGACATTCAGTCCTTGGTGGATGCTGTGCTGCCGGAAAGCGACGCAGGAAGGATATTTGCGGGCATGGTGCAGCGCTTCCTGGACAAGACGGCTACCCCGGAAGATCTAACGGCGATGCGAAACCAGCTTACTATCTGGCGTGATAACGATCAGCAACTGGCGCCGGTGCTCCAGAGCAGTGCGCTGCTGCAGGAAGCCGTGCCGTTATCACAGACGCTTTCGTCATTGGCCGCCACGGGATTGCAGGCGCTCGACTATTGGAATGCCGGAGGGCGAGTGCCCGCGGCCTGGCGCCAACAGCAGCTCGATCTCCTGAAGCATGCGCAGGCGCCGCAGGCCGAGTTGTTGAACATGGTCGCGCCTTCAGTAGAAAAGCTGGTTGCAGCCACCTTGCCGGAATAAGGATTCGGCCGGGCCAGAACCATCCAAGTAAGCAGTTTCCCGTACTCAAGTCTGCGCTTTGATCTGCTAGGCTGGCCTTGCTGTGCCCATTCACACGCAAACGCGGCGCGTGAATGGAGACCCCACGCTGCGCTCATTAACGGAGAGCTACGGAGAGCTTATGGCATTGACCTGGACTGACTGGATCGTGATTGCGGGCTACCTGCTGATCAACCTGGCGATTGGCATCTACTACCGGCGCCGGTCTGGCGGCAACATGGAGGAGTTTTTTGTCTCCGGACGCAACGTCTCCTGGTGGCTGGCGGGCACCTCCATGGTGGCCACCACGTTCGCCGCAGACACGCCGCTGTTCGTGAGTGGAGTGATTGCCACGCAGGGTATCGCGGGCAACTGGATCTGGTGGACCTCATGTCTTGGCGGCATGCTGACCGTTTTCTTCTTTGCGCGATACTGGCGGCGGGCTGAAGTCCTGACCGACGTGGAACTCACCGAAATTCGCTATGGTGGCAAGCCGGCGGCGTTCCTGCGCGGATTCAAAGCAGTCTATCTCGGGCTGCTCATGAACTGCCTGATCCTGGGCTGGGTAACCAACGCCATGGTTAGCATTATTAGCGTCTTGCTGGGGCCGCTGATCGCGCAGGGCAAAGTGGTGCAGCTCACGCTGGGTGGACATACGCTGCTCAACTACACGCTGGGCGATCCCGGCCACACGGCGCTGCTCATCTGCGTTTTTGTATTGATTCCATTTACCGGAATTTACACCTCGATTGGCGGCTTGTGGGGAGTGCTGGTTACGGACCTGTTTCAGTTCATCCTGAAGATGACGATGGTGGTGGTGCTGGCCTGGGTGGCGGTGGTGAAGATCGGCGGCATGCAGGCGCTGAAGCTCCAGTTACAGATTGTGGGCGACGCGGTACACAAGACGGGAGTACAGACATCGAACCCGCTGGCATTCTTTCCTGATTTTCATCTGGGATTGACCACGACCGCCATCTGGACTTTGCCGGTGCTCACGTTCCTGATGTTTCTGGGCGTGCAGTGGTGGTCAGCGTGGTATCCGGGAGCGGAACCTGGCGGCGGCGGCTACGTGGCCCAGCGCATGTTCTGCGCACGCGACGAAAAGAATTCGTTGGGCGCGACGCTCTGGTTCAACATCGCGCATTATGCGGTGCGTCCTTGGCCATGGATCATCACCGGCCTGGTGGCGCTGGCGGTGTATTCGCCGCATGGGGGCATCCATCCGGATGCGATCTTCGGCCAGAACCCGCAGCAAGGTTACGTGATGGTGCTGCGCGACTTCCTTCCTCCGGCGCTGCGCGGCGTGATGGTGGCCGCTTTTCTCGCGGCTTTTATGTCCACGCTGGGAACGCAGTTGAACTGGGGCGTCTCCTACCTGGTGAATGATCTTTACAGGCGTTTTATGGTCCGCGATAAGAGCGAGCGGCATTATGTGGCGATAGGGCGGCTGTTCACGATCCTGTTGGTGTTGCTCAGCGGCTACGTTGCCGGGCAGCTGCATTCGGTGGGCCAGGGATGGCAGATTGTTCTGGGCCTGGGTGTTGGCACGGGAGCGGTTTACATCCTGCGGTGGTACTGGTGGCGCATCAATGCATGGAGTGAAATTGTTGCCATGCTGGTGGCGGCAGCAGTGGCCATCTATCTGCATAACCATCTTGCCGGCGATGATCCTGTGACCTTTGCCAAGAGCTCGTTGATCACGGCCGGCATCACGACCGTGGCATGGATCGCGGCCACGTTTCTGACGCCTGCGGAACCAGAAGCCAAGCTGCTGGCGTTTTACCGCCGCGTGCGGCCGAGCGTTTACGGCTGGAAAAAGATTGCCGCGCTCGCGCCAGAGATCCCGCAGGTGCGCGACGCCGGAAACAACGCTTTTGACTGGCTTATGGGCTGCATACTGGTCTACGCGACGCTGTTTGGGATCGGCAAGCTCATCTTTGGCGATTGGCCCCTGGGCCTGGTGTTGCTGGCGGTAGCGGGCGGCGCGGGATATCTGATCTTCTGGGACCTATCGCGGCGCGGCTGGCAGGCGCTCTCAGGCACTGACCAGCCGGCTGTTACACTCAAGATGGACTCGGCGCAGGCGCAGAAAAATATCTCCTGACGCCATAAGGCGAGTCGGCAATTCTTTGAGGAGCGACCGCTGAATGGGCTTCAAGATCGACTCTGTTCACTTGAATGATGTTGTGGTGGTGTTGCCGGAGGTGCGAGGAGACTCGCGCGGCTTCTTCATGGAGACCTATCGCGCGGACCAGTTCCGTGAACTAGGCCTGCCCACCGATTTTGTCCAGGACAATCACTCAAAATCGAAACGCGGCGTATTGCGCGGCCTGCATTTTCAGTGGGATCCGCCCATGGGCAAGCTGATGCGCGTAACCCGCGGCTCAGCGTTCCTGGTTGCTGTGGACGTTCGCAAGGGCTCTCCAACGCTGGGGCAGTGGTTTGGGCTGGAAGTGAATGAGGAAAACAAGAAACAGGTGTGGGCGCCTTACGGATTCGCCCGCGGATTCTGCTCGCTCACCGACGATTGCGAAGTCCAGTACAAAACCACCGGCGTGTATAACCAAAAGGGCGAGAGCGGGATCCATTTTGCTGACCCTGAGATCGGCGTGAAGTGGCCGATCGATCTTGCCACCGCGGAAACATCAGAGCGCGACCGCAATGCCCAGAGCCTGGCACAGTGGCTGAAGTCGCCGCTCTCAGACAACGTGGTTTACAAAACAAGATAGCCGCAACCACGCGCTGCTCATTGTCTTCAGTCTTTTTCTTTCATCAGCGCCTGCCGCGCTTCTTCCAATTGCTTGCGCCGCTCCTTGTCGACTTTAGGGAGTTGCAGATCAAGGCCTTTAAGCGTTTGAATGATGGCGGAACTCACGGCGATGTGGGTAAACCATTTGTGATCAGCGGGCACAACGTACCAGGGAGCTTCCGGCGTGGCGGTTTGGCGGATCATGTCTTCATAGGCGTTCATGTAATCGTCCCAGCACTGGCGTTCGCGGACGTCGGCCTCTGAAAATTTCCAGTTCTTTTCCGGCTCATCCAGGCGGGCGAGGAAGCGGCGCCTTTGCTCTTCTTTAGATACATGGAGAAAGAACTTGCGAATCACCGTTCCATTCCGGCTGAGGTATTGTTCGAAATTGCGAATATCTTCTCCTGGTGAACGCGGACTACCAGCACTTCTTCATAGTAGGAGCGGTTGAAGATTCCAATCTTGCCGCGCTCGGGCAGACGGCGGGCAGCCCGCCACATGAAATCGTGATTCAGCTCCTCAGAGGAAGGCTGCTTAAAGCTGGCGACCTCGCACGCTTGCGGGTTCACACCGGACATAACGTGCTTGATCAGGCTGTCTTTGCCCGCGGCGTCAATGGCCTGAATGATCAGCAACACGGCCCACTGGTCCTGGGCGTAGAGTTTTTCCTGCAGCTCCTGCATAACTTCAATACTGTGCTGCAAGAGCAGATTGGCCTTTTCCTTGGATTGAATGCCGTGAACGTCGCCGGGATCGTAGTCCTTCAGCCGGAAGGAATCTCCGTGCTTGACCTCGAATGGTTCGCATAGCTTCAGGGCTTTCTTGGCGATTTTCATGGCCTCAGTTGTACCGTAAACCAGACCAAGACCGCAAAGTGATGTTCCGTCCTAGGCCTCCATGGAGAGGAATGGATCGTCGGTACGAGGCCGCGCTGTGGGGCGCGGTAATGAAGGCGCAAAATTTTTCCTGCAACTTGAGATCGCGGTTGAACTGATCCAGCCAAAGGAACTGCCCTTGCTCATTGATCTCAAGGAACGACCATTGCCCCTGTGCGTCGACGCCAAAATCGAGCGATCCGAAGCAGATTCCGGCCTGCCGCGCAAACTCCAGCACACCTTCTTCAACGTCAGGCGGAGTCGTGATCCTCTCCACGGTGACGTGGCCAAGACCCGCGTCCTGGCGCCAGTCCAGCGCTTTCTTGGTGTTGGTGAGGGCGTACGAGTAGATATGGGTCCCCATCAGCACCATTCTTACATCAAATTCTTTGACTACCATCTCTTGATAAATAGCCGGCGCATAAGTCAGCACTTCGTCCGCGGGCAACTGCTCGCTCCGCAACTCAAATGTCTCAGTGATCGCGACCGAGTGATGCCCGTCTTTCTGCCACACGTGTGGCGTGAAGCCCTTGCAGATGCTCCGGCTTCCGTCGCGCGCCAAAAATTCCCGCACCGGTCCGGGAGAGTTGGACATCAAAGTAGCGGGCGTCTTCAGGCCGCATTTGCGGGCGAGGCGCAGCTGCACCGATTTCTGAATGATGGCCCGGGAAGCCGAGTATTTATTGATGCACCAGACCGGCAGATCCTCCAGCAGATAAACCAGCGAGTGATAGAACGAGCGATACTCAAGCGAGGCAAACTTCTTGTCGGACTCTGAGGTCTTGGGGTTGGGCAGAGGCGGCTCCGGACGTCGAATCCATATCACGTCGCCAGGATCGACGGAATGGCCGCCGAGAACGACCGCGTCGTCATTACCCAGCAGCACGGTGGCTTGACCGTCTCCGGTCCACGCCAGGCCAGCCCAACAGACTACTTGATGGCCCGCTTTCTCCAGGGCCCACTTGATGGGAGCAGTATGGTTATCGTTTTCGGGCGCCAGAACTATGATCTTCATCGCATTGCCTCCACTTCAGGTGTGTCACTCTGGTTGGTTAAAAATGGTGGCGCGGCCAGTACGCCACCCTGGTTCAAATCAGCCACCGCATTCGCCAATGGCCTGATCTCCATTGAGCAATTGTTGTTTCTTGTCAATAAAGCACGGTGTTAGCGTGTGCTGTATCTTGAAAGCGCCGGTGACGGCTTCCACTTCCTCTTCCGTGAGTTCACGGGCGCCTATACGACTGAGTACTCTTTTGTCCGCATTCATTGTCTTTTCTCCTTTTTGTGGTTTAAAAAAGACGGATCATTTGCATGCTGCCGGAAATGAAAAACCGGAGCGATGAAAAAAGCGGGGACACCCGCAGGCGCCACCGCTTGAGGGGTTAGCATTCACCGATGGAAGCGTCACCATCAGCGCCGGTCGCCACGAAGGTGCACGCTGTGAGCGTCCTGAATCCGCCGCTCACCCGCTCGACTTCCTGCTCGTTCAATTCGCGGGCGCCTCTGCGGGTCAGTACTCTGTTGTTGCCGTCGTTCATACTTTTCTCCTTTCGTCATTTTGGGTCCCGTTTTGAACGGGCCCAAACTCGCTGGAAGTTGCCAATGGCCTCTCGCGATGACCGCGAACGGCCGGTTTGCTATTAAATGAAGCTTGAATCTTTGTCTGTATCACTGCATCCGTCGCCGTCGCCGGGACCGGTGACAGTTGCGGTAGCCATGATGGCAGTGCAGACATTGGTATGGGCCTGCATAGCCGCGCTAACAAAATCGATCTCGTCTATGGTCAGTTCGCGGGCGCCCGCGCGTGCGAGCACTCTGTTGTCTTCCTGCTTTGACATGCGTTTCTCCTTTCTGTTCGGTACATTCGTTGGACTGCCGGGGGATTTACGGACACTGAGTGTCCTCATCCGAGCCGCCCTTGGGCAGGTGAGTAAACGTCAGGCGGCAGGGAGGACCGCCGGCGCTTACTTGGTCCATTTCTTCTAATGTCAGCTCGCGAGCGCCCAGACGGTTGAGCACTCGATTCTGCCCATTCACGCCAAAATCGCGCGTGAATGGTCCGTCATTTTTGTTAGCCATGTTTTTCTCCTTTGAAAACCTCGGTGGCCGCGGTGGTCGCGTGCTTCGGCAATACCGGCTCGGCGTTAATTTTTCCCAGGCGGGACAATGTGATGACGCGGTCGGCGATGCGTATGGTGTCCGGGCGGTGGGCAGCGAAGATGCGCGTCATGCGCAGATCGGCCAGGGTGGCGGCAATGCGCTGCTCGGTGGGCACGTCCAGGTGGCTGGTGGCCTCATCCAGAATGAGGATCGCAGGCCGTGGATAAAGAGCGCGCGCAAGCAGAAGGCGCTGCTGCTGGCCGCCGGAAAGCGCTGAACCCATGTCACCGACCAGCGTGTTGTAGCCCATGTGCATGGAATTGATTTCATCGTCCAGGCATGCCAGGCGCGCGCATTCTTCCACGCGCTCCATATCGGCGATATCTGAGGCGAAGGCAATGTTGTCGGCAATGGTCCCGGCAAAAAGCGAATCGTCCTGCAAGACAAAACCCACGTTGCCCAGGACAGCGGCGCGGCTGGCGCAAACCGAGCGCCCGTTCACCACCACGTCGCCGGATTGCGGATGGAGCAATCCCGCTATCAGCTTGAGCAGCGTTGATTTTCCAGCTCCGGAAGGACCCACCAGGGCCACGCACTCGCACGGCCCAACGCGGAACGAGATGTCTTCCAGCAGCCAGGGTTCTGTATCGGAATAGCGAAAATAGAGATGATTGACCTCAATGGAGGCGTTTTCCCAGTCGATGGCGGCACCGTCAGCGAGATTCAATTCAGGCTTTTCCTGGACCACGTCGGCCAGGCGCTGTACCTGCAACGAGAGCATGCGAAACTCAAAAAGGCGGTCTACCAGATTGGTGATGCGGGCCTTGAATTGTTCCTGGTAGGCGACGAAAGCGAACAGCATGCCCACGCTGAAATTCCCGGCAAAAACCAACGTCGCGCCGGCCCACACCACCGCCACCGATTGCAAGCCAAAGATCAACGCATTCGCGGCCTTGAAGAGCAGCGTAAGCTTTTCCGTGACCACTTGGGCGTTGGTGGTGTCGGCCAGCAGGTTCATCCAGCGCGTCTTGCGGCTGTCTTCACGGCCCAGAACCTTGATGGTGCGAATGCCGCGGAGCGTTTCGATGAGGAAGGTCTGTTGTTTGGAGAGCCGCATGATTTGCTCTTCCATGGATCTTCGCAACGGCAGGTAAGCGAGATTGCGCAAGGCCACGTAGACCAGGACGCTGATGATCACGATGAGCGCCAGCTTGCGGCTATAGAAGAACATCACGGCAAGAATGAAGACGGAGACCAGGCCGTCAAGGACAGCTTCAATAAAATTGTTGGTCAAGGTGCGCTGGATGGCTTCAGCGCCTTCGAAGCGGGACATGATGTCGCCAAAATAGCGCTTCTCAAAGAATGAGACCGGCAGGCGGACCAGATGCGAGAACAGATTCGCATACCATTGCAGCTTGAGCGAGGTACCGAAATAGAGCGTGGTCCAGCTTCGCAGCGCGCCTAGAAATGCCTGCAGCGCAATTAACAACATGAAGCCGATGCCCAGCGTCAGCAGCAGATCACGGTCGAGGGCCGCCACCACCTTGTCCACTGTGAGTTGAAGGAACAGCGGACTGATGATGGAGAACAACTCCAGGGCAGCGGCGAGAACGAAGATCTGTCCGAGGGCGCGCTTGAGACCCACGACGCGTCCGATCAGGTCCTTCAGGCGGAGCGGACGGCGCTCGTCGCAGGGAACGAAGCTGGGCGTGGGAGTGAGTTCCAGCGCAACGCCGGTGAAGTAGCGGCCGGCCTCGGCATGGCTCACACGGCGCGGGCCCATGGAAGGATCGTGCAGGAAAATGTATTTCCGGGTGACCTTCCTGAGCACCACAAAATGGTCCATCTTCCAGTGCAGAATGCACGGGGTTTTCAGGTACCCGAGGTCCTCAAGCTCCACCCGCAGAGGACGCGCGGTGAGATCAAGGCTGCCGGCAAACTTAATGATGTGGGCTAGCGTGGCGCCACGCAGCGAGAGAGAGAAGCGCTGCCGGAGCGCGGGCAAGTCAATCTGCGCGCCGTGGTAACCGGCGATCATGGCCAGGCAGGCCAGACCACACTCCGCCGCTTCGGTCTGAAAGACGACCGGCAGTTTTTGTCCCCAGGAGAATTTCATTTTCCGCAAAACCACTTCGCCCCGCGGCCTGTTAACTCCCAGACCGTTCGAAGAACAACCTGATTAAAGGTTTGCGCCCAAGCGGGATTTCCGCTTCAACTCCGAGTCCCGTTTGCGGTGGATGACTGAGTTCTAATAGTCGTGCCGATTGTGGCGGGAGCGACACGGTGACTTTGTACTTCGGCCCGGTCAGCTTAGTGCGTGCCGGCGATTCGTCCAGGGGACCCAGAGGCGCATCTGAGATCCCGGAAACCGTTCCGGTTTGTTCTGTAAATTGTGGAGGACAAGCCTGGCAATGCAACGACAAACGCGTACCCGGCTGGACCTGGCTCAGCCAGCGGCCGGGAACGTAAAGCTCAGCCTGAAGATTTGCTCCGGTGGAACTTACGGTGTTGCCAGGCGCTACCAGCATGGAGCCCGACAGGTGGACTTTTTCCGTATAGTGGCCGAACGCGAGAAATCCGGCAACGGCGGCGACAATTGCTACGGCAAGCCAGGTGAGGACTACCAAGGACAGCGGACGTATAAGAATGATCTGACCGTAAGACTTCTGCTGCTGGTGTTCGAGGGCTTCCGGACGAAACAACGGCAGAGGCTTGACGCCATTGTGATGAGTTCGAGAGTCGAAAGTCTTGCTGGGCCGTTGCATGTTCTGCTCTCTCCGCAGCAATCGCAGAGAAGTAATGTTACGACCCGATGATGAGGAAAAGATGAAAAATCGCTAATAAAAATCCAGCTCTGTTCCAAAACGGGAAAGCAGGAATGCTGAAAAAATTTATCTTCGGAGCGAAGCGCGCGAGCGTTGGAGCAAGTTCTGATCAATGTCGCTGGAAATTATTTCGAAAACTTTAGAAGACGCTGCGACCTAGTTGATATCGACATCTCAAGCCACGACGCTGGGAGCTGCGGCTCTCTTGGGCAGGATTTCACCGATGCGGCGGATCTGCGCACCTACGCTTTTCAATTTCTCTTCAATGCGCTCATAGCCGCGATCGACGTGGTAGACGCGATCGAGAATGGTTTCACCGTCAGCCACCAGAGCGGCGATGACCAGCGACGCTGAAGCGCGGAGGTCAGAGCACTGCACCGCGGCGGAGCTTAGAGGAGTTCTGCCGCGGACTATGGCGCGGTGGCCTTCCACTTTGATGTTGGCGCCCATACGGGCCAATTCCTGCGCGTGCATGAAGCGGTTTTCAAAAATATTTTCTGTGATGACGGAGGTGCCCTGGGCCTGGGTGGCCAGCGCCATATATTGCGCCTGCATGTCAGTGGGGAAGCCGGGATATTCTTCTGTGGTGATGTCGGCGGCGGTGAGCTGGTGGCCGTTGGTGACGCGCATGGAGTCGGCGGCGGTCTTGATGCTCACACCACACTCCTGCAGCTTTTGAATCAGCGCGCCGAGATGGCTGGGATCGCAACTTGTAAGCGTCAGATCGCCTCCGGTCAGCACGGCGGCAATCACGAAGGTGCCCGCCTCGATGCGATCGGGAATGATGCGATGGCGCGCGCCGTGCAACTTGTCCACGCCCTGAATTCGGATGGTGTGCGTGCCCGCGCCCTCGATGCGGGCGCCCATCTTGGTGAGGAGCGCGGCCAGGTCCATGACTTCGGGCTCGCGCGCACAGTTTTCCATGATGGTTTCGCCCTGAGCGAGAGTGGCCGCCATCATCAGGTCTTCTGTGCCGGTGACGGTGATCTTGTCAAAGATAATGTGCCCGCCGCGCAGGCGTTCAGCGCTGGCGTCAATGTAACCGTGCTCCTGCCGGATGGAAGCGCCGAGCTTTTCCAGACCCTTGATGTGGAGGTCGATCGGACGTGCGCCGATGGCGCAGCCCCCCGGCTGGGAAACGCGGGCGCGGCCCATGCGCGCGACCAGCGGTCCCAACACGAGCGTAGAGGCACGCATGGTCTTTACCAATTCGTAGGCAGCTTCAGGGTTCTCCAGTTTGTTGCAGGAGATGGTGGTGCGATGGGAGGCGCGTCCATAGCCCAATTCAACTTCAGCGCCCATGGAGACGAGCAGGTTGCGCTCAGTCTGAATGTCACGAACGTCAGGAATATTTTCCAGGATGACCGGCTCGTCAGTGAGGATGGCGGCGGCCATGGCCGGCAATGCGGCGTTTTTCGCGCCGCTGACGCGAATGCTGCCGACCAGGGGATTCCCCCCGCGAATTACAAATTTATCCATAAGTCTTTCAGGCGCATCGGGAACGTCATTAAAGTCGATCCGAATGGTGCGGCTGCGCGCTACCGGCTTTTTGAGTTCGCCATCGCCGGCGGGCAATACCATCTCCGCTCGCGATGAACGCACAGCTGCTGGCTTCGGAACAATCTTCATTTTAGATTACCCCATGGCGAGCGCCTGCCGGACATTTCCCTTAACGCTCTTGAGTCTTGATACTGCCTGCTTGCGGTCCAACCCGGTCTTCAACATGATGAGCGCAATGGCAACTTGGTTATCCGCGGACTTAAGAGTTTTCGCGGCAGTCTGGCGGTCAACCCCGGCTGCCTTTTCCAGGATCGCCAGCCCGCGTACCACCAGCTTGCGATTCAGGATTTGCACGTTAACCATCAGGTTGCCATAGATATACCCGAGCCGCGCCATCGCCCCTGTGGAGAGCATGTTGAGGGCCATCTTTTGTGCAGAACCGGCCTTCATGCGAGTTGATCCGGATAGCGCTTCCGGACCGACGTCAGCGACGATCTCAATTTCCGCAGCACGGCCCAGCTCTGAGTTTCGATTGCAGACCACAGCCACGGTTTTGGCCCCTTTCTTGCGTGCATACTCGACGGCCGCTACGGTGTAGGGGGTACGTCCGCTGGCGGCAATCCCAACCACCACGTCTTTCTTCCCCGGTTTGCGCTTAGCGATATCGCGTTGCCCGGTTGCGCGCGAGTCCTCGTTGTATTCGGCAGCCCGGCCCAAAGCTTTACTTCCGCCGGCAATCACATACTGGACGGTGCGGGGATCGGTACTGAACGTGGGCGGACACTCTGAGGCGTCAAGGGCAGCCATGCGGCCACTGGTGCCTGCGCCTACGTAAATCAGCCTTCCCCCGCCAGCAATGGCGTTGGCGATGGCATCAATGGCCTGCGCAATCTGGGGCAGGGCCTGCTCCACGGCGAGCGCAACTTTCTTATCTTCAGTGTTGATAAGGCGCGCGATCTCCAGCGCGGACAAGGTATCGAGCGCCGAGGAGGCGCGGTTAGATTGCTCAGTGTTCAGCTGTCGAATGGTGGCGTCAGAAGAGCTCACAACCCGTCAAAAACCTCAGTCAAAGCGCCTCGACGACTGCATCGTGGAAAGCGGGCCGGATTTGTTTGATGGCCTGCGAACCACGGTCCGGCCAGGTGCGGTTGGTTAGCAGCGTAACAGAGAGTTGGCGTTCAGGGTCAATCCATAGTGATGTACCTGTATAGCCCAAGTGGCCATAGGAGCGCGAGGAAAAATATTTTCC
>WNFN01212718.1_pt1 | contig 12602 bp, 12 predicted proteins | sample 5400161 | NCBI WGS metagenome assembly WNFN01 (sample SAMN13153353, study PRJNA577476) | soil metagenome | isolation source: 80 cm saprolite on Douglas fir-dominated hillslope | place: USA:California | collected 2013-09-17
CCGGCAGCCGGCAGGTCAACAGCGGATCGTCCGCCAGCACGGTGCCGATCCCGACCAGGATGGCGTCGCATTGCGCGCGCAACAGATGCACCCGCGCCTTGGCGGCTTCGCCCGATATCGCGACGGGCTTGCGGCCGGCGGCGCCGATCTTGTCGTCGGACGAAACCGCGAGCTTGAGGATCACATGCGGACGCTGGTCGCGGACGCGCCTGAAGTGTCCGGCATGATCGTGGGCGGCTTCGAGCGCGCCGAGCCCGATCTCGACTGATATGCCGGCAGCGCGAAGTCGGGCATGGCCCTGCCCGGCCACCTCCGGGTTGGGATCCTCGATCGCCGACGCCACGCGGGCAATGCCGGCGGCAATGATGGCATCGGCGCAGGGCGGCGACTTGCCGACATGCGAGCACGGCTCCAGCGTCACATAGAGCGTGGCGCCCCGCGCGGCCTCGCCGGCCCGCCTGAGCGCCTCAGGCTCGGCGTGGGGACGGCCGCCGGGCTGGGTCCAGCCGCGGCCGACGATGACACCGTCCTTGACCACGACAGCCCCGACGGCGGGATTGGGCCAGGTGCGCCCCTGCCCGCGCCGCCCCAGCGTCAGCGCCAGCTGCATGAAGCGCCGGTCGGCGGCTTTCGACACCTTAGATTTCTGCGCGAACTGGTCTTCCAGAATGCGGAAGATCATTTGCGTAACAGGGCCAGCCGCGCGTCGTCGTCGCCGGAAAGCTCGCCGAGCACGGCTTCAAAGTCCTTGGCCTCGCGAAAGTTGCGATAGACCGAGGCGAAGCGGACATAGGCGACGTCGTCGAGCTGGCGCAGATGCTCCATCACGATCTCGCCGATCGCCTCCGATGAAATCTCCGCCTCACCGGCGCTTTCGAGCTCACGCACGATGGCCGAGACCATGGTCTCGACCCGCTCCGGCTCGACCGGCCGCTTGCGCAGACTGATCTGCAGCGAGCGCACCAGCTTGTCGCGGTCGAACGGCACCCGGCGGCCGTTGCGCTTGATCACGGTAAGTTCGCGCAGCTGCACCCGTTCGAAGGTGGTGAAGCGGAAATTGCAGGCAACGCACACCCGCCGCCGGCGGATGACAGCGGAATCCTCGGTCGGACGCGAGTCCTTCACCTGCGTATCGAGACTGTTGCAGCTGGGACAACGCATTCAACTGAACCTTACTGGTAAATCGGGAAGCGGTCGGTGAGCGCCTTTACCCGTTCCTTGATCGCGGCCTCCACCATCGGCGCCTTGCCGTCCGAGGACTGCGCGATAGCGTTGAGCACTTCGGAAATCAGCATGCCGACCTGCTTGAATTCGGCCACCCCAAAGCCGCGCGTGGTCGCAGCCGGCGTACCCAGGCGAAGACCCGAGGTGACGAACGGGGTTTCCGGATCGAAGGGAATACCGTTCTTGTTGCAGGTGATCGCCGCGCGAACCAGCGCTTTTTCCGAGACGTTGCCCTTGAGGCCTTTCGGCCTGAGATCAACCAGCATCAGGTGGTTGTCGGTGCCGCCCGAGACGATGTCGAAGCCCTGGGCGCGCAGGCTTTCCGCCAGCGCCTTGGCGTTTTCGACCACGTTCCTGGCGTAGATCTTGAAGTCCGGATGCAACGCTTCGGCAAACGCCACCGCCTTGGCCGCGATCACATGCATCAGGGGACCGCCCTGCAAGCCCGGGAAGATCGCCGAGTTCAATTTCTTGGTGAGCGCCTCGTCATTCCACAGGATCAAGCCGCCGCGCGGACCGCGCAGCGATTTGTGCGTGGTGGTGGTGGTGACATGGGCGTGCGGCACCGGAGAAGCGTGCACGCCGCCGGCGACGAGGCCTGCGAAATGCGCCATGTCCACCATCAGATAGGCGCCGATGCTGTCGGCGATCTCACGGAACCGCTTGAAATCCCAGGCGCGCGAATAGGCCGATCCGCCGGCGATGATCAGCTTCGGCTTCACCTGCTCGGCCTGCCTGGCCACCGCATCCATGTCGATGATCTGGTCTTCGCGACGCACCGTGTAGTGCGCGGCCTTGAACCACTTGCCGGACATGTTGACCGGCGAACCATGGGGGAGATGTCCGCCGGCGGCGAGATCGAGACCCATGAAGGTATCGCCGGGCTGCAGCAGCGCCAGAAATACCGCCTGGTTCATCTGGCTGCCGGAGTTGGGCTGCACATTGGCGAAGCCTGCGCCGAACAGTTTCTTGGCGCGATCGATCGCCAGCGTTTCGGCGACATCGACCCACTCGCAGCCGCCGTAATAGCGATTGCCCGGATAGCCTTCGGCGTACTTGTTGGTCATCACCGAACCCTGGGCTTCCAGAACGGCGCGGCTGACGATGTTTTCCGACGCGATCAGCTCGATCTCGTGGCGCTGGCGGCCGAGCTCACCCTTGATCGCGGCGGCGATTTCGGGATCGGCCTGCTCAAGCGTGGCCGTGAAGAACGAGTCGGGCGCGGGGGCGGTCTTGGCACTGGAGGGCGAAGGGCTCATGGGCGAAATATCTCCACCGCCGCAGCCTGTTAGGCGAGGTGCGGGCGGTCACGGGTGGCGGTCGGAAGCGGCGCTCGCGGGATACCATATCAGGCCGCGATGGCCAAGCGGTTGCGGTGCGGGGCTGTTATTTATGCAAGATATGGTGGGGATGGGGTGGTTGCCAGCCGGCGGCGGGAACTCATTCCGGGTCGTCCCGGCGAACGCCGGGACCCATAGCCCCTGGCGCCAGAGTTCACAAAAGGCGTCCACTCCACTGCCGAAACGAAAGTCCGCACCGTATGGGTCCCGGCGTTCGCCGGGACGACGAAGGGGTGGCACCCTCCCCCTACTTCGCGAACCGGTACGCGCCACCCTTCTCGACGCTGCGCTGGAATGCCGGCCGGGCGTGCATACGCGACAGCCAGGCGCTCAAATTCGGATACGGGGCAAGCTTGTCGAACACCTTCGCCATCTCGCCGACAAAACTCATCTGGATATCGGCGCCGGTCAGCGAGTTGCCGACAAGGAATTCGCGTCCCTTCAGCGCGCCGTCGACATGGCCGAGATGATTGGCCATCTCGCTGTCGATCCGCGGATGCAGCGGCGCCCCCGCCTCCTTCAACCTCGAGACATAGAGGTTCAGCATCAGCGGCAGCATCGCCGAGCCTTCCGAGTAATGCAGCCACTCGTAATACGCCTCATAATCGGCGCTGCCGGGCTTCGGCATCAGTCTGCCCTCGCCGTAATGGCGAATGATGTAATCGACGACGGCGCCGGATTCCGCGATGGTGACGTCGCCATCGGTAATGACAGGCGACTTGCCGAGCGGATGCACCGCCTCGAGTTCAGGCGGCGCCAGCCGCGTCTGCGCATTACGCTGGTAGCGCTTCATCTCGTAGGGCAACCCGAGCTCTTCCAGCAGCCACAGGATCCGTTGCGAGCGGGAGTCGTTGAGATGATGCAGGGTCAGCATGGGGGCTTCCTTCCGGGTTCTTGTTGGACGCCGGTTTATCAGACGTGTTTGCCAAAGGGCAGTCGCGTTGCGCCGACCGTAAGCGGCCGTAGCCCGGATGGAGCGCAGCGCAATCCGGGGCCGGCGTCGCGTGATTCCCGGATTGCGCTGCGCTCCATCCGGGCTACGCTTGTCTGAAAGGTGATCCCTTTTATTTCTGAGCTTGCGCGCTTTCGTAAGTTTGCAGAAACGCCATCGCGGTCGGCGTCTGGTAGTCGAGTGCAATCAACACCTGACGAACGCGTTGATAGTCGATAATATTCCAAGCATGATAGGAATTGTGACATCAACGCGCGACATCACGGAGCGGCACATGAGCCTGGTCGAGAATGCCACCATGAAGAAACTGCGGGCGGGCGGGCTCGCGCTCGGGTTCGGCGTGCACCACTTGCGCACCGCGGCGGCGGGCATGATCGCGGCCGCGGCCGGACACGACTGGCTATTCATCGACATGGAGCATGGCGCGTTCTCGCAGAACGACGTCGCGCAGATCTGCATCGCCGCATTGCCGACCGGCGTCACCCCAATCGTCCGCATCTGCGCCGGCGCGCTCGATGAAGGCACGCGTGCGCTCGACAACGGCGCCGCAGGTGTCATCGTGCCGCATGTCGATACGATCGATCAGGCCCGGCGCATCGCCGCCGCTTTTCGCTATCCGCCTTTGGGGTCACGGAGCTGGGGCGGACCGTCCGCACTGTACGGCTACAAAGCGCCCGGCAATGCCGAAGCCCAGGCCGCGATCAACCCGGAAATCCTCGTGGTCGCGATGATCGAGAGCACGGAAGGCCTCGCCAACGCCGCCGAGATTGCCGCGGTGGAAGGGATCGACGGATTGCTGATCGGAACGTCCGACCTGACCGCGGAGATGGGCATATCGGGGCAAATCCTCCACCCGCGCGTCGAGGAAGCCTACCGCACCGTCGGCGCGGCTTGCCGCAAGGCCGGCAAATTCCTCGGCATGGGCGGCGTCTACGAACTGGACGCCATGAAGCGCTACGCCGATCTCGGGGCGCACTTCATCCTCACCGGATCGGATCACGCTTACATCCTGGCCGGCGCCAGTCTCCGTTCGGCTTTCTTCCGAAAACTCGAAGCCGATCGCAAAGCGTCGTAACGCGTAGGGCACGTCGCGCTGATCTCTAGCACGTCGCGCTGCGGGCCAATGGCGTGTGGATGTCTGGCACAGACGTCATCGCCCGGCTTGACCGGCCGCCCAGTATTCCAGAGCATTAGCGATCAAGATCGAGAGGCCACGGCGTACTGGCCTTTTCACACAGCCTGTTTCGCGGGTATGACAGCCGAGTGTGGAGCGGCACACGGCGACCTCTCCTACAGCCCCGTAAACCCCGCCTTCACCGGATCGGTGCTGCCGTCGAGTTCGCGCAAATAGGTCAGCCCGCACACGGTGAGACGATGCGGGTCTTTTTCGCCAGCCTCGAACAGTTTGCTGACATACTCCGTCACCTTGGCGCGCGCCTCTTCGCTGGTGGCCGCGGAACGGTTCACCAACAGAGCATAGGTCTGCATGATGCGGTCGATGGTGGCTTCCACGGCATTCTCCCGCTTGTGTTCAGACAAGGGCAGCGGCTTCAAACTTGGCGATCGCCTTATTGGCGAGCCGGATCCTGTTGAATTCGCCGCGCTGAAACATCTGCACGATCGTTTCGAACAAGCTGTCATTGATGGCGCTGTCGCTGATGGCGCCGGTTTTTCGCAGATAGTTCGAGGCGATGGCATAGGCATCGCCGACCACCTCGAGATTCATCACCCGCAACCCGCGCTCGACCAGCATGACCTTACTCCTCCGATGCCGAGGGATAAGCACGCAGGCGGGCACAGGTTCCATTTTTGGGAAACATTTTGTTGCATCGCCGCAAACAACAACGCACCGGTCCGGAAAAACCGGGCCGATGCGCTTGGGGAAGTTTCGCAATTTCAGCAGGCTGCCGGTCTTTTTTAGAACGCCGGCTTCACCTGTCTTGAAGTCGTACGTCTCAAAGCCGATACAGGATCTGGTCGGTCCAGAACCGCTCGAGCCGGTGCAGCGACTTGTTCAGCGTCGCGAACTCATCGTTCGAGATGCCGCCGACCTGCTCCACGGTCTTGACGTGCTTCTGATAGAGCGCATCGACGATGCGGCGGATTTCCTGGCCCTGCGCGGTGAGGCGGATGCGCACCGAGCGGCGATCGACGCGCGAGCGCTGATGATCGAGGAAGCCGAGTTCAACCAGCTTCTTCAAATTGTAGGAGACGTTGGAGCCGAGGTAATAACCGCGCGTGCGCAGTTCGCCCGCGGTCAGTTCCTTGTCGCCGATGTTATAGAGCAGCAGCGCCTGCAAAGTCAATGCTTCGAGATAGAGCGGCTGCACCGGAGCTTCGCCCGGAGTGCGTTCAGCGGTTTCCACCGCCGTTGCAACGGCTTTCATCATGACACTTCCCCTGTTGTCGTTTTATCGACTTATTCGACGAAACTTTTGTCCCGCCTGATAGCCACAACTTAAGGGGCCGATTTGAAGATCCGCTTAAATAAGAGAATAAAGAGATCATGAATTTAAGACAGTGAATCGTCGATTAAGCCCGCCAATCAAGGGCTTTTGCAATGTTTCATTGACGGTGTGGGGCCCCTGTTCACGCTTCGTCTGCACGCTCTGTCACAGAAGGGAACAGCATGCTTCAAATTAGAAACTTCCGCGTAACAGGTGTAACCACGGCGTTAGGGTGACTCAAAAGTTACCAAGAAAAACGCCGAAAATTTTATGCGAATGCGCGCGAATTCTCGCACGGCCTTCGAATTTCAATCGCCTATGTTCGCACGCCACGCGAATTTCGGTCTGCTATGGAGGACGTTCGCGCGCCGCCATCCATGCCAGCGCGAGATACGCCGCCAGCATCACGGCTTCCATCCCCACTACCGTCAGGCTGCCACCATAGATGCCCGGAAACATCAGTTCGATCACCGCCATCGACACCACGGTAGTCAGCCACACCACAGCACCCCACGGCGTCGCCAGCCACAATCCGACGGCGGCGACGAGTTCGATCACCGCGAAATAAACCGTGGCGGTTTGCCAGGCCATCGGCTGATTTTCGAACGCGTCTTCCTCGCCGCCGATAAATCCCGTGACCTGCGCCCAGTGGTAGAGGCCCTTGGCCACCGAGATCACGGCCATGATGCGCAGGAAGAACACCAGCCGCCGGGTCCACGCATTCTCGTCGGTCTCGATCCGCTCCGACGAGATCGCCGCCACCGACATGGCATTGTCCCGTGACGCGGCTTGGGACATCGGGATCGGTGATCGGGATCGGGAACGCGCCTTCATCGAGAACTCATGGACTCTCGGCGCGGTAAAATCAATCGGGCCATTGCCATGGTTCAGTCATTTTCTTCGGCGGATTCGCCACAGTTGCGGCAGGTCAAGGTTGCGGTGACGGAATGATTGCAAAGTGCTAGGATTGGAACCGATCTAAATGCAGTCTGCCTTGCAGGAGGCAGTCTTCTGCCTTCCAGCAGTCTTCTGCCTTCCAGGAGTGTTCATCACATGGCGATCAAATTCGGGCGTCCAGTCGAACTGCGCGACGCGCCACGGCGGGAGACCGCCCTCGCCGCCCCAACCCTCGATCTGGTGGTCCGCCCGCGCCGCAATCGCAAGGCGGAATGGGCGCGCCGGCTGGTGCGAGAAAATGTCCTCACCACGGACGATCTGATCTGGCCGCTGTTCGTGGTCGACGGCCACAACCAGCGCGCCGGCGTGGCCTCGATGCCCGGCGTGGAGCGGCTCAGCGTCGATCAGGTGGTGCGTGAGGCCGAGCGCGCGGTAAAGCTGAACATTCCCTGCATCGCGCTGTTTCCCTATACCGAGCCTTCGCTGCGCGACGAGCACGGCTCGGAGGCGCTCAATTCCGACAATCTCGTCTGCCAATCGGTGCGGGCGATCAAGAAGGAATTTCCCGGCCTCGGCGTGCTCTGTGATGTGGCGCTCGATCCCTTCACCAGCCACGGCCATGACGGCCTGATCGAGGACGGCAGAATCCTCAACGACGAGACCGTCGCGGTGCTGGTGCGCCAGGCGCTGGTGCAGGCCGAAGCCGGCTGCGACATCATCGCACCCTCGGACATGATGGACGGCCGCGTCGGCGCCATCCGCGAGGGGCTGGACGCTGCCGGATTTCTCGACGTGCAGATCATGTCCTATGCGGCAAAATATGCCTCCGCCTTCTACGGCCCGTTCCGCGACGCCATCGGCTCGGCCAAGACCCTGACCGGCGACAAGCGCACCTATCAGATGGACAGCGGCAATTCCGACGAAGCCCTGCGCGAGGTCGAACTCGACATCGCCGAAGGCGCCGACATGGTGATGGTGAAGCCGGGAATGCCCTATCTCGACATCGTGCGGCGGGTCAAAGACACCTTTGCGATGCCGACCTTCGTCTATCAGGTGTCCGGTGAGTACGCGATGATCGCAGCGGCCAGCGCCAACGGCTGGATCGACGGCGAGCGGGCGATGATGGAAAGCCTCTTGGGGTTCAAGCGCGCCGGCGCCGACGGCATCCTGACCTATTTCGCACCGCAGGCCGCGGAAAAGCTGAAGCTGGAGGGGTGATCGGTCCGGTTGCGCGAACGCGGACCGACTGCGGACCAGGTCGTCATTCCGGGGCGCGTCGCAGACGCGAACCTCAGGTGCGCAATTGCACATCGGGGAATCTCGAGATTCCCCGATGTGCAGCTGCACATCTGAGGTCTGGTCCTTCGGACCATCCCGGAATGACGGAGGAAGAGACGCTCTCGCGGCCACGCTGAAGTAGCAATGACAGTGGTGCATCCACTTGCGGCCGATGGCAGCCATTACCATTTCTCCATTTCCTGCGGGGGTCGCGGCACAGTCGGGAGGACTGATCATGTCTGACAGCGGTTCGGGTAACACGGGTGGCGCCTGGCGCAGTGGCGGCGCGGCCAATTTTCAGCCGCATGCCTTCGATCCCCTGCTGCAGCCGGAATTGTTTCGCGGCGTGCTGACGCGGCGGGTATTCGCGTTCCTGATCGATCTCGTCGTGCTCGCGATTCCGGTCATTCTGGCCTACATGTTCATTGCCGTGTTCGGCCTGATCACGCTTGGACTGGGCTGGCTGCTGTTCTGGCTGGTGTGGCCGGCCTCGGTGATCTGGGCATTGATCTATTACGGCTCATCGCTTGGCGGCCCGCATTCGGCTACCATGGGGATGCGCGTGATGGATCTGGAACTGCGCACCTGGTACGGCGCGCCCAGCTATTTCGTGCTCGGCGCCATGCACGCGGTGCTGTTCTGGCTGTCGGTATCGTTCCTGACGCCGCTGGTTCTGCTGATCGGCCTGTTCAACGGCCGCCGCCGGCTGCTGCACGATATCGTCCTGGGAACCGTGATCATCAACAGTTCGGTCCGTACCCATGTGGCGCAGCCGGCGCGAACGTTCTGAGACGGGGGTAAGCCGTTTAACGGTTTTGGGGTAAACTGATTGACCGTCAGCCTCCGCGGCGCGATGCTGGCTTGTTGCTTTGCTTCCGGAGGCTGACGAGATCCCGTGACCCAGCATTCGCGTGATACCCCGCAATTCTACCTGACGGCGCCCTCACCCTGCCCCTATTTGCCGGGTCGCCATGAGCGGAAGGTGTTCACGCATCTGGTCGGCGACAAGGCTGGCGATCTCAACGACCTGTTGACCCATGGTGGTTTCAGGCGCAGCCAGTCGATCGCCTACCGCCCCGCCTGCGACCAGTGCCGCGCCTGCGTTTCGGTGCGCGTCGTCGCCAACGAATTCCGGCCCTCGCGCAATTTCAGAAAAATCCTGGCCCGCAACGCCGACATCGTCGGCGAACAGCGCAGCGCGGTGCCGACGTCGGAGCAATATTCGGTGTTCCGCGCCTATCTCGACCAGCGTCATCGCCATGGCGGCATGGCCGACATGACCGTGCTCGACTACGCGATGATGGTGGAGGACAGCCACGTCGAAACCCGTATCATCGAGTACCGGCGGCGCGGCATCGACAGCGGCATCACCGGCCGCGGCGAGGAATTGGTGGCGGTGGCGCTGACCGACGTGCTCAGCGACGATCCTCGACCACATCGCCCGCGCCAGACGCCAGGGACTGCCTTACGTCTATCTCGGCTACTGGATCGAAGGCTCGAAGAAGATGGACTACAAGGGCCGCTTCCTGCCGCAGCAGCGGCTTGCGCCCTCCGGCTGGCTTCGCATCGACGCCTCGGGCGAAGCGCTGTCCGAGCCGCAGGATTGAATCGGAAACCTCATCCTGAGGAGCCGCCAAGCGGCGTCTCGAAGGATGAGAGCCGGATCATCATGGTTCGAGACGGCGCAAGAGCGCCTCCTCACCATGAGGGAACACGAACCGCGCGGGCTCCGCTCTCCGCTGAAAGCGAGGTATCCAGTACGCCGCGGCTTCTCGAGTGATCACAACCGTCTCTGGAATACCGGGTCGAGCCGGGCGATGACGGCTGTGCGTAGGTCGCCGCCTTACACTTCACCCGAACAGCGTATCGAACAGCAATTTCACGTTCAGAATGACGATGATGCCGGCCACGATCCACGCCGCGGCGGCGACGGGGCGGGAGATGGCAAAATTGCCCATCTTCCGCCGATCGGACACGAACCGCACCAGCGGAATGACGGCGAACGGAAGCTGCATCGACAGCACGACCTGACTGAAGACCAGAAGCTGTCCGGTGCCGCGCTCACCATAAAGCGCGGTGACGATGATGACCGGCACAATGGCGATGCCGCGGGTGAGAAGCCGCCGCGCCCAGCTTGGGAGACGCAAATGAAGGAAGCCTTCCATCACGATCTGGCCGGCAAGCGTCGCCGTCACGGTCGAGTTGAGGCCGGACGCCAGCAGCGCGATGGCGAACAGCGTCGATGCAATGCCGAGGCCCAATAGCGGCGACAACAATTCGAACGCCTGGCCGATTTCAGCCACGTCGGCATGACCGCTGGTGTGGAACGTCGCGGCCGCGACGATCAGAATCGCGGCATTGATGAACAAGGCCAGCATCAGCGCGATGGTCGAGTCTGCCGTCGCCCATTTGATCGCATCCCGGCGGCCTTCGTCGGTGCGTTCGTAGGCGCGGGTCTGGACGATCGACGAATGCAGATAAAGATTATGCGGCATCACCGTCGCCCCGATAATGCCGATGGCGATGTAGAGCATCTCGGGATTGGTAAAGATCTCGGTGGACGGCGCAAAGCCCCGCAGCATCGCGGCGACCGGCGGAGCGGCGGCGGCGATCTGGATGGCAAAACAAACCGCGATCACGATCAAAAGCGCGATGACGAACGCTTCGAGGAAGCGAAAGCCCTTGTTCATCAAGAGCAGCAGCAGGAAAGCATCCAGTGCGGCAATGAGAGCGCCACCGATCAGGGGAATGCCGAACAGGAGTTTGAGCGCAATCGCCGTGCCGATGACTTCGGCGAGATCGCAGGCGATGATCGCCGCCTCGCAAGCCAGCCAGAGCAGCAGGTTGACGGGCCGGGAATAGGTGGCGCGGCAAGCCTGCGCGAGATCGCGATCGGTGACGATGCCGAGCCGGGCGGCCAGCGCCTGCAGCAGGATCGCCATCAGGTTCGAGATCAGGATTTGCCGGGGTCCATGTAGCCGACGGAGACCAGGTAGCCAGGACCGGCGAAGGCCAGCAGCTTGCGCCACCAGTGGCCGCCGAAGGGGACTGAAATGCTCCCATATACTTCCGGCAGACTGCGTTGGACGCCGGCGGCGGCATCCACACGCCAGCCTGCGGCACTGGTCAGGGCCTGTGGCAGGGAATCGGGGGCTAAAGCGGGAGATTGGGCGTCCATCCCCCAAGGATGACGGATAACTGATCTTAATGCAACTCATTTGCAACTGCATCTAGCCGAGTTCCCGAAACTGTGTTGTCGGGAACCGGGTGGTTTGACCGTCCTTCGGGCCAGACAATGCCGGCAGACCGAAATTGCAAGGAATCAGTCATGCCCCCGACCGACCACGCTGCCAGCCTGCCGCCGACCTTCAACCGCCTGGCGTGGTCCAATCTCGCCGCGCAATCGGCCGAGCAGATCGCGCTGGCGGCGGCGCCCATCGTCGCGGTGCTGCTGCTCGGCGTTGGCGAGGGCCAGACCGGCCTGCTGCAGACCGCGCTGACGCTGCCGTTCATCCTGTTCGCCATCCCCGCCGGCCTGCTCGCCGATCGCATCTCGCGGCGCTGGCTGATGGCGGGCTCGGAAGCCTTACGCGCCGCGGCGCTCGCGGCAACCTTGCTGCTGATCTGGCTCAACCTGTTGACGCTGCCCCTGCTCGCCTTGCTGGGCTTCGTCGCGGTATGTGGAACCGTCGCCTACAGCGTGGCTGCGCCGGCATTGGTGCCGTCGCTGGTGTCGTCACCGCAATTGCCGGCGGCGAATGCGCGGATCGAGCTTGCGCGCACGATTGCGTTTGCCAGCGGCCCGGCGCTCGGCGGCGTGCTGGTCGGATGGGTGGGTGCTGCGCCCGCCTTCGGATTTGCCGCGGCACTCTCGGTCATCGCGGTGGTGCTGCTGTCCGGCATCTACGAGCCGGCCCGCTCGCCCGCGCCGCGACGCCATCCGCTGCAGGAGATCAAGGAAGGTGCTGCCTTCGTGCTGCATCATCCGCTGCTGCGGCCGGTGTTCATCACGCAGTTCATCTTCAACACCGCTTCCTTCCTGCTGCTGGCGGTGTTCGTGCCCTATGCGGTGCGTCATCTCGGACTGTCAGCGACCGGGGTCGGCACCACGCTGGCGATGTACGGCGTCGGCATGGTGGTCGGTGCGCTATTGGCGACGCGGGTGATGCGGCGGCTGCCGTTCGGCACCGTGATCGGTCTCGGGCCGGTGACCGGTTTTGTCGCGGCCGCGGTGATGGCGCTGACGACGGTGATTGCCACGCCGCTGCTCGCGGGCCTGAGCTTCTTCCTGCTCGGCGTCGGTCCCATCCTGTGGGTGATCTCGACCACCACCTTGCGGCAATCGGTGACCCCGCCGAGCCTGCTTGGCCGCGTCTCGGCGATCAACATCATGAGCTACGGCGCGCGCCCGGTGGGCTCCGCGCTCGGCGCTATCGTCGGCGGCCTCTACAGCGCCGAAGCGTG
>WNFN01241680.1_pt1 | contig 12600 bp, 8 predicted proteins | sample 5400161 | NCBI WGS metagenome assembly WNFN01 (sample SAMN13153353, study PRJNA577476) | soil metagenome | isolation source: 80 cm saprolite on Douglas fir-dominated hillslope | place: USA:California | collected 2013-09-17
GATCGCGGCACCTACTACGAGCACATCCACCGGGCCCTGGATGCGGCGCCCCGCCTGGTCATTGACGACGGCTGCGACCTGGTGAACACGCTCCACACCGAGCGGCCCGAGCTGCTGGCGGGCGTGCGCGGCGGCTGCGAGTCGACCACGACCGGGGTGGCGCGGCTACGCAGGATGGCGGCCGAGGGCACGCTCGCCTTCCCCACGGTGGCGGCCGACGACTCGCGGACCAGGCGCATGTTCGACAACTTCTGCGGCACCGGGCAGTCGGTGATCGACGGGATCCTCCGGGCCACCAACACGCTGCTGGCCGGCCAGGTTGTCGTGGTGGCCGGATACGGACCATGCGGCAGCGGGATCGCCGACCGGGCCAGGGGGCTCGGCGCCCAGGTCATCGTCACCGAGGTCGATCCCGTCCGAGCGCTCGATGCGCTCATGCGGGGGTTCCGGGTGCTGCCGATGGCCGCGGCGGCGCCGCGCGGGCAGGTGTTCATCACCGCGACGGGTTCGCGCGACGTGATCGGCCCCGAGCATATGGCCGTGATGAGCGACGGGGCGATCCTCGCCAACGCGGGCCACTTCGACGTCGAGGTTGACGTGCGGGGGCTGACCGGGCTCTCCGTCGCGGTCCACCCGGCCGTCCGCCCGCACGCCGACGAGTACCTGCTGGCCGACGGCAGGCGGCTGATCCTGCTGGCCGAGGGACGAGTGGTCAACCTGGTCGCCGCCGAGGGCAACCCGGCCGCGGTGATGGACGTGTCGTTCGCCGTGCAGGCGCTGGCCCTCGCCTGGCTGGCCACCGGGGAGGGCAGCGAGCAGGCGGCTGGCCCGGAGGGCCTGCCGCCCGGCGTGCACGAGGTGCCTGCCGAGATCGACGCCCAGATCGCCACGCTGGCGCTCGCTTCCCTGGGCGCCGAGATCGACGCGCTGACCCCCGTTCAGAGGGATTACCTGGATTCCTGGCGGCAGGGGTCTTAGGCGGCCAGCCGTGATCGCAGCGGCCAGGAGCTTCTGCGCCGCAGCCGGCAGGGGTCTATCGGCCGGGCCCGGCGAGCACTGCGATCACCAGGTGGAGCTCGCGGTCACCACGAAGGTGGGACGGCCGTCGGCTGCTGACCGGCCGCGGGCGGCCGCCACACGGTCTCGAACTCGTCGCCCGCCATCTGCTGGCCGCCCGCCGCGCTCTGCAGCGTGAGATCGAGGCCTTCCTTGCGCATCCGCATGTCGAGGTAGAGCAGGACGGTTACCCCGGCGCTGATCGGCCGGGTGACCGCCCCGGCGACGATGCTGCCGACCGCGCCGATGATGATGGCCGCGACGGTACGGGTCCCGGCCAGGCCGAAGATCCCGCCGAATCCTCCGGCGAGGGCCTCGGCGATGGCGAAGGGGACCTGCAGCACGAAGCCGGCGAAGCCCACGATGATCGCGGCCAGCAGCAGGATCCCGAGCACGCGCCAGAAGCTCCGACTGACCAGCCGCCAGGACCTGCCGAGCGCCGTGGCCGGGCCCTGCCGCTCCAGAACCACGGTCGGCGTGGCCAGGCTGAGCATGACCGAGAACCAGATGGTCAGGCAGATCGCCGCGATGCCGCCCAGCACGCCGACGGCGATCGCGGCCGCGTTGATGTGCGCGAGCGCCAGGATGACCACTGCTGCGGCCACGAAGGCCCACGGGCCGATGACGCAGAGCGCGGTCAGGATGACGGCGCCCACGATCGCGGGCAGCCGCGGCAGCGCAATCCGCCACGCCTCGCCCACGCCGACCTTGCGGCCAAGCACGCCTCGCCCGATGACCACCGTCAGCAGGCCGGTCAGGATGAGCTCGAACAGGAAGGCGATGACGAACAGGCCCAGAAACGACGGCAGCACGATCGCGAAGACCTGGAACAGCACGTGCCGGGCCTGCTCCGGCGTCAGCGTCTGCCCGGAGTAGAGGTGGAGGTCATTGAGCACCCCGCGCAGGGCGAGCGAGATCGCCGCCGAGGCCACGCCGTACCAGGTCAGCAGGATCGCGGCCAGGCCGAGCGTGGCCGCCGGGTTCTGCCGGATCGAAGTGAGCGCCCCGCTGAGGATCTCGCCGACGGCCAGCGGCCGGAGCGGTATCCGGCCAGGCCCGGGCCCGGATCTCCCGTACCCCGGGTAGCCGTAGCCGGGCTGGCCGTAGCCGGGCTGGCCGTAGCCGGGCTGGCCGTAGGCGGGCTGGCCGTAGGCGGGCTGGCCGTAGCCGGGCTGGCCGTAGCCGGGCTGGCCGTAGCCGGGCTGGTCAGGGCCGGGCGGGCTTGGCTGCCCGTCCGCGGGCCTGCCGGGCCAGTCCCCAGTGGGTTGGTCGGACATTTCTCTCCTTGACGGGCCGACGCGAGCCCGGTCAGCGAGATGTACGTCACCGGATGGCGCCCATACTGGCACGGCTGCGGGCCTGGTGCGGGCGCGTGCGTGACGATAGCGCATAAACTTCGCGAACTGCCTTCGCAACCCGGCCCGCCCATTCTGCCGTTGGCGGGCAGCGTGTCGTCGGCGCACACTCGTGGTGTGGAGACTCGCGCGCTGCGGTGGCTCGATCCGCCCGAAGGCCCGGCGATCGCGCTTGTCGACCAGACTCGGCTTCCGGCCGTCGAAGCCGTCGTTACCTGCGCGGATGTCCCGGCCCTGGTGGACGCGATCCGCCGCCTGGTGGTGCGCGGGGCACCGATGCTCGGGGTGGCGGGCGCCTTCGGCGTCGCGCTCGCCGCCTACCGCGGCGATGACGTGGCCGGCTCCGCCGCCGTGATCGAGAGGGCCAGGCCGACCGCGGTGAACCTGGGCTGGGGTGCCCGGCGCGCGCTGGCCGCGTACCAGCAGGCCCTGCGGGATCCGGCCCGGGGATCAGAACGCGCCGCCGCGCGGGCTGCCGTCGCCGAGGCCCGGTCCATCGCCGCAGAGGACGCGGCGGCCAGCGCGGCCATGGCGCGCCACGGTCTGTCCCTGATCCCGGAGGGGGCCAGGATCCTGACTCACTGCAACACCGGCGCCCTGGTGTCAGCGGGCGAGGGCACGGCCTTCGCGGTCATCCTCGCGGCGCACCGGGCCGGCCGGCTCGCCCGGCTCTGGATCGACGAGACCAGGCCGCTGCTGCAGGGCGCGCGGCTGACCGCGTACGAGGCGAGTCGGGCAGGCCTGCCGCACGCGGTGCTGGCCGACTCGGCCGCCGCCTCGCTGCTGGCCGGTGGTGGTGGCGCCGATCTCCACCATCGACCTGGCCACCGCGGACGGGTCGGCGATCCAGGTCGAGCGGCGGCCGGCCGACGAGGTTACCAGGCTGGCGGGCGTGCAGGTGGCGCCGGCGGGCACTGCGGCGTACAACCCGGCCTTCGACGTTACGCCGCCGCCGCTGATCACTGCCATCGTGACCGAACGAGGCATCGCACAACCGGTCACAACGGGTACGCTGCGTGTCCTGGGTGCGGGACCGGAAGTAGTGACGGGTCCCCTTACCGCCGTTTACGTGGAACGATGGGGTTTATGAAAGGTCGCGTGCTGGTCGTCGATGACGACGCCGCTCTCGCCGAGATGCTGGGGATCGTGCTCCGCGGGGAGGGCTTCGAGCCTACCTTCGTCGCCGATGGAGACAAGGCGATGGACGCGTTCCGTGATACCCACCCGGATCTCGTGCTGCTCGACCTGATGCTGCCGGGCATGGATGGCATCGACGTGTGCCGCCAGATCCGGGCCGAGTCCGGGGTGCCGATCGTGATGCTCACCGCCAAGAGCGACACGGTCGACGTCGTGCTCGGGCTGGAGTCGGGCGCGGACGACTACATCGTGAAGCCGTTCCAGTCCAAGGTCCTGATCGCGAGGGTCAGAGCCAGGCTGCGCCGGACCGAGGACCCTGCTCCGGAGACGCTGCAGATCGGCGACGTCAGCATCGATGTCGCCGGGCACGCGGTGACCAGGGCCGGCGAGCCGCTGAACCTCACCCCGCTCGAGTTCGACCTGCTCGTCGCGCTGGCCCGCAAGCCGCGCCAGGTGTTCACCCGGGAGGTGCTGCTGGAGCAGGTGTGGGGTTACCGGCATGCGGCGGACACCCGGCTCGTCAACGTGCACGTCCAGCGGCTGCGCGCCAAGATCGAGAAGGATCCGGAGCGCCCCGAGATCGTGGTCACGGTCCGAGGGGTCGGCTACAAGGCGGGGCCGGGCTGATCCGTGGCCTGGCCTGGCCCGGCTGGCGGTACGCCCGGCGATCGGTTCAGCGGAGGAAGGTCATGAAGGCGGCATCGACCAGGAGCAGCGCCGGCAGCGCGCCACCCTCGGCGGCACCGGGCTTCGGGCAGGCACCGGGCCCCGGGCCGGCACGGGCGTCTGGGTCTGGTACCGGCCCGCCCGGGACGGCACGGGGCTGGCGGGGCGTCGGCCCGGTCACCGTCACGGTGCCAGATGTCATCTGGCGGTTTTACCGGCTGGCCGGGCGGCAGATGGACGTGGTCCGCCGCCGCCTTGCGGCAGCGCACGGAGTGCTCCGCGCTCGCTGGCTCCGGTCACTGCAGCTGCGCGTGATCACCACCACGCTGATCATCTCCGCCGTCGTGGTCACCGTGGTCGGCTTCTTCCTGATGCAGCAGATAGCCTCCGACCAGCTGAAGGCCAAAGAGACGCAGGCCGGCAACCTGGTCGGCAGCGGCCAGATCTCCGCGGAGACCGAGCCGGGCCTGAGCAAGAGCCCCAATGGCGGCGACACCCAAGAACTCATGTCGTCGATCGTGCGCAAGCTCCAGCCTCCAGGCAATGCTGGGACCGGGAGCGACTACCGCGTCACGATCATGCTTGCGCCCCGCTACGCAGGCCCGCCGGTCTACGGGCTCGGGTGGACCTACGGCATCGTGCCCGGCCAGATCCCGCCGGGGCTCCTCAGCAAGGTGGACAGCCTGCAGAGCAAGGGCGAGAGCCTGGTGAGCTTTATGCCGGCGAGCATGAGCTACCCCTCCCCGTCCAGCCACCCGGTGCCCGGGCTTGTCTACGGCGTCCCCGTCAACAGTTACTACCAGCTCTACTACTTCTTCCCGCTGGCTGAGGTACAGCAAAGCCTGGCGCTGATCCAGCGCACGCTTCTGGTGGGAGGTTTCGCCCTGGTCTTCCTGTTCGCGGCGATCGCCGCGCTGGTGACGCGGTGGGTGGTGGCACCGGTCCGGCAGGCGGCCGGCAGCGCCCAGCGGCTGTCCTCGGGGAATCTCGGCGAGCGGATGCCGGTGCGCGGGGCGGATGAGCTGGCCGCGCTGGCGACCTCGTTCAACGAGATGGCGGAGAGTCTGCAGGACAAGATGAACGCGCTGGAGGATCTCTCCCAGGTGCAGCGCCTGTTCGTGTCCGACGTCTCGCACGAGCTGCGGACGCCGCTGACGACGATCAGATTCGCCGCCGACGTGCTGTTCGCGAGCAGGCAGCAGTTTGACGGCCCGGTGGCCCGCTCGGCCGAGCTGCTGCAGAGCCAGCTGGAGCGGTTCGAGGCGCTGCTCACCGACCTGCTGGAGATCAGCAGGTACGACGCCAACGTGGCGGTCCTGGACCCGGAGCCGGTCGACGTCTGCGACCTCGCGCGGCACGCCGCCGACGTGGCGCAGCAACTGGCCGAGCGTCGCGGCGCCAAGATCGAGTTCAGGCTCCCGGCCGAGCCGTGCGTGGCCGATCTGGACCGGTGCCGGGTGGAGCGCATCTTGCGGAATCTGCTCGTCAACGCGGTCGAGCACGGTGAGGGCAAGGACGCGGTGGTCACCGTAGCCGGTGATTCCGCAGCGGTGGCCGTGGCGGTCAGGGACTACGGGATCGGCCTCGCCGCGGGCGAGGAGCGGCTCGTGTTCGACCGGTTCTGGCGCGCGGATCCGGCCCGGGCCCGGACCACCGGGGGCACCGGCCTGGGCCTGGCGATCGCGCTGGAGGACGCCAGGATCCACGGCGGATGGCTGGAGGCCTGGGGCGAGCCCGGCCGGGGGTCGGTGTTCCGGCTCACGCTGCCCCGCGTCGTCGGCGCGCAGCTGGCCGGCTCGCCGCTGCCCCTCGTCCCCCACGAGGCAGAGGTAGCCGACGTGACCGGCACGGTCCGCCGGGCCGACGGGAACGGCACGGCCCGCCGGGCCGACGGGACGCCCGCCCTTCGCCTGGCCCATCGATCTGACGCGCTCCGCCCGGCCGCTGGGCCCGGCGCGGGCGGCCTGGCGGGCCTGGCCGGCCGTACCGCAGGGCTCGTGGCGGCAGCGGGCGGTGCCGAGCCTGTCGTGCCGGACAGTCCGGGCCGATGACCACCTCGCGGAGCGTTCGCCGGGCTGACGCTCGACTGGCCCAGGGGCGGCGGGTCGGCGCGCGGGGCCGCGTCGCGGCTACGGCGTTCGCCGTGGTGGTCACGGCCGGAGGTTGCGCCACCGTCCCGACGAGCGGGGCCGTCCGGCAGCTCGGCGGCGCCGCCCAGGCCGGCGTCAGCCAGGAGCAGGTCTACTCGCAGCCGATCCCGGTCGGGCCCGGCCCGGGGTGGCCTGCCTCGGATATCGTGGCCGGCTTTCTCGCGGCCAGCGCCAGCTTCGCGAACCACCACGCGGTGGCCCGCGAGTACCTCGACCCCACGACACGAAGCACCTGGAACCCCGGCTGGGCGGTAACCGTGGTCAGCGGGATGACGCCCCTCGTCGAGAGGTTCACGAAGGAGCTCGACGTCGCCCAGGTAACGGTCTCCGGCCTGCAGGTGGCGACGCTGACTGACACCGGCCAGTCCCTGATCACCTCCGGGTCGTCGCCCAGAAAGTCGTTCCACTTTTACCTGACCAGGATCAACGGCCAGTGGCGGATCTACGGGCTGCCGTCGGTGCTGCTGCTGACCCAGTTCGACTTCCAGCACGTGTACCAGCCGCGAAACCTCTACTTCCTCGCCGGTTCGGGCCGGACACTGGTGCCCGATCCCGTGTTCGTGCCGCAGCAGGATACGAACACCGACCTGGCCACCGGGCTCGTGACCGCGCTGCTCCAGGATCCCAAGGGGTGGCTGCAGGGCGCCGCGGTGACCGGGTTCCCCCAGAAGTCCAGCCTGATCGGCCAGGTGAAGATCAACGGCCCGAACGCGACCGTGGACCTGGGCGGCAAGGCCGTCACCGCCGGCCGGCGGCAGCGGGAACAGATGGCCGCGCAGCTGGCCTGGACGCTCGAGAGCGGGCCCACGGCGATCCAGTCGGTCGAGGTGCAGGTCAACGGCCGCCCGCTGCAGATCGAGGGGAACCAGTTCCAGCTGGCGCAGATGTACCGCAGCTGGGTGCCGACACCGTCAGCCGCATCCAGCCTGTACTTCATCAGCGGCAACAAGACCGTCAGGGCGCTGTCCGACCTCGGCCAGCCAGGTGCCGGGCCGGGCAGCGCCACCGCGGTTCCCGGCACGGCAGGCACCGCCAGCGTCCCGTCGCTCCGCTCGATTGCCGTCTCACCGGACGGACGCTCGATAGCGGGGATCTCCGCGGGGGGCAAGGCTGTCTACATCGGCGACCTCAGGCACAATGCCCCCCTGAAACCGTGGAGCCCGCCGTCCGGCAGCTGCACCTCCCTGAGCTGGGATCCCCAGGGTGATCTCTGGTGCGCGGCCGGAGGCATCGTCTGGGTGATCGCGCCAGGGAACGGCGGCAAGGTAGCGGTCGCACCGCCTGCCGGGGAAGAGGTGACCGCGTTCCGGGTGGCGCCGGACGGCGTCCGGGCCGTCATGATCGTTCACGGCGCGTCCGGTTCCGAGGTGCAGCTCGTCGCCATCACCCACGGCGATCAGGCTTTCTCGCTGGGAAATCCGGTGACGATCGGCGCAGGCATCGCTGATCCCCAGGCAGTGAGCTGGTTCGACGCGAACGACGTGATCGTCCTGGCCGGGAGCCCCTCGGCCAGCCAGCTCGAGGAAGTCCCGCTGAACGGCGGTCAGCCCACCCCGATCCCGACCGAGGGCAACATCGTGTCAGTGACCGCCACCAGCCCCGGGGGCTCCGGCACTGACATTGCCATCGGCCTCTCCGGCGGCCAGATCATGGTCTCGGCGAACCTGGGTGCATTCGAGAACACCCACGCCACCGGTCAGGCGCCGATCTATCCGGGCTGAGCAGTACTTGCCCTAGCCGCCGCGGAGCAAGCTCCGCGCGGAGTGCAGGCGATATGCGGTCAGGTGCGGCCTGTGCCCCGGCCGGCCGGCCGCTTCGGCGAATACTGCGGGGCATCCCCCTCCTGACATTCGCTCCGGGTCGGACTAGCGTCGTGTCATGGCACCCGCCCGGGCCCGTGGTTGCGCCGGGCAGGCTTCCCCGCCAGCGGGAAGGCTGTCTCGGCAAGCCGATGCCAGCCGCAGGCGAAACGGCCCACGTAAGGCGACTTCTCGTCGACTGATCACGGTGCGGCTTAGAGGTAAGTCCTGCCCCGCCGGGAGACCCGACGTCTCCTGGGTAGGGAGAAGGGCAGTAGTGGCTCATGTGGCCGCGAGCCCCTCAGCAGGCGGATGTGGGGTCGAAGACCAGGTCGGCCGGGCGGGTGCCGCGTCAGTCCGGGCAGGAGGGGGTTCCTAAGTGGACATCATCTTCAAGGGCCGGCACACGGACGTGCTGGATCGATTCCGCAAGCACGCGACGGCGAAGCTCGCCAAGATCGGAAAGCTGGACCAGATCTCCTCGCGCGGGCCGACCATCCGCGCGGAGGCCGCCGCTGAAGACCGCTACGTCGCACTGGACATGGCGTTCTCGAAGCTGGAATCGCGGCTGCGCCGTGCGGGTGACCGGCGCAAGTGCCGACACGGCGCGCACGCCGCCGTTCGGCTAATTGACCTGCCCGTGGCCGACGATGCCACGGTGGAACTGCCCCGGGCGCGGCCGGAACCGACGTCACAAGACGCGGCACCCGACGATGCGCGGTCGCCTTCGCGCGATGCGGCGGGCGACAGTGCGCAGGCCGACGACGTCGTCCCGATCCCGATGCAGGGAGATGGGCCGCTCGTGGTGCGGCAGAAGTACCACCGCGCCAGCCCGATGGCCATCGACCAGGCCCTGTTCGAGATGGAACTCGTGGGCCACGATTTCTTCCTGTTCCGCGATGCCGAGGATGGTCACCCGAGCGTGGTATACCGGCGCCGGGGTTACCAGTACGGTGTGATTCGCTTGGTAGAAGAGGCGGCGAGCGATACGGCTGGCCAGCCGCCGAGCTTCGCCGCGTTGAGCAGGGCGAACGGGCAGGCCGCGAAGGCGGCGACCATCTCGGGCCGGTAGCGTGACGCCAACGGCGCGCCCGGCGCGCCCGTGGCTTGCGTTGCGGGCGCCCGTCGGCAAGAGTTGATCACACAGCACCGCGGATGGGCACAGCGTCGCAGGCACGGGGGCCTGCGTGACCGCGGTGCCTCGTGACCCGGCTCGATCGCGGGATGGTCAGGGAGGAGGCGTCATGGGCGGAAGCCCCGCCAGCAACACGGCACACCAGGATGCCTCGCTGCGCGCAGAGCCCATCCGCACGATGATCGTTGATGATCATGCCTTGTTCCGCCGCGGCCTCGAGATGGTGCTGGAGGGCGAGCAGGATATTGAGCTGGTCGGCCAGGCGAGCGACGGAGCCGAGGCGGTCGAGAAGGCAGCCGAGTCCCTGCCCGATATCGTCCTGATGGATATCCGCATGCCCCGCAGCAACGGGATCGAGGCATGCCGGGCGATGAAAGAGGCGGCCCCGAGCGCGAAAATCGTCATTCTCACGATCAGTGACGAGCAGGAGGACCTCTTCGAGGCGATCAGGGCCGGCGCGAGCGGCTACCTGCTCAAGGACATCCCGCTGGACGAGGTCGCCGACACGGTTCGGGGGGTACACGGGGGTCAGTCCCTGATCAACCCGTCCATGGCGAGCAAGCTCCTCAGCGAGTTCGCCACCCTCGCCCGGCGCGACGACGAAGAGCGCGCCCAGGAGGTGCCCGCGCCGCGGCTGACGGAGCGGGAGATGCAGGTGCTCAAGCTCGTCGCCCGGGGGATGAACAACCGCGACATCGCCAAGGAGCTGTTCATCTCCGAGAACACGGTAAAGAACCATGTCCGCAACATCCTGGAGAAGCTGCAGATTCACTCCAGGATGGAGGCGGTCATGGTAGCGGTGCGGGAGAAGCTGATCGAGTTCAGCTGATCTTGTTTCCTGCTCGCCTCCGGGGGCGCTTTTGACACGCCCCTTCGGCTCAGGCAATTACGTCAGGTTGGAGATCGCCTTGCGCAGCCGCGGTTCCAGGCTGGCCGGCTCCACCTGGCCGATTTCGACGTTGTCGCACCCGACCCAGACCGCCGCGTCCCGGAGCGCGCGCGCCATGGCCTCGGCGGCGGACGGCATGTCGAGCGAGAGCTTGCGCGCGACCAGGGTCCGGCCGCTGCGCGCCGGATCGACGCGGCCGACCAGGCGCCCCCGCGCCAGCAGCGGCATCGTGAAGTAGCCGTGCACTCGCCTGGCCCGGGGCACGTAGGCCTCCAGGCTGTGCGCGAAGCCGAACATCCGCAGCGTCCGCTTCCGGTCCCAGATCAGCGAGTCGAAGGGCGACAGGAGCGTGACCCGGTGCCGGCCGCGGCCGGGCTGCGGCCGGCCTGACCCGGCGCCCGCGGCGGCCAGCGCGGCCGGATCCGCCCATGCTGGGTGCGCCGGCCCTCCAGGCGGCCCGGTGATCTCGACCGGTATCAGATCGGCTGCTGCTGCGGCCTCGTACGGCGACATGACCGTTCCGTCCCCGCGCTGGCTCGCGCCTCCCCGTAGCCGCTGGTAATCGGTGAGGTCAGCGTGGGTCACGACGCCGAGAGCGCGAGCGGCCACCGCGGCCAGGTGGGTAACGCACTCGGCATCGGAGGGGTCGGCGTCCAGCAGTTCCGGCGGCAGCACCCGTTCGGGCAGGTCGTATACCCGCCGCCAGCCGTCCCGGCGCGCACAGATGACATGGCCGGTGTTGAGCAGCCACTCGACGGCGATCTTTGTCTCGGACCAGTCCCACCAGGCGCCGCCGTTCTTGGCCCCGCCCAGCTGGGTGGCGTTCAGCGGTCCCTCGGCCCGGAGCCTGGCCAGGACCTCGGCGCCGGCTTTCTCGGAGGCCTGGTGCCAGCGCATGCCGCGGGCCGCAAGGGCCCGCCGCCGGAACGCGTAGTACGGCCATTCCTCGATCGGCAGCACGCAGGCCGCGTGCGACCAGTACTCGAAGGCGTCCGGCCGTCGGCGATTCCAGTAGGCGCGCTCGATCTGCCCTCGGGGCACGGCGCCCAGCCGGGCATAGGCGACGAGCTCGTGGGACCGCGCGAGCACGCTGATCGTGTCGAGCTGGACCGCGCCGAGTTGCCGCAGCATGCCGGACACCCCGCCACGCCGTCCCTCAGTGCCGACAAAGCCTTGCGCCCGGAGCGTCATCATCCGGGCGTCGTCCGGCGACAGGGTCAGCTGTGGTGCGGGACGGGGAGGGCTGGCCACATGGCGAGACTAGCCGCGAGCTCTGACATTCCCGCCCAGTCGGTGCGTTCCGGCGTTCCGGAACGATGCTGGCGGGCGCAGGTATTTCTAGTACCAGTCCTCGAAGATGTTGGTGGCTAGCGCGAGCAGGCCGCCGACCACGGTCAGCCCCACGCCGACCCAGAAAGCCAGCCAGGTCGGGCCGAAAACCAGCGCGAGGCCGCCACACAGGAAGCCGACCATGATGAGCGAGACCGCGACCCAGGACACGGCGCGGCCGTGGTAGGTCGGCGGATATGCGACCGGGGTTCCCGCGGCCTGCGGCACGAACGCGGTCTGTTCCGCCAAGCCGGCGGGCCTTGGCCCCGCGGCCGCGCTGCCGACGGTGCCCGGCTCCACCTGATTCGACATGCGCGCTGCTCCTCTCGTCTGGCTGCTCGCCGTGCCTATTATTGTGGCCAGGCCCGAAGCCCGGGGAGCACCCGCCCCTACGGTATCGGCCTGATGACGAAGGCTCGGCTTCACCCCGCGTCTCGCCTACCATGGCTGTAGGCACGGTGGCAGGAGCCCGCCGCGATGCCTCTCGCCTACCCGGCCAGCGCCCCGTGGTTCAGGGCACAGTGTGGGGCACGGGGGCCGCGGCAAGGCGAGCACGCCGGGCCAGTGAGCCGGACGATCCGCGAGGAGCGCGACGCAAGTGCCAGCCATCATCGATAGTGTCCTTCGCGCAGGCGAGGGCAAGATCCTGCGCAAACTCAAGCGGATAGCTGATCAGGTCAACTCGATCGAAGAGGACTTCGCCGCGCTGAGCGACGCCGGGCTTCGCGCGCTAACCGATGAGTTCCGGCAGCGGCACTCCGATGGCGAGTCACTCGACGACCTGTTGCCCGAGGCGTTCGCGACCGTCCGCGAGGCCGCCAGGAGAACCCTGGGCCAGCGGCATTTCGACGTGCAGCTGATGGGCGGCGCGGCCCTGCACCTGGGCAACATCGCCGAGATGAGGACCGGTGAGGGCAAGACGCTCACCGCCGTCCTGCCCGCCTACCTGAACGCGCTGCCGGGCCAGGGCGTGCACGTGGTCACGGTCAATGACTACCTGGCCAAGCGCGACTCCGAGTGGATGGGGCGGATCCACCGGTTCCTGGGCCTCGAGGTGGGCGTGATCCTGGCCCAGATGGAGCCG
>WNFN01193727.1_pt1 | contig 12596 bp, 14 predicted proteins | sample 5400161 | NCBI WGS metagenome assembly WNFN01 (sample SAMN13153353, study PRJNA577476) | soil metagenome | isolation source: 80 cm saprolite on Douglas fir-dominated hillslope | place: USA:California | collected 2013-09-17
CCCGCCCGGCCTCCTATGCTGCCGCCACCTATGTGGACGGGCGAGACGCCCGTCGCTCCACTGCTGGGTGGTGTGCAAACGAAGCCCCGAATCAGGCAACATATCCGCATGACCACGATCCTGCTCCTGACCCTCTCCAACATCTTCATGACGTTCGCCTGGTATGGCCATCTGAAGTATCGCCACGCACCGCTGTTCAAGGTCATCGTTATCAGTTGGATAATCGCCTTTGCGGAGTACTGTTTTCAGGTGCCGGCCAACCGCATCGGATCCTACGAGTTCACGACGGCGCAGTTGAAGACCATACAGGAGGTCATCACCCTAACCGTGTTTTCGATCTTCTCCGTTCTATATCTACGTGAACCGCTGAAGTGGAATTACCTCGTGGGTTTCGCCATGATGATCGGCGCCGTCGCAGTGATTTTCAAGAAGTGGTGAGGCCAACGGACCGAAACTGATCGTCGTACAATGGCTTCATGCCAAGAGGATCCAAGCGCGCCGCCCGTGACCTTGCAAAGTGTAAAGCGAGTCAGGCGAAATCCTCACAACCGACTCGTGACTTGGTCGCGCAAATTCGCAAGCGTCGCGAGAAGATTCGTCGGAGGGTGGGTATTCTTTCAGATAGCGCCTTTCTTATTAGCGATGACTGGAACCGTTCGCGGTCCTTCGTGGTCGGCGATTTTTCTGGGTTGCATCGTGAAACTGAGCCACTACCCGTCTTCCCGCCTGATGGCTCGATCTCTCCGGCCGTACCTGCACCTCCTGAGCAAAAGAAAGACAAACACATGTTGGTTCCATCGTCATTGCTTCTTATTGTTGTTGCGATGTTTATGGGGTGTGTTGATTTAAAACATGCAGAAAATGCTGATCTCCAACAGGTGAAGGAATATGTGAATGGCTCAATGGGTCATTACTCGACACGCTTTTCCGGCATTTTTTATGTCGGAAGTGACAACGAGTTTGACTATGTTGCTATCAAATATGTCGCTCTCAAATACAGTAAGAACACGGTGAAGGTGTTCAAGATAAAACGAGGTGAGCTGGGCATCAAACATCAAATGAAAATCGATGCTAATAATAAAAAATGGGTGGACATCACAGGGATGTTCCCATTGCCTCAATAGACCCAACCCGGCGCCGGCGGTAACGGACGCTTGTCAACAAACTACGAGGCTGTTTCCATTTATCATTCACCTTTTGCCATTAAACCATGACACTCGTCTTCCGCAAGCCTCTCCCCAACGTCGAGCATCCCGAAATGCCGGCCGATGTCGTCATCGTCGGCGGCGGGCCGGCTGGCATGGCCTGCGCGCTGCGGCTTTCGCAGTTGATCGACGATCACAACGCGCGCCATCCCAAATCCGCGCTCAGCAAGGAAAATATCTACGTGCTCGAAAAAGCGCGCGAAGCCGGACAGCACTGTCTTTCCGGCGCGCTCCTCGATCCGCGCTCCATGAAAGAACTGCTGCCCGGATTCGAAAACGAAGCCCCGCTCGATGCCGTAGTTCACAAAGATGCTGTTTACTTCCTGACGCGCACCGGCCATTACCAGCTTCCCCTCACGCCTCCGCCGCTGCAGGATCACGGCAACTACGTGATCTCGATCAACCGTTTCGTGAAGTGGTTGGCGGGAAAAGTCGAAGCCGCGGGGATCACGATTTTCACGGGCTTCGCCGGCTCGGAACTTCTGTACGACGGCGATCGCGTCACCGGCGTACGCACCGACGACAAGGGCGTCGACAAACAGAACCAGCCAAAATCAAACTTCGAGCCCGGCTACGACGTGAAGGCAAAGGTCGTCGTGCTCGCGGAAGGCACTCGCGGATCGCTTACCAAACAACTCATCCAGAAGTTTGACCTGATGAAAGATCGCAACCCGCAGACTTATGGCGTGGGCGTGAAAGAGTTGTGGGAAGTGCCGCCGGGCCGGATCCAGGCGGGCGAAGTCATCTACACCATGGGCTATCCGCTAACCACGAAAGAATACGGCGGCGCGTGGATTTATGGCTCGCAAAACCCGGGCTCGAAAGGCAACATCGTCTCGCTCGGCTTCGTTACCGGCCTGGATTATCGCGATCCGCGTCTCGACCCGCAGCACGTGCTGCAAACGTTCAAACAACATCCTTTTATTGCCAAGTTGCTCGACGGCGGCAAAATGATCCGCTATGGCGCCAAGTCGCTTCCTTACGGCGGATGGTGGTCGCTGCCGCCGCTCGCCGGCGAGGGATGGATGATCATTGGCGACTCCGCCGGCTTCCTGAATTCCGCGCGCCTCAAAGGGATTCATCTCGCGATTAAGAGCGGCATGCTGGCAGCCGAGACAGCATTCGAAGCGCTGGTGAAATCCGACACGTCAACTGCAACGCTCGGTAAGTTCCAGCGCCGCGTTGAAACCAGCTGGATTCACGATGAGCTGTGGCCGTGCTCCAGGAAGTTTTCGATGGCGGCATTCGCCAGCGCGTGCCGTCGCATGCGGGGCACGAGAACCTGAAGCCGCTCGCCACTCTCCCCGCCGACGGCGGCCCGGAAGCACACATGCTTGGTCCCGCAAAAGGCGACAGCAAGCTCACCTTCGACAAACTCACCGACCTTTATCATTCCGGCACCAAGCATGAAGAAGATCAGCCGGCGCATTTGCTGATTCACGACACCAATATCTGTAACGACCGGTGCGTGAAAGAGTTTGGCAGCCCCTGCCAGAACTTCTGCCCCGCAAACGTCTACGAGATGGTGGACGACGCAACCGCGCCCCATGGCAAGCGCATCAGCCTGAATCCCGCGAACTGCGTGCACTGCAAGACCTGCGACATTCAGGACCCCTACCAGATCATTACCTGGGTTCCACCCGAGGGCGGCGGCGGCCCGAACTATGATGGGATGTAGGGGGCACTTAGCAACTAGCCGGTCGCACAGTTAAGTGGAGGAACCAACGCCATTAAGTGCCAAACGAAAGGCTGGTTCCCGTTCTCAACCAGGTATATACTTCTTCCGGTACTTATCGCAGTAACCCGGCTTAAACCGGGCGCGGGGCACGTTCTCATTATTATTCATACCGCTCCGCGAATAGAACGTCGGACGCAGGGATCTTAATATCATTCGCCCTGGGCGACCGGCGGGGGCAGGGATCGCTCGAGCGGTGCCTTCCCCGAGAGAGGTCTTACTCGTGGACGTCGTCCTTATACGCCTTCTGTTTGTCCTCATTGTCGGTGTCATCTGCGCTCTGATTCATCCGTTTAACCTGCCCTCGAGACTGGATGCCGTCGTCGGTCTGTTGATCGGCGTCGCCATCATTGTATTCGAGTGGAGATTGCGCACGATGAGCCTGAAGCGGCTGATCGGAGCCGCCATCGGCAGCGTGCTCGGTATCTTCGGCGCTTATCTGTTCGCAATCGTCATTCGGAACAGTATCCCTGCAAGCCCCATCCAAAGTTTTCTGCAGATCATGGTGATGCTGGTCATGGCATACGTGGGATTAGCGGTCGGGGCCAACAAGGGCGACCTGCTCAATCTGGCGGCGCTCGGCGGTGTGTTCGGCGGCGAAAGGTCGGGCAAGAAGAGTTACAAGATCCTCGACACCAGTGTCATTATCGACGGGCGGATCGCCGACATCGCCGAGACCGGATTCCTCGACGGCCTGATTGTGATCCCGCAGTTCGTGCTGCGAGAGTTGCAACTGGTGGCCGATTCCGCCGACTCGCTCAAACGCAATCGCGGCCGCCGCGGCCTCGATATCCTGCAGCGTCTCCAGAAAACCGCTTCAGTCCAGATCCAGATCGTGGAAGACGACTTCCCCAGCGTCCGCGAAGTCGATATGAAGCTCATCGAACTGGCCAAACTCTATGAAGGCAAGATCATCACCAACGACTTCAATCTCAACAAAGTCGCGCAGTTACAGGGCGTGGCCGTGCTCAACATCAACGAACTCGCCAACTCGCTGAAGCCCATCGTCCTACCCGGCGAAATTATGCGGGTGTTCATCCTGAAGGAAGGGAAAGAGTACAACCAGGGCGTTGCCTATCTGGATGACGGCACCATGGTGGTCATCGATAATGCGCGCAAGATGATCGGCAAGACCATCGACATCTCTGTGACCTCGGTGTTGCAAACCACCGCGGGCAAGATGATCTTCGGCAAATGGGATGAGCGCGCGACGGGCCGGCACGACTCAAAAGCGCCGCCTTTGGTGGCCGGGCCTCCGGTGCCAGGACCCAGCGGACTGCCGTCCGATCCGGCGAAAAAGACCACGTCAGTGGCCGACCGGGCAGCCGACTAGGCGCTTCATGTAGAGACCGGGCTTGCCCCGTTTTACTCCGCGGCACGGGACGCGACGAACCGCTCACCCACGCGCAAAAGCCTAAACCCTGTACTATACTGATCGCCCCTATGAAGGTTTTTGTCATCATTCCGGCCGCCGGACTGGGCACACGCATGGCCGTGCACTCGGCGGCGAAATCGAAAAAGAGAGCTCCGACCAAGCAGTTCAAGGAACTGGGCGGCGTGCCCATTCTCGTCCACACGCTGCGTAAGTTCGCCGCCACCGCCGCCGTCTATGAAATCATTGTCGCTCTACGCCAGGACGAAATCGCAGCTTTTCGCGCCCAGCTTGAAAAGCAGTACCCGGAAATTTTGAGCAAGCGCCTGCAGATGGTCGAAGGCGGCGAGCATCGTCAGGACTCGGTGGCAAGCGCTCTAGCGCGTATAACAGCCGATGCCGAAGACATCGTCCTGGTGCACGATGCCGTTCGGCCGCTGGTTACGCCGGAAGTCATTGGCCACGTGATCGAAGCGGCGCACAAACATGGAGCCGCCATCGCGGGCTGGCCCGCCGTGGATACGGTGAAACAGGTGGAACGAACCGCGGAAGGCGCACTGATCAAAGCCACCATCCCGCGCGCGAGCGTGGTGATGGCGCAAACTCCGCAGGGCTTTCGCTACGACATCCTGAAGAAGGCCTTCGATGGCGCCGTCGCTGACGGCTTCCTTGGCACCGACGAAGCTTCCCTGATCGAGCGCGCCGGTCTGCCGGTCGTAGTCGTAATGGGTTCGCCGCGCAATATAAAAATCACAACGCCAGCCGATATGGAGCTGGCGGAGTTCTATCTGGAACACGAGGGCGGGAACAAATCTTGAAGCCCGAAATGCGCATTGGCTACGGTTGGGACTCGCATGAATTTAAGCCCGGAATTCCGCTCAAGATCGGCGGCGTGACTTTGCCGCACGATAAAGGTCTCGGCGGCCATTCCGACGGCGACGTCCTGCTGCACGCGATCACCGATGCGCTGCTCGGCGCCATCGCCGGTCCCGACATTGGATCGCTGTTTTCGCCTTCCGACCCGCAGTGGAAAAACGCCGACTCCTCCTTGTTTCTCCGCGAGGCGTTGGAGCGGGTCAAGACCGCAGGCTACGAACTCGTGAACCTGGATTCCACCCTGATCCTGTCCACTCCGAAAATCGGTCCCCACGCCGACGCGATTCGCAAACACGTAGCCGAGTTGTGCGGAATTCCTGCGGACTGTGTCGGGATCAAGGCAAAAACGCCGGAAGGCATGGGCACCGACAATGCCGCGATTGCGCACGCGGCTGTCCTGCTGAAACGTGCTAAGAGTTAGTGGAGTGACGGGCGTCCTCGCCCGTCCTTCCGAAACCATCAGCAGCGTCGTGGCCGGGCGGGGACGCCCAGCGCTCCACTAACCGCTGGCGGCCTCAACCTCTCTCGCCAACTCCGTATGCTTCGCTCGCGCCGCCTCGATGAACGCCCGGAAAATCGCCGTCGCCGGCTCCGCCAGCTCCGGCCCATCGTTCACACTTCGCTCTGGATGCCACTGCACCGCCAGCACAAAATGTCCGGGAGTGGTCCCTTCGAGGGCTTCGATGATTCCATCTTCAGCAGCGCACGCCACCACTCGCAACCCATCGCCCACTGCGTCGGCTGATTGGTGATGCGAAGAATTCACAGCCACGGTCATACCGGAGCCGAGAGAAGACCCCATAATCTTCGCCAACTTCGATTCTGGCTCGATCTTTACCGTGTGCGCCTTCGGTACCCCGCGTCCCCCGCTGTGGTTGATCTTCCAATCAAACCTCGCCGACTCGATGTGCTGCACCAGCGTCCCGGTCCGGTACACATTCAACGACTGCAATCCGTAACAAATGCCGAGCACGGGCTTACGCAGGTTGTAGGCGTCCTGTAGCAGCAGGTCATCCACGAGCTCTCGTTTGGTATCGGCAGATGCGGTCTTCTCATGGCGAACGGCGCCGTACTTCTGCGGATCCACATCCGCCCGGCTGCCCGGCAGCAGCACGGCGTCGCAGCGCTCGATCTGTTTCTTCACCTGAACCGGTGTCTGATGCAGTTCGATGCGCACCGGCTCTCCACCAGCTCCGCGCACCGCTTCTTCATAGGGTGGCAGTGAGCGCTCGGCATATTCCCGATCACCGGAATGCGGCACCGGAATGGCGATCCGTGGTGGCGTGGTTTTCAATGCGCTCATCCTCAACTCACCAATGCTTGTTGATGGAGAGCCGGGCGTCCCCGCCCGGCCACTCCGAATGGACAGGCGAGACGCCCGTCACTCCATCGTATAACTCAACTCACGCGCTCGATCCCGGCCAGCGTCTTGCGCTGCCGGTAGTTCCGAATCTCCATCAGCAGCAACAGCACGAGCACGATCGCACCGACCGTGATCGCGAACGGAAACGCGATGTGCCGGTAGGCGAACGTCAGGTTGGGCGCGACGTGCTTCACCTGCGAACCTGCGAGTACACCACCGTCCCGAGAATGCTCAGCAGAAGCGCGACCGCGAACGCCAGCACGGTTAGCAGAAACGTCATCGCGAACACGCGTGCCGGAATTCCGATCCAGCGCGGCCCGCCCGAACTCGTTTTCGCCATGCTTTTAGGCTACACCATCGGTCCAGAGCGTTGCGACAGCCGGATTGACTTGAGCATGTGATATGCGGTCTCTCCAGTAAGGTACGCGAGGGAACGCGGCCGCGTTGGGAGTCGAAGATTCAGGCGGCGCGCGCAGCGGCAAAGCGGTCGATCACCTTCGATTTTGTTGCTTCCACCATAAAAGCTTCGCCGGCCGGCCCGGCGGCCCGGCTGAATGAAAGGTTGACGAATCCAGCGCGATGGAGGGCGACCCTCATTCCTCGCTCAGTCTGAAACGATTCCGTCCTTCCCCGAAGGAACCCGACAGTTTTGCCGGTGACGTGGAACAACAACCCGTTGGCCATGACGTAAAGCCGAAAGAGCGTGGGGACTGGCTTCGGCATGGCATTGTGGAGAAGTTCAGCCATCGTGAAACCCGGGAGGTGCAAACTCAACGACAAACCGCCGTCAGGAACGAGGGTGCGGTGAATTTCTGCGAGTGCCTTCTGAATATTCATGTAGGGGAGAGCAACAGCGGAAATTACGCGGTCGAAACTCTCATCGTCGAAAGGCAAACATTCACCGGCGCCTTGCAGATAGGTCCGGTTTGGAAATCGCAGCTTAGCAATTGCCAGGCTACTGCCGTCGACGTCGAGTCCCGTCACCTCATCGAAGGCCGTAACTTTCCAGAGAGCCAAGTCGCGTCCCGATCCGCACCCTAAATCGAGAACTCGCACAAACAGCGCCTCCAGCCTCAGCCATGACTTCCGTTTCGGACACCGGGGACGACGGCATTATATACGGGTTCTCCCGCTTCCGGTATCGCATGGTTCACCATGTAAGTCGTGCCCGGCCGTTTCCGCAAGAGCCCTTACCGCTCTCCAGAAGAAAGTGATTTTGATCCTTGTCGAAAGCCCGTTCTGGGAGTTTCAAGAGGGCTTCGCGGTCATCGCTTTTGCGCCAATACGCTACAATACAGCCATGTCGCAAGCCGCCTCGGCGATCACCCGCAGCCCCGCGGAGATCGTGCAAAACAGCCCGGTTTCACAGGCGCCCAATGGCATCTGTTACGCCCGCTCGGGCGAGATTACCATTACTGAGAACGATCTCGACCGCATGATTGCCGCGGTGCCAGTGCCGGTCGCCGCCGCGCTGAGCCGTAAGGCGTACTACTTCGTGCCGCTCACCGTGACCCAGGGCGAGGACACCGTAATTGCCGACCGCTACGACGTTGCCCTCAGCGACAATGCGGTTTGCCATCGCAACCTGAATCTCGGCGATGCGCAATGCGTCTTCATCTCGACCCGCTTGATGGACGACAAATTTTCCGTCGCGTTCGAGTTCTACATCAACGTCGGACACGCGCTGGTCGAACGCGCGGGAGTATCCCAGAATTTCGCCGATCTGGCCTGGCAGCAAGTGGAGTCCGGTGTGCGCGGCGAAACTTCGCTCGACGCATGGGAGGCGCGCAAGTTCGCCACGGCCCACGGCCCGGACGCGGAGAAATTCAAGAACGAGTATCTAGCGGCGAGTTTCGCGGATGCGATTTCGATCTACCTGCTCTCGCTCTATCTCGATGTCGATTACTACGATCTGCGCGAACGCGACTATCCGCTGCTGGCGCCAACTCCGATGGCCGAACGGCTCCGCAAAATCGCCGAGATCTTTCCACCGAACCCTGGATTCGAATTCAATATTTACTATCGGCGCCGCGGGTAAGCCACCTACTCTGTTGTCGCGATCCTAGTGGAGCGCCTAGTGGAGCGCCGGGCGTCCTCGCCTGGACCACCAAGCCGCTGAACGCGCGAAACTCCAATCGCTACCTTCCCGAGTTCACTTCCAGCGGAGCCGAGAGCCTAAAGCTGAGCGCCGACTCTGCGGGAAGAACGATCTCCTTGTTGCCGGTAAATGCGGCTCCGCCCGCACCTGCGCCCGCGCCTGCGGCCGCGCCAATCGCTGCGCCTTTGCCCCCGCCGGCCAAGCCGCCGATGATTGCGCCGAGCGCTGTGCCACCGCCTGCCATCACTGCTGTCCGCTTGCCTTTGCCCTTCAGTGTGCGGCTGATGGCTGCGGTCTTAATCCTCTGCTCGCTCCCATTTACCGTAATTGAATTCAGCCGCAGCTCCAGCAAAGCCCCGCCCTTGAACCGGCCCAAAGGTTTTGCGTCGACCACCGTACCACTCGCAGACGCGCCCGCTGGAATCACGGTATTTCCGTCCACCGTGACTGGCGAAGCTAGAGTGGCGCTGAAAGACTGACCCGGCGAGCTGATATCGCATTTCCACCGCCATCGTTCGACGACCCAGCCGTGTTCTGGCTGGCAGAGTTGGATGCCGTATCAGCCGGCTTGCTCGAGCACGCTACGAGGGTAAACAACAGGCAAATGGACAGTACCCACATCGCACGAAAATGCATGATCTTCCTCCGATATCAATAATTGGTTGAGGCCAGAACTGTAATCGAACCAGGCGAAGTGCGCAAACGCGATAGGACGATTCGCCTTTCCAGGCGCGGACTCTATGGCTCTATGCTTTCTGTTCGCTGAACATGTCAAGCACGGGCGCTTCGGAAGCCGGGGTCTCCGGCGCTGCGGGGGACGCTGGCTGTGCGCTGGAGTCTTCCGTACTGGTTTTCGCGGCGGGCACTTTCTCGCCTTGCATGAATTTCCGGGAATCGAGCAGCGGACGTCCCAGCGAAGCGTTATAGCTGGTCCACGGTCCGTCGAGCAGAGCCTCGCGCTCGAAGTGGGCGCGCATCGCCTCCATCTTCGAATCCAGATCGTCAAGATAGTGCAGCATGAGCGCTTCCGGAAACATCGGCAGCTTGGGCGATCCGAAATCGTACTGCCCGTGATGGCTGATGATCATATGTTCGAGCAGAGTTTTCAGTTCCTCGGGAAAGCCCGGAAGCTTCGCCAGCTTTGCCTGCAGCATCTCCAGCTCGATGATCATGTGCCCCAGCAACTGGCCGCGCGTGCTATACGAAAATGCACGGTTGTAGGTCAGTTCCTGAATCTTGCCGATGTCATGCAGAAACGCTCCCGTCAACAGCAGGTCGCGATTGACCTGCGGATAATTGCGGCTCATGAGATCGCAAGACCGGAACAATGACACGACGTGATCAAGCAGTCCGCCGATGTAGGCATGATGAAGGGTCTTGGCCGCCGGAGCATTGCGGTAGCGCTCGGCAATTTCCGTGGCCACAAACTCCGTCAGCGTTCTCCACAGCTCGCCGATATCCTTGGTGGTCTTGGGCAGGTAGTCGGTGAAGTCGATATCGCCTTCTTCCATGCGCCGCAGCTTGTGAATCGTGAGCTGGAAACGATTCTTGTACTTGTTGATGAGCCCTTTGACCTTGAGAAAGTCGTCCTGCTCGAAGGCGAGGATGAATTCGTCGACGTTGTCCCACATCTTGGCTTCGATCTGGCCGCTGCGATCCGCCAGGACCAGCGCCAGATAAGGCTCGCCATTTTTCTTGGCCTTCACCTGCTTCGACGCCACCACGAAGCTGGAGGTGATGACCTTGTTTTCCTGCTGCGAACATTCGGAGATGAAGAACTCTTTCATGAGCCTCCGCGAAAGCGGCTTCCTGCCGCGACCATAGCCAAGATTAGCCTAAAACACACCCAGCTTCTTCTTCTTTTTCAGATTCTTCGCGGTGGCAACTTTGGCCGTGGTCTCGACCGGCTTGGTCTGCTTTGCGCTCGCGCCCGAGTCGATGTACCCGGACTTGATGTCGATGAAGGCTTCTTCGCGGAGCGTGGTCAGAAAGGTGCGGAGCGCCGGCTGCAGTTTCTGCATATACAACGCATCCTGGATGCGCGGCTCAACTTCCTTCATCGTGGGAACGCCCGCCATCTGATGCTCGCTAGCCTGCAGGATCACGTAACCCTGCTTGGTACGAATCACCTCCGTGACGTCACCGGCCTTCAGCGCGAAGACCTTGTCTTCCAGTTCTTTTGAAAGCGTGCCGCGCTTGAATAAGCTGAGGTCGCCGCCGTCTTTCGCCGATGGTCCATCGGAGTACTTTTTCGCCAGATCTGCAAACTTTGCGCCTTTGTGAAACTGGTCGAGCACGTCCTGCGCCTTGGCTTGGGCGGCGGACAGCGCTGCTTCCGTCTCCGCGTCCGATGGCGGCTCGGGCTTTCCGTCCGCGCCAGCGGGTTTGGTGGGCGTCTTCGGTGCGATCAGAATTTCGCTCAGGCGAACCTGCTCGGGCCGTTCCATCTCCGCGCGGTGCTGCTCATAGAACTTCTTCACGTCTTCCTTGTTCATGGCCATGTGCGAACCCACTTCCTGCCCAATCACGCGCTGCGTGACGATCTGGTTGCGCAGATTCTGCTTGAAGTCTTCATACGAAGCTCCCTGCGCCTCCGCCGCCTTCTCCAGTTCTTCCATGGTTTCGAGTTTCATCTCCTTGCGCATTTCATCCAGGCGTTTGACGAGTTCCGTGTCGCCTGTGATGCCGAGGTCCTTGCCCTTTTGCAGCAGGAGCTGCTGGTCGATCAGATCGCGCAGAACGTCGCGTTGCTTGTCGGCAAAGGCGCGGTCGGCATTCGCCGGGTCCTGCTGCTGAACCTCCTGCTTGAGCTGATCGCGGCTGCGGACGTATTCCGTGCGCGTGACAATTTCGTTGTTTACCCGGGCGATGATCTCTTCGACCACCGTATCGGCCGGCGAAACAGATGGAAGCAACAGCGCGTAGCCAACAGCCAACAGCAGGGGAAGTCCGGTCTTCTTCATTAGGGCTCTCTCGAAACCTGGGGTAAACCCGGGAAAAATTTGTTTTCCTATTTTACGCCGCAAGCAGCGTGAAGGCCAAGCGTGGAGCCAGTCAGGATCACGAAGGGTCTTGGTATTTCCTTCGTGTACCTTCAGTAGCCTTTGTGATCAACGGGTTGGATTGCCTAATTTCCGCGCGTCAGCGTCAGCGCGGTCACGTCGTTGTGCTTGGGAGCCATGTGCATGAAGTCCTGCACGCCTTGCAGGATGCGTTGGGAAAGGTCTCTCGCCGAAGCGCGTCCCGTCTGCAAGACGCTCTTGACCCCGTCCAAACCAAATTCCAGCTTCTTCGACTCGGCTTCCACCACGCCGCGTGAGACCACCGCCAGCGACCCGTTTTGTCCCAGGCCGACGATGCGGGCATCGGTCGGAGCGAGTGAGAACAGCCCGAGCGGCAGCCCGGTCGCGGGCAATTCCACGACGCTCGCGTCATCCCATAACAGGCCCGGTGTGTGCCCTGCATTGACGTAGCAAACCGTGCCCAGCTCTTCGTTGTAACAGCCGGCGAAGGCCGGACAACTGCGTACGCCTCGAGCCGCGCGCATGATCTCAAGATTCAGACGGCGCGAAAGTTCGATCATCGCTTCCGATTCGTTCAATTCGGGCGCCGCAAAAATCTCCTCGCCCGATGAGCGGAAACAAGCCTGCGCGGCTTCCAGCACGGGGCCGCTGGTTTCGCGTTTTCCGGCGACGTCGAGCAATCCGAAAAGAAAACGGTTCGGGCTCACCCGCAGAAAATCGTGAAGATCGCCTCCGGCACGCGATGAGAAATAGGCAACCGCCAAATCCGCGCCCTGAAGCGCGGGCGTGTCCCCGTGGACGATCTCCGGCACTTCCTCTACTGTCGATCCGAACCTGAGTCGTGAAAGCAGGCCTGCCATGACCGGCGAAATTTAGCACAAAGTCTGGGTCGGGGCAATGAGCAGGAAGCGCCAGCGGAAAGTG
>WNFN01206984.1_pt1 | contig 12596 bp, 13 predicted proteins | sample 5400161 | NCBI WGS metagenome assembly WNFN01 (sample SAMN13153353, study PRJNA577476) | soil metagenome | isolation source: 80 cm saprolite on Douglas fir-dominated hillslope | place: USA:California | collected 2013-09-17
GCGTGTCTTAAATTCCGCGAATCCGCAAGCCTACCGCGGGAGCCAGCCCAAGAGCATCATTTCGGCGGCGATTGCGCCGTTTATATGATGTCTTAAGCCAATGGAACTCCTTGCGAAATCGCCTGTTTGGAGGGCTCGGGGGCGACGCAAAAGCCTAACGCCTTCCTTGACGCCTTGCCGCTCTCCCCCTATACGTCCGCGGTTCCCTGGATGGACGTAATTTATGAACCCCGAGGCTGTGAGCCTGGGGACGGAAGAGGATTTCGCGATGTCGCGGCGCTGTGAACTGACGGCCAAGGGCCCGATGGTGGGCCACAAGGTGAGCCACTCCAATATCAAGACCAAGCGCCGGTTCCTGCCGAACCTGTGCAACGTCACTTTCATCTCCGACGCGCTGGGACGGAACGTGCGGTTGCGGGTTTCGACCAACGCGATCAAGTCCGTCGATCACCGCGGCGGCTTCGATGCATTCCTGATCAAGGCCAAGCCAGCCGAGTTGTCGCCCCGCGCGCTCGAGCTGAAGCGCCAGATCGAGAAGAAGACCGCAGCGGCAGCACCCGCGGCGAAGGCGAGCTAACTTTCGCTAGGCCGGTTGAGAGTTTTGAACGGCCGGGTCGAAAGACCCGGCCGTTTGTTTTGAAGCTGCATCTTACGCTCGCGCGCTACTGAAGGATCGATCGTTCGGGTAGCTGAGGTCGTGAGATTTCAAGACCCGCGAGCGCGCTCGTTTGGAATGGCGCAGGCGTATTGCTCTCTCTCTCGCCCTATCTCGCCGCCGTCTGCGGAATCACCGCCGGCTTGCGCGGCTGCGCGGCGAGGCGCTTGAGCGACTCCGCGGGGATTTTGGCCCGCACGGTTGCGTCAGCCGCAGCAACCACGGACGCGGTCGGATCGCCGGTGCCGGGAATGCGGATCGCGGGCACAGGCCGCGCGACGGTGCCCACGGCTGCGCTGTCGGCAAACGGCGACGCGGCGTTGGCCGCATCGGCCGGGCTTGGCACAACCTGCCTCGGCGAGACCAGCCGCGTCACCACGCGCTCCCGCATCAATTCATCCTTGTCGGGATACCACATGTCGCCGGGCGGGGCGCTGTTGGCCCTTGCTGCGAAGGCCGCGCTCAAGCCGAACCGCTGTTGCAGCCGCTGCTGTTCGGTCGCGATCGCGGCGCGGCGGTCGGATGCCGTCATGCCGCGAAACGCCGGCTGATGGAAACCGAGCCGCGCGGTCGGAAGCATGAAACGCTCCTTGCCGCCGAGGAACACGATGGTGCAGGCCGACAGGCAGTCTCTGGCAACAAAGGTCGCCAGATTCCGGCTGCTGATCAGATCCGACATCCTCTGGGCTTCGAGGATACGGCCGCCGTTGGAATTAAGCCGCACGGTGCGGACGCCCGCCTTCGCATCGAGAAAGCGTTCAAGCTCCTGCGTCACGCCGAAGGTAATGCCGCCGGAAAATTCCAGGGTTTGCCCGTTGGCGAGGACGTGAAATTCATGCGGGCCGACGTGGGCATCGCCGCTGACGATTTCGTAAATGCCGGCCAGTTGCGGCACGCCGATGGTCGCAAAATCATAGGGAAACACCAGCAATCCGGCCACGGTCAGCATTTGCGCGACCCCGCCCCAAAAGTCCTTGCGCTTTGCCGGTAGCGGATCGCCGCGCGCCAGATTCCGACCGCCTGCCAGATCGTCAGCAGCGCGGCCAAAATCCAGCTCGCGATCAGCGTGGACAGCCAGACCACCGGCTCGGCGTCGCCCTGCCAGTTGATCAGGTAGGCCATGCCGCCGATCACCAAACCGACGACCAGACCGCTCACGGTTCCGTTCAGCCAATACGACACCTGCAGCGACAACTCGCCGCGCCAGTGCCGCACGAGATAATTGCGCGATCGTAACGCCTGCGGCGGCAATGGCGGCGGCAGCGCGGTGGACGCTTGCGGCGCAAGTTCCGGATCGGACGGGACGCTTCCGGTGAGAGACGGCACCGGCGCCACGGCGGCCATCGCAACAACGGCGTTTTTCCTGTCGAGGCGCAGCACACGCGTGCCCGCGAAGCGATCGTAGAAGGCGTCCCTGCGGCGGATGATCGAATCCGCGGCGAAAAGCGCTGCGATCAGCAGGGGGATGCCGGTCACGGCCCATAACAGCCAGTATGGCGTGGTGCCGAGCAGCTCCTGGCCGGGAAACAGTGCAGCGTAGGCCGACCAGATCCAGGCCGGCGCCAGCGGCAAGGCCTGCGCCGCGTAGCGCCGGCTCACTGCTGTCGTTGGCGGCAGATATTGTCCGTCCGATGCGTTCGACAGACGAAGGCGGCAAATCCTGCGGCCGATACTACCCCCGGCACGGTCGAGCGCGAAGCGCAGCGCGATAAACAGGGGAAGTACGAAAATGTCGAGCGGCCAACCGGGGATCGGCTTGCCATCCGCGTCGAGCCTTTGGCGGATTTGCGCAACCTTGGTCACGGCGCCGTCCTTGGTGATCCGGCTGACCCTCAAGGTGCGGGCTGTCGTCAACCCCTGCAGGCTCTGCTGACAATCGGTCACCGAATTGGCGTTGAATTCGGGCGGGATCGACACGCCATCGGGCACTGACGGCAGTTTCTGGCAGTTGAGGCCATAGAGCGGGCCACCGGAAAACTGCACCTGGCTGTGGGTCAACGGAAACAGCACCAGCGCGACCACCTGCAAAAGCGCGCTGATCGCGATCAGATCGATAAAAACCGCCAGCGCCCGCCGCCAGAATCCGCCCCGCATACATTCGACGCTGTCTGTCAGGTCCGGCAAAATCAACCCTTGAGAAATGCATGTGTCGGGATCGGAAGAACCGGCATCCTGCATCGCCGGGCCCGGGTGCGATGCTGCCCCGGATTGGTTGAACTGACAAGTCGCCACAACCGGTTTTCGGAACCGAGGTCTCTCCGTTTCGCCCCCCGGATTGCGCCGCGCGCCGTGCGCGCTACGGTGCTGGCCGGTTCCCGTGTGCTCACCACCGAATCTGCCGAAACGGCTCAACGGCTAAACCCCCAAGGAGATGGACGCCATGAAACGACTGATGATCCTGAACGGTCCCAATCTCAATCTGTTGGGGGTGCGGGAACCCGATATCTACGGGACCACCACGCTGGCCCAGATCGAGCAAGACTGCATCCGCCACGCCGCGGACCTCGGCCTTGCCCTCACCTTTCGCCAGTCGAACCACGAAGGCGAACTCGTCGACCTGATCCAGTCGGCACGGCAGGATGCGGACGCCATCATCATCAATCCGGCCGGTTATTCCTTCACCTCGATCGCCATCCTCGATGCGATCAAGGCGTTCGAGGGGCCGGTGATCGAAGTGCACATTTCCAACATCCATGCCCGCGACGAACATCACCGGCATTCGAAGATCTCGTCGGTCGCCTCAGGCGTGATCTGCGGGTTGGGACCCTACGGCTACATCGTCGCGATGCACGCGCTGGCGCAGATGGCGAAGAAGGCATGAGCGGGGTCCGACGCGACTGCGCGCCAAAGGAAAAGAAAAAATGGTGGTCCGCATTGCGCTGGCCGGCAAACTGCTCGTCCGCCTCAACGCAAAAGCACGCGATGCGCGTGCCGCATACGCCAATGCAACTTGACTCCTCAGATGGTCGCTCACCCCCGGTTGGCCGCCACCAATTGATAATCCGTAAAGGCAACATCGCCTTCCGAAAGCTCCGGGCGATAGGCGGCTTCAAAGCGTTTCACCGCCTCGGAGCCGGCATGGGCGGCATGCGCCGCCTCGTCTTCAAAGATGAAAAAATGCACGAAGCGGGTGGGATCGTCCTTCTGCTGCCACGCCTGATAAAGTTTGGTGCCGGGCTCATTGGCGCGGACATAGGGGACGAACTCCGCGATCGCGCGCTTGACCTTGTCGATGCCTGACGGTTTGACGCGGTATTGCGCAATGGTGTGGATGGGCATTGGCGCCTCTCTGAAAGAAAATATGACGGTGAATGGCGGACGCGGAGACAGATCGCTATTGCCGCCAATGCGGCCCCGGATTTTTGCCTTCGACATAGTCCTTGAGCCGGTACATCAGCTCGCCCCAGGTCGAATTGCAGGTCGCGACCATGTCGGTCATGTCCTTCCATCCGCTTTGGGTGAAGCGCAGCAGGCTGCCGCCATCGGCTGGCGAGATCGTCCAGGTCAGGGTGGTGCCGATCCATTCCGGATTGTCGCCATGACAGTCCCAGATCACCTGCCGATTGGGATCGAGCCTTTCGATCGTCATCCGGAACACCATGCTGTGTTTGTCGAAGCCGAATTCGGCTTTGCCGCCGGCCATGTGGTCGGCAATGGTGTCCGCGGTCCACCATGAACGCAAACCCGCTTGCGTGGCGAGCGCGGCGTAAACCTTCTCTGGCGGTACCTTGATTGCTATCTGGTGCCTGATCTCGGCCATTTTGTTTTATTCCCTCACATTTGCGAGATTTTGCGAACGCTGCCGAATTCGGCGAGCACCCACAGCCTAGGCACATCAGGCGTTTTGACTATTGCCAATCAGCCATATTAATCTGGCGTGCTTCTTGTACAATTTCACAATCCAAAAAAGCGGGAGCCAGCCATGTCCGGTCGCGCCGAAACGCTGATCAGGGACTGGGAAACGCGGCTACATGCCAATGCGCTGGCCTCGCAAATTCTCGCCACGCTGAACGAGCGAAAATCCGAACTGCAGCGCTGCGCGCTCGACGGACTGGCGCGCGAAAATCCGCAATTCGAGCGCGCCACAACAAAACAATTCCGCGAGGAGGCGGTCGGCCACTGCGACACGATCCTGCAGACCATGCTCGCGATCGCGACGGGGCGCACGGCCACGCTCGGCCCCGATCCGTTTCGCTTCGTCGAGACCCATGCGGTACGGCGCGCGCGCCAGCAATTTCCGCTGGCCGGTTCGCTCAACGCCTACCGGCTGGCGCACAAAGGCTATTGGGAGGTGATGCGCAACTCGGTGGCAAACGCGACCGTCCCGGAAAGCGAAAAGACCGATTGCCTGATGATTTTGTCCGAATTCCTGCTGGAGTTTTTCGACCGCGTCAGCGGCATCATGACCGACGCCTATATCGCGGAGGAAAAGCTGCTGATCGCGCGCAGCGCGCGCGCACATGTCGCGCTGATCGAGGACCTGCTGCACGGGCGGCAGCCAGGCGATCTCGAGGCGCAAGGTTTGAGCGAGCGCTGCGGCATGCATTCGGGCTCGCCGATTGCGATCGTGATCGGGCGCGTGCGGGCTGCCGAAAATGGCCGGGCGTTTCATGGCGCCGCAAAACTGGAGCGGCTGTCGGATTTTTTCCATCGGGCGCTGTCGCCGTTGGCGTTCGGCCGGCTGATCGATATCCGGAAAGACGAAGTGCTGGCGATCCTGACCGCCGGCGCGCAAACCTCGAAGCGCGTGCTGGCTGCGTTCGCCGCGATCGCGGCCGAACTGAAGACCGAACTGAACGATCTGGCGCGGATCGGCATCAGCCTCGATGCTGCCGAAATATCCGCGCTGCCGCAAAGCTATCAGGAAGCCGAACGGGCGGTCGAATTTGCGAAAGCCGGCCGGCCGATTCTGCATTTTGCCGACATCGACCTCATGGAATTCCTGGTGCGCCGCCCCGACGCCGCGGCGCTGCGCCTGATTCCGGATTGGGCGGTCCGCTTCGTGGACGCGGACTCCGGCAAGTCGGGTGAACTGACACGCACCATCAACGAGTTCGCCGACTGCAATTTCAACGTCAAGCGCACCGCGCGCCATCTCGATCTGCACACCAACACGGTCTACTTCCGGCTCAACCGGATTCGCGAACTGACCGGCGTCGACCCCAGAAGCTATTCCGGCCTTTCGCTGCTGCTGACGACGGTCAGGATGCTGAACGCGGGGACGAGAGAGGGGGCGGGACGGCGGTGGCGTGAACGGCCTTGAACGCGCAAATCATTCCTTGGCACTACGTGCCGAATGCCGAGCCTCGTCCCATTCCGATGGATGCTTTTGTTCGATGCCGTCCAGTCCCTCCGGACCAGGTGTCCTGATTACGGCTGCAATGAAACGCGAGACGGCGTTCGCCGTCCCGTGAAATCGCGACCAACCCGCTCGAACCTGATGGCCGGGACGATCAAGCCGATCCGCCGATACCCGCCGACTCGCTTGGTTGCCGGCTCTTTGAGCATTGGACATCGAGCGCCGAGCGGATTCGATTGCTTGCGAGCAGCCCGAAAGTTCGCTCGCAACCTTCTTTCGCCAATTCTTTTTGAATCTCTTTCCAGCTGTCAAATTTGCCGGTATTCGCCAGAAAAACAGCCCGTCGATATATTTCGAGTCTTCGCCTGCGCATCACACACCCCTGCACAACAATCGGTGGTTCGGCATCGGGTCGTGGCGGTCGTCGAAATCGCACCTTGAGCCACGCCGCATGTCGATAAATGTTTGGCGAATGTCAAAAGCCTACATGGCAATTCAGCGGCAATGTTCCCGTCCGCTTCAATTTTCCACAATACCGTTTTTTTTCGAAGGACTGAACTTCGATTGCACCGCGTCGGCGCTCCTTTTGGGCCCTGACAGCCTCCAGACGCCATCTGAAAGCGTTGGTCTCGCGTCGCACGGCTGCTCGGCGCGCCAAATTTGCGCGCATCACAGGCGGGCCACGCCGCGCCGACTTCAGATTTGCCCGCCGCCCGCTTGTTGTCAGTGGCCGAAACAGGTCGAGAATGAGGCGCCTGACGCCAAAGTCTGACGATGGATTGCCTCTACACCGCGTCGACGGGACGAGCGCTTCGGCGAAACGTCTGAACCCGCGTTGATGGCAACCTCTAACGGTCGATATTGATGGCGATCAACTGTCCGTCGGCAGAAAGCACGGTGTAGCAGGCATAACTTGAATTTCGATGTCGCCCCATGAGAGCGCGGAAGCGCCGGGTTTACCCAAATACCGGGTTTATGCGAATGACGAAGGCCGAGATGAGGCGCGGCGAACAAGGTAGCACCCGCACACGCGTCATCAAACGCAGGACGGCCTGCCGCTGTCCCGTGCCATTCATCCTCAACTCACGCCGCGCGCTCCAGGTCCGCGTTGAGATGTTTCAGCCGCGGCATCACCTCCTGCTGCAACAGTGTCAGCGAACGATGCCAGGCTTCGGGCTTGTGCTTGTAGTCGAAGCCGAACACCAGAAGCGTGCCGAAACCGCCGACCTCGCGATAGATGGTCTCGATCTTCTCGACCACCGTCGACGGCGAGCCGACGATCCAATTGTGACGGGCGCAATAATCGACGGTGACCTCGGTATCCGGCACGTCGGGCGCGTGCTTGAGGTAGTCCTTGAAGCCGAAATGGCCGAGCAGCGGCAGGAAATATTCGCCCATCATGCGGCCCATCATGTCGCCGGTCGACAGCTTCCAGGCTTCCTCGTCGGTGTCGGCGACGAACACCTCGCGCACCAGCCGCCAGTCCTGCCGGTTCGGCTTGCGCCCGGTCCTGGCCGCGTTCACCCGCGAGTTTCAGGGTGTCCGACCCCTTGCTCAAGCCGGCCACGCCCTTCACCGAACGCCACGTTTCGGCGAGCTGCGCCCACAACGGATCGTCATCAATCGTGGAAGCAATTTCGCCCTCCAGCTTGCGCGACTGCCGCTTCAGCAAGGCGATCACCTCATCGAGGCTGGCCAGCATCTCGGCGTTATCGAGCAGACTGGAGCGGCGCTGCTTCTGCACGGTAAGATCATCGGTGACCTGCCTGAGCCTTGCCACAAGGGCCTTGATGCGCTGCTGGGCTTGGCTCGGCACCGGCATCGGCCGCAACCCCTTGTCGCGGGCGAAGCGGGCGATAATCCTGGCATCGATCCGATCCGTCTTCTCCAGCACGCCCATCGACTCGGCATATTGCCGGACATTGCGCGCATTGGTCACGGCACAGGACAGGCCCTCGTTCGACAGCAGCAGGAACGCCCTGCGTTCAAAGCCCCCGGTCGCCTCCATCACCACCAGATCCGCCCGGTGCTGGCGGCAGAACACCGCCGGCGCCGCGATCCCAGCTGTGGTATTCTTGAAGCTGCCAGAGATCGAGCCAGGCTCGATGCAAACATCGAGCGTAGCCTTCGAAACATCCACTCCACAAATGATCTTCATCACGGTAACCTGCCTTGTGCGTACGATCGTAATCCACCGACTGTTCGGTTGTGCGTGACAACGGCGAAGATCCCATGCTCACCCACGGTTGTTGCCAAGGGGGTATCGGGCGACATCGCCGCGCGCTTTGGCCGGTGGCCACCGGCCAAAGCGCTCAGTCGCTTCCATTGCACATTTTGCTAGGCCGCCTACGGCCACCTTCTCCCTTCTACCTCGTCCCGAACGTCGTGGCGCCGAACAGCGCCTTCTGGGTCGAAGGCTGCGAGCGCCAGTATTGCGGCGGCGCTTCGACCTCGCCGCCGAGTTCGGCCGCGGCGTGCCAGCCCCAGCGCGGGTCGTAGAGCATGCCGCGCGCCAGCGCGACCATGTCGGCCTTACCGGACGCGACGATGTCCTCGGCCTGCTTGGCTTCGGTGATCAGACCGACCGCCATGGTGGTCACGCCGGTGGCCTCCTTGATGCCTTGCGCGAACGGCACCTGATAGCCGGGCGCAAGCGGTATTTTCTGCAGCGGCGACACGCCGCCGGAGGACGCATCGATCCAGTCGACGCCGCGCTGTTTCAGCTCCTTGGCAAATTCGATGGTCTGCGCGAGATCCCAGCCGCCCTCGACCCAGTCGGTCGCCGACACCTTGACGCCGACCGGCTTTTGCTCCGGGAACGCCGCGCGAATTGCGTCGAACACTTCCAGCGGATAGCGCATGCGGTTTTGCAAAGAGCCGCCATACTGATCGGTGCGTTTGTTGGAGATCGGCGACAGAAACTGATGCAGCAGATAGCCGTGGGCAGAGTGCAGTTCGAGCGCATCGAGGCCTAGCCGCTCGGCGCGCTTGGCGGCCGCCACGAATGCATCGCGCACGCGCTTTAGCCCCAGCGCATCGAGCGCGAGCGGCGCCAGTTCGCCCTCCTTGTGCGGCACCGCGGACGGCCCTTCCGTCTGCCAGCCGCCTTCGGCGAGCGGGATTTGCTGCCCGCCATCCCATGGCGTATGGCTCGATCCCTTGCGGCCGGCATGGGCGAGCTGCATCGCCACCGCGATCCTGGAATGCTTGCGCACGGAGGCCAGGATCGGCTTCAGCGCCGCCTCGGTGGCGTCATTCCACAGGCCGAGACATCCCGGCGTAATGCGGCCGATCGCTTCCACGTGGGTCGCCTCGATACAGAACATCGCAGCGCCCGACAGCGCGAGCGTGTTGATATGGGTGAAATGCCAGTCATTGGCCTCGCCGTTTTCAGCAGAGTACTGGCACATCGGTGCCACCATGATGCGGTTGGGAAGCGCAAGGCTGCGCAGTTTGATCGGAGAGAACAGGGCACTCATGGGGATGTCCGGTGGGAGGGAAATTCGTTGCCCTCTATCTAGCGAGGCGCCGCCCTTTCCTCAACCGCATGGCACCCTTGCTTGATCGCCCTATGGCTTGATCCCGGCGGCCTTGATCACTTCCATGGTGGCCGCGGTCTCGCGCTTGACGAGATCGTCCATTTCCGCAGGCGTCATCGGCAACGCTTCGACGCCGAGTTTTTTCAGGTTTTCCTGCATCGCGGGTTCCGACAGCACCCTGACCCCGGCAGCATGAAATTTCTCGATGATGTCGCGCGGCGTCTTCGACGGCATGAACACGCCGAACCAGATCGCGCTGTCGGCGTCTTTCAATCCGGCCTCGAGCGGTGTCGGCACGTCAGGCAGATCCGGCACCCGCTTGGGCGTCGACACCAATAGCGCGCGCACCTGAGCTTCGCGGATCAAGGGCAGCGCGGTCGCGAGCGGACAAAAATAGAAATCGATTCTGGCCCCGAGGATGTCGGTGATCACCTCGGAGCCGCCGCGATACGGCACATGCGTTGCCTCTATCCCTGCCGCGAGCCGAAATTTCTCCGAGCTGATATGCACCGCGCTGCCGATGCCGACGGAGCCGAACGAGATCGAGCCCGGCTTTGCTTTGGCGCCAGCGATAAAATCCTGCACGGTTTTCCAGGGCCGCGAGTTGGGCACGATCATCACATTGGCGCTGGAGCCGATCATCAGCACCGACGCGAGATCCTTGGTGGCGTCATACGTCAGATTGGAAAAGATCGCCGGCGCAATCGTCAGCGCGGAAGAATGGGCGATGATGCTGTAGCCGTCGGGATCGGCCTTCGCCACCGCGGCCGTGCCGAGCGTGCCGCCGGCGCCGACGCGATTCTCGATCACGATGGGCTGGCCGAGTTCCGCCGCAAGCCGATCGAACACCAGCCGCGGCACGACATCGGCCGCGCTGCCGGCGCCGAACGGAATCGTCGCCTTGATCAGCCGCGACGGCCAGTTTTCCGCCCGAGCCGCAACGGCCAGCAAAAGACTTGACAGAATAAATATCAATCGCGCGAACTTATGCATCGACGCCCCGCTTTCATCGGCCACGTGATGGGCGTGTCCATCACGTCAGGCCGGCAGGCGCGTTGCAAGAACCGTTCCTGTCGTGGCCCCCGCGAACGCGGGACCTAACCCTGGCTTTATTGATAACAGAAGGCATCCACTACACTGCCTGAACGCGACTCCGCGGCGTATGGGCCCCGGTTCGCCGGGGCGACGATGACATCACTCCACCAGCTTGAATTGCAGCAACAGGGTGCGCTGGAGCATCGAGAAATTGTCGTCGGAAATCATCGTCAGCACGGTGTCGCCCTCCGGCGTGACGTGGGCATCGATCCCCTCCATGTTGTCGATCTCGTGGCCCAGATCGGCATCAAACAAACTGGGACCATCGACCACGGCCCCCGGCGCCACCGATTTGAGCGGGATGCGCCGGATCCGGATGCCGACGCCTGCGATCCACGAAAATTTCCGCTCCAGCACCAGCAATTCGCCCGACGGCAGCAGCATCGCGTCGCTGATATCGAAATTATTGGTGCGGCGGACCGCGAACTGACCGGGCGTCTTGCCGCCGATCAGGAATGCGATCAGGTCGCCATTGGCATCGAGGCCGCGCTCGGAGAACGCTATCAGTGTGCCGGCTAGCGGCAGGCCTTTCGGCACCATCACCAGCCCCTCGAGCCCCTTGTTGCGCGGCAGCTTGCGCAGCGCCGGCGGCACGGGAATCGTCTCACCGCGCGAACGCGTAAAGCCCTTGCTGAAATCGTAACGCAGGATTTCGTTGGCGCGCTCGAGGCCGATGTAGACAAATGAACCGTCGAGCGCGATCGACTCGGAGTCGTACCAGCCGCGCGCGGTGATCGGCCTGCCGTCGGCGCCAAGCAGCGGCGCCGCCTCGACGTCGGCAAGTCCGGTCATCTCGCGACCCTGATAGACGATGCGGCCGGTAAACCAGCTGCCCTTGTCGCTGATCGAGATGAAGCGCTCGCCCTTGGCGTGGAGCCGCAATCCCGACAGCCCGCCAAAGCCGCGAAAGCTCGAGGTCAGGATCAGTCCGCTGCGATATTCCAGGGAGCCAAACCGAACACGGGCACGGTCTCGCGTATCGAAAGAGGGAATCGGCCGGGCGTTGACCTCGATCGAGACCGGCGCTGCGACCGAGAATTCGTCCGGGGAAGGCTGCTTCGGCGGCGGCTGCGTTGCAAGTTGCGCCCGCGCGATCTGTGGTACCGCAGCGGACAAAAGCCCCGCCGCCGTGGACTTCAGAAAGCGGCGGCGGGAGAAATGCGGTGGTTCATTCCTCATGGTGAGGAGGCGCGCTTGCGCCGTCTCGAACCATGAGGACAAAGATCTCTCTCATCCTTCGAGACGCGGCCAACTACGAATGCAATCTGCGCCGGCGGCCCGACGTTGGCGCAGCACCGTGGGTCTCGCTGAACAACTCGGCGAGCTTTTCGGTGATGGCGCCGCCGAGTTCTTCGGCATCCACGATGGTGACCGCGCGACGATAGTAGCGCGTGACGTCGTGACCGATGCCGATCGCGATCAATTCGACCGGCGAGCGGGTCTCGATTTCCTCGATGATGTAGCGCAGATGGCGCTCCAGATAATTGCCGGGATTGACCGACAAGGTGGAGTCATCGACCGGCGCGCCGTCGGAAATCATCATCAGGATCTTGCGCTGTTCGGCGCGGCCCAACAGGCGCTTGTGCGCCCAGTCCAGCGCTTCGCCGTCGATGTTTTCCTTGAGCAGGCCCTCGCGCATCATCAGCCCGAGATTCTTGCGCGCGCGCCGCCACGGCGCGTCGGCGGACTTGTAGATGATGTGGCGGAGATCGTTGAGCCGGCCCGGATTGGCCGGCTTGCCGGCGGCAAGCCAGGCTTCGCGCGATTGCCCACCCTTCCACGCCCGGGTGGTGAAGCCGAGAATTTCCACCTTGACGCCGCAGCGCTCCAGCGTCCGCGCCAGAATATCCGCGCAGGTCGCCGCCACCGTAATGGGGCGGCCACGCATCGATCCGGAATTGTCGAGCAGCAACGTCACCACGGTATCGCGGAACGTGGCTTCCTTCTCGTTCATGAACGACAGCGGATGATAGGGATCGGTCACCACACGCGACAGCCGCGCCGGATC
>WNFN01221295.1_pt1 | contig 12593 bp, 14 predicted proteins | sample 5400161 | NCBI WGS metagenome assembly WNFN01 (sample SAMN13153353, study PRJNA577476) | soil metagenome | isolation source: 80 cm saprolite on Douglas fir-dominated hillslope | place: USA:California | collected 2013-09-17
CGGCTCTCGACCGACGAGGCATCGCCGTCGCTGGCGGCAGTGCGGCAGACGGAGCCGGAACGATTGGCGAAGCTGCTGCGCGGCGAACTGGATTGGGTGGTGATGAAGTGTTTGGAGAAACAGCGCGAACGACGGTATGACACGGCCAATGGCCTGGCCCGCGATATTCAGCGGTATCTGGCTGATGAGCCAGTGGAAGCCCGACCGCCGAGTGCCGGCTATCGGTTGAGGAAGTTCGTTCGCCGCCACAAGGGCCCGGTGATCGCGGGGAGCGTGGTGCTGCTGGTGCTGGTGGGGGGCATCGTCGGCACGAGCTGGGGAATGTACACGGCAGACCACGCCCGGATCGCGGAGCGGGACCGGGCTGAAGGCGAGCGCCTGGCCAAGATCGAGGCGGAGAAAGCAGCGGCGGCGGAGAAAGCGGCCCTGGAGCAGACGCAGAAGCGGCTGGCGCAGATCGAGAAGGGTGTGGAGCTGTTCGCCGGGATGCTGACCGGGATCAACCCGCGGGCGGAGGAGAAGGGGGGAAAGCCGCTGTACGACCAGTTGCGGGAACGGGCAGAGCGGGCGGCCGACCAGCTGCAAACTGAGGCGGTGGGGGACCCGCAGGCCGAGGCCCGGCTGCAAACGGTCCTGGGCGAAACCCTGCGGGACCTGGGAAGCTATGCCAAGGCGGTGGAGGTATTGGAGCGGGCACGGGCGACGCGGGAGCGCGAACTCGGGGCCGACCACTCCGACACACTCAACACGCTGAGCACCTTGGCCGCGGTTTACCGGTACGCCGGGCGGCTGGCCGACGCCATCACCCTGCACGAGCGGATCCGCGACGCCCACATGAGGACGCTCGGCGCCGAGCACCCCGACGCACTCGCCAACCTAAACAACTTGGCCGTGGCGTACCAGGACGCCAGGCGGATGGCCGACGCAGTCCCTCTGTTCGAGCAGGTCCGCGACGCTGCCGAGAGGAAGCTCGGGGCCGACCACGCCGACACCCTCCAAACCGTGAGCAACCTGGCCGTGGCGTACGTCACTGCCGGGCGGCTGGCCGATGCCATTCCACTGTTAGAGCGGGTCCGCGACGCCCACATGAGGAAGCTCGGCCCCGAGCACCCCGATACACTCATCACCCTGGCCAACCTGGCCGCGGCGTACCATACTGCCGGACGGTCGGCCGACGCCATCCCACTTTTTGAGCGCGTTCGCGACACCCAGGTGCGAAAGCTTGGCCCCGACCACCCCGATATCTTCCACACCCTGAACAACCTGGCCACCGTGTACCTCGCTGCCGGTCGGTTAGCCGACGCCATCCGGCTCCTTGAAAGGGCCTCCGACGCTTCCGAGAAGAAGCTCGGGGCCGACCACCCCTCCGCGCGTTTGTACCGGGGCAATCTTGAGGCCGCACGGCGCATGGCCACCGCCGACGAACGATACCGCGCGAAGCTGGCCGAGCTAGGGCCGAACCGCATCGACACTCTCCTGGCGCGCCGGGACTTGGCCCAGATGCACATGGCCGCGAACCGGCTCGACGCGGCCGAGCCGATCCTGTCCGAGGTCCTCCGAGGGATGAGCGACCTCAAGCCGGACGACCCGATCGTGGTGTTCACGACCGGGCTTCTGGGCCAGTGCCTGGCCTCGCGGCAGCATACGGCCCCGGACGCTTGGACCACGTTCCACACGACGTCGCTGCTCGGCGGGGCGCTGCTCGGCCAGAAGAAGTATGCCGCCGCCGAACCGCTGCTGCTGGCCGGCTATGAGGGGATGAAGAAGCGGGAGAAGACGATCCCAGAGCAAGGCAAGGTCTGCATCCCTGAAGCGATCGAGCGATTGGTGCAACTCTACGAAGCGACAGGCAAGAAGGACGACGCGGTGAAGTGGAGGAAGGAACAGGAGGCGGCCAAAGCGGCCCAGAAGAAGCCGGAGAAGCAGCCATGAGCGAAGAAACCCTGTTTCATGAAGCGTACCGCAGGGGTAGGCTGATGCAATCTCGGCCTTGACAGTCATATTCAACCGAGATTCGCACACAAGGATCGGTTACGGTTGGCAAGCAAGACCGCATAACTGCATGGGCTGCTGGGGTTTGTGTACACTCACGATGAGTGATCGGGAAGCCTTGACCGCCGCGAAACGTGCCTAAGAAATGTCTTTGGAACGGATGCTTTCAGACATGTTGAAAATGCGGTCGAGGAGTGAACGCTGTTCTTGACGACTAAGGACTCGCTCAACGCCTTCAACAAATGAAGCGATTTTTGGCGTAATCCATCCACCAACGGTCCTCAGCGTGCCGCATGTCGAACACCACTGAACAGGTGCGGCAGAGCGTATTCGCTCTACCTCAGCGTTACTCGCATACGGCTCGTTGCAGTACGGGCAGTTGACCGTCATTGTAGCCTCGAGCAAAAATGCACTCGTTCGTTTGCCTAATCCTTAGCTGTGCTATTCTGCAGCTAACGAACGAGTGCACGCTGGGAGGACTATGATACACCGTCCACGTGTCGCGAGCTAAACATCCTGTCGCTGCCGGCGATGTACCACAACGACATTTTACTTGCTCGTACTAGCTGCGGCAAGTGCGTTGTCCGCACTCGGGACGGTCCCAGCCGCCACCATCGGCGATACAACCTGCCCATTCGTTGCAAGTCCTTCGACAGTTTCGAACGTCTTCAACTCGCGTTCGATGTCGCCACTTTGCATGAAAACGACGGCCTTTATGCGGAACGCCCGACGCATGAACTCCTCAAACGTCGGCGCCGAAAGAAGACTAAGGGCGTCCTTCTCAGTAAGGTGCTCCGCCCGGAAACCGATCTTGTTGACGATACCGAGCGTGATGCCTTCCTCTTCGTCATGCAAACCTCTGTTCAGCCAAGTCTGTCGAATCGGGAACTCTTGACGCATTGCAGGAACTCCTAAAAATGGGATGCGAATAGTTCGCTTCCTGGCACCGTACCAGGCAGCGAGCCACGATGTCATGGGCGTTGGCTAACGGCCATTCGTCCGCTTGATACCGCTTCAGCAGTACTTCACGGTAGTAGTAGCCTGGGTCCGGTGCATGAATAAGGCCCAGTGCGACGCCATAAGGCACTTCGTGGAACACACGAGCAACCCGGCGTCTGAATACGATCAACAGGTCCATATGGCCGAGGTACGCGACCTCAAGCCGCTGGCTGATCGCCATGAGTGACCCTCCGTCGCTGCACCCGTTGGATGCGCATGGTCGCGCCGTTGCGGATCATGTCGGCGCACACACCTTCGTAATACGCCGTCGTTATTCGGCTGCTTCGGAAATGGTCTCTGATGAACCACCCAAAGAACTGCCCGACACTTGCAGCGCTAACGAACATCTCAGCCGTCTGCATTGGCACGTGCTCGAACTGATAGGCGCGTGTCGCTGTCTTGACGAGAAGCGTTTCATGCCACCGATCATAGGCAATGCCACGAATCCAAGTACTCTCGAAGTCGCCTATCCACATTTGCGGGGCCTCGTAGCGTGGGCGACGCCCTCGTAGTACTCGGCGATGATTTCTCGTGGTAAACAACTATCGTCGAGGCTTAGTCCCGCTACGTGCTCCCACGGTGCGATATGCGTGGGCCGTATGGGCTCGCCGCGCCGCGGTATCTCACTGCACACGGCCGCGCAGAGACTCTTGTCAATCTTGAAGATCACAATCTGGCCTACCAGCGGGCCGATGGCCTCGTCGCTCGCATCGTCTAACCAGATGGACCCGTACCCGATCCAGGATGCCTCTCCCATGAAAGACATCAACGGGCACGAAGACTCTTGAAGCATAGCTCGGTGTCCTTTATTTGGGCGAATGTGATCCCGTAGTGAACGCGGAACGCTTCCACGTTCTTCTCCACGAACTCATCTTGAATCCCTCGCTTCAGCAACGTTCGAATCGTTGCCAGCCGAACTTCACACGCGGCGTCGACTCCAGGGCCGGTTCGGGCAATGCGGTTAATGGCCGCAAGTAACGTCGGAAGATGATCGAATCGGCTCGCCGGCGGGTTTTGCTCGACGTAGCGATCAATCGCAGACAACATCGCAAGCGTCACGCCGCGACGCTCGAAGACTTTCTTCCATTCCTTGAAGGCGTCAACTTGTTCCTGGAAGACGAATCCCCATCGTGTGGCGTATGCGCTTGCCCATTCGATGAACTTATCGTCTGGGAGCCGTTGGACGATCCCCGCTTCAAGCTGTCGGATATCCGCTGTGTCATGGTATCGACGTCTTGGCATCGTTTGCCTCCTCTCCCAATTATTGGTGTGCGGTATGTTCGGGGGGCCGCGCCCATCCCCCTGCTTTGCTCTGCTTTACTGTGCTCTGCTCTGCTCTGCTGCGTTTCATTGAGCCTTTCCCGGTGCTCACGTACTCGCACTGTTGATGTTTGACGGCAAAACCATCGCTTCCACTTCGGAAGCTGAAGCCCAACCTTGGTTTGCGTCAACCAGCGCACACTGACTAAGGCATCTCCGAAGCCTTTCATGCCTGTTACGGTGTCCACGTCCTTAATGGTGGCATCTCGTATATGCCCGTCTGTGGTGTTGCTGTAGGCGTAAGACCAGAATAGAATCAGCCCCCCAATCACCTTTGACAGTGGCTGCCGAGTGATGGCGGCGATCTTACGAACCTTTTGCCGATGCGAGAGGTCGGTCCTAATGCGGATCCAGTTGTGAAGCATCTGGTTGCATCTCCGGAGTTAGTGTGCCATTGAAGTGCCTCACCGACACCCACACTTGCGCCGGTGAGCCCCTCGGGCTTGGCCGCGTTTCCGCAGTTGGAAAGCACAGCTTCTCATGGAACAACTTGTTCCGCGTTGGCCCGTAGGTGTTGATGTAAAGGTTTGTCTGGTCGGCGCCCTCGAAGTCAGTCAAGCCATTTTGGCCTGCATTATCCAGCGCCCGGAGTACTAGGACTTGCGTCTTTGATGCCTTGAACTCTCTCAAGCCCTCGTACATCACCGCGTTTTCCTCGCGCCGAGATCGACGCTTCACCGCGTTGATCTCTTTCTTCTCCGCCGCCATGTCAACGTCGGCGAAGAGGAACTCCTGCTTTGCTATGACGCCTTTTCGACGCGCCATGTTGTCCTCCTTTCCGCGATTACTGACGCGAGGTGCGCCCACTCCGACGCAGTTCGTGTCATTGTTCGCGGAAGAACGTTATATGCACCCGTCAAGTGGAAATGGTAGTGACGTGCAATGGATTGCGCATAATAATCGTCTTACTATGCGGCACATTCAAACCTTACCCGATCCGAGGAAGTGGGCGAGCGCGACCGGCGACGATCAACCCATGACCCAAGTGCTTCTGCTGAAACCACTTAGCGCGCTCGGCCATGTCCTTCGGCAGCCTCGGTTCGTGTACGGTCGTCACGACCCGCTGTACACGCTTCCGTTCACGTCTGCATGGAAGGTTTACGTCCTCTTGGGAACCGCCTTCCATTGCATTCGTTCTCACGTCGGCTGTGTCAGCGGGTCGGACAACCGCATCCCAGCGGTGCCCGGGCTCTAAGCGGTGCACCGTGCGGCAGGCCTTCATCGCCCCACCCGCCGTGCTGCTGGGATAGCTGTTGTCGCAGGCGCCGGCCTCTTGGTTTAGCAGCCGTTGCCAGTAGATGTGCACTCGTCCCTTGGAGTGACCGCCTGCGCGATATGCCAGAGGTAAAAAGTCGATTGCCTGCCAAAAGAAGTTGGCTTCGATGTCCTGTGCACACCAGCAGCTACATCGCCGCGTGTACGCTGGCAAGGAGCCGAGAAATCGTTCGACCAAACACCAGCCCAGTTGACGACGTTGTGCATCAAACTGAACGCAAGCTTGGAAGACAATCGCATCGGTCTCCTTGCCGCGATACCAAGGCTTGCCAAGCACATAGCCGCCCGGCTGCCCGTTCTCGAAGCCGATCCAGACGTTGCCTTTAAGCAGATTCGCTCGCAACGTATCCGTGGCCAAGAAGCCAACCTGATCGCCGTGCCGTTTCTGAAGATGGTCGATGAAAGTGAGGTCCGCCGCCGTCGCTAAGCGGACCTCGAAAGGACGCGCGTCCATCACAACCTCACGCCAGAATAATGACCGTTGGGTTGACGAAACCACCGGAACGGGTTCGCACGGCCGCATCGCCGGCGAAGACGGTGAACACGTCGGTCGAGACCGGGGCGACGGCGTAGGTCAACGTGACCTGTGTGTCGGCAGTTTGAAGCGCAGCCGTCGGCAAGTGATCCACCGAGGTGTGCGCGTACGGCCACACAGGTATGCCGTTGAGCATGACGAGCTGGTCGAAGTCCACAACGATATTCGAACCCGCAATCGTCGCCGCCGTCACGCTCGCGTAAGCCACAAGTGGCGGTTGCGATCGTTCAATCTGCCGTCGATTCTGCCGATGCACAATCGTCCGGCGAAGTGCTGGCTTGTTCGTTGCCATAACGAGAACTCCTAAGTTAAACCGTAGAGGGTGTTGAGGCCCTGTTGCAGATACAGCGCGTCGCCGCTGCTTAAGGCCCCGTCATAAAACAGCACGCGAATAAGATGTCCTTGCAGAAACTGCACGCCACCAAGCAGATGCCACCAGCCCATATCCATCGCGTTGTTGGATGGGCCTTGTGCCGTTCCCGTCGTCGCCGTGGTAACAGCGGCAATGGTACTTGACGTTAAGCTCAATAGTGCCGTGTCGCGGATCACGGTAAACACCTTCTCTAACGTGAACGCCGCGATTGGGGCGTTCGGGTCAAAACCGGTGTTGGCGTTGTTGAACCCTTCGAACTTCATGGATGGTCCGACGTCGTACAAGAGCTGGATCATCCGAAACACAGCGTTGTCGTCCATGACCAATACCTGCATGGGCGTCGGCAAGCCCGCTGGACCTATTGCTACCAGTACGATGCTAAACAGTGCTGGAAGGACGAAGTTCGTTTGCGACAGCCCCTGGTCGATGCCGTTGAAACTCATCGCGAACTTTTGATGAGGAAGCGCCTGGTAGAGCGGACCTTTATCGGGTGCTCTTTCCGAGAAAATCACGCCAGCCACTTGATCGACCCAAGACGCGACCAGATGGCCATCGGCGGCCGGCACCGTTCGCCCGATGTCTTGCCAGGCGCCCAGCGCGCCGTTGAAATCGTACAAGAGGGCGGCTGACGTTACGTTTGCCGGGTTGAATGGTCCCGGGGCAATGACCACGTCGAACGCCGCACCCTGCCCACCGGCGGCAGTCAGTACCGACGGATCACTTCCGGGAAACGTTGCATTATCGCCGACGAGCACTGCCCGGCTATAGTGCAAACTAAACGTTTGCGGATTGATGATCGTCGTGGATGATGGCAACACGTCGGGCGACCCATGCAGCGTTACGGGTGGGTTGCCGGTTACGATAAGTGGCATGTTCCACGATAGGACGAGGTCGCCTAGCGATTGAACCGCCGTCACCAGCTCGGGCGACTCCGGCCCGTTCGGTGCATGTGCAGGCCGGGTTCGATAGTATCTCGATTGCATGAATCGCCTCCCAATCTGGGCTATCAGCTCGCGGAGTGTGGATATCATCCAGACACCGTCATTGCTACCGGGGCCGACCACGGACCGGTGTCGCCGCGCTTGTTCATCCATCGACCAAAGAAGGTCGCGAACTTCCCGATGTCACCGCTCAAGAAACTCTGCCCGAAAGGGTTCTTGCTAACGACTTGAGTAATGCTCGCCAGTGCTGGGTCGGTGAGGGGTAGAGCGCTCACGCCGACAGCGAGCTGCAATCCAGCGGCCCCGAAAGGCTTGCTACGACTTGCCGGCGAGTTGCTATCCGCAAATCGCAACGTCATGTTCATCGGAATGGAGCCAACGATTGCCAGGAGCGGCGCCGTCGTTGGAACGTTGATCGGACTCCTTGTCGTGGTCTTCACCCGAATGCCCGCCGCAGCCTTGAGGTCCGCACTGATGCCGGGCGTGTTCTGAATCAACTGCGCGTAGGCTCGGAGCGTGGCGAAGGACGCAGCACGCATCGCGTTCTTTTGCTCCACGGTGACCGGCGTCCGTGTCGGTGGGTTGACCGCGGTCGTGTAGGCATTGCTGTAATCGTTTGCCGCGTTGGCAATCGTTGTTGCATCCGCCGCTGAAAGGGCGTATGCTCCGGGACTGGCGTTGATCTGTGCGCTGAAGTTCTGCGCCCAGGCCGACTGCTTGGACTGTGTCGTCGGGACATAGTCCTTGACTGAAGAGGCCATGACGATTCTCCCCGTGGAACATTGCTGGTACAGCTGGGAACATCCACGGTGCCCCAGCCGACGATGCAGGCGTTCCGGCAGACACTGCGGACGTACTGTGGAAGTTCCACGAGGCCGTCGCAGCAGCCATCGAATCACCGGCGCCGGTAGAAGAAGGTCCGTAAGGCGATCACGGAACGCCGTAACTACTTGACAGAATATGTGGTTACGTCGAAATCGTCAAGGGGATAAGTGTACAGAAATGAACCTTTGTATGGAGATACACACATGGACATCTTTAACCTACTTTGGACCAACCGGCTAAACGCCGCAGCAGGGAGCGTCGTCGCTTCGACCGTACTCTTATGCGAGCACATAGACGCTCGTAACGACGCACCCGACGAGGACTGGTGGCAACTGTTACACATACGACTTGACGCCTGTAGAGATAGTGCTCGGCTGTACGTGCGCGTGGTTGATGATTAGGTGCGCCGCTCGCTACTTGGGCCAAGCCGCGTCACATCCGGCTCCGAAAATACTCAATCGTCCGCCGCAAGCCCTCGTCGACAGACACCTTCGGCTCCCAGCCGAGCACGCGCCGGGCTTTGGTGATGTCCGGCTGCCGTACTTTCGGGTCGTCGGTGATGCGCTGATCTTTGGGCTGTACGAATGCGATCGCCGACTTGCTGCCGGTCAGCGACTTGATCTTCTCCGCAAACGCCAGGATGGTCATCTCGTGCGGATTGCCGATGTTGGTCGGCTCCGGCTCATCGGAGAGCAGCAGGCGGTAAATGCCGTCCACGAGGTCGCTGACGTAGCAAAAGCTGCGCGTCTGTTTGCCGTCGCTGAAGACGGTGAGCGGCTCGCCGCGCAGGGCCTGGGCGATGAAGTTGGGGACGACCCGGCCGTCGGCCAAGCGCATGCGTGGCCCGTAGGTGTTGAAGATGCGAATGATGCGGGTGTTGACGTTGTGATAGCGACGATAGGCCATCGTCATCGCCTCGGCAAAGCGCTTGGCTTCGTCGTAGACGCCGCGCGGGCCGACGGGGTTGACATTGCCCCAGTAGTCCTCCTTCTGCGGATGGATGAGCGGGTCGCCATAGACTTCCGACGTGGAAGCGAGCAGGAAGCGAGCGTTCTTGGCTTTGGCGAGGCCGAGCGCTTTGTGCGTGCCGAGGGCGCCGACCTTGAGCGTCTGGATCGGCAGCTCCAGGTAGTCGATCGGGCTGGCTGGTGAGGCAAAGTGCAGCACGGCGTCGATGGCGCCTTCAATGTGAATGAAGTTAGTAACGTCGTGCTTGATGAAGAGGAACCGCTCACGGCCGGCCAGGTGCTCAATGTTGGCAGTGTTGCCGGTGATGAGGTTGTCCATGGCGATAACATCATGACCCTCGGCCAGGAAACGGTCGCTCAGGTGCGACCCAAGAAAACCGGCGCCGCCGGTGATGAGTACCCGCATGGAAACCTTCCTCGTTGTGAAAGCGAAGCAGGAGCCCAGCTCCGCCGATCGGTGTTGTCGGTTGATTGTTATATGGTAGCTCAGAATGATCGGCGGCGACTGGATGTGGCTAGGCGGCGCGTAGTTCAGCGGAAGTGACTTGACTGCTCGACGATAGCTCAATCAAGGATCGCCGTCCTTGTTCCCGCAGCGCGGCCCAGTACGCCAACATTGCGTCGGCTTGTCGCGAATCGGAACAGCGGGCAAGCGACTCACAGACGCGCTCACGCCAGCCAGTGTCGGCTCGATCGCGGGCACAAATCGTTTGTTCGATGAAGCTCGCGTATTGTTCGGCAACCCGGTCCGGGTCCAAATGCTCTTGCACGTAACGCCGGGCATTGCGGCCGAGAATGTCCAGCGCAGTCCGATCATGATAGAGACGCTGGAGCGCGGCGAGGAGGCCGGCAACCTCGTGATCGGGCGAGCGGACTTTCCAAGCAACGTCGTCGGGCAACTCGGCCATCGAGCCCTGGTCGGAAACGATGCACGCTGCCCCCGCCGCCAGAGCCTGCGGCACGACGCCGCTCGATTCGCCGCGCATCGGATAGCGAAGCTGGATGCAAACGTCGGCGGCGCGGGCGTAGGTGGACAGTTCGTCAAACGGCACCCGACCAAGCCAGCGGACGGCGTCGTCGATCCCCAACTCCCTCGTCAGTTCTTGCCAACGCCACCAATCGTGAACGTGGTATTCGTTGATCTCGCCGACAATATCCAACCTCGTCCGGCGGCGCATAGCGTCGGGCAACCCAGCAACCGCCCGCACGATGGCCTCGATCCGCTTGACCGGCGCAACGATGCCGAGTGTGCAAATCAGAAAGACATCGTTCGGAATCTTGAGCTGCAAGCGAGCGTCGTGCCGCGTTCGCGTGGGCGGCACACGGACGAACATTGGAATGTGGGCCACCGGCACGGCGACCTGCGATTTCACTTTCGTCCAGGAGCCGAGCGAATGCGTCAGCACGGCGTCGGCAGCGGACAGCACGCGGCGATTAAGGGAAGTTTGGCTGATCCGGCGTTCGACGTGTGGCGTACGCTGCCGCCACATCTCCGCGGCGTCGGCCTCACCTTCGGCGTCCAGCTCTTGATCGAGCGACACCGGCCAGGATCCTGCTTGGGCGGCCGTGCTGACTAGGCCGTTCAGAAAGTAATCGTGCAGCACTACAAGCCCGCCGAAGCGCCAGAGGAGATCGAGCTGATAAACATGGAAAGCGCTGTTGCCGATATGTTGCACGAAGAGATCGTATGGCTCGGCGCCGTGACGGGCGACGGCTTGGTCCGGCGTCAGGACGCGGCACTGACCAGACCACAAATCCTGAACGGGTGGCTGCTGTGGATCGACGATGGCGTCGATCTCGAACCGTTCCGCGAGCGGCTGCAAGAGGTTGGCCGAGTAGTCGGCGATGCCGGAATGCGACGGCGGCAGCGGCGAGACCCAGGCAATGCGGCGACGTCGCCGTTTCGGCTGGAGCGGCGGCCGGAGCGTGTCTACCAACGCTTCGCAGGCGATTTCCGCAGTCCTTTCCCAGTTAAAGCCGGCAACATGGTCGAGGCGGTCCTGCGCGCCGGCTTCCCGTAATTGGGCCAGGGCCGCCAAAATGGCTCGTGCCAGGTCCGCCGGGGAATCCGGATCGGCAAGCCAGGAGACGGCGCCGGCCACTTCTGGCAGCGACGACCGATTGCCGCGGCAAAGTTGATAGAGTGCCCGCAGCTCGGCGTCGCTCACGTAACCGGTCAGCTTCACTGCCCGGTCGATCCCCAAGCGCTGGCCGAGATCGGCCAACTCTCTGCGCTCGTGATCGTTGAGCTGACAAGCGATGACAAAGTCGTATTGGTCGCGAACGGCCGCCGGTAGCGCTGCGAATGCTCGCAGCGCGCCGTCCATGTTCTTGCGCGGATCGAAGCCGCCGACATAGAGCAGGAAGGGCCGGTTCAGGTCGAAGCGCTCCCGCACGGCAGAATGGATGCCGTTCAGTTCCGCGTCGCCCAGCGGTGCGAGGGTGGGATCGGGAGCGCCGCCGACGGCGACCACGCGCGGCCAGTCCGGCAGCAGCGCTTGCACATCAGCGGCCGTTGCTTGCGAAATCGCCAGCAGGCAATCGGCCGCGGCCATTTGCCGGTAGCAATGTCCGTAATGAGTCAGCGTCGTTTCATCGGTGAGGTAGTGCTGGTGCAGAAGCAGCGGGATGAGATCATAGGCGACGGCCGCCAGCGGCGGCCGAGCGCCGATGAAGCGCGGCAGCACGGCGTGAAGCTCGAAGAAGCTCAGTTCCAGCAGGACATCGGGACGCTGGGCGGATAGCCAATCGCCGAAGTAGCGTTCGTTGGCCTCGCGGTTCTCGGGCAGAAATGTCAGCGGCGGCGTGAAGGCGCGAAGCGCAACACCGGGGATCGCATCACCGTCGATCGGTTCGAGGTGCGAACTCTGCACCAGCTCGATGTGCCAGTGCGGCCGTTGTGCGGCCAAGGCTGTCACCAAGTTGCGCGAGTAGCGGCCAATGCCGCGATTGCGTGAGTCCGGCGTTTGCAGTGCCTGGCCGTCGATCAGCAAGTACATCAGGCCCTCTCCGCGACGACAAGGGCGACGGCAGCATCCGCCCGCTCCACCTCGGACGACGTGCTGACGATGCTCCACGCCCCATCGACATGGATGCCGAAGAGCGTCTCTCCTCGCTGCCAGCCGGACAGCAGTCCGGCAAGATCTGTCGTGTCATAGCTGCCGGCGCCATAGGGCACGCTGAGCAGCAACCGGCCGCCCGGTCGCAAGACGCGCCGTAAATCGGCCAACACCGTCCGGTCGTTGCTCGCGTCCCACCGTGAAGCACTTGCTGCAACGGCCAGGTCGTAGCTGCTCGCCGGCAACGATGAAACATTGCCGGTTATCGTTTCCAGGTTTGGATGCTGCAACGTCAGCGCCGAGTTA
>WNFN01227039.1_pt3 | contig 12588 bp, 14 predicted proteins | sample 5400161 | NCBI WGS metagenome assembly WNFN01 (sample SAMN13153353, study PRJNA577476) | soil metagenome | isolation source: 80 cm saprolite on Douglas fir-dominated hillslope | place: USA:California | collected 2013-09-17
CCAGGTGCTGGAGCTGCGTGCCCGTTCCCAGACGAGCGGCGCCATCCGCGCGCTGCTCGACCTCGCGCCGAAGATGGCGCGGCTCGTGCGCGACGACGGAAGCGAGGAGGACATCCCGCTGGAGCAGGTGAAGCCGGGCGACAAGTTGCGCGTTCGTCCCGGCGAGAAGGTGCCGGTGGACGGAATCGTCCTCGAGGGCCACAGCGCCGTCGACGAGTCGATGGTCACCGGCGAGCCGATCCCGGCCGAGAAGTCGCCCGGCGACAGGGTCACCGGCGCAACCCTCAACACCACCGGCAGCCTGGTGATGCGCGCCGATCGCGTCGGGTCCGAGACTCTCCTCGCCCGGATCGTCGCCATGGTCGCGGCGGCGCAACGCTCGCGCGCGCCGATCCAGAGCCTCGCCGACAAGGTGTCCGGCTGGTTCGTCCCCGGCGTCATCCTGGTCGCGCTCGCCGCGTTCGGCGTGTGGTCGGTCTACGGTCCGGCGCCGGCGATGGCCTTCGCGCTCGTCAACGCCGTCGCCGTGCTCATCATCGCCTGCCCCTGCGCGCTCGGCCTGGCCACGCCGATGTCGATCATGGTCGGCACCGGCCGCGGCGCGACGGCGGGCGTCCTGGTCAAGAACGCCGAGGCGCTCGAGCTCATGGAGAAGGTCGACACGCTCGTCGTCGACAAGACGGGCACGCTGACCGAGGGCAAGCCCAGGCTGGTCGGCGTCAAATCGCTGGGCGGCCTCGCCGAGGACGAGATCCTCCGCCTGGTGGCGAGCCTCGAGCGCGGCAGCGAGCATCCGCTCGCCGCGGCGATCACCAAGGGCGCCGAGGCCAAGGGCCTCACGCTCGGCGCGGTGTCGGATTTCCGCTCGGAAACCGGCAAGGGCGTGGTCGGCAGGGTGGACGGCAAACAGCTCGCTTTCGGCAATGTCGCGCTCTTGCGCGCGCTCGGCGTCGATCCCGGCGATCTCCCGGCCGAGGCCGAGGCGCGGCGAAAGGACGGCCAGACCGTGATGCTCGCCGCCGTCGACGGACGCGCCGCGGGCCTCGTCGCCGTCGCCGACCCGATCAAGGAGAGCGCGGTCGCGGCGATCAAGGCGCTGCGCGCCGACGGCATCCGCGTGATCATGCTCACCGGCGACAGCCGCACCACGGCCCAGGCGGTCGGCCGCAAGCTCGGCATCGACGAGGTCGTCGCCGAAGTGCTGCCGCAGCAGAAGGGGGAAGTGGTGCGGGAGCTGCAGCAGAAAGGGCGGTTCGTCGCCATGGCCGGCGACGGCATCAACGACGCGCCGGCGCTGGCGCTGGCGCAGGTCGGCATCGCCATGGGCACCGGCGCCGACGTCGCCATGGAGAGCGCGGCGGTGACGCTGGTCAAGGGCGACCTCCAGGGCATCGTGCGGGCGCGCCGCTTGAGCCGCGCGACCATGGCCAACATCCGGCAGAACCTGTTCTTCGCCTTCATCTTCAACGCGCTCGCCGTGCCGATCGCCGCCGGCGTTCTCTATCCCTGGGGGCTCCTGCTCAATCCGATGATCGCCAGCGCGGCGATGAGCGCGAGCTCGATCGCCGTGATCACCAATTCGCTGCGCCTGCGCCGAACAGCGCTCTGATGAGCCGGGCGGCGGCGAAATACGCTCTGTCCGAAGACGGCCGGCCGATCGTCCTGCGCTATCTGGCGATTTCCGCCGGCCTGAACTTCGCCTGGGAAATCGCCCAGTTGCCGCTTTACACGATCTGGCGGACGGGCAGCCCGGGCGAGATCCTGTTCGCGGCCGTCCACTGCACGCTGGGCGATGTGCTGATCGCGGCGGGATCGCTCCTTCTGGCGCTGCTGCTGGTCGGCACCCCTTGGCGTCGCGGCCAGGTGAAGCTTGGCCGGACGGCCTACGCTGCCGTCTTGCTGGGCCTCGCCTACACCCTCTTCAGCGAATGGATCAATGTCAGCGTGCGCGGCAGCTGGGCCTATGTGCCGGCAATGCCGCTCCTGCCGCCACTGGGGACCGGGCTTACGCCGCTGTTGCAATGGCTCGTTGTTCCCCCGCTTGGCTTCGCGCTGGCGCGGCGCTGATGCAGCAGGATCGCACGTCGCCCGCGCCGATGTCGTGGAACCAATCTGTTGCGCGCGTCCTTTTCGCAGTATCGCCGGGTCACGTGGCCCGGCACGAGGCGAGGAGGAAACCCGTGATCAAATACTTGATCGGCGTGGGCGGGGTCGTCGTGCTGGCGGCCAATCCGGCGTTTGCGATTGGCGCGAACTGCGGCGACCAACTGGCCCAGATCAAGGGGCAGGCGTCGAGCGAGCTCCTGGCCCAGTCGACGATCGCCGCCAAATACCAGGAAGCCGAGCGTCTATGCGCCGCCGGCAAGGATACGGAGGCGCAGGATCTGGCCGGCCAGATCCGCGAGCAGATGGCGCAGAAAAGCAGCGCCGGAAGCTCGGGCGCGCCGACAAGCGCCGGCAGTCCGGTCGGCGGCGCGACGGGCCAAAGCAAATAGTAGATGGCGCGGTGTGGCTGGCGGCCGGGCGTGGCAAACACCTGGTCGCGGCCAGCCGTCTTAGCCTTACATATAGCCGACGCGAAGTTCTCGGGGGACAACAGCGCGCGTGATCGTCGGCCACTTGCTAAGGCATCGCGGTCGCGTTAGAGTCTGTTTGTCGGGGCCAGCAGACTCCCGGCTTTCCCAAGACGGCGTGCCGTCCAAGCTCTGCTCATCACTCGAAGTCTCGAGGGCTGAGCGCATGGACGGAATTCGCCACACCATCTCCCCCCACGATCTCCACCGCTCGATCGGCACCGCGGCGTCGCCGCTGATCATCGACGTGCGCCGACCCGACGCATTCGACGCCGACGACACCCTGATCGCCGGCGCGATCCGCCGCCTTCCGGACGCGGTCGAGCGCTGGCGCAACGAGCTCCCCACCGGCCGCCGCGTCGTCGCCTATTGCGCCCACGGCCAGCAGGTGAGCCAAGGCGTCGCCGCGGCGCTCCTCGCGGCCGGCGCGGACGCCGGGTATCTCGAGGGCGGCATCTCCGCCTGGCGTACGCTCGGCCTGCCGACGCGTCGCCGCATCGGCGCCGCGCCCGGCAAATGGGTGACGCGCGAGCGCCCCAAGGTGGATCGCATCGCCTGCCCATGGCTCATCCGCCGCTTCATCGATCCCGAGGCGGAATTCCTCTACGTGCCGAGCGCGCAGGTGCGCGAGGTTGCCGCCCGAACGGGCGCCGTGCCCTACGACATCGCCGACGTCGCGTTCGGCCATGTCGGCGACCACTGCAGCTTCGACGCCTTCATTCGCATCTACGGGATCGCCGACCGCGCGCTCGATCGGCTCGCGCTGATCGTGCGTGGCGCCGACACCGGCGCGCCCGAGCTCGCGCCGCAATCGCCGGGCCTGGTTGCGCTGTCGCAAGGCCTCTCCGCGACCATCGCCGACGACCACGAGATGCTGAAGCACGGCATGATCCTCTACGATGCGCTCTATGCTTGGTGCCGTGCCCAAGAAGCGGCTCGCGCCTGAGACCCGGCTGATCGGAGGCAGCGTGCCCTATACATCGATCACAGCAGCCGCCACCCCGTTGCGAGAGGGTCATCGCGTCTCGTTTCGCGAGGCGGTGAAGGTCTGGCTGCGCGTCGCCGCCTTGAGCTTCGGCGGGCCGGCCGGACAGATCGCGGTGATGCACCGCATCCTGGTCGAGGAAAAGCGCTGGATCGGCGAGACGCGATTCCTGCACGCGCTCAACTACTGCATGCTGCTGCCGGGCCCCCAGGCGCAGCAGCTCGCCGTCTATATCGGCTGGCTGCTCCACCGCATGCGCGGCGGTCTCGTTGCCGGCACACTGTTCGTGCTGCCGGGCGTCGTCGCGCTGATGGCGCTGAGCTGGCTCTATGCCGGCTTCGGCGAGGTCGGCGTGGTCAAGGCGCTGTTCTTCGGCCTCACCGCCGCGGTGCTCGCCGTCGTGCTTGAGGCGGTGATCAGGGTCGGCAAGCGCGCGCTCAAGAACCGCACCCTGGGGGCAATCGCCGCGCTCGCCTTCATCGGCATCTTCTTCTTCGCCGTGCCGTTCCCGATCATCATCGTCGCCGCCGGCCTCATCGGCTTCGCCGGCAATGCCGCCGGCGTCGCCGCCTTCCGCCCCGCCGCCGCGCGTCCCGGCGCGGCGGGGACGGACGAGGCGCCCGCCGCCATCGACGCCGCTTTCGCCCGCGCCATCCCCGAGCATGTCCGGCCCTCGGCGCGCCGCGCGGTCAAGGTCGCGGCGATCGGCCTCACGCTGTGGCTCGGGCCGCTGCTGGCCCTGCTGCTGACGCTCGGGCCGGGCAACGTCTTCACCACCATCGCCGTGTTCTTCAGCGAGATGGCGGTGGTCACCTTCGGCGGCGCCTATGCCGTGCTCGCCTATGTGGCGCAGGAGGCGGTGCAGTCCTATCACTGGCTGGCGCCGGGCGAGATGCTGGCCGGCCTCGGCATGGCCGAGACGACGCCGGGGCCGCTCATCATGGTCCTCCAGTTCGTCGGCTTCATGGCCGCGTTCCGCCATCCGGGGCCGCTCGACCCGATGCTCGCGGGCACGCTGGGCGGGCTGCTGGCGACCTGGGTCACCTTCGCGCCCTGCTTCCTCTGGATCTTCCTCGGCGGGCCCTACATCGAGGCGCTGCGCGGCAACAAGGCATTGGGCGCCGCGCTCTCGGCGATCACCGCGGCGGTCGTCGGCGTGATCCTCAACCTCGCCCTCTGGTTCGCGCTCCACACGCTGTTCGGCCGGGTCGACGAGAAACACGCCTTCGGCATGGTGCTCCAGGTTCCCGTCGTGGCGACGCTGAACCTCGCCGCGCTCGTCCTCGCGGTCGCCGCGCTCCTCGCGCTGTTCCGCTTCAAGGTCGGCATGATCCCCACATTGCTCGGCTGCTCCGCCGCCGGCATCGCCCTGTATTTCGCCGGAGTTTCGCCATGACCTACGCGATGAAGCCGCTCGCCTGCGATCCGCAAGCCATCAAGGGCATGTCGGAGAAGCTCATCGTCAGCCACTACGAGAACAATTACGGCGGCGCGGTGAAGCGTTTGAACGCGATCGCCGAGCAACTCGCCGCCCTCGACTTCACCGGCGCGTCCGTGTTCACCGTGAACGGCCTCAAGCGCGAGGAGCTGATCGCGACGAACTCGATGATCCTGCACGAGCTGTTCTTCGCCTCGTTGGGCGCGGAGAGCGCGCCCGATGCCACGCTGCGCGCCGCGCTGGCCCGCGACTTCGGCTCGCCGGAGCGTTGGCGCGCGGAGTTCGTCGCCATGGGCAAGGCGCTGGGCGGCGGCTCCGGCTGGGTGCTGCTCACCTGGTCCAGGCGGGACGCAAGGCTCGTGAACCAGTACGGCGCCAAGGCGGCGGCCTATGTGGACGCGTTCATGCAGGCGATCGACTGGCCGAGCGTCCGGCGCCGCCTCGACGCGTGCGGTTGATGTCGTATTCAACGCAAAGAGGGAGGATCCCATGAGGAAGAGCGCGATCATCACGGTCGCCGTCGCCGCCATCATCGGGCTCGGCGGCGTGGCGTCCTGGGCCGCGGAGGACGAAGGCGATCCGGCCGCGCTGGCGAAAGCGTTGTCGGGAGCACGTATTTCGCTCGAGCGGGGTCTCAAGGCCGGCGCAAGCGTCGGGCGTCCGATTTCCGCGAAATACGAGCTCGATGACGGCGCGCTGCAGCTCTCGGTCTACACCATGACCGGCGCCGACCAATTCTCCGAGGTCATCGTCGATCACAAGACCGGCGCCGTGACGAAGCGCGAGGCGATCACCGAAGGCGACGACCTGAAGGACGCGAAGGAGCAGAGCAAGGCGGTGGCGATGGCCAAGGTCCCGCTGGGCAAGGCGCTCGGCGACGCCGTCCGAGCGAACGGCGGCTATCGCGCCGTGAGCGTCATGCCGGCGCTCAAGAACGGTCACCCGGTCGCGGACATCACGCTCCTGAAGGGCCAGAACGTCAAGAAAGTCACACGGAAGCTGGATTAGCGGAAATCAACGATCAGGAGGTACAGCGATGTCTCTGCAAACTCGTCTCGCGGCAATCGCCGTCGTCGCGGCCATGGCCGCTCCCGCCGTCGCGGCCGACCGCGACTGGAGCGACGTGGGCAAGGCGCTGGGCAAGGAAGGCGCGACGCAGCCGGGCGGCGTCTACCGGGTGAGCCTGCCGCGCACCGATCTCAAGGTCACGCTCGACGGCGTGGCGATCAAGCCCGGCTTCGCGCTCGGCGGTTGGCTCGCCTTCGAGCCGACCGGCGACCAGGCCATGGTGATGGGCGATCTCGTCATGACGCAGGACGAGATCAATCCGGTCATGAAGAAGCTCGAGGACAGCGGCATCGCGATCACCGCGCTCCACAATCATCTGCTGCGCGCCGAGCCTGCGACGATGTACATGCATGTGATGGGGCATGGCGATCCGGTGAAGCTGGCGCAGGAGCTTCACGCCGCGCTGTCGCTCAGCAAGATCCCGTTCGAGGCACCGTCCGGGACCTCGCAGCCGCAGCCGATGGAGCTCGACACGGCGAGCCTCGACAATATCATCGGCGCGCAAGGCAAGGCCAATGGCGGCGTGCTGCAATACGGCATCCCGCGCGCCGAGAAGATCGCCGAGAGCGGCATGCCCGTGCCGCCGGCGCTCGGCTCGGCCATCGCCATCAACTTCCAGCCGACCGGCGGCGGCAAGGCGGCGATCACCGGCGATTTCGTGCTGATCGCCAAGGAGGTCAACCCCGTCGCCAAGGCGCTGCGCGACAACGGCATCGAGGTCACGGCGCTGCACAACCACATGCTCGACGATCAGCCGCGTCTCTTCTTCATGCATTTCTGGGCGAATGACGACGCACAGAAGCTGGCGAAGGGCCTGCGCGCCGCGCTCGACAAGGTGAACACGGCGAAGAGCTGATCAGCGATCGACAGCGGTTTCCGGCGCGCCTCTCGCCGAGCGGCGCGGCCGGAAGCCACTCCGCGGAGACCGATCATGCGCACATCGCGACGCGATCTCATCGCCGCCGCGGCAATCTTGGGGACCGGTCTGACGATCGGGCGCTCCGCCGCGGCCGCCGGTCCGGAGCGCCGCTTCGATTTCGCCAAGCCGCTCGACGGCTGGGACACGATCACCGGAAATTGGGCCATCGAGGATGTGCCCGACGCGCGGGGCGGACGCGCGCTCGTCCAGCGCGCGACCGGGAATGCCTTCAACGTGATCGTCGCGCCCGGCGGTCCCTATGGCGACGTCGAAGTCTCCGTGCGCTTCAAGCCGATGGCGGGGCGCGAGGATGCCTCCGGCGGAATCGTCTTCCGCTTCACCGACGGTCGCTACTATGTCATCCGCGCCAACGCCCTCGAAGACAATTTCAACTTCTACTACTACGACCGCAGCCGGCATCAGATCGACGGCGTGCGCGTCAAGGCGCCGGCGCTCGGCCAATGGCACCGGCTGCGCGTCGCGGCCGCGGGCGATCGCATCCAAGGCTGGCTCAACGACCAGGCCCTCATCGACCGCCGCGACAGCCGCTACGCGTCCGGTCGCATCGGATTGTGGACCAAGGCGGACTCGGTCACCGCCTTCGATGACCTGGCCGTCATGCCGCTGGGCGGCGGCTGACTTTCGCAGCGATGGGAGGTCGGAAATGAGGTGGATCGCGAGCGTCCTCGCCCTTGTCGTCGCCGCGATCGGCGCGACGGGTTGGGCGGCCGAGCCCGCGCCGCTCGAGCTCGAGGCCAAGATCGCGCTCGGAAAAGTCAGCGGCCGCATCGACCATCTCGCCGTCGATCTCGCGCGCCAGCGGCTGTTCGTCGCCGAGCTGGGCAATGACAGCCTCGGCGTGGTCGATCTGAAAGCACGCACCCTGCTGCGCCGGATCAAAGGACTGCGCGAGCCGCAGGGCGTCGGCTATGTTGCGGCGACCGACACGCTCTATGTCGCCAATGCCGGGGACGGCTCCGTCGCCCTCTTCCGCGGCGCCGAGCTCGCGCCCTCCGGACGCATCGACCTCAAGGACGATGCCGACAACATCCGCGTCGACACGGCGGCGAACCGCGTCTATATCGGCTATGGCAGCGGCGCGCTCGCGGTGATCGACGCCGCGACCCAGGCGAAGCTCGCCGACATTGCCTTGAAGGCGCATCCCGAGGGCTTCCAGCTCGACCCCGCGAGCGGCCGGATCTACGTCAATGTGCCGGACGCGCGCCAGATCGCCGTCGTCGATCGCGCCGCGGGCAAGCAGATCGCGGCGTGGCCGGTGCCGGGCGCGAGCGCCAATTTCCCGATGGCCATCGATCCCGACGGCAAGCAAATCCTCGCCGTGTTCCGCCACCCGCCGCGTCTCGTCGCACTCACCGCCGCGGACGGAACGGTCGCCGCCAACCTCGCCACCTGCGGCGATGCCGACGATGTGTTCGTCGACGCCAAGCGCAAGCGCGTCTATGTCAGCTGCGGCGAGGGCTACATCGACATCTTCGCGGCGGCGGGCGACGGCTATGCGCCGCTCGGCCGCGCGCCGACCGCGTCGGGCGCGCGCACCGCGCTCTTCGCGCCGGCGCTCGATCGCCTCTATTTGGCCGTCCGCGCCGGCAGCGAGCCGGCGGCGATCTGGATCTTCCGACCGGCGCCATGAGGCGCGGGCCCGCCGGCGCCGCATGGGCGCTGACGCTGCTCGGCGTCGTGGCGGCGTGGCGGATATCTGCGCGAAGGCTCCGATCGCGCGCTGATCGCGCCCGCCGCGCGCGTCAATTACGGCTTCGCCGAGCGCTGGGAGGCCACGCTCGAAGGCCAGGCGGCGCACGGGTTCGCCGGCAGCACGCGACGATCGAGCCTCGTCGGCAACGCCGTGTCGCTCAAAGGCGTGCTGCGCGAGGGCCGCCTCCAGGACAAGCCGGGCCCCAGCGTCGCGACCGAGCTCGCGCTGCTGCTGCCGGGCGCCGGCGACGAGCCGGGCGTCGGCGGCAGCCTCGCCGGCATCGTCTCGCAGCGATGGAAGTGGGTGACACTCCACCTCAACGCCGTCGCCGCCGTGACGCGGCAGCAGCATGGCGATGTGTTCGTCGGCGCCATCGTCGAGGGACCGCAGGACTGGTATGTGCGGCCGGTCGCGGAGATGTTCCACGAGCGCGACTTCGGCAGCGCGACCATCACCTCGGGCCTGATCGGCGCGATCTGGCAGGTGCGGCGGAATCTCTCCTTCGACGCCGCCCTGCGCCACGCCAGCGTCAACGACCGCACGCTCGACGAAGTGCGGGCCGGACTGACCTTCAGCTTCCCGGTCCCGTGAGGACACGCACCATGGATGGCGCCTCTTCGGTCGATCTGGTGGTCTTCGCGATCGCGAGCTTCGCCGCATCGCTCGTCGCCGGACTCGCCGGCTTCGCCTTCGGCCTGGTCGCCGCCGCCGTGTGGCTGCACATCTTGACGCCGGTGCAGACCACGGCGCTCATCGTCGCCTTCGGTCTCCTGGTGCAGGGTTTTTCGGTGTGGCAGCTGCGCCGCGCGCTCAGGCTCGGCCGCTTGCTGCCCTTCCTCGTCGGCGGCGCGATCGGCGTTCCCATCGGCGCCGAGCTGCTGCGCTGGACATCGGCCGCGCATCTGCGCATGGCGGTGGGATTCGTCCTCATCGCCTTCAGCCTCTACAGCCTGGCGCGGCCGAAGCTCGCCAAGGTGACCGCCGGCGGGCGCGCCGCGGATGGCGCGGTCGGCGTGCTCAGCGGCACGCTCGGCAGCGCGACCGGGCTTGGCGGCATCCTGCCGACCGTGTGGTGCGGGTTGCGCGGCTGGAGCAAGGACGAGCAGCGCGCCGTGTTCCAGCCCGTCGCCGTCGCCATCTTCGCGATGACCGCGCTGTGGCTCGGCGGCACCGGATTGCTCGGCCGCGACACGCTCCGCCTCTTCGTCATCGGCCTGCCCGCGGTGCTCGCCGGCCTGTGGCTCGGCCTCAAGCTCTACGGGCGGCTCGACGAGGCCGGCTTTCGCAAAGTGGTCCTGGCGCTGCTGCTGCTCTCCGGCGTCGTGCTCATGGTGTAGAGCGTGGCAATCTATTTGTCGCCGCCTTAAGCTACCGGCCATCGCCCATGGACGGGCGGCTCGAGGGGAGGGGCAACCGCATGGTCGATCGCCGGCGGATTCTGCAGGGCGTGGGCAGTGCGATCGCGTTGGGCGCGTCGGGCGTGCTCGCGCGCGCGGCGGGGGCGGCGGAGAAAGTGCCGCTGGTCTCCGGCCTGCCCGCGGGCGTCTACGACACCGCGACGCTCGAGGCGCTGCCCGGCAAGAAGCCGCTCATCAAGCTCAGCTACCGCCCGCCGAACTACGAGACGCCCGCGTCTTATTTCGTCGCGCCGATCACGCCGAACGAGGCCTTCTTCGTTCGCTATCACTTGGCCGACATTCCCGAGGCGATCGACGTCGATGCGTGGACGCTGCGCGTCGGCGGCGACGGCGCCACCGGCGCGCTCGAATTCGGCATGCGGGATCTCCAGAGCGGCTTCGAGCAGGTCGAGATCGCCGCGGTCTGCCTGTGCTCGGGCAACCGCCGCGGCCTCTCCGAGCCGCACGTGCCGGGCGTGCAATGGGGCGTCGGCGCCATGGGCAACGCGGTGTGGAAGGGCGTGCGGCTCAGGGATGTGCTCGCCAAGGCGGGCTTGCGCAAGGAGGCGGTCGAAATCGTGCTCGACGGCGCCGACGGCCCGGTGCTCGACAAGACGCCGGACTTCGTCAAGAGCATCCCGCTGTGGAAGGCGCTCGACGATAACACCCTCATCGCCTTCGCGATGAACGGGCAGCCGCTCCCGCATTTCAACGGCTTCCCGGCGCGGCTCATCGTCCCCGGCTGGACCGCGACCTATTGGATGAAGCACCTCACCAGCATCATGGTCGCGACCAGGCCCTTCGACGGCTTCTGGGTCAAGAGCGCCTATCGCATCCCCACCGGCAGATTCCCGGTGGTGCAGCATTTCCAGACGCAGGTCACCGACGCCAACGAGCCGATCACCGAGATCGTCGTCAACTCGCTCATCGCCGCGCCGGCCGAGGGCCACAGGCTGCGCGCCGGCCAGGCGGTCGAGGTGCAGGGGGTCGCCTGGGATGGCGGCTACGGCATCCGCCGCGTCGAGGTGTCGAGCGATGGCGGAGAGACGTGGCGCGCGGCGCGTCTGGGCAAGGATTACGGACGCTTCGCCTTTCGTCCCTGGAGCTTCCGCTTCGCTCCGGCGAAGCCCGGGCGCTACATGATCCTGGCGAAGGCGAGCAACGCCATCGGCCAGACCCAGGCCGAGACGCTGATCTTCAACCCCGCCGGCTACCACAACAATTTGATGCGTCCGCTGACCGTCACCGTCGCATAAGGGAGCGTCATGCTGCGAAACCTGATGATCGCCGCTTCGGTCGCGTGCGCGGCGGCGGCCCAGACGGCGGCCCATGGCGAGGAACCAGCGGTACCGCTCAAGGACGCGCCGGGGCACGAACTCGTCGAGGGCAATTGCGCCGCCTGCCACAGCCTCGACTACATCCGCACCAATTCGCCCTTCATGACGGCGAAGATGTGGGAGGCGGAGGTGACCAAGATGATCGCCACCTTCGGCGCACCGATCGATCCACCCGACGCCAAGACCATCATCGACTATCTCGCGCGCAATTACGGCAGCCCGTGACGGTGACGGTCCCCCGGACTACGAAATCGGAGCGGCGCCCGGCCGATGGCGCCGTCGCGCGGCGATGATCTCGGCGAGGATCGAGACGGCGATCTCCTCCGGCGTGATGGCGCCGAGATCGAGCCCCGCGGGCGCCTTCACTTGCGCCAGCCGGGCGGCGTCCAGCCCATCCGCGGCGAGCGCCGCCCTGAGCGCCGCCGCCTTCTTGCGGCTGCCGACGAAGGCGATGTAGTCGGTCTCGCTGGCGAGCGCGGCGCGCAAGGCGGCCTCGTCGCCGCGTCCTTGCGTCGAGACGACGACGAAGCGCATGCCGTCCTCGCGCACCGGCAAGGCATAGCCCTCGATGCGGCGATCGACCGCGGCGAAGGCGCCCTGCTCGGCCGCGGGCGCGCAGGCGGTGACGGCGTAGCCGGTGCGCCGCGCCAGGTCGGCGATCGCGACGGCGACCGGGCTCGACCCGCACACGACGATCTGCGGGCGCGGCAGGATCGGCTCGACGAACACGTCCATCGTGCCCTGGCTCGGGCACATGTTCTTGGCGAAGCGCACGCCTTCGCGCTCGTCGCCGGCCGCCACCCCGTGCTCCTGAAGCGCATCGGGCGGCTGCACCGAGACGAGGCGCGGCGCGCCGTCGGCAAGCGCCTCGCGCGCCGCCTTGAGCACGGCGGCGCGCGCGCAGCCGCCGCCGATCCAGCCCTCCGAGATCGAGCCGTCGGGCAGGATCACTGCCTTGGCGCCGGCCTTTGCGGCGGTCGCCGCCACGGTGCGCACCACCGTCGCGAGCGCGAACGGCGCGCCCTTCGCCTTCAAGGTCGAGATGCGATCGAGAATGTCCGCGGCGGATTCCATGGTTTTAGATCCTCGCGAGATAGGGTTCGAGCGCGGCGAGGCTCTCGATGTTGTGTGCGGGCGCGAACAGATCGACGTAGGGC
>WNFN01213686.1_pt1 | contig 12587 bp, 11 predicted proteins | sample 5400161 | NCBI WGS metagenome assembly WNFN01 (sample SAMN13153353, study PRJNA577476) | soil metagenome | isolation source: 80 cm saprolite on Douglas fir-dominated hillslope | place: USA:California | collected 2013-09-17
GCCGTACGAAGAGCCCGTGGGTCACGTCCTCGCTCTTGATCTGGAGCTTCACCGTCTCCCCCTTCGCGAGCGTGATCTGGTTCGGGCTGAACTCGAACCGCTTGGCGGTGATGACGATGACCCGGGGCTCGTCCTGCGCGCGGACCGGTGGGCTGGCCACGGCCAGCAGAGAGGCAACCAGGGCCAGCCCGGCGGCGGCCACGCGAAAAGTCGATTGACGTGTCACTGACGACTCCTTTCGTTCAGAAGGTGGCGGGCTTCAACAGTTGGCCGAAGCCCTCGGTTCCCGACAGTTCGTTCATGGCGAGCTCGACGTCCTGGACCCGGACCGTGTCCGCGGCCGATCCGGGCGTTTGGTCGATGACGTGGAGCCCGAGGTTCTTGAAGGGCTGGTCCTTGTCGAACGGGATCGCCTTCTTGTCCTCGACCTTGTCCGGGTCCGGGAAGGCGAAGCAGAGCGAGCGGGCCGCGAAGTGCTGGGCGTGCCCGATGGTGTGGTGGTCCTCGCGATGGATGTGGCCGTACAAGATGGTCAGGTTCTCGTAGGGAGCGAGGAGGTTCATCACGTCGTCCCCGTCGGAGGTGAACCACTCCCAGTCGGGCCGGAGGTCGAACAGCGGCCGATGGGTGAAGACCACGATGGGCGTCGTGGGGTGGAAGCGGGAGAGGTCCTTGGCCAGCCAGGCCCGCTGCTCCGCCCCGACTTCGGGCTTGGCCCGCGAGACGTTGTCGAGGGCGATGAAATGGACGCCCCGGTGGTCGAACGAGTACGACGTCGGCCCGAAGACGCTGCGGAAGAGCTCACCGCCGTCCAGCCCCGCGTCGTGCTCACCGGGGACGTGGTAGACCTTCGCCACCTGGAGCCGGCCCGAGATCTCCTTGAACAGGTTCATGCGCGCGGCGTGCTCGCCGGGCTTCTCGGTGTCGTGGGTGAGGTCGCCCGTGAACAGGACGAGGTCCGGACGCCGGGGCAGACCGTTGACGGTCGCCACCGCCTTCTCGAGCGCGCGCGTGCCGATGGGACCGTCGAAACCGACGTGGGCGTCGCTGAGCTGCGCGAAGGTGAACGGCGTCGGCCTCTCCCCCGTCTTCGCTCCGAGCCGGCGCGCCAGCTCCGCCGCTTCCGCGGAGCGGCCCAGGCTCGGCCACACGGTGTAGAGGGCGCCCACTCCCATCGAAGTACCGGCGATCTTCAGGAATCGCCGTCGGTCCAGGTCCTTCTTCATCGGTCCTCCTCGGTGGGCGCCGCCTGCCGGCCACCCTCGAATGTCCAGACCGGAGAGTGCGGTCGTCTATTCCCGGCGATTTCTCGTGCGCTCTTCAGAAGGTGGTCCAGACTTTCGCGAGGACCTCCGCGAACCACGGCGATGCTCCGGCGCAAGCATCGACGGCTTCGCGGCTCTCCTCCCGCGCGAGCGCGTCACGGACAAGTCGAAGCTCCTCGACCTCGCGCTGCCGCCACTCCAATTCGCCTTCGACCGCGCGCAGGCGGGCCTCGAGCCTCGCCTGCAGCACGGCGTCTCGCGTCTCGTTCATGGTGTCGTCTCCCCGCCGGAGTGGACCTGCCGGGCGCACCGGATATTCCGGTGCCCGTCGCGCGGGAATAACCCGGCGAAGCGTCCGGTCTGCTCAGGTGAGAACGGCACGCTTCGGCCCGAGGCCGAGAGGCATGGACACATGGCGCTCGTCGGCAAACTTCATCCGCTGCTCGTTCATTTCCCGATCGGGCTGATCCTTGCCGCCGCCGCGGCCGAGCTCGTCGCCATTCATACGGGCCGCGCGGACTGGCGCGCCATCGCCGCCGCCAACGTGCGCGCGGGGGCGGCGATGGGCGCCCTCACCGCCATCGCGGGGTGGGGACTGGCCTCCAGCGATCTCGTGGAGCCCTCGCGCCTGCTCGCGTGGCACGGATGGATCGGGGCCGCGGGTGCCGTGGGCGCGATCGGCGCGGCCCTGCTCTCGATCGGCGCCCACGACCGGACTCGTGGCCGCCGCGTGGCTTATCGGGCCGCACTCTTCGGTGCTGCTGCGCTCGTCGCCGTCGCGGGTCACCTGGGCGGGACGCTGGTCTGGGGCGCCGACTTCCTGCGTCCGTAGGGCGCCTTCGGCGACATCAACGACGTCAATGAGGAGGAATCGAGAATGCGTGCATTGGTGACGGCAGGGACGGTTATCGCGCTGGGGCTGGTGATGTCGGGCTGTGGCGGGAGTGGCTATTCGACGGGGCAGAGCGGAGGCCCGGCGAATCCGACGCCGCCGAGTGCTTCCGGCGTCGTGACCGTCGACGTGGTCGCGATCAACGGGGCGCAGTCATTCTCGCCGAACCCGACGACGCTGCCTTCCGGCCAGAGGATCGTGTGGCACAACGTGGACACGATCACCCACCGCGTCGTGCTCAACGACGGGACGCTGGACACGGGGAACCTCGCCCCGGGCGCTTCGAGCGCGCCGATGGCGATCGTGGGGACGGGCGCGCCCTACCACTGCTCGATCCATCCCGAGATGGTCGGCAGCATCGACCAGGCCACCGCGAACCCAGGTACGTGCCTGGGAGCGTACTGCGATTGACGTCCATCTTCTCGACGTCGGCATCCAGCAGCGGCGCTGGCCCGTCTGATATCCTGCGGATACGCCTTTCAAGCAGGCTGAGGTCGGGATGCGGACGTCGATCCCCTGGAGCGCGGCCCTCTTCACCATCGCCGTCGCCGGCTCCGGGTTCGAGCCGGCGGCGACCTTCCGCGCGTCGCAGATCCTGCCCGCGAGCCTCGTCAAAGGACCGCACCACACCGTCCTCGAAGAAGTGAAAGCCGACGGCTACTACCAGGAGTTCCACATCCAGTCGGACTTCGGCGCCATGGAGGCCGAAGGCCGTACCGTGCTGCGCACGCGCCTGACGGAGGTGGACGCTCTGGCGCGGCTGTCCGAGGTCTCCAAGACTGAGACCTTCGCCCGGGCCGCGGGGGGCGCCGTGCTCGATGTCGGCAAAGGCGTCGCGGCCGCGGTGAAGGATCCCGAAGGCACCGCGAAGGGGATCGGGAGCGGCCTCAAGCGTCTGGGAGTGAATCTCGGGCGCAAGGCCGGCCGGGCTTTCGACGGCGTGACCAAGGACGACAAGAAGCCGGAAGGTCCGGACAAGCCGGCCAGGGACAAAGCCCTCGACGCGGCGGGCGGAGCGGCCGACAGCGTCTTCGGCGTCAACGGCGCGGCGCGCGCCTGGGCGAAGAAACTCGGCGTCGATCCCTACACCACGAATCCCGTCCTCCATCAGGCGCTCGTGGACATGGGCCGCATCGACGCCGCCGCCTCCATCGTGGTCAAGATCGTCGTGCCGATCCCGGCGCTCGTCGCCACCACCGCCACCGTCGGCGACCTGGTGTGGGAGGCAGACCCGGAAGCGGTCCGGAAGGAGAACGAGAGACGCGTCGACGAGCTGGGCGTCTCGAAGGAAGCCGCGCACCGGTTTTTCGTCAACGGCAACTACACGCTCACCAGCCAGACCCGCCTGATCGCGGCCCTGCACACGGTGGCGGTTCCCGGATGCGGGGACTATCTCGACGCGGCCAGCGAGGCCACCGAAGAACGCGAGGCGCTGTTCTTCGTGGAGAGCGCCGAGATGCTGACCGGTCTGGGCAACGCGGACCGGGTGTCGGCCATCCTCGCGGACTCGCGGACGATCGTGGCCAAGACGGGGACGCAGGCGGTGGCGCTCTTCCCCTTCGACTGGCTGCGCTGGACGGAGAGCCTGAAAGCGTCCGCCGTCGAGATGGGCGGGCGCGCACGTCAGGAGCTGGGCGCGCGGACTCTCGTGGTGCGCCTCAGCGGCAAGGCAACGCCGGCGGCGAAGGCGGGCCTGGCGGCGGCGGGCTGGACGGTGAAGGACGGCGTGGTCGCCGGCCTGCGGGTGCCGCCCGCGGAATGACCCGTCACACGGACGATCCTCTGGATGGCTGTCTTGCTCCTGTTGGGCGGATTCGGAGAATGAGGTATCCGCGCGCTCCCGCCTCCCGGGCGCGCTGGCGCCCCTTCATTCCTTCAGCACCTGGTGCACGAGGGCGATGGCCGTCGATCCCTCTCCCACCGCCGACGCCACCCGCTTCTGGTTGCCGCTGCGCACGTCGCCCACGGCGAACACACCCGGAAGGCTCGTCTCCAGAAGATGGGGCGCCCGTGACAGCGGCCATTTCGCCGCCGTCAGCTCGTCCCGGGAGAGGGCCGGCCCCGTCTTGATGAATCCCTTGTCGTCGAGCGCGACGCAGCCGGCCAGCCATCGCGTGGCCGGCTCCGCGCCCGTCATCACGAACACGTGCCCCAGCTCGCGGCGCTCGACCGCCATCGTCCGGTTGTCCCGCCAGCGCACGGCCTCCAGACGGTCCTCGCCGCCCTCGAGGGCCACGATCTCCGTGCGCGTCCGCAGCTCGATGGCCGGGCTCTGCTCGATGCGGCGGATCAGGTAGCGCGACATCGTCTCCGCCAGCCCCTCTGCGCGCACGAGCATGTAGACGCGGCGCACGGACTGGGCCAGGAAGACGGCGGCCTGGCCGGCGGAGTTCCCGCCGCCCACGACGATCACATCCTCGCCGCGGCAGAGGGCCGCCTCCATCGGCGTCGCCCCGTAGTACACGCCCGAGCCCTCGAAGCGGGCCAGGCCGTCGAGGGCGAGCTTCCGATAGGAGGCGCCGGTGGCGATCACGATGGTCCGCGCGGGCACCGTCGTTCCGTCTTCGAGCTCGATCGAGTAGGGCCTTCGCGTGCAAAGGAGAGCCTGCGCCCCCTTGGCGACGGTCACCTGGGCTCCGAACTTCTGGGCCTGGCTGTAGGCGCGGCCCGCCAGCTCCTGACCGGAGATGCCCATGGGGAACCCGAGGTAGTTCTCGATCCGCGAGCTCGACCCCGCCTGCCCGCCCGGGGCCGTGGACTCGAGCACGAGGACGTCGAGGCCCTCGGACGCGCCGTAGACGGCCGCGGCCAGCCCGGCCGGACCCGCCCCCACGACGACGGTGTCGCGCGCGTGCGCGTGATCGATGGGCGCGTTGAGTCCGAGGCACTCCGCGATCTTCTGATTGGTCGGGTTCTTGAGGACGGTGCGGCCCCCGCAGATGAGCACGGGCACGTCCGCGACGCCGATGTGGAAGCGATCGAGGAACTCCTGCGCCTCCGCGTCCTGCTCGAGATCGATGTACGAGATCGGATGCCCGTTGCGGGTGAGGAATTCCTTGATGCGGAGGGTGCCCGCGGAGTGGCGCGATCCCAGGAGGACCACGTCCGCCGAGCCGCGCGCGATCAGCTCGAGCCGGCGGAGGATGAAGGCCCGCATGATGATCTCGCTGAGCTCGCTGTCCGTTTGCACGAGCGCCATCAGCTGTGGCCGGTCCACCTCGATCACTTCCCCGCTCTCGCGCGCGCGCGTGCGGGCCAGGCCCCGCCGGCCGGAGAGGATGGCCATCTCCCCCGTGAACGATCCGACTCCGTGCACCACGATGATCTCTTCGACGTCTCCGGCCCCTCTCACCGTCTCGACGCTGCCGGCGGTGATCACGAAGATCCGCGCGCTGTCGCCCTGTGCGAGAAGCACCTCGCCCGGCTGTACCGGCCGCACGCGCCCGTGCGCTTTGACCCGCTCGATCTGCTCCGGGGTCAGCCGGGGAAAGACGTGCTCGAGGGGAGAGGAGAGCCGGAGGGTCGTGGTGGCCGCGCTCGCGCTCGATGCCGGGTCGCTCAAGAGGCTCCCTCGCTTTCCGGGACGGGGAGCTTGGAGGCGCCGCTGCCCAGCTCGACCCAGTCGAACTGCTCTTCGGTGTGGACGGATCGTTTCCGCGCATCCTCCGCCTCGCCGGCCACCCGTTCGAGATGCGTGGCGAGTTCCTCGCGCACCGCCTCCGCCGTCCTCGAACGATCGCCGTCGAGCGTGGCCAGCGCGGCCCGCAGCGCGCGCTCCCGCGCGAGCTCGACCTCCCGCCCCACCGGATCGTCGTCGCGGAGGTCGAGGGCCCGGATGAGGGGCCTCAGGGTCAGCCCCTGGATGACGAGCGTGCCCAGCACCACCGAGAACGCGGTGAACACGATGAGGTCCCGGAACGGGAAGGCCGAGTCGCCGGCCTGGAGGGGCAGGGCCAGCGCCGCCGCCAGCGAGACGATGCCGCGCATGCCGGACCACGACACGACCAGGCCGGTACGCACGCTGGGGCGCAGGGTCGGGCGCGGCGGATGGAAGCCGTAGCGCCGGATCTTCCAGCGGAGGGCGGCGTTGTGCGTCATCACCCAGGCCACGCGGACCACGATCACGGTGAGCAGGACGGCGCCCGCGACCTCGAAGTAGGGCGCGCGCCGGCCCGGTTCGAGAGCGGTCAGGATGGGACGGATCTGCAGCCCGATGAAGACGAACGCGAGCACGTTCAGGACGAAGACCACGGTGTCCCACACCGCGTACGAGGGCACGCGGATCCGCGCCGGCGTCCGCTCCGGCGCGCGCCGCGACACCGCGATGGCGAAGCACACCATGGTGAGGACGCCGGAGAGCCCGATGCGCTCGGCGACGATCCAGACGCCGAACGTGGTGATGAACTGGAAGATGATCGCGGTCGGCACGTCCCTGACCCGGTCCGTCACCGCCAGCATCAGCCGGGCCAGCACGGGACCGGCCACCAGGCTGCCCGCGACCGCCAGCAGGAACGTGGGCGCGACGGCCCGTATCGAGAACGCGCCCGCCACCACGGCCCCCGGCGATGGCGGCGGTCGCATCGGGAGGGGCGACGACGGCGCCGAGGGCGATGGCCGCCGCCCATGGCAGGGCCGGCACCAGCGCCCGGGCCACCACCGCGACCGCGACCGTCGTCAGGCCGACGCTGACCACGACGAGGCCCGCGACCGGCCCCCAGTTCTCCTTGAGGTCCCGAGGCGACGCGTCGTAGGCCGCATCCAGGAGCACGGGGGCGACGAAAAGCGCCAGCGCGAGGTCGGGGGGTATCGAGAAGACGGGCGCTCCGGGCACGAAGGCGAGGACGGCGCCACCGAGGGCCAGGAGCGCGGGATACGGCGCCCCGATCCGGCGCGCCACCGCGGCCAGGGTGACGGCCACCAGCAAGAGACCGATCAGCGTCTCGAACTCACGCATTCGTCAGATCGTACACGGCGGTCGCGCGCGGGTCTCGTCTCTGGTCAGACGCCGGCGGATTGTAGCGCGCGGGTCACGATGGCCTGGGCCTCTCCCAGGATGGCGTCGAGATGGGCCTGGCTCTCGAAGCTCTCCGCGTAGACCTTGTAGAGGTTCTCGGTGCCGGAGGGACGCGCCGCGAACCAGCCGCGTCCCGCGACCACCTTCAAGCCGCCGATCGGCGCGTCGTTGCCGGGAGCGCGCGTGAGCTTGGCCGTGATGGGCTCGCCCGCGAGCGCCACATCCTTGACCGCCTCCGGCGACAGCTTCTCCAACGTGGCCTTCTGCTCGGGCGTCGCGGGAGCATCGACGCGCGCGTAGTACGGGGTCCCGAATTCCTCGGTGAGCGCACGATAGTGCTCGCCGGGGTCCCGGCCCGTCCGCGCGGTGACCTCGGCCGCGAGCAGGGCCATGATCAGGCCGTCCTTGTCCGTGGCCCAGGCCGTGCCGTCCTGGCGGAGGAAGCTCGCACCGGCGCTCTCCTCCCCGCCGAAGCAGTACGAGGCGTCGAACAGGTGCGGCCCGAGCCACTTGAAGCCCACCGGCACCTCCGCCAGGCGCCGGCCGAGCTTTGCCACCACGCGGTCGATCATCGAGCTGCTGACGAGCGTCTTCCCCACCGCCGCGCCCTCTGGCCAGAGCGGCCGATGGGTCAGCAGGTACTCGATGGCGACGGCCAGGTAATGGTTCGGGTTCATGAGACCCGCCGACGGAGTGACGATGCCGTGCCGGTCGGCGTCGGGATCGTTGGCGAAGGCGAGCCGGTATCGATCCTTGAGCGCGACGACCCGAGCCATGGCGTACGGACTGGACGGGTCCATGCGGATCCGGCCGTCGTGATCGACGGTCATGAAGGCGAAGGTCGGGTCGATCGTCCGGTTGACGAGGGCCAGGCCGGCCCCGCGGATCGCGTCCATGTCCACGACGCTCTGAAGGTCGCGGACGTACGGCAGCACGAAGTCCACCTCGCGCGTCGTCGCCGCCCGCATGGCCTCCGCGTACGCGATCCTCTTCACACCCGCGTTGCCTTCGCGCAGCAGCGCGTTGGCGCGGTCCTGGATCCAGCGAGTGGCATCGGTGTCGGCCGGCCCGCCGTCGGTCGGGTTGTACTTGAAGCCGCCGTCTTCCGGCGGATTGTGCGAGGGGGTGACCACGATCCCGTCCGCGAGGCCGGACGTGCGACCGCGGTTGTAGACGAGGATGGCCCGCGAGATCACCGGCGTCGGCGTCACCCCGTCGTTCTCCTGGATGTGGGTGGACACGCCGTTGGCGGCCAGGACCTCCAGGGCCGTGCGCTGCGCCGGCCCCGAGAGCGCGTGCGTGTCCTTGCCCATGTGGAGGGGGCCGTCCGTGCCCTGGCGGCGCCGGTAGTCGCAGATGGCCTGGGTGACGGCGAGGATGTGCGCCTCCGTGAACGAGCCGCGCAGTGACGAGCCGCGGTGCCCGCTGGTCCCGAAGCTCACGAGCTCGCGCGGATCGCCCACGTCCGGCCTGCGCTCGTAGTACTCGCGTTCGAGCCGCACCGGGTCCATGAGCAGCTCCCTGGGTGCGGGCCGGCCGGCCAGCGGTGAGATCGCGCTCATTGCGGCACGCTACGCCGCAACGCCGGTCATGACGCCACCTTGGGATCCTGCCAGCCGCCCGGCGGCGAGAGATCGGGTGCCTTGGGTCCCCACGTCCCCGGCTCGTACTCGTCGGGCCTGGCCCTCTCCCTGAGCACCGGGTCGACGATCCGCCATGCCTCCTCGACATAGTCCTCGCGCGCGAAGAGGGTGGTGTCTCCCTCCAGCGCGTCCCCGAGCAGCCGCTCGTACGCGTCCATCTCCTCCGGCCCCGGAGTGTGGGAGAACAGCATCTCCACGACCTCGCTCCGGCCTTCGGGCACTGCGGCCACCACCGGACTGGTTGGCTGGCCGGCTGCGATCGCGTTGGCGCCGATCGCGATCGTGATGTCGGGGCTGATGCGCATCCGGCAATAGTTTGCCTTCAGCCCGGAGTCCGCGAACATCGTCGGAGGCTGCCGCCAGCGGACGACGATCTCCGTGCAGGTCACGGGGAGGCACTTGCCCGCCCGGATGTAGATCGGGACGCCCTTCCACCGCCAGGAGTCGATCTCGAGGCGCAACGCCGCGAACGTCTCGACCCGCGAGTCCTTCGCTACCCCCTCCTCCGACCGATAGCCCCGGAACTGGCCGCGCACGACCCGCGCCGGCTCGAGAGGAGGGATGCCCTTCAGCAGCCGCACCTTCTCGTCCCGGATCGACTCGCTGTCCGTCCGGACCGGCGGGTCCATGGCGAGGTTGGTCAGGACCTGGAACAGGTGGTTCTCCACGACGTCGCGGATGGCCCCCGCCTCCTCGTAGAACGCGCCCCGCCCCTCCACGCCGAAGCTCTCGGCCATCGTGATCTGCACGCTCTCGACGTTGCTCCGGTTCCAGACGGGCTCCAGGAACGCGTTCGCGAATCGGAAGAAGAGCATGTTCTGGACCGGCGCCTTGCCCAGGTAGTGGTCGATGCGGAAGATCGATCCTTCGGGGAAACAGCGGAGCAGGATGGCATTGAGCTCCCGCGCCGACGCGAGGTCGCGGCCGAAGGGCTTCTCGACGATGACGCGCGCACCCTCCGCGCAGCCGAACTTGGTGAGCTGGCCCACGACGAGGCCGAACTGTGACGGAGGAATGGCGAGGTAGTAGGCGGGCCGCTGCGCGGAGCCGAGCTCGCGGCGGATGGCCTCGAAGGTGGCGGGGTCCTCGTAATCGCCGCGGACGTAGTGGAGCAGTCCGGACAGCTTCGCGAAGACGGCGGGATCGAGCCCGCCATGCGACTCGAGGCTCTGCCTGAGCCGGGACTGGAACTCCTCGGCCGGCCGCCGTGCCACGCCGATCACGGGCACGTCGAGGTGGCCCCGCTTCACCATCGCCTGCAGCGCGGGGAAGATCTTCTTGGAGGCCAGGTCCCCGGTCGCGCCGAAGAAGACGAGCGCGTCCGACTTCACTGCGCTCCTCCGCCGGTGTCGGGCCGCCGCTCGAGCCGCGCCGAGGGCAGCCCCGGAGGAACGTCCGGCGGAAGGGCCATGACCGATCTTCCCTCGGGATGGGCTGCGGATGCGGCCGAGAAGGAAAATTCAAGGCCTCGGCCCGCGCCATCAGTTCCAGCCGCTGATCCGCAGGATCACGCCATGGCCGGTCACGTTGTGCTGGACGCTCACGTAGAAGTTGCGGCCCGAGGCGTCGAAGATCCCGCCCGTCCATTCGGCGTTGAGGTCGTTGAGCGAGGCCGCGCGCACGCAGCCGTCGGAGAGCGTGTCGTCGTCGCCTCCGTCCTCCAGGCACGCCCAGAGGTCGTTGTTGCGGCCGACGTCCGGTCCCGCGCCGTCCTCGTGGAGGATCCAATTGCCGCGTCCGGGCTGGAAGGCCATGTTGTCCGGCATGGCCAGCTCGGACGTGCCCATGACGAAGAACTGGCCCTCCGGCGTGGCCAGGTTGGCGGTGGCCTGGGCGAGCGTCCCATCCGTGAAGCAGACGGCCTCGCCCCAGTTGTGGTCCTCGTTCTCGTTGCCGGTGTCGTTGCCGCAGAACCGCACGCGGCCGCTGGCCAGGGCCGCGGGATCCACCTCGAGGTCCTCCGGCCGGTAGAAGCCCGTGAGCTTCAGCGTCGCCGCCTGGACCCGCAGGTTCTGGCCGACGGCGGGATTGCTGGGCGGCGGGATCGGCACCCAGGTTCCGAGGCCCGTGTTCGAGCCCTGGCCGTAATCGGTGTTGCCGCTGCGCTTGCCGAGGCGCAGGCCGTAGATCGTGCCTGAGGCCAGCGGAGACTGGGACAGGTCGGAGATCACTCCGCCCGTCCACGGCGTCGTGGGGATGAACTTGAAGTACGCCCCGCCCGGGGTGCCGGACGAGGGGCGGTTCTCGTCGCCGTAGTAGAGGACGCCGTTGGGGTAGAGGGCGAGCCCTTCGAACGACAGCCGGCCGAGCGCGCGCCGGCTGGCGATGTTGGCGGCCCCGGTGCCGCCGCTGGCGAGGCCGGTGACGCGGTCGAAGAACACTTCCGTCGTCTCCAGGGGCCGGATGATCTCGATCACCTGTCCCGTCGAGCCGTTCTCCTCACCCACGACGATGGTGCCCCAGGCCGTGCGCCGTACGGGATCGCACGAGATCGTGCGGCTCGCTCAGCCCGAAGAGGAGGTTGGAGTGGGCGCGGAGCTGCAGGTCGCGGAACTTGCCGAAATCGAAGTCGCCGGACGCGACGGCACTGGTGGCCAGCCCCACGACCGCGGCCAGGGACAAGAGACAGAGCTTGCGCATGGTGTCTGATCCTCGCTTTCTATGTAGATCACTCGACTGCCGCGCGTGGAGCGCAGCCTCGCCTGTTCGCCTGGCGAATATGGCGAGCGGTCATGACGGCCGCGTGATGCCGTCATGACCTTCAGGGGAAAGCGGGTCCACATCGGGAGCGGCCGGTGGCGGGTGCTATGCTCCCCAACCGTGAAAAGCACCGTGCTCCTCCTGGGCCTGGCCGTGCTCGCCGGTCCCACCGCCCTCGGCCAGCCCGCTCCCGCGAGCCCATCGCGCCCCCTGGCCCTCTCCGTGGGACCGCGCGACGGCGTGTGGAAGCGCGTGTTCAATCCGCTGCTCTACGAAGCGGACACCCGCTGGCCCGCGCCGGCGGGGATCTACGAGCCGCTCATCGTTTACAACCGCGCCACCGCGAGCTACATGCCCTGGCTGGGCACCCACTACGACTGGAGCGAGAACAACAAGCGGCTCAAGTTCACGCTCCGTCCCGGGGTGACGTGGTCGGACGGCGTGGCCTTCGGCGCTCGCGACGTCGTCTTCACCTTCGAGCTGCTGCGGACCTTCCCCGCGCTCGACCGCCTGAAGATGTGGGACTTCCTATCCGACGTCATCGCCGTAAGCGGCACCACCGTCGACTTCGTCTTCAAGCGGCCCTATACGCCCGGCCTCATATCGATCGGCCAGCTCCCCATCGTGCCCGAGCACAAATGGAAGGCCGTCGCCAACCCCGCGACGTTCGACGACCCGAGCCCCGTGGGCACGGGCCCGTTCACCGAGGTCCTGCGGTTCGAGCCCACGTTCTACGAGCTGGGCCGCAATCCACACTACTGGCAGCCGGGCAAGCCCCTGGTGAGCAGCCTGCGCGTGCCCATGTACCACAGCAACCAGGAGATCGTGCGGGCGCTCGAGAAGGACGAGCTGGATTGGGCCTCGCTGTTCATCCCCAACATCGAGAAGACCTATGTGGCCCAGGACCCCGCGCGCCATTCGTACTGGTACCCCGACTTCGGCACCACCACGCTCCTCTACCTGAACACCCAGAAGAAGCCCTTCGACGACAAGAACGTGCGCAAGGCGGTCAGCATGGCCATCGACCGCCCGCGCATCATGACCGAGGCCATCAGCGGCTACGCGCCGCCCGC
>WNFN01182363.1_pt1 | contig 12578 bp, 14 predicted proteins | sample 5400161 | NCBI WGS metagenome assembly WNFN01 (sample SAMN13153353, study PRJNA577476) | soil metagenome | isolation source: 80 cm saprolite on Douglas fir-dominated hillslope | place: USA:California | collected 2013-09-17
GCGGCGCGGATCGCGGTGATCAGCTTCTCCGCATCGACCGGCTTGTCGACGCGATCGACGAAGCCCGCGGCCATCAGGCGCTCGCGCTCGATCTGCGTGAAGGCGGTGAGCGCGATCGCCGGGGTATAGCGCTCGTTGCCGCAGGCGAGCTCGATCGAGCGCGCGCGGCGCAGCGCCTCGAAGCCGTCCTCGCCCGGCATCGCGAGGTCGATGAGCAGCACGTGCGGCGCGCGCGCCGGCAGCGCCGCTTCGAGCGCGACGCCGAGCGCGCGCCCGGAATTGAAGCATTCGACCTGCGCGCCCGCCTGGCGCAGCGTGAGCGCCACGACTTCGTGGGCGTCGAGGTCGTCGTCGACCACCCAGACCTTGAGGCCCTTCAGCGCGCCCGCGGTGGAGCGGCGCCGGTCTTCGGGCGGCTGGCCGGCGAGCGCCAGCACCGCGGCAGCTGGTGCGCCGGGCAGGTCAACGGTGAAGGTCGCGCCGCGGCCCGGTCCGGCGCTGTCGGCGCGCACCTGGCCGCCGTGCAGCAGCGCGATGTGGCGCACCAGCGCGAGGCCGATGCCGAGGCCGCCGGCGCGGCGCGAGGCCGAGGTATCGGCCTGGCTGAAGCGGTCGAAGACGTGCGGCAGGAATTCAGGCTGGATGCCGATGCCGTTGTCCTTCACCTGCAGCTGCACGCGCTCGGCATTCCTGTGCAGGTGGACGCTGATGGCGCCGCCCTCGGGCGTGAACTTCACGGCGTTCGACAGCAGGTTGGACGAGAGCTGCTGCAGCCGGCCGGCGTCGCCGATCACCATGATCGCCGGGTCATCGGGCGAGAAGCGCAGCTCGACCTTCTTCGCCGCCGCCACCGGGCGCACCGCGTCCAGTGCGGCGACCACCGTTTCGGCGAGGTTGACCACGCGACGCTCGATGGTGAGCTTGCCGCTGGCGATGCGCGAGGTGGCGAGCAGGTCGTCGATGAGGCGCGTCTGGTGGTCGACGTTGCGCTTGATCGCCTTGGCGGCGCGCTCGACCAGCGAGCCGTCGAGCGGCTTGGTCGTGACCATGAGGTGGCTCCAGCCGCGCAGCGCGTTGAGCGGCGAGCGCAGCTCGTGCGACACGATGGCGAGGAACTCGTCCTTGGCGCGGTTGGCGCGCTCGGCCTCGGCGCGCAGCCGCTGCTCGGCCACCACCAGCTTCTCCAGCTCGCGCTGCGCCTGCTTGCGCTCGGTGATGTCGGTGGCCACGCCGATCAGGCCGATGACGCGCCCTTGCTCGTCGCGCAGTGGCGATTTGGTGGTCAGGTAGGTTCGTTCGCCAACCTGCTCTTCCAGGATCATGGTCTCGCCCGCCTCGAGCACGATGCGCTCGTTGTCGTCGAGCTCCATCGCCTCGTCGCCGGTCTTGCCGACGGCCTTGCTCCAGGCCGGATTGGCCATCAGGAGGCGTCCCTGGCGATCCTTGGCGAAGATCAGATCGGGCGTGCTGGTGGTGATGGCATTCAGCAGCGCATTGCGCTCGCGCAGTGCCGCGCTGGCCCTTTCCAATGCTGCGGTCCTGCGCACCACGCGCTGGTCGAGCTCGGTATAGGCTTCGCGCATCGCGCGCTCCGACTGCCGTTGCGCGGTCACTTCGCGCAGCACCAGCACGGCGCCGAGCAGGCCTTCGCCATCGAGGATCGGCGCGGCGTTGACGGTGACCGGATGCACCGCGCCATCGCGCGCGCGCAAAGCCGGCTCGCCGCCCGCAGCCGCTGCCGAGCGCGTGGCGAGCGCCGCCTTCAGCGGATTGCGCAAAGGCGCGCCGTCGCGCTCGTCGAACAGCTGCAGCAGCTCATCGAGCGGCCGGCCGGCGGCTTCCGCCGCGCGCCATGCGGTAAGGCGCTGCGCGGCGGCGTTCAGGAAGCGCACGTGGCCCGAGGCATCGGTCGCGATCACGCCGTCGCCGATGCTGGCCAGCGTCACCTGCAGCCACTCGCGCTGTTCGGTCGCGGCGCCTTCGGCCTGCGCGCGTTGCGCCGCCGCCTGGTCCAAGGTACCCGCCACCCACAGGATGAGCGAGCTGAACCAGGCGATCATCACCAGCGTGAACAGCGCCATGCCGAACGCCTCGCCGAACAGGCCTTCGCGCTCGGCGTAGAGGCGCATCCATCCCACCGCGATCGGCACGACGAAGGCGGCCGGCAGGAGCCAGCGCGTCACCTGCGCGCCGACGCGCTTGCTCGACAGCGTATCGAGCAGCCACTCGCTCGGGCGCCCGGTGGCGAGCGCGATCGCCGCCAGCATCGTCGCGAGCGCCGCGGGCGCCGAGAAGCCCAGCAGCGGCGCCGCGATGTCGAAGCGCAGCACCCGGAGGCTCAATCCCAATAAAGCAAAAAAGGCGACGCTGCCGATGACGATCGCGGCCAGGCCGTTCGCCGGCAGGCTGAAAATATTCCGGTCGCGCGCGAGCGGCGTGACCATCGCGAGCAGCATCATGGTGAGGCAGGCGGCGAGCGACATGCGCCCCGGCAGCTCGGCGCCGCGCGCCGCCAGCCACTCGAAGCTCATGCCGAAGGGCAGCGCAAGCAGCGTCTCGGCGAGTGTCAGCGCGGCGATCAGGCCGGCGAGCAGCGCCGCCGCGATGGCGCTCCTGCGCCGGCCGGTCTGCGCGGCGAAGAAGCTGCTCGCGAGCAGCAGGAACGCGAACGCCGCGCCGGGCGACATCGGCGCGAAATCGGCGCCGAGATCCCGCAGGCGCGGCACGCCGAGCACCCAGCCCCAGATCGACGCGGCGCCAAGCAGCGCGACAATGCCGTAAGAGGCGCGCGAAACGCGCGCAAGCCTCGGGAGAAGCGAAGAAATCGACGGCATCCGAACCCGCAGCCTAGCCGCGGGAGGGCACGGCTGCTATCGGCCGAATGACTACCTGCGCGTCGTCGCGGCTGCCCTGTCGCCGCGCGGCGACGTGCGCACCGGCTGCGGCGCCTGCTTCCGCACCTTCGAGATGAAAAACTGCGCCATCTGCATCGGCGAGCCGAACTGCGACTTGATGATCCAGGTAGCGGCGGCCATCGCCACGCTCGCGATGCCGCCGGCCTTCGCCGCCTGCTTGCTCTCGCGACGACGATCGACGCGCTGGTGCCCGGCGTGATGACGGCGCTTTATGCCGCCCGCGACGACGAAGCCGATCACGGCGGCGGCGCCCAGCGTCCAGGGCGAGGTGAGCGCGTTCAGCGCGGCACGTCCGCTCTGGCGCGCCACCGCCTCGACGCGATGGCGCCGCTCGGCGATGCGCTTCTCGACCTCGTAGATTTCCTCGTCAGGCGGGATCATTGCGGCGCAATCCTTGGGGTGGTTCAGGCGCGCGTCCGCGCAGCTGGCGCAGGAGCGCGGTGAACGGCAGCTCCTTCGCCAGCTTCAGCGTGAGCCAGCCGAGCGCACCGGCGGCGATCAGGTTGACCATAGCCGCGATGCCGAGCGCGATCGGCCACGACGCGCCGCGGCCCCACGCAAAGACGATGCTCGCGGCGACGAAGCCCATCCACGAGGTGACGACCAGCACCGCCGCCACCAGCACGGTGCCCAGGATCCAGGCCAGCCGGATCGCGGCGCGCCGCGCATCGAGGATGCCGAGCTCGGCGTAATCGGCCACCAGCTGGCGCGTCTCGCCGAGCAGCCGGCCGATCACCTCGCCCAGACCCGGCGCAGAGCGCCGGGTGCTCGGTTCCATTAGCGCCGCGTGATCATGTGCAGCAGGTAGCCCGCGGCGAGCGCGATGCCGAGCGCCTGCAGCGGCTTCTCGCGCACGTAGTCGCGCGCGCTCTCCATCCAGTCTTCCTGCATCTGCATCAGCTCGTCGCCTTTCGAGCTGATGCGCTCGGCGTAGGTGCTCGCCACCGACGCGGCTTTATCGACCGCGTCGTGGGCGGACTGGGAGAGCCGATCGACGTTGGTCTCAGCGTTGCGCTTGGTTTCTGCCATGAAATTCTCCAGGAAAGTGTGCGAAGGGCAAAGCAACCTATATACCCGGGCGCCCTACACGCGCCGCCGGGGTGGAGTGTCCGCGTCCGCCGGGACGTCGTTCGGCACGCCGCGGCGCTCGCTGTCCTTCAGTCCGCGCTCGACGTCGCGCACCGCTTTGAGCACGCGCTTGCGCCTCAGGAAGCGCGATTTGCCCGGCGCAAACTCGGGCTTGTGGGTTTTCATGCGGCGTCCCGCCGGTCGTCCTCGTACTCCTCGTTCTCGGCCGGCGCGCGCCGCTTGCCGAGGTCCTCGCTCTTGTAGGCGGCAAGGCGGTTGTACAGAGTCTTCAGGCTGATGCCGAGCATGTCGGCGGCCTTGCGCTTCGAGCCGCATTCGGCGAGCGTCGCCTCGATCAGGCGCCGGCTCACCTCGTCGAGCGTGCTGCCGACGCGCACCGAGAGCAGCGGCGCCGATTCCGGCGTCGTGACAGTCGCCGGCGCGAGATGCGCATCGATCACCTCGTCGGCCAGGATGAACGCGCGCTGCACGTAGTTCTTCAGCTCGCGCACGTTGCCCGGCCACTTATGCGCATAAAGCGCCGCGATGGTGGGCGCTGCGAAGCTCTTGGTCGCGCCTTCCTGCTTGTTCAGCACATCCAGAAAGTGCTGCGCCAGCAGCTCGATGTCGGTGCCGCGCTCGCGCAGCGGCGGCATCGCGATCGGGAACACGTTCAGGCGGTGATACAGGTCCTCGCGCAGCTTGCCGTCGGTCACCGCGCCTTCCGGCGAGCGGTTGGTGGCGCAGATGATGCGGACATCGGTGCTGATCGGCGTGGTGGTACCGACGCGCATGAAGGTGCCGGTCTCGAGGACCCGCAGCAGCTTGACCTGCAGCTCCTGCGGGATCTCGGTGATCTCGTCGAGGAACAGCGTGCCGCCGTGGGCGCGCTCGAAGTAGCCTTTGTGCTGCCGGTCGGCGCCGGTGAAGCTGCCCTTCTCGTGGCCGAACAGCTCGCTCTCGATCAGCTGCGGCGACACCGCGCCGCAGTTGAGCGGCAGGAAGGGCGCGCGCTTGCGGCGGCTCATTTCGTGGATGGTCTGCGCGGCGAGCTCCTTGCCGGTGCCGCTCTCGCCTACCAGTAGAACGGTCGCTGACGTCGGCGCCACGCGACCGACCTGGTCGTAGAGCTTTTGCATCGGTACCGAAGAGCCGAGCAGGTGGCCGTAGCGGCCGAGCTTGCGCAGCTCATCGCGCAGCTCGCCGATCTCGGCGCGCAGCTCGCCGGTGCGCGGCACGCGCTTGAGAATCGCGCGAAGCCGTTCTACGTCAACGGGTTTGACCAGATAGTCGGTCGCGCCCAGGCGCAGCGCCTGCACCGCGCTCTCGACGCTGGCGTGGCCGGTGATCAGCACCACCTCGGTCGACTCGCGCGCCTCGAGATCGTTGACCAGCTCGACGCCTTGACCGTCGGGCAGCTGCAGATCGGTGAGCATCACGTCGGGCTGGAGCCGCGACATGTGAATGCGCGCAGCGCGCAGTGAATCGGCCTGCGCTACAGTGAAACCCTCGCCTTTAGCGAGCTCCGAAAGCCATTCCAGTGCTTCGGGATCGTCGTCTACCAGCAGCAGATGGGGCACTTAGGCTCTCCGTTGTAGGTCTTGCATGGATGGCGGTCCCTCTAATCCGCAAAATGCATACCAATGCGCGCGGATTTTTTTTCTCCGCGCGCTCAACGAGTTGCAGAAACACGGGAAGACGCGACTGTCGCCTCGCGGCGTCAGCGCATTGTTTTTTTTTCCGTTGGCACGCTTGCTGCAAGTACTCCGGCGCCGTCCGGGCGTGCTCGCGCACCCTCCCCTCCTCCCCACCGCGGGCGCGCCCGGTACGGCTTTCCTCTTATGAGCGTCGAGTGGGACCAGCTCTTCGGGTTCAGCGTCCCGCCCCTCGAGCTCGTGGTGCGCGGCACGGCGATGTTCTTCTTCCTCTGGCTGCTGTTCCGCGTGGTGATCAAACGGCGCATCGGCGCGATCGGCATGGCCGATCTGCTGGTGCTGGTGATCATCGCCGACGCCGCGCAGAACGGCATGGCCGGCAGCTACACGTCGGTCACCGACGCCGGCGTGCTGGTGAGCACCATCGTGCTGTGGAACTACCTGTTCGACTGGCTCGCCTTCCGCTTCCCGGCGCTGCAGCGCCTGCTCGAGCCGCCACCGCTGTTAGTGGTCGAGGACGGCCACATCCTGTGGCGCAACATGCGCCTGGAGCTGCTCTCGCGGCAGGAACTGGAGGCGAAGCTGCGCGAGAAGGGCGTGAAGGACGTATCGGAAGTCGAGCAGGCCTACGTCGAGCCCGACGGGCACATCAGCATCATCAAACGCAGCGGGAAATAAATGGCAGATATGCGGCTTTGGCATCAGGGTCAAGCCGCATGAAGTCCTCGTGGTGACTAGCCGGGATGCGCCTGCCTGAAGTGTTCCTTGTCGAGAAGTGCCGCCAGATCGACGTTCATGAACATCGTGCCCGGCGTGAATCTGCTTCCCGGCGTGACCTGAATCCGCCCGTCAGGGAGATCGACTGTCGCAGGGGAAATGCACAGCCAAGCCCCGAACGGATCGCGATGGAAGTGCTTGATGAAGTACTGCATGCCACCCCCTTGATGGCGCGCAGGTACTCTACTCCGCCTGTTCGCTGCTGGAAATCGATGTACGGTAGCAGACGTAACGTGGCGGGGAGTGCTGGTCCTGGCAAGTGGTACGTCAAATCCAATATCGCGATTTAAGTAGGGGCTGTCCCTGTTTTCTTTTATTTCGATGAGCCGCGAGAACTCCTTGACCTCGGACCAGTCGAGCTTCGGCTGGATCGGGAACACCACGTGGAGGCCCTTGCCGCCGGTAGTTTTCAGGAAGCACTTCAGCTTCAGCGCCTCGACGATGGTGCGCGTCATCTCGGTGGCGCGCACCAGTTGCGCCCAGTCGAGATCCTCGTCGGGGTCGAGGTCGAGCGTGATGCGATCAGGATGCTGCACGTCCGGCCCGGTCACGCCCCAGGTGTGCAGCTCGACCGCGCCGTTCTGCACCAGCGTGATGAGCGCGCTGTGCGTTTCGATGTAGATGTAATAGCCCTTGCTCGAGCGCTCGCGCGCACCAGCGTGAGCGGCCGGCGCGCGAGCTGCGGCACGATCCAGTCGGCCACGCCGTCGTAATAGCGCGCGAGCTCCAGCTTCGTAATGCCCAGGCTCGGCCAGATCAGCCGCTCCGGATGCGAGATCTTGACGCCGTGGACGACGTTGCCTTCCTCTGGGGGTTTCTGCGGCCGCTCATCCGTCACCGATTTGGCCGGGATGTCCTCGCGCAGGCCGAGGAACGAAGCCTGGCGCAGGATGCCGTCGTCGGTGCGCTCGGCGAAGGCGATCTGCGCCACGAGCTGGGGCTTCACCCACTGGATACCCTTCTCGCGCGGCGGATTGACCAGCGGCAAGTCCGGCCGCCTGATTGCCGCCAGACGCTTGGTCAGCGTGGCGAGCCACTGCGCGTCGAAGCCGGTGCCGACCTTGCCCGCGTATTTCAGCTTGCCGCCCGGCGCGTCGTAGGCGCCGAGCAGCAGCGCGCCGAAGCCGGTGCGCGAGCCGCCGGGCGCGGTATAGCCGACGATGACGAAGTCCTGCTCGAGGCGGCACTTGAGCTTGATCCAGGTCTTGCTGCGGCCGGATTCGTAGACCGAGTCGGCGCGCTTGCCGATCAGCCCTTCGAGGCCGAGCTTGCACGCCTTGTCGAGCACCTCGTGCGCATCGCCTTCCAGATGCTCGCTCAGGCGCACCGTGGGATTTTTTTTCAGCGCTTGCGCCAGGGCCGCTTTGCGCTCGGCCAAGGGCAGGCGTTGCTGGTCGATGCCCTTGAGAAAGGGAGCGTCGAACACGTAGTAGACGATGCGCGCGTCGGCGCCGGCATCGAAGGCGTTCTGCAGCGCCTGGAAGCTCGAGCGGCCGTCGTCTCGCTGCACCACGATCTCGCCGTCGAGCCAGGTGTCGTGCAGCTTGAGGCTCTTCAGCGCCTTCACCAGATGCGGCAGCCGCCCGCTCCAGTCCTTACCGCTGCGCGTGAAAAGCCGCGCATCGCCCTTCGTCAGCCGCGCGAGCATGCGATAGCCGTCGTGCTTGACCTCGTAGAGCCACTCGCCGGTCTTCGGCGGCTCGGTGACCAGCGTCGCGAGCTGCGGCGAGATGAATTGCGGCAGCTTCGATTTCGCCCCGTACTTCGCGCGTTTCGGCCGGCCCTTCACGCTCTCGGGCCTTTCCACTGTGATGTCGACGCCGGGCTGCGCGTATTCGTCATGCCGCTTGATGAGCAGCCAGGCCGGCTTGTCTTCGTTGCCGCGCGTGCGCGTGAGAACCCATGAGCCGCGCAGCTTTTCACCCTCGAGGCGAAAGTGCAAACGCCCTTTGCGCAACGCTTCGAGCGGATCAGGGTCTTCCGGGATCCAGACGCCTCTATCCCATAGGAGGACTTCGCCCGCACCGTATTGCTTTTCCGGGATCACGCCTTCGAACTCGCCGTAGTCGAGCGGATGGTCCTCGGTCTGCACCGCAAGGCGCTTGTCGGCGGGGTCGAGGCTCGGTCCTTTCGGCACCGCCCAGCTCTTCAGCACGCCCTCGAGCTCGAGGCGAAAGTCATAGTGCAGGCGAGTCGCCGCGTGGCGCTGGATGTAATAGCGCAGCGCTTGCTTTTTTGCGCTGCGCTTCGCACCCCGCGGCTCCGGAGTGCGCGTGAAATCGCGCATCTCGCGATAGCGCTCCAGGCGATCGGCCATGCGCGTCGCCCAGCAAAGTGCGCGCCCGAGCGCAGTAATTGCTACCGCTTTGTCGCAACTCTTACAGCGCCGCCAACGCTCGCTGGGCCCCACTCTACTGTGCGGGCACGCTGGCATGGTCTGTGCAGTATTGCCGGGCAACGAAAGGATTTCCATGGGTCCGGCAATCGCATTACGGCTGCGCCAGCATCTCACGCTGACGCCCCAGGTACAGCAGGCGCTCAAGCTGCTCCAGATGTCGGCGCTCGAGTTTGCGCAGGAGATGGAGCAGGCGCTCACCGCCAATCCGTTTCTCGAGGAGAACCCCGAAGCGCCACAGCCGGCGCTGCGCGACGCGGCGACGCTGGACGACGTCGTGGTGCCGCAGGAGCACTCGAGCAACGCGCCGCCGGTCGAGCGCGACCAGGAAGACTGGGGCGGCGCGAACGACGTGCAGCCGACGCTGCAGCAGCACCTGCGCGAGCAGCTGATGATCTCGCCGATGGGCGAGCGCGACCGCGCGCTCGCGCACATGATCATCGACAGCCTCGACGACGACGGCTACTTCAAGCATTCCTTCGACGAGCTCGCGGCGCTGGTGCCGCCGGAGCACGACGTGCGCGCCGACGACTTCCTCGCGGCGCTGCGCATGGTGCAGAGCCTCGATCCGGCCGGCGTCGGCGCGCGCACGCTGGAGGAATGCCTTTGCCTGCAGCTCCAGGCGCTGTCCGAGGACACGCCAGGACGCGAGGTGGCGCTGAAAATGTGCAACGGCCACCTGCCGCTGCTCGCCAACCGCGAATGGGCGCGGCTGCAGCACGCCGTCGGCTGCGACGAGGCGACGCTGCACGTGGCGCGCGGCCTGATCCGCTCGCTCGATCCGCGGCCGGGGCATCGCTTCGGCCCGCAGGAAGCGCGCTACGTGGTGCCCGACGTGATCGTGAAGAAGATGCGCGACCGCTGGGTGGCGCTCATCAACCCGGCCTCGCTGCCGCGCGTGCGCCTCAACCGCGCGTATGCCGAGGCGATCCAGAACAAGAACGCTTCGAACCAGTCGCTCGCGCGCCACCTGCAGGAGGCGCGCTGGCTGCTGCGCTCGATCGAGCAGCGCTTTGCCACCATCCAGCGCGTTGCCGATGCGATCGTCGCGCGCCAGCGCGGGTTCTTTGAATATGGCGAGGTGGCGATGAAGCCGCTCACCTTGAAGCTGATCGCCGGCGAGCTCGGCCTGCACGAGTCGACCGTGTGCCGCGTCACCAACAACAAGTACATGGCGACGCCACGCGGGCTGTTCGAGTTCAAGCACTTTTTCTCCCGACGCCTCGCGACCGAGAACGGCGGCGCAGCTTCCGCTACCGCGGTGCGCGCAGTGATGAAGGAGCTGATCGCCGCGGAGGATCCGCGCGCGCCGCTTTCGGATGCCGAGCTGGCGCGCCTCTTGGCGCAGCAGGGCCTGCGCGTCGCGCGCAGGACCATCACCAAATACCGCGCGCTGATGCGTCTGCCGAGCGTGGACGTGCGGCGCGCCGACCTGAGGAAGACCGCCTAATGTCCCGCATCGTTGCCGGCCGGTTCGATCGCAGCGTGGACGCCGACGCTGCCCTGGATGCACTGAAACGCGACGGATTCTCGGGGAGCGAGATCGACGCCTTCTACGTCGGACCGCCGGGGCAGAACGCGCGCACGCCGATCGGCGGCGATACGCACAGCGACGCCGGCGCGCGCGGCGCCGGGCGTGCCGGCGCCATCGGCGCCGCGGTCGGCCTGGCCGCGGGGCTGATCGTCGGCTCGCTCATCGGCGGGCATGCGGTGCTGCTTTCGTGCGGCCTCGGCGCGCTGGTCGGCGCCTTCGCCGGCGTCATGACCAGCCTGCACGGCGGCTCGCGGCGCGAGGCGACGCCCGAGCATCCGCTCGAGACCCAGGGCGGCCGCATGATCGCGGTCCTCGTCGAGCGTCCCGGCACCGAGCAACTCGCCATCGCTGCGCTGCGCGCGCACAACGCGCGCGACGTCGGCCGCACCGAGGGCCAGTGGCAGAACGGCTGGCGGGACTTCGACCCGCGCATCCCGCTCGCTACGGTCTAGAGAGATTCTGTTCGGCGAAGGTCCAGTTGAGGCGCTGCTCGATCACCGCCTGCACATAGCGCTCGCGCTGATTGCGGTAGTCGACGTAATACGCGTGCTCCCACACATCCAGGGCCAGCAGGCAGCGCGCGCCGTGCGCCATCGGCGTATCGGCGTTCGAGGTGGCGACGACTTCGAGCTTGCCGTCCTTGTCGATGAGCCAGGCCCAGCCGCTGCCGAACTGGCCGTTGGCCGCGGCGGCGAATTTGTCGGCGAAGCTCTCGTAGCTGCCGAAATCGCGCTCCAGGCGCCGGCGCAGGGTGGCCGAGGGCGGCGCGGACTTCGGCGTGAGCGAGTGCCAGTAGAACTCGTGGTTCCAGGCCTGGGCGGCGTTGTTGAACAGCTTGCCCTGGCTGGCACGCACCACGTCCTCGAGCGTCGAGCCGCGGATCTCGGTCTTGGCGAGGAGCTCGTTGGTGGTGTCGATGTATTTCTTGTGATGCTTGCCGTGATGCAGCGCGAGGGTCTCGGCCGAAATCACCGGCGCGAGCGCATCCTCGGCGTAAGGCAGCGGCGGCAGATTGAAATGCAGCCGCTGCGCGGCTCTTGCAGTAGCAGTGCTCATGGATATCCTCCTACGGTTGGTAGGGGGATACCCGCAAAGAACAGACCTACGATGCTTTCAGCCGCAGGTCGTTCTTCAGCGACTTGACGCCGCTCACCTTCTTCGCCGTCTCGACGGCGCGGTTCGCCATGTCCTGGCTGTCGACGAAGCCGGAGAGCTGCACCACGCCCTTGTAGGTCTCGACGTTGATCGCCGAGGCGGCGCGCGCCCCGACGTCGGTGGCGATCGCGGTCTTCACCTTGGCGGTGAGCGCGGCGTCGTCGGTGAATTCGCCGGCGCTGCGCTTGGTCTCGGGGCTCGAGGCGCAGCCGGCGACGCCGAGCGCCGCGGCGAGCGCAATGCTGATTGCTGCAAGTACTGGTTTCATCGTTTGCTCCTTTTGGTTGGGCTGGCGGGGCCGGTCTTCCGACCCGCGCCGGTCTGCTTCTGCACGCGCTCAAGCTCCTCGGGCAGCCGCACCGGCTCGTGATCGCCGGGCTGCAGCGGATCGAACGGCCAGCGCGCGCCTTGCGGCTTATCTTTTACGCTTGACGTTTTTCCCATTCCCGCACCTGGCTCTCTGCGTCGTGCTTGGCGCAGCCATAGCGTTCCTGGATCTTGCCGACGAGCTTGTCGCGATGACCCGCGAGCTGCTCGAACTCGTCATCGGTCAGCTTGCCCCAGCGCTCCTTGATCGAGCCTTTCATCTGCGTCCAGTTACCTTCGATGCGGTCCCAGTTCATGGCGATCCTTGAGCCGGAAATCGGCAGAGCAAGGAGGTGCAAACCGCGTGCCGCAGCAGTTATTTCACGACAGGGCGCTGCTTACACGCCGGCGGGCTGCAGGAGCCGCGTGACCGTCGCGAGCAGCGCCACCGGCTCCACCGGCTTCTCGAGCTGCGCGTCGTAGCCCGCCGCCACCGCGCGGCTCGCCATCTGCGGCTCGCCCACCGCGGTGAGCGCCGCGGCGCGCAAGCAGCCGCCGCGCTCCGCCGGCAGCGCGCGCACCGCGCGGATCAGCACGTAGCCGTCGTCGCCACGCAATCCCATGTCCGAGAGCATGATGTCCGGGTGCCATTCGTCGAGCGCACGCAGCGCCTGCGACGAGTTGTGCACCGCACGCGCCTCGGCGCCTGCCACGCGCAGCACCTTGAGCAGAAGCTCGCGCGCTTCGCCGTCGTCCTCCACCACCAGAACGCG
>WNFN01199421.1_pt1 | contig 12574 bp, 9 predicted proteins | sample 5400161 | NCBI WGS metagenome assembly WNFN01 (sample SAMN13153353, study PRJNA577476) | soil metagenome | isolation source: 80 cm saprolite on Douglas fir-dominated hillslope | place: USA:California | collected 2013-09-17
GTGGCTCCTGCTCAGCCGGGTTCTCAGCCCGAAACAGCCGGCGGAGCACGCGCTCAAGAAGGAACCCCGGCAGCAGTCGCTTGAGCACCATGAGCGCCTGCGCGTCTCGTCCAACCAGGTAGCGCAGACGTGGTCGAGTGGTGGCAGCGCGCAGGATGACCTGTGCCACCACGCCTGGCTCCATCCCTTTCTCGATACTCGTGTTGAGGGTGCGTATGGCCGCCTGTCGCCCCGAAGTATAGGCAGCAATTAGATCGGTTGGGGACTCGCTCTCGATATGCGTCTTCACGAAGGCAGGCTCAATCAGCGACACGTCCACCCCGAACGGTCGCACCTCCTCGCGCAGGGCCTCACTCAATCCCTCCAGAGCGAATTTACTGGTCGCATACACCCCGACAAACGGGGGAGCGATCTGGCCGACCACCGAGCTCACGTTGATGATCCGTCCACTGCCTTGCCGGCGCATCACGGGCAGCACAGCCTTGATCATACGGATGACACCGAACACGTTGGTATCGAACTGGGCCTGGACATCGGCGAGACTACTCTCTTCGATTGCGCCGACCTGGGCATAGCCGGCGTTATTGACCAGCACATCAATCCGTCCGGCCTGTTCAAGCAGCGACTGAATGGCTGCTTCCACCGAGGCATCCGAACGGACATCCAGGGACAGCCACTGATACAAGCCTGCGGGCTTTGCGGGCGCGCGGCTGGTTCCAAAGACAGTAAAGCCGCTGGCTGCCAGCAACTCTGCCGTTGCTTGTCCTATTCCTGATGATGCTCCCGTGACGAGAGCAACCGGCTTCGTTTCCATTATGGTCTCCTTTTTCTCAGCGCAATCCATCACCCAAAATGGCATGGTCTCCATACAATTGCGTTGTGCGCTCTCGCTGGTATTGACGACTCCAGAAGAGATATTGCCCAAGCATGAGAGGAGCAAGAAAGATCATCCCAGGCCAGGGCTGGTCGATAAGCAAGAGAGAGGCGATCACCAGCAAGCTGAGTAGCATGCTGGTAATGCCTGCCACACGCCCGAAGGCTTTCTCCATCGTGAGAGAAAAGACGGTCACGAGGAGAAAATCACCAAGTCCACCTCCCAGAACGGTGCCATTACTCGCCCAGGCCAGTGCCGGCGTCAGCGGAACACTTTGGAGACGGGCAAAAACGGTAAACGTGAGCAGCGACAGAGCTGTGGCAAACAGATCGAAGATGGCCAGCAGGATGCTGAAGATCACTGCATTGCGGGCGGTGAGGCCACTCTGGACCCAGAGATTACTCACTCCGATAATAACCAGCAGGATCACCAGGTCATTGACGAGAAAGAACCCATTGTTTTGCAGCCCGAAGATCCGCGCTGCTCCGATATCGACGGCAATGAAAAGGATACTCACGAGCCAGGCGAGAGAGCGAGCGCGAACCAGTGGTTCCAGAGTGTAGTAGAGTGCGGAGAGCACAGCCAGGCCAAACAATCCCACCGCCGCCCACAGCGGCAGGACGACATACAGAACGTGTACCAGGGTAATAGTAAGCACCGCAAAGATTACATCTGTCAGATTAAACACGCCAATGGGAGGTCGTGTCATGCGGCAGCGGCGAAAATACGCCAGACTTAGCAAGAGCATCACAATATTACTGCTACAAATGACGTAAAAAGAGAGGGATGGCATCGTTTTACCTGCCTTCTGTTAGAGTGTGTCCGATTTCCATCATGCGTGTTTACTTGCGCCTGCGGCGCTCGCTTTCTTTTGTATGTCAGGTAAAAACATGCGCTTCGCGCATGTTTTTACCTGACATACAAAAACCTTTGTGCGGCGAAGCCGCAGCATCTCTTATCAATCCGTAGCTACTGCAAAGCGAGAAGCATTGAGATGGGCCGAACTGAGTGAGAAATCTGCAAAATGCGGTTCGCGCAGATCACAACGCAAGGGTAAGGGGTGCCGGAGTGGCTGCCCTTGCTCCACCAGATATAAAACCTGAACGGGAACGCCCCACGTTTGCAGGCTCTCCTTGATCTTGCGTTGCAACTCGGAAGTGCCTTCTCTGCACTGAACTTCAAGGGCCACGCCACCAGGCACAGCCCAGAAGCCACACCGCGCTGGTAAGGGAAGCTCTTTCACTGCTTCCAGGGCCTCCAGCACCTCGCGCGGGAACGTCCAGCCTTGCTCGTGTTGGACTGCAAGGCTGCGTTTGCCCAGGAGATTGCTGGTGGCAGGCAGGTGTTTCAGACTGCACGAAAGAGCAGCAGGCAAGGCCCGTACCACGTCCTGAGTATCATAGCGCAGCAATAATGTCGTTTCGCGGTAGGGAGGAAAGGGCGTCACGATCAGTGTACCCACCTCGCCTTCTTGCGCCGGGCTGTTGTTTTCAAGCGACTGAACCTCGACCAATCCCTGCGAAATCTCAAAATGCAGATGGCCAGCCTCGCAGAGCCGTCCCCCGACCGGCCAGATTTCGGTCATGCCCGAGCCTTCGAGAAAACGTACAGGGCCGAAAAGCTGCTCACAGCGTTTTTTGAGTCCCTGCGTCACGATTTCACCGCCAACACTCAGGCGCTCCAGACCAAAATCGGCGGGCCGGTAGTGGTGCGCCAGGCCATATTCGACGAGTTCTCCCAGGTAGGAAGGATACGTATAGAGCACACTTGTGCGCTCTTTTTTGCCCGCGATGCGCCTCTGCTCACAGAGCTGAGCCAGTGCCAGCGCGGGATCGACCACCCCGGCCAGAGAAACCATGGCTCCGATATGAGCGCAGGCACCAGCCAGGCAGACATTGCCCAATGTACCGCGTGAACTAGTACTGATCTGGACAATATCGCTTTCCTGGAGATCATGTGTAAAGAAGGTAGGCATGGCGCTCAACGCGAAATATACCCGGAGTTCGTGTTCGGAAAAACAGATACTGGTGGGTTTGCCGGTCGTCCCGGTCGTGGTGGCCCGCAAGTAGGGCCTGGCCCGGCGACTGACAAACGCATCGGGGTCGTCACGAACCGCCTCTTTCGGCGTACAGGGAAGACGCGTAATGTCTTCGTAGCGCAATGTCGCCGGGTCGAGTTCAAGCCGGGCAAACAGGTCGCGATAATACGCGGTATCTTGCATCGCTCGTCGTGCCTGCTGGCGGAAACGCCGGAGCTGGATACTGCGACGGCTCTCCGTATCAAGCACCGGCCCGTCCAACATCTCGCTTCCTTCTTTTCCCACTCTTCCAAATTCATGCTTCGTCTCGCGCAGAGCGGCGATCATGCGCTCAAGCGAGCGCACCGAAAAGCGCAATCCAAACAGGAGCGAGAGCGAATAACGTAACTGAGCAATCGCAACGTCGAGCATGGCACATTCCTCTCTGGAGCCAGGCCCACTCCTTTTTTGCATGGGTGGGGCCTGACTAATAGCCTGACAAGCGAAAACGACGATTAGTTGGCGTTAAGCGCGAAGCCTATGGTAGTCAAAGTCACGACTGCATAGCGCACGTAGCGCAGGGCCAGTTTTAACATGGATGGGTTTCCTTTCTGCTCGACAAGCGAACCCAACTCTTAGTTGGAAGTCAGCGCAAAGCCGATGGTGCTCAGAGTCACGATTGCATAGCGCGCGTAGCGCAAAGCTAGTTTTAACATGGATGGGTTTCCTTTCGTGGATAGTTTCAGAGGCAATTCTGAATACCCTGTGATTGTACCTGGCGTCTGGACTAAGCACATCACACGAACGTGCTATTTTTTGGAGGGCGCTAGTGATTTCTGTCTCTCTGCTTATCGTACCTTGCGGCCAGGCGTGAACGTGATGGGAACATGGCGAAAGCCGTTTAAATTGGGACTCTCGATTGGTTCGAGAGGACGATCCTGCACGAGGCGCATATTCTGGAGACGCTCGATCATGGCCGAGAGAACGATTCTGGCTTCGAGGCGAGCCAGCGGCGCGCCCAGGCAGAAGTGGATGCCATGCCCAAAATCGACGTGTGGCTCACCAGTACGCAGGATATTAAACTGGTCGGGATGCGTGAATTGGCGCTCGTCGCGGTTCGCCGAGGCCATCCAGGGAAACACGAACTGCCCGGCCTTGATCTCCTGTCCGGCCAGCGTGGTATCAGCGGTCGCAACTCGAAACATATATTTGACCGGCGAATAGTAGCGCAGCACCTCTTCGATCGCGCCAGGGAGCAGTGCGGGATTCGCGCGCAGCTGCGCAAGTGCCTCGGGATAGCGCTCGAAGCAATAGATGGCATTGCCAACCAGGTTGCGGGTCGTTTCGCTGCCAGCCAGGAGCAGGATCATGCAAAACGACTGGATGTCGCGATTGCTGAGACGCTCCCCATCGATCTCGGCAGTCACCAGCGCGCTGAGCAAATCATCTTTGGGCTCTTGCCGGCGCTGAGAGGCGATCTTCAGGAAATACTCACCAAGCGTGAGCTGCGCCTCCAGGTCCGTGCCCTGGAATTTAGCGAACTCTGTCACGACGGTCTCGGCCCAGCGGCCGAAGAACGCGCGATCCTCAAAGGGGATGCCAAGCAATTCGCAGATCACGGTCAGCGGCAGTGGATACGAGAGATCGTCAATGACATCCATATGCCCCTGCTCAATGACCGCGTCCAGGTAGGTGTGGACAATCTCGATAATGCGCGGCTCAAGCTCGGCCACCCGGCGAGGTGTAAAAGCCTGGGAGACCAGGTTTCGGGCCTGTCGATGCATGGGTGGATCAATCATCAAGATACTTGTCTCGATGAATCCTTCACCAGGCAGGATGTGCGAAGAAAAGGTTGTAGACTCGGACAACACACGCTTGACGTCCTCATAACGAAAGACATTCCAGATATGATGTTCCTGGTCAAAAGAAACGGGCGCGGAAGCCCGCATATCCTGATACCAAGTATAAAAATCAAAAGGTGTGGCAACAGATGTGTCGGCCATAATTTCTCCCTCTTAGATGAAACAGCACATTTTGCCTGGCCCAAACCGAGCAAGCTCAAGAACCACTCGACATTGGTCAGGAAAAACGCAACCAGCGGCTAGTTCATAGCAAGCCCGAAGCCGATGGCGGTCAGAGTGACAATCGCATAACGCGTGTAGCGCAAAGCCAGTTTTAACATGGACGAGATTCCTTTCGACTCAACAAACGGACATGACGCTTAGTTGTTGCTAAGCGCGAAGCCAATGGTGCTCAGGGTCACGATTGCATAGCGCACGTAGCGCAGGGCCAGTTTTAACATGATGGGCTTCCTTTCTCTTCGACCAATTAGGGCACTGCTTAGTTCTGGCTAAGCGCGAAGCCAATGGTACTCAGGGTCACGATTGCATAGCGCGCATAGCGCAGGGCCAGTTTCAACATGGATGTGTTTCCTTTCATTGGTAGTTCAACGGCTGCTTCCCATGAGCGCAAGTACACAACACGTCGGGGTGTTCCCGCACAACGAGGCGCTTTTGAGGAGAGACATTCAGGGTCAATCCTGAATGTCTCTCCTCTATGATACCTGTCGTCCGGGCTAAAGCACATCGCGTGTTCATGCTATTTTTGTGCGGGCGCGACTCAGGTCGTTGCACTGCCAATCACTGTGGCAGCGCTCCGGCAAGAGTGGTGCAAGGGGAAGACGATGTGCGCAAGGGACGCCGCTCCATGTCAGGCATTCGTGTCCTATTTGTGCATGGCAAGAGACGACGCGCGCAAGGGCATTGCTTGCGACTCATTCATTTGTCGAACCGGAAAAGGCGTAGGGATGAGCGGAAATATACATCAAATAACGGAAAAATGCGATAGAGGGCCGATTTATCGGGTCCTGTCCCGATTTATCGGGGACCACCTGGATAGCACAAATGCTGCTATGGCATCACATCTTTGGAGAATATGGTGGGCATATGCGTGGCATTGGCACGCTGACAACCCGGTCGAGGGTCCCCGATAAATCGGGACAGGACCCGATAAATCGGCCCTCTATGATATTTTTCGTGCAAATAATGCATACTTTTTCGTTCGACAAATGAATGAGTCGCAAGCAATGGCGCAAGGGACGCCGCTACATGTCAGGCATCCGTGTCTTGTTCGTGTACGTCATCTTCCCCCCATGCACCAAAAGTGCCGGATGCTCTACATGTAGCGACGTCCCTCGCGCGCGTCGTCTCTTGCCATGCACAAATAGAACAGGACATAAATGCCTGACATATAGCGACGCCCCTCGCGCGCGTCGTCTTCCCCTTGTACCCAGATTGGGGAACGATGGCGAGAAGTGGCTTTGCAGTATGAAAACTCACGCCAGGCCGTTTTCAAGCGCGTAGCGCGTCGCTGCGCTGCGCGAGGAGACGCCTACTTTGGCATAGATTGAGCGAACGTGCGCATTGACGGTATGGAAACTGATGGTGAGTCGCTGCGCAATCTGAGATTTGGTTAACCCACCAGCGAGCAGGTGGAAAATCTCGACTTCCCTTCTGGTGAGATCTTCAGGAGTCGCTGGAGGGGCATCTGCGATGGGGCCAGACAACATAACGGGCGCCGGCGCAGAAACCTGTGCCATCGGTGAGATGCTGAATACATCATTGGACGCGAGGAATTGGGGAAGAGCTTCTGGCTTGATTTGCTGACCCTGCTGGCGGGCCTGCTGAAATGCTTGCTCTCCCAGTTGTAGACTCAAGGTGGTCACGGTTGCCTCATAGCTCTTTTGTGCGACGAGCGGTCTGATCGCATTGCTCGGTTGGCGCACTGCCTCAGCACAGCCCAGAATACTGGCTGCCTTGAGCAAATGCCCTTGAGCAAGCAGGGCTTCGGCCAGTCCTTCCAGGCAAAAGGCTATGCTGGTCAGATTACCGATCTCCTGGAAAATCGTCAGACTCCGTTGATAGTGGGTGTATGCTTCTGCATAGTTGCCTTCGCTACAGGCGACGCGCCCAAGAGCATGAAGTTCCGTGCCGTAGCGCTGATCTCCATTTTCCTGGCGTAAACGCAGGCTCTCTTCTAAAAAAGTACGTGCCTTTGCATAGTCTTGCTGGAAGACCGCGACAAAGCCTAAGCCGCGCAAGGCATAGCAGGCGCCCGCTTTATCCTTGACTTCCCGGTAGTTGGCCAGACACGCTTCATAAAAAGAGACCGCAGCATCGAGATCTCCCTGGTAAAAGGCCCGCAGACCGAGGAACCACTGGGCATCCGCTATTTTTTGTCGATTGCCCGTTTGTTGGTAGTACTGCAGGCTCTCTTGCGCCAGGCTCGCTGCCTGTTCATATTCACCTTGATCGCTGAGAATGGCACTCAGTGTATTCAGGGCGAACGCGATATCCCCTGTGTTGCCAGTTTGTGGAGCCAGCGCCAGCGACTCTTTTACCAATGCCTGGACTGCGGGATAATCCCCTCTAGCCATCGCGATATAGCCCAGCCAGTTGAGCGAAACCACTATGCACTTCAGAAAATGCAGGTGGCGAGCCAGTGCCAGGCTTTCTTGCAAACACCGTTGAGCTCGATCAAGGTTGCCTTGAATGCAGAATAGATGCCCCAGTTCCATAAGCACCCTGGCACGCATGCTGCTGCTCGTTGTTTCACCGCCAGAGAGTGCCTGCTCAAGAAACGCTCGCCCTTCGCCAAGTGTACCACTGGCAATCCAGAAAGGGGCGAGTACACCTGCCAGGCGCAAGGTCTTCTCGTGTGCCTGCTGCCCTTCCTTTTGTTCCAGGAACCAGGTCAGACCTGCTCGCAGGTTGTGGTAGTCCTGTTCGACCATCTCCATCCATACGGGCTGCTCTGGCCCCGCCAGTTCTGGCTCTACGCGTTCCATGAAGTGCAGGTAATAGTCTGCATGCGCCTGCCGGACCGCAGCCATCTCACCACTGTGTTCCAGGCATTCCCAGGCGTATTCGCGGACGGTCTCCAGGAGAAAGAAACGGAGTTCTCCGTTTTTCTGTTCAATGGTGTAGAGCAAACTTTTTTCCAGCAGCGACGCAAGGTCTTCCAAAAGCCATGGCGCGCCCTCCGCACAGAAACGAGCGGAGATCCCTTCAATGGTCGGAAGAGTGTAGCCACCCACGAAGACCGCGAGCCGGCGAAAGAGACGTTGCTCTCTCACAGAAAGCAGGTGATAACTCCAATCCAGGTTGGCGCGCAGTGTCTGATGCCGGGCCGGTCGATCCTGCGCCCAACTGGCTGGAAGGCGCAGCCGCTGGTTGAGACGTGTCAGCAGCGTTTGTGGCGTAAAGAGCTTGACACGCGCGGCTACTAACTCGATCGCCAGTGGAAGACCATCCAGGCGCACACACATTTCCGCAATCGCTGGTCCATTTTCCGGGGTCAGCTGGAAATCGGGTCGGGCCATGCGCGCTCGTTGGAGAAAGAACGCCACGGAGGCACAATGCAAGAGCGCCTTGCTGCCCGGCGAAGACGGCAGGTCGGGTAATGCCAGGGGCGCCACAGGAAATTCGTATTCGTAAGACAGGCGGAGAACTGCCCGGCTGGTCACCAGAAGTTTCAGTTGAGGACATCCCTCCAGCAAGACCGTTAGAAGAGGGGCCGCGCTAAGAACATGCTCGAAATTGTCCAGGATGAGCAACATACCCTGTGGAGCGAGAAATGTTTTCAACAGATCGGCTAAACGTGTTTCGTCTGCTTCTTTGATCCCCAGCGCCTGTGTAATAGCCAGGATCACCAGGGAGGGTTCACTGAGAGCTGCCAGTGAAACAAAGTGCACGCCATTGGGGAACGCCGATTGCAGAGCGGTGCCGATGTGTAATGCCAGGCGTGTTTTGCCGACGCCGCCAGTTCCTGTGAGGGTGAGCAGTCGGACTTCTGGGCGCTGGAGCAGGTCAGTGATTTCCTGGATCTCTCTTTCACGTCCGACGAGCGGCGTTCCATGAAAGAAGGGATGCGCGCCTGGTGTGCCATTCTGTTGCTGCGCGGGTGTGCTGGTCTCGATCAGTTCGGCGTCATTTTCTGAAACGGCTAGCATATTCCAAGGTTCTCCGTCTATTCCTTATCGAAACAGTTTAATGTCTTTTTTATCTTCTCTGCAACAAGAACTCATCACTTATTGTTCTCTTTATCTAATACTGCTTCAGGTTTCACGGGGCATTGGCCACCTTCTCACGGCCCCCAGAAGGCAGGGCTATTTAAAAGTCTTTTTGCCCCGCCCACCCACTCGTAAAAATCGAGAGAGGTGAGCACGAGCGGCGCCGCCCGTGCTCACCTCTCTCGACTCCCTGGAGGAGGGAGGAGATCCAGGCTTTTAAGCGAGTACTGAAGATTATCTGAGCCGGAATCCCAATAATATATCATTAATAAAGTAAATATTTCTATAGTTGAGGCACTCTTTTCCAGATTGAGTCGTGTTCAAAGAGAGAAAAGCAAGCACAATTCGTGCCAGCTACCAGTGAGCTAGCAAAGAAGAAGCTCCCATTTGCGAAAGTTCAATGCGGCTCCCCTGGCCACCTGAGCATACAACCTTGTGATTGTGCTTCTTTGGAGAAAGAGAGTACCTTAATACAACGAGCAGGAGGAACAGAAGATGCAATCTAGCAGCGAACCACAGTACACTCAGAATCCTGTCAATCCAGCAGAGGCGAGTTTTAGCAGCACACAGAGGACAGCCACAAACACCCTCGACCCGCACTATGATCTGATCAGCGTGCTCTACCACTCACTGGAAGGTGCGCAAGTCTGTGTGCGCTATACTGAAGACGCGAACCGCATTGGAGACCAGGAACTCGCGCAGTTCTTTACGCAAGCGCAGCAGAATCAAGTAGCCTGCGCTGAAAAGGCCAAGCAGCTGCTTGGCCGGCGTCTGAGTATCAATCCTATACATTAAGTGCTTGACAGGATAGCCTCTGATTTCTGCCGCAGAAGCGGAGATCAGAGGCTATCCTCCATGCTACTTTAGCGCCAGCATACGCTCCAGGGCGACGCGGGACCAGTAGACGGTCTCCTGATTGACGCTCACCTGGTTGATGACCTCGCCCTGGACGAGAGCTTCGAGCACCCAGGCCAGGTAGGCAGGATGGATGCGGTACATAGTTGAGCAGGGGCAGATGATAGGATCAAGGCAGAAGATGAGTTGCTCAGGATGCTCTTGGGCCAGGCGATGGACAAGGTTTATCTCGGTCGCAACGGCCCACTGGCTGCCCGCCGGGGCCTGCTCGATCTGCTCGATAATGTATTCGGTCGAGCCGTAGAGGTCGGCGGCAGCTACAACTTCCTGGCGGCATTCGGGATGGACCAGGACTTTGATGCCGGGATATTCGGCGCGGGCCTTTTCGATCTGCCGCAAGTTGAAGCGCATGTGCGTTGTGCAATAGCCCTTCCAGAGAATGATTCTGGCCCGCTCGATCTCCTCGTCAGCCGTGTCCGAGGCCAGAGGATCTTTGGGGTTCCAGACAAACATCTGCTCCGCTGGGATGCCATAGGCCAGGGCGGTGTTACGGCCCAGGTGCTCGTCGGGGAAGAAGAGTACGCGCTTCCCCTGGCTAAAGGCCCATTGCATGACTTTGGGCGCATTCGACGAGGTACAGACCGCGCCGCCGTGGCGACCGCAGAAGGCTTTAAGGTTGGCAGCCGAGCTCATATACGTGACTGGAATGATCCCGGCATCCTCGCCAAGCTGGTCGAGCAGCATTTCCCAGCACTCCTCAACCTCGGCAATATTGGCCATGTCGGCCATGGAGCAGCCGGCGGCGGGATTGGGCAGAATAACCTTCTGATGAGATGCACTCAGCACATCGGCGCTTTCAGCCATAAAATGCACACCGCAGAAGACGATATAATCGGCCTCGGGATGGGCGGCGGCAATTTGCGCCAGCTTGAACGAGTCGCCGCGATAGTCGGCGTATTTGATGATTTCGTCGCGCTGGTAGTGGTGGCCCAGGATCATCACCCGCTCGCCCAGTTTGGCCCTGGCTGCCGCGATACGCCGATCCAGCTCCTCGCCATCCATCTCCGCGTAGAACAGCGGAATGGCATCTACACGCGGAGCGCCGTGGCTCTGGCGGGCACGCGAGGTTGGCGCAAGCAGGGGCAGCACGCGCTCTTCTTTGCTCGATGCACATACAGCTTGAATTGCCATCGTTTTTCTCTCCTTCTTCTCCAGCGCGGCCAGGCGCAGCAAAACGCCCGGCCCGCGCTCTCCAATCCGATTAGAATCAGGCAAACTCCAGAGAAACATCAAAATTTGGGGCCGAATGCGTCAGAGCGCCCAGCGAGATGAAGTCCACGCCGGTCGCAGCCACGGCGACGAGCTTTGCGGTATTTGTACCGATGTTGCCCGAGGCTTCCAGTAAAATCCTGGGGGCTACGCGCCGCACCAGGGCGACCGCGCTACTCATCTGCTCGGTGGTCATATTGTCAAGCAGAATGACGTCGGCGCCGGCCTGGATGGCCTCTTCAACTTCAACCAGGGTTTCGCATTCAATTTCGATTTTGAGCAGGTGCGGGGCCTGGCGACGCGCGGCCTGGATGGCCTGCCCGATGCCGCCGGCGGCTTTGATATGGTTGTCCTTAATCAGTACGCCATCATTCAGGCCAAAGCGGTGATTCTGTCCGCCGCCCAGGCGCACGGCCTCTTTCTCCAGGGCACGCAGACCAGGCGTGGTCTTGCGCGTGTCCAGGATGCGGGCATTTGTACCCTCAAGCGCGCTCACACAGCGAGCGGTCAGGCTCGCAATACCTGAGAGGCGACCCAGAAAGTTCAGGGCCACGCGCTCGGCACTTAGCAACGAACGCGCAGGCCCGCTGAGTCGCACCAGTTCCTGGCCAGCCTGCACGCTCACGCCATCCTCGACCAGCAAGCGCACATTGATGCGCAGATCAAACAGGCGAAACGTTTCAGCCACCACGGTCAGCCCGGCAATAACTCCGGCCTCGCGGGCCAGGATCGTGCCACTGGCCTGCTGCTCAGCGGGCACAGTACACAGAGTAGTGATGTCAGCCTCGGCTCCATCTTCAGCCAGGGCCTGGCGAATCAGGGTACGCCACGAATCATGCATGAGGAGCCACCTCCTGGAGCAACTGCGTCGCGGGCGCGTGGACTGGCATGGGCTGGAGCACATAATGGACACGCGTGAGTCGCTCGTCAGCCTGCGGATAATCGCCGCGCCAGTGGCTGCCGCGACTCTCACGCCGCTGCAAAGCCGTCGCGATGACCAGTTCCGCGGATTTAAACATATTGACTGTTTCATGCCAGCTTGCCCAGGCAGATGGCTGAGCAAAGGGCACAGGATCGGCGTTCAAGAGCTTCTGGCGCAGAGCGAGCAGCTGACGACGCGCCTCCAGCAGGCCCTCCCGGTCACGACGCAGCGAGACATACTGCCACATCAACTGGCGCACCTGGCGACGCGCCTGGGCAATCAGCCGCTCGTCTGGCTGTGTACGCAACAGGTCGGCATCAGAGGCTGGATCATCATAAACCGGCACTTCATAGGCAGCACGTCCAACTGGCAACGGCTGCATCTTCTCCGGTTCAGCCAGTCCTGCAGCCAGGCGCAGGCCAAAAACCAGGCCCTCCAGCAGCGAATTGCTGGCCAGGCGATTCGCGCCATGCACACCCGTACAGGCCACTTCACCGACCGCATGCAGACCGGGCAGAGTCGTCTGCCCATACGCGTCGGTCATCACGCCGCCCATACAGTAGTGCC
>WNFN01051262.1_pt1 | contig 12572 bp, 16 predicted proteins | sample 5400161 | NCBI WGS metagenome assembly WNFN01 (sample SAMN13153353, study PRJNA577476) | soil metagenome | isolation source: 80 cm saprolite on Douglas fir-dominated hillslope | place: USA:California | collected 2013-09-17
TCGATCTCCGGTTCCGTCATGTCTCCCCCCTCCACGCCGCCGCTGGTGTGTCTCTTCACGATAGGAGCGGGGAACCAGGGCACCTGCGAGCCGCACGGGCGCGGGCGGCCGATACGCCTGTCACCGGACACCTGCCGGGCCAGCAGCCAGGCAGATCATGACATAGACCGTCTTGCCGTGCCCGGCGCCGTCATTCGCGATTCCACGCCTCCCGCCGCACATGCCGATCAGGCCGTCGAGCAGTACCAGGCCCCGGCCGGATTCGTCGGCGGCGGTTGCCCTCCGTCGGACCGGGCGGCCTGCGCCGTCGTCGTGGACCTCCACACACAAGTCACCGCGGTCGTATGACATACGGACCTGGATCGGCCCGTCTCCGTGGCGGATGGCGTTGGTGACCAGTTCGCCGACGATTAGTTCGGCGAGTTCGGCGTGCTCGCCAAGCCCCCACCCGAAAAGCGCCTTACGGGCCTGCTCGCGGGCGTGCCTGACCTGGACCGGCTCGTGGCTCAGTCGGCAGGACATGGAGCGCTCGCGTGTGGCGGTCAATGCCAATCACGGCTCCTCGAACCCGCCGTGAGCATCTGGGTCCCGCTGTGACGTAGTCCGGACTGCGGCCGGATCACAGAAACGGCGTGACGTACGTATGAGGTGGAGGAGCTGAGCTGGATGAACCGGTGGCCGCGCGCCGACAGGCTGATCCCGATCCCCAGCACCGCGTGGAGCAGCGGCAGCCTAGCGGCGATGAACCCGCGGAAAGTGATCACCAGCACGACCGCGGCGACGATCAGCCCGACCAGTCCGGTGGGGACGGCCTCGACTGCTGCCTTGTCCGCCGGGCTGCTCAGCTTCTGCCCGGCCGGTGCGGCGAACACCACCCGGGCGGTGGCGCCGTTCGCGTTGGCCTGCGGGAACCGCTGCTGGATCAGGTTGATGGCATTCTGCGCCCCGGTTCCCGGGATGGTGAACGTGTGAGAGGTCGGGCTGGGCAGCGTGAGGACGCCGCCGCCGAGGCCGGCCAGCACCACCATCCATGCCAGCAGGCTGGCTTGCGCTGCAGGAAACTGAACCGGCCGAGCCGGCAAAGGAACGTGGCGATGACAAGACTCCCGACGCATCCCGCCTCGATCAGGTGATTGAAGCATCTGCTTTAAACTCTAGGTCCCAGCTGGACAAGCCGTCAAGCGCCTGATTAAATCAGTTGCATGAAGCAGGCGCCGCGACTGCCGTGCCGCTCGGGCAAGCCGGGCCAGACGACGCCGGACCGGCTCATCGAAGCCGTTGAGCGCCTGATGACGGAGCGCGACGACCTGGAGCCCTCGCTCAGGGAGATCACCAGCTCCGCCGGGGCAAACGTCGCGGCGGTCAACTACCACTTCGGCTCCAAGGACGCCCTGGTCCATGCGGTCATCGAGCGGGCCCTCACCGAACACGCCCGCGAGCAGCTTGAAGGCCTAGACGCGTGCGCACGATCGCAGCCACCAGCAGGGATCGAGGAGATTGTCTGGGCCTGGATGCGTCCCGCGCTCGTCCCGGCCGACGGTGAGAGGCCCACCCTCTTCGCCCGGCTTACCTCCCGGGCAGCAAGCGGCCGTTCCCCCGGGCTGCGCCAGCTTGGGGACGCGACCCATGCCGCCTCACATGCCCGTTTCTATGAGCTACTGTCGGCCCGGCTACCGGACCTCCCGGCCGGCGAGCTCACCTTCCGGATCGCCATGGCGGCCAGCTCACTCGCCGGGATCATCGTCGGTGCGTTCGCTGACGCCGTCGTCGCCGGGAACCCCTCGGCCGCTCGCTGCGACGAGTCAGTCAGGCGCGCGATCGCGTTCATCACCGGCGGGCTGGCCGCACCCCCCGTCACCCAGCCCGTCCGCGAAGCCGGCCGTGACCCACGCCGGCCACCACTGGCAGCCACGATGAATGACGTGCACCCCGACACTCAACGGGCACCGTGATGCGCGAGCCCGGCAATGGACGCCCGCCGCCGATCTCGGCGGCTGAGCTCATCCCCGGCCGTGACCGCGGTCGCCCATCTGATGTCCATCCTCAACCTCTGAACAGCACGCCGTAATGGTTAATCTGGGCGCCGTCAGCGATCCCCGCATTCGATAACTCATGGGCGCGTAGTCGGCAGGGAGGGTTAGGGAAGCGGTTCCGACACACCGTCTTACTTCCGGGGTCTTGCGGTGGTTCGGGCGTAGTGTCGGAGTCTGGGACCCGGCCTGAGCCGGCCGGAGAGCGCCGTAGAGGACAGGAGGTCTGGCGACAGATGGTCCCCATGCGGCACGCGCCAGCAGCACGCCCAGGAGTGAGCCCGCCAGTTGAGCGGCCCCGTAGGGCAGGACACCGCGGCCGGGAAAGACCCCAAAGCGCCACATGGCCAGCGATATGGCTGGGTTCAAGTGCCCGCCGGACGCCTTCCCCAGCGGGCTGAGGATCAGCCCCGCGAGCAGCAGCCCTACGACGACGCCTACCACCAGCAGCTCAAGGTGAATTCCAGGGATTGCCTGGGAGATCGGGGATGCGCCGATGACCCAGCACACCACACTGGCCACGCCGAACAGCAAGACAGCGGTCAGCAACGCTTCGTACGCGCTGTTCCGCACCAGTCGACTCAGCGGCGGCAGCCGCGGCCGAGCCTGATCACCGGAACTCGCTGGCGATCGCGCACCGCCACGCGACGTTCTGTCGTCCGATTCGCCTTCTTCCGTCGAGCTTCACGACCCCTTGGACGGCGGCGTGCACGCTGTGTGACCAAGCTAACACGGCACGGGCTACGGCTGCGCCGCCGACCATGGGCAGGCTCCCCAACTGAGAGCACAGGTGAGGGCGGGCCAATCGGCGATCTTGAACTCATGCGCGGATGCGCCATCGGCCACCGCAGAAGCCCCAGCGTCCCGCCTGCCGGAAAACCCACCTTAAGGTGAGAAAGGGGTCCGTCATGCGTGGCTTTGCGTTTCGACCGCTTCGGCGATCCCCACGTCCTTAACCTCGCCACCCTGCCCGATCCCGCCACGCAGCCTGGTGACGCCGTCATAGCCGTCAAGGCTGCCGCGGTGAATCCCTCAGACCTGGCAGATGTCGCCGGCCACATGGAGGGAACGACCCTTCCCCGGGTCCCCGGGCGCGACTTCTCCGGCGTGGTCCTCGCCGGACCGCAGGACTGGATCGGCGCCGAGGTCTGGGGCACCGGCGGAGACATCGGCCGGATACGTGACGGCTCGCATGCGGAATTGCTGGCCATTCCAGCAGCGGCACTGGCCCGCAAGCCCGGGCGGCTGAGCTTCGAGGAGGCTTCGGCCGTAGGAGTCAACTTCGTCACCGGCTGGCTCGGCGCCGTCGAAGTCGCTTGTTCATGGGCCGTCGGGCCGCGTCGGCTAACTACCGTCTCGGCAGCCGCCGTCTCGGCCAGATCGTCGTACCGCTCGTGCTTATCGTCGCGGGCCCTGCCGCCCTCGTCCAGGCCGCATCCCCGTCCGCCGCGGCAACCGCCCGCAGTACGCCCGTTCCGGCAGCAGCGGCCGCGATGCCAGCAGCATCTGCGGCCAAGGCCGTCTACTTTCACACCTTGCCGCCCGGCGCGAAGCTGCCCAGCGGCGCACATTGCGCCGAGCTCGTCAACGCCTCGCCGCAGCCCGAGGACAAGCCCGCCAACAAGCGGTACAACAGCAGGAAGGGCCGTCACGTCGGCGCGCGGTTCCTCGCCGAGGACGGCCCCAAGGCCCAGAAGCTGGCCAGGCGGATCAACGGCGACTTCACTGGCACCACGATCGACATACTCCGGTGGGCGGCCTGCAAGTGGGGCATCGACCAGGACATCGTCTTCGCCCAGGCGGCCGTGGAGAGCTGGTGGCAGCAGAACACGCTCGGTGGCTGGAGCACCGACGCGTCCACGTGCCCGCCAGGTCACCGGCGCGGCCAGGACGGCAAGCCCGGTGAGTGCCCGCAGACCTACGGGATCCTGCAGAACACCTACAAGCCCGGCGGCTGGCCGACCGTCGCCCGGTCCACTGCAATGAATGCCGACGCCGCCTACGCGATCTGGCGCTCATGCTATGACGGCTACGAGACCTGGCTCAACACCATGCCCAGAGGCAGTCAGTACCACATGGGCGACGCCTGGGGCTGCGTCGGACGCTGGTTCGCGGGCCAATGGCGGAACCCGCCCGCGCTCGGCTACATCGCGCAGGTGAAGAAGTACCTGCACGAGAAGATCTGGCTCAAGCCGAACTTCCGCTGGTGAGCTGACGGAGGAGTCGCGCCTGACGGGCGGCTGTCTCGCACCGAGAGCGGGCGAGTGCTGCACCCATCGACCTACTACCGGACGTGGCATGAGGCGCGCAACTACGGCCTCAGCCCAGCACAGGCAGCGTCGCCACTCGCCAGGCGCGCCTACGACTTGCGTCGCGGCGGCGTGTCTCTATGACTGAACGCGGGCGTCCCGCAACCCAGGTCGCGGAGTGGGCCGGGCACAGCTTCGAAGTCCTGCTGACGGTCTACGCCAAGTGCATCAGCGGCCGTGATCAGGTCTGGTTCGAACGGATCGACAAGGCACTTCGGGGCGAATGACCATGAGCCGCCCGACCACGAATGGACCACGAACGACGGCCTCGGCCTGCTGTGGGCATCTGGCTGCACATCATCGCCGAGCGCCCCCAGCAGGATTCGAACCTGCGCACACGGCTCCGGAGGCCGCCGTCACTAGCATGCGAATCTTGAGTCTGACCTGCGCCGGGCTATCCGTTGGCGAACGCTGACGCGGAGATCGTTCCGGGCATGTTCCGGATCATGGCGCGAATGCTGGCAGCAGTGGCTTGACGGTGTTCCCAATTGCCTGCTAGGCGTAGTGCCGTGTCGTCTGGGGCCGGAGGTCCCTGGCATTCGTCCGATGACAACTTGCCGCCGGGGGTTCGGGCCCGCCGCCCCTACGGGCCAGCCTGGCCGCCGACTGGAGTCGGCCGTGGGGCAACCTCGACAGACGTGCTTGCCTGGATGGCTCCACGGGGACTGCGACAAGGCCGTGGCCTCAGTCGGTCCGTCCGTAGATCGTGAAGAAGACCTGGATGCCGTCCAGCGGGAGTTGTTCGGGATTGGCCACGAACACCACGACCTCACCCAGTACCTCGTACACCTTGCTGGCCGAATCAGGCTGTATCAGCGATCAGTTTCACCTGCTGCCATGCAGGTCGGCGGTTAGTGGACCTGCCCGTTGGCCATGCCCGTGGATGACCGCTACAGTCCCTAACCGACCCTGGGATCGGGCACACGACGGGTAGGGTCCTCTGATCTGTTTCGTGCGAGTGGGCGGCGGGTCCGGGTCGGCGCTCTGCGCGCATGATCCGCGGGCAGATCGCCGAGTTCGGGGACTCCTGCTGGAGAGAAGGACGTGCATGGGGTGGAAGGAAGCTGGCGACGCTTGGGGGGCCGGGGCGACCGACTGGGCGTTCTATCAGGAGCCGTTGTGTGCTAACAGCTACGACGCGGTACACCGGGCCCTCGAAGTAGCCAGTGGTGTCCGGCTGCTCGACGTGGCCTGCGGGTCGGGCCTGGCGCTCCAGCGAGCGCGCGCCCGCGGCGCCCAGGTGGCCGGCGTTGATGCGTCCGCGGACTTGCTGCGGATCGCCGCCGAACGGTGCCCGGACGCTGTGCTGCATGAGGGTGACATGGCACACCTGCCGTTTGACGACGTGAGCTTCGACGTGGTGACCAGCTTCAACGGATTCATGTACGGCACCGGTGCCGCGCTGGCCGAAGCGGCGCGCGTCCTGCGTCCAGGTGGTCAGCTGGGCATGGTGTTCTGGCAAGATCGCGGCGACTACCTGCGGCACTTTGAGGCGCTCGGCGGCCTGCTGCCGCCGGAGGATGACACCGCGGCGGTACCGGTCCGGCTCTCGGACCCCGGCGTCGTCGAGGACATGCTCACCACCGCCGGTCTCGGCCCCTACCAGCGGGACGTCCGCCAGTGCGTGGGGCTCTACCCCGACCGCGACACCGCCTACCGAGGCATGGCCGCCGCAGGCCCCGCGCGGGCCGCCATCGAGCACTCAGGCGAAGCCGCCTTCCGGCCAGCGTTGCTGCGCGCCATCGACCCATACACCGACCCGGTCACCGGCCGCGTGCGCATGACCGCCACCTTCAGTCACGTTCTCGCCCGCAAACCTGGCCATGCCCCTGGCATCTCGTCGGCCTAGCCTTCTAAGAACACGGCCTCTGTGAATCGCGTAGGCCTGGGAAGACTTGAACTTCCGACCTCTCCCCTATCAGGCTCTCTCGGTGCTCCGTGCTACCTGCCGCTGTGCAGGTCGAGCGGGAACCCGATGCGGCACTCCAACTTCCGCCGCCGGGTGTGGCTCCCTGCCCTGGCTGATGCTGGCCTGGCTGACCTTCACTTTCACGATCTTCGTCATGCTGGCAATGTCTTGGCAGCTGCCGCAGGCGCCAACCTTCGCAAGTTGATGGAGCGGATGGGTCATAGCACCACCCGAGCGGCCATGGTCTACCTGCACTCGACCGATGAGCGGCAGCGCAAGGTCGCGATGCCCTCGGCGATCTGGCCCGGGCGGAACTCCAGGACGACAAGAAACGAGCTCCCGCCCGCAGCGCATCTGGCGCGAATCTGGCGCGCAAGGCAGCGAGAGCTACCAGATGATCACGACCAGCAACGAAGATATGTGCCCTGACCAGGTGATCCATAGGGGCGCCCCGAGCGCGACTCGAACGCGCGACCTACTGACCGGAAACGAGAGGAATGCTCCTCTTACCGTGATGGCCAGGTCCAGCCCGACACGCCCGCGTTCCCCACGGGAATTACGTGATCGGGGCTGGGGAATTACGTGATCGTCATCGGCCCAAAGCCGGGAATTTCGTGATCGTCAACACCGCGATGCCCGCTGATTAACCGTGCCATCGGGCACGTATCGGGCACGCACATGGCTCCGGAGGCCGCCGTCTCGATCGATCAGACAGCCAGACACGCTGTTTGCCGGAGTAAATGGCATGCTAATGGCACGACCGATCTCCTGCCTGAGGCAGGTGGGATACGCCCGGCGCGACGCAGAGGAAGGCGTCCGTGCGGTATGCGATCTCCGGCAGTTGGTGGCCCGAGTGCTTGACGATCTCCGATGATGCCGGGACGGCATGGTTCGAGGTCCGCAACAGTCCGGGGTTTGCCACCATGCTGTCGCTCAGCGTGGCTGGTGGCGAGGAGATTGCCACGATAAGACGCCGGAGGGGAGGCAGATTCCAGGTCATCGTCGGCAGCAAGGAAGCCGGGCTGGTCCGGCGGCAGGGGGCAGATCGCTACGACATCCAGAGCACACTCTGGCCGCTGGCTGCGGCAGGCAGTGTGCCGGACGGCAGGTATTCGATTACCTGCGAAGGCCTAGCGCAGGCGACGGTCTCACGCCAGATCGCAGATGACGTGCGGCAGACGCAGAGGATCAGCGTGGACGTCGGCGGCGGGGACGCCGTAGCCCTCCTCGCCACGGTTCTGGCCGTCGAGGCGGTGCGATACGAGCATGACGGAACCCATTTCACCCCTCGTGCTCTGCTAGAAGACCTGCCTCGTGCCTTGCTATACATGCTCAACCCGTTCAATTGGTGGCAGGGGTAGGGCCCGAACGTTCGTAGGCTGAGCCGACCGTTTTACAGGGAGTCGGCAGCAGCATGGAAATCGTAGCTCCGGCCTGCTGGTTGATCGTCGCGGCACTGCAGTAGTGCTGCCCGCGTTTCGTCGTGGTTGCGACTGGCCAGCGGCTGCCGCCCTTATCCGTGGTGGCGATGCGCGTACCTGCCGATCGCGATGATGAGCCCGCCGAGGATGAACCCGGCAGCCACTATTCCCAGCCGGAGGGCCATCGGGTAATCCACGGGATGCGAGCACGGCGGCGGCCCTCCGGATACGAGCAGTAAAGCAGCGGCCGGTGGATCACTATGGCCAACACGATCGAGGCTGCTACGACAGGCAGCCCGCCCATGATGTCTATTCGTCTTCCCAGGCTCAAAGCCTTCTTGTCACTCCATTCCCGGGCGGGCTCTGGCGGCTGGGCTCCGGTCAGCCCGGCGGGGATGTCGCCGGTGAGGACGGCCAGGTCCGCGTAGGTCTGCGACGCGAGCACCTGGCCGACCCGAAAGTCAAACTCGTCCTTGCCCCGCCGTCCTTGCACGAGCCCGGCCTTGCGCACGTCGATCACCTGTTCGCGGTCTACGTGCGACGCCCGCAGGTGGCTGTGGCCTCCCGCGCCTGCTGTTATCTCGTCTCGGGCCCTGCCATCACCTGCGCCTCCCCACGAGCACAATGTACGGAAAGCGTAGCGCGGTCAGGGCGAAGCCCAGCTTGGAAGGTTGACCGCGCACCGTGGTCATGGGCGCTGGCCTGGGGCCTTCGGGTAGCCGTTGCTCACTGTGGTTGACCGTGTTTTCGCCGGGGTTAATGGCACGTTAATGGCACGGTCATAGTGCGCGGGCGAGGTCTGGCGACATGTCTTGGAGCCAGCGCAGCGCTTCGGGCTCGTCCAGTGTGCAGCGCCGCAGCGCTGGAAGGATGGCCATGCGGTCGGGTAGGCCGTAAGCGTCCAGGAATGTGCGCAGCCGGGCCGGTAGGTCAGGGAGCGGGTCGAATCCCGCTTCATAAAGCTGACCGGGTGATGCGAGCGGCACGAACGTCCAGGCGGCTGAGGCGAGGTCGGCCAGTGGGTCCACGGGCTGGGCGGGCGTCCCAGTCGATGAAGGCGACCGGGATACCGTGCCGGTAGACGGTGTTCCAAGGGCCGAGGTCGCCGTGGGAGACGATCTCCCCGGGCCGCGGCGGGCGCGGGTCGAAACGGGAACTGGTGATGGTTGGCCGGAAACCGGGGGTGCCCATGCCCGGGCTGCCAGCGCGGGTCGGCGGCGACCTCGCCGTCGATGAAGGTCAGTACCTCCCGATCGCCCTCGATCCCGAGCACTCGTGGCGAGCCCTCGAACCCGGCTGCTTCCAGATGGCGCAGGTACTCGTGGACTGCGTTTGACCATGGGCCCATCGGGCGCAGCAGCTGGTCACCGCGCCTGACGATCCCGCTGGTCATGCGCCCACCCAGAAGCGGCACCTCGCGCGCTTGCGAATGTCGATTACAGGCCATTAGACCAGTTCAACGGCATACTCGGCCTCGCTGTCATGTTTGCCGTTGGCGATCGAGCCAGCGGTAGCGGACGGAGCCGGCGTCGAAGTGGATCGCCGTGCTGTCGGCGTCGCCCGCGAGCGCGGCGAGGTCAGAGATCGGGGGCGCAGGCCCGGGGAAGTAGAGCTGTTCCTGTGAGATGGGCCCGTCAGCCAGGCCGCGCTGCAGCACCGCCTGGGCGCCGTCGCGGCGCATGTTCCCGTGGCGGCGCCGGTAGACGCCGGTGGTCCCGGTGTGCAGGTCGAGGTTCGGCCTGCAGACGAGCTGATAGTACGGGCTGGTCCAGTAGCCGGCTTCGGGAAAGCTCCCGTCGCGCGCGCGCCGCACCCAGGCCGCCTCGGTGTGTGATTCCAGGCTGCTCCACTCCTCGCGGCCGAGCAGCGACTCATCGAGCACGCGCGGGGCGATGGGCAGCAGGTCGCCGAGTTCGGGCCGGAGCGCCTCGTACCGCCTGCCCCGCGCCGACGGCGTGTATCCCGCGACGGTGATGTTGGGACTGTCGAGCCCCAGGTCGAGCAGGACAGACAGGAGGCGGTCGAAGTCGCGCAGAGCTGGCTTGGTGAGGAAGACGTTGGCGCCGGTGCCCAGCCCGCACTCCCTGGCCCGCCGCACGGCCAGGCAGGTCTCCGCGAACGCGCCCGGCCGGTTCAGCTGGCGGTCGTGTTCGGCGCCGTAGCCGTGGAAGGCGACCCACAGCGCGTGCGCCCCGCACTGTTTCGCCGCGGTGACAATCTCTGCCCAGTCCTGCCGCGAGGCCAACGGCGTGCCCGGCGTCAGGATCGGATCGTAGGCCTCACCCAGGTGCGGGGCGAACAAGCGGATCATGTCCGGCGCGTCCGGATGCGCGGTCACCTCATGCATCGGGTAGGTGGCGTAGCCGAGCCCGCGCTCGCTGCAGAAGCTGGACAGCTCGCCCAGGAATAATGCCGCGTCCTCGATCGGCATCGGACGGTAGTTGCGGCCAAGCGCCCAGCAGTGCATGCAGGTCGTCGGGCATCCCGAGACCTCGACCATCACATAGACGCGCACAGGACCGATGATCGTGCCGCCCTCAGTTCCCGTCAAAGCCAATAACGGCGAACCGGCGGCCTCTTCGTCCCGAACTAGCGGCGGCGCTGGGCAGATAGCTATCGTCCCAGCTAGCTCAGGATGTGGGTGCTCGCTACTGCTGGCGGATGGGAGTGTGCGTTGCTGTACTTCGCTGCTGTACGTCTAGTGCTAACCGAACCGCATTAGCAGCTCGGGGCTGAGCCGTCCCGATCGGTTCAAGCTGGACCAACGTTCTTGACCAGTCTACCCGGGGCGGACCTGCACGGCGCTGAACTGCAACCCAAATTGCAACCCTCCGATAGCCGCTCTACCGGGCGGCCGGGCCTACCGGCGTGCGCGGGATGGATACTGTCAAAGAGCCTGTTTAAGAACTGGCTCTAAGCTTTACCGAACACCTGCCCTGATTGCCGCGCAGAATGCCGTTGCCGACTCCCGTGCCCCTGACCGATCCGCAGCGCCGTGCTGTTGCCGCCCTGCTCCGCAAGGTCGCTCCGGCCGCCGATGAGCTTGGCCGCGTGTTCGCGGCACATGAGCACGAACTCGCGCTCGTCGGAGGTTCCGTGCGGGACGTGTTCCTGTCCAGGCGGTCGGACGACGTGGACCTGACCACCGATGCCCCACCCGAACGGGTGCTGGAGATAACTGGGGACTGGGCGGACAAGGTCTGGCTGATCGGAATCGAATTCGGGACCGTCGGGCTGCGGAAGGGCGGCTGCACCTTCGAGATCACGACCTACCGCAGCGAGAGTTACGGCCCGAAGTCACGCAAGCCCGCCGTGCGGTACGGCACCTCGCTGGAGGAGGACCTGGCTCGGCGGGATTTCACCATCAACGCGATGGCCGCGCGGCTTCCGGCCGCCGGGGTCGACGCTCTGGTGGACCCGTCTGGCGGCCTGCGCGACCTGAGGGAGGGCGTGCTGCGCACGCCCGGCAGCCCGTCGAGCTCGTTCGGCGACGACCCGCTCCGCATGCTGCGCGGGGCAAGATTCGCCGCTCAGCTTGGGTTCTCCGTTGCGCCAGAGGTCCGCGAGGCCATGACCGCGATGGCCCGCGGGATCGAAATCGTGTCCCCGGGGCGGATCCGGGTCGAACTGGCCAAGCTGATGGTCGCGCCCGACCCGCGGACCGGGATCGAACTGCTTGTGGACACGGGCCTGGCCGCGTACGTCCTGCCCGAGGTGCCGAAGCTCAAGCTGGAAACCGATGAGCACCACCGCCACAAAGACGTCTACGAGCACTCACTTACCGTGCTCACCCAGGCGGCGGAGCTTGAGGAGCGGTATGGCCTGTCCGCCGATCTTGTGGTGCGGCTCGCCGCGCTGCTGCACGACATCGGCAAGCCGAAGACCCGGACGCTGCTGCCGGGCGGACGGGTGGCCTTCCACCATCATGAGGTCGTCGGTGCTGCGATGGCCCGGGCGCGGCTTCGTGAGCTGCGCTTCCAAAAGTCCATCGTCGACGACGTAGCCCGGCTGGTTGAACTGCACCTGCGGTTTCACGGATACGGTACGGGCGAGTGGATCGACTCAGCGGTCCGCAGGTATGTGCGGGACGCGGGTCCGCTGCTTTCACGGCTGCATGTGCTCACCCGCGCGGACTGCACCACCAGGAACAAGGCGAGGGCGTCCCGGCTGGCGAGCGCATACGACGCGCTCGAGCAGCGCATCGCCAGGCTCGCGAAGAAAGAGGAGCTCACCAAGATCCGGCCCGATCTCGATGGTAACCAGATCATGCGGGTCCTGGGGCTGCGGCCGGGGCCCGCGGTGGGGGAGGCCTACCGTTTCCTGCTCGACCTGCGGATGGAACATGGCCCGCTCGGCCGCGAGCGAGCTACGGCCGAATTGCTCCGCTGGGCACGCGAGCACGGCATCACACCGCTGGCCGCCGGCCCAGACCCTGATCCCTGAGAGCCTGTTAAGAACCTTATGCGGCTTGCGGCAGGGTTCGCGCTGGCGCGGCCTGGGGCAGTGCCGGGACCGGGACCGGGGCCGACGGTGCCGGGGGCTGGCGGCGGGCCACACGCGCGGCCATGACGTGGATCATCGACCAGTACAGATAGGTCTCGTGATGCTGAGGCAGCCGCTCGTAATCGCGGACGCACCGTCGGTGTTTCATGATCCATCCGAACGTCCGCTCAACGACCCAGCGGCGGGGCAGGACCTTGAAGGTGTGCAGGTTATCTGGGCGCTTGACGATCTGCAGGGTGCGGTGCAGCGTGCCGGCCGCCCAGATGACCAGCTGGCGGGCATACCCGCCATCGGCCCAGATCAAGGTGACGGCGCGGAACCCGGCGGCCAGCCGCCACAGCAGCGGGCGGGCGCCGTCGCGGTCCTGGACGGAGGCGGCCGTGACCAAGACGCACAAGAT
>WNFN01097683.1_pt1 | contig 12572 bp, 14 predicted proteins | sample 5400161 | NCBI WGS metagenome assembly WNFN01 (sample SAMN13153353, study PRJNA577476) | soil metagenome | isolation source: 80 cm saprolite on Douglas fir-dominated hillslope | place: USA:California | collected 2013-09-17
CCCCGCCCATGGATCTCGGTCGCGATGCTTATCGGTCCGAGCGGACGGAGCGCGATGCCCGCCTCGTCGGCGCCGACTACTACTATGCGGTATTTCAGGTTGCCGGCCGGTCGATGATGACCCAGAACGACGAGGCCGTGCAGCTCGCCGTGGGCGATGTTGCATTGATCGATGCGGCCCGGCCCGCGGCATGCTTCGCTGGCGACTCGCACTGGCTGCGTCTGCAACTGCCGCGCCGGTCGCTCCTGTCCCATCTCGGATGCGAGCCGCGAGGCGGCTTGCACGCGCGCGGCGAAACCCCGGCGGCGCATCTGCTCTTCGACCTTGTTCGGTATTCCGACACAGGCGACGGATCGGCGGCCTTTCCTGCCGGTTCTTACATGCGGCTTGCGGTCTACGATCTCGTCGGCGCGCTGTTTGCGCGGCCCGATCCGCTTCCGGTCTCGCGCCATGCGGACCGGCTGTTTGCGCGTATCCGCAACGTCATCAAGGACGGCTTTGCCGATCCGGATTTCGGCCCGCGCCAAGTCGCAGCGGAAGCGGGAGTCTCGTTGCGGTATCTCCAGAAGCTGTTCACGGCGCGCGGCTCGACCTGCAGCGAATTCATTTACTCGCTTCGTCTGGATCACGCCGCGCGCCTTCTGCATCGACGCGCGTCGCTGGAGACAAGCCAGCCTCTCGGCGAGATCGCGTATGCCTGCGGCTTTCGCGACTACACCCATTTCGCGCGGAGATTTCGCCATCGGTTCGGCTACCCGCCTGGCGGTCGCGCCGAAGGAGAAACAGTGCGCGCCGGTACGGGCGAAAGGGCGCCCCGGGCACACGACGTCCGGCCTCCGGCTGCTTAGATCCTGCCCGTAAGACCGATCCAGGTCGTCAAGACGGATCAAGTCGAGAGCTTGCGTCCGGCTGATGCGCGAACCCGCGTGCGGACGTGGGCCTCCTCTGCGATGAGATAAGGAGGCTGTCGATGACCATCCAGTTTTCGCGCCGAGGCATGGCCGCGCGCCCAACCAGCGCGCTGAAAGCCAGATCGAGCCTGGTGCACAGGCTTGTTCGGGCTCACGACGATCCAGGCAAGCAGCGCATACGGGCGTGGCTCAGAGAGCTCGACGATGAACAGCTCACGAGCCTCGGTCTCACGCCCGAGGACATCCTCGTTCTGCGCCACTGAACTTTCTGCCCTGTTGCGAAAACCGGCCCCGCGGAGCCACCATGGCGTCATCAAAGCCGGCATGCGCGGCACCATGAGCAGGTTGGCGGAATGGCTCAGCGCTCTCGGCGCGTGGGGCACCCGGCTGGCGCACGACCTGGCCGACGAACGGCTCCTGCGCAGCGCCATCCGCGAGCTCCATCAGCTCGACGATCGTATGTTGGCAGACATCGGCATCACCCGAGGTGAGGTCGAATCCGCGGTGCGCAATGGACTGCCCACTCGCCTGACCCACAATCTCCGTCAACATGCTGCTTCGGGCACGATAGGCATGCCTCATTGATCTTGAACGCGACTATCACCGCAAGTTTCGGGCAGCGCCCCGCAACAGGTTAACCCCGCAACAGGTTAAAGAGGCTATTGATGGTCAATGCAACACGGCAGGTCGCGCGGGATCAACGGGACAGTTCGGCAGTCACTGAATCTGAACAAGACGTAATCCGCTCGCTTGGATCGCTTGAGCACCTGTTTTGGCTACTTGATCAGCATCACTTCGTTCACTTTGCGGTGACGGCGCTGATTTCTGGTGAGACGAGTCCGTGTGATTGGCGGAGAGCACTCGATCGCCTCCAAAAACGGCACCCAATCTTGTCGGTGTGCATCGATGGAGAGCCAGATTCGGCCCCCTTGTTTCGTCAGGCGGGCGCCGCACCGATACCGCTGCGGATTCTGGAGGAAGAGCCTGAGCTGCGCTGGGAAGCCGAAGTTGAAAAGGAGCTGGCGACGCCTTTCAACCCAAGTCGAGCACCGCTCATTCGCGCCGTTTTGATTCAGGGCGCCCGAGATGCCGCTTTCATGTTGGTTGCTCACCACTCGATCGCGGACGGTCTTTCGCTTGCCTATGCAATACGGGACACGCTTGATGCGCTCGCCGGCCGCTCCCTACTGCCGCTCCCTTGGTTACCTTCGCAAGACGACGTGATGAACGTGTCGGACAGCCTTATGGACGGCCAGGAGCAGGATCAGGCGGGGGCCGCGATGCCTGCTATCTATCGGCCGCATGACAATGCTCGCCCGACGGTCAAAGCGCTTCGACTGTCACCGGGTCTCACCTCAAGCGTTAGAAACCGCGCGCGACAGGAAGGAACCACGGTTCATGGCGCGCTTTGCGCGGCACTCGTGCTTGCGTCCCGGGAGGTGTTCGCCGCGTGGCGGGAGATCCCGCTCCGGATCCTTTCGCCTATCAACGCGAGGCCATTGTTGGACGCGGACGAGAGTTGCGGCGTCTTCCTTGGCGCCACTACGAGCGTGTTTGACAGACAGGCAATAGATTTTTGGGATATCGCCCGCGACGCGAGAATCGATGTGGCCGCCAATAAGACTACTGAAAAGATCGCGGCGCAGCTCTCTGAATTCCGCCGGGTTGTTGGCAATGGCGCGGATGTGGCGACGGTGGCAGAGTTCGTTGCCAAAGTCTTCGCAAGTGAGGTTCTATTGACAAACTTGGGGAGTCTTTCGTTCGACCGACAGTTCGGACCTGTGACGCTCAAAGCGATGTTTGGGCCGGCGGTACTGACCGGCTTCGAGGGCCACCAGACAATTGGCGTAGCGACGGTGAATGGAGCGCTGTGTCTATTGCATACAAGCCATACGCCGCCACAGGGACTACTCGAGAAAACGCAGAGCGTCCAGGGCGCGCAGGCAACCGCGACGAATGCTGTCGCCATCGGGGCGGGCTCGGTCGCGAGCGCGCCCAACACGGTCTCAGTCGGCTCGCCCGGCAACGAACGACGCATCACCAATGTGGCACCCGGCATCGCACCGACCGATGCCGCCACGTTCGGACAGCTCACCAGCGTCGCGACGGGAATCCAGTCGCAGATCAACAATGTGGATCGCCGACTGCGTGACGGCGTGGCGGTCTCGATGGCGGCCGGCGGCGTCCCCGCGGTACCGCAAGGCCGAAGGGTCGGTGTCTTCGGCAACATCGCAACCTACGACGGGCACGGGGCTGCCGGCGTCGGGCTGACCGGCGTCCTTTACGAAACACGGGGCTATCAGGTCCAGGCCAATGGGGCGGTTGGAGTGGGTTTCGATACCTCTGTGGTGGGCGCCCGCGGAGGGATCGGTGTGTTCTGGTGAGCCGTCGATGCCCGGACGAACGACCTGGCAAGTTCGCGCCTCGGCATTCCGCGGCGAATACGGTGTCGGCTTCCAAGAGGCGAGCTTAGTCGAGCTCGCCGTGCGATGCATGACATGGGGTGTTGCGGCGGCAGGCCTATTGCCGCTCCCGGCCGCCGCCCAGCAGACGGAATGGGAAAAGCTCCCGCGCATGCAACTTGAGCGGCAATTCGCCGGCCCCTTGCAGGACACGATCATCCAGCGGTGGCGCGATCCGGCCGATGGAACGATCTGCTACATCTATCTGCCGATCTCGGCGCAGCACTCGCCGCCGACTCAAGCCGGCTTCGTGCAGTACGGCGCCAATACGATCGGCTCGATCAGCTGCGTCGCGGCTGGGGCGCGTCCAGCCAGTGCCACTCCCTCGCAATCGCGCGGCGGCGCCCACGCGCCCGCTCAGGCGCCGGCGCCGAAGTAAACCTCGCGCCACAGGCGATTCGATCTCGCGCGGGCGGCTGCTCGCGAGTTTTCTCGCTGCTAGAGGTCGCGCTGGCGACGGCCGCTTCTCCGTGCCCATGTATCTGTTGATGACAATTGGTCTTCAGCTTCACTTGCTCCGGTTACTACAGGGTGAACTTTTCCCGCAGGGACGCTGTTCCATAAACTCAACTGTGCTTGTCCGACTCCCGAACATTGGAACTTTTCACTTCTTCTGTTGCCCTGTCGCAACATGGGTTGGCGAATCGCGAGCGGTACACCCGGATACCGCAGAAGCAGGTCGGCTCTGTGATGTAGATTGGGCACTGGGAAACTCATCGGGGGATAGTCATGCGTCACATCGCGACTGCACTGCTTGCAACAACGGCGCTTTTTGTCGGTTTGGCTCAGAGCGCTTCCGCTGCGGATAGGGGAGTGCCCTACAGGGCAGCACCGCCGCCGCCTCCAGCGCCGGTGTTTAGTTGGACCGGCTTCTACGTGGGTGGCCATGGCGGCTGCGCACACGACAGGAAGGATTACACACCTGGGCCCTTCCGTAATGCTGATCCGGCTGGTCCCTCCGCTTTCACCATCGACACGGCAAACGGCGGTGGATGTTACGGGGGCGCGCAGGTCGGCTACAATTACCAGGTGGCGAGTTGGGTCTTTGGCATTGAAGCTGACGGCTCTTGGGGCAGCATCAAATCAAAGACCAACCTGCTCGAAACTGAACCGGGTGCAATCGAGACTCTTGCTCTATACGACCAAAAGCTGACTTCGTTCGGGACCGTTCGCGGTCGCTTGGGCTATACATGGAATTGGGGAACTACGCCGACCTTGTGGTATGTCACCGGCGGCTGGGCCTGGGCGAGGAACGAGCTAACGACGACCGCGCTCGATGGCGTCGTAAACACTTTGACGGATTCTCAAAGTCACACCGGATGGACCATCGGCACCGGGCTCGAAGTCGCGCTCGGCTGGAATTGGTCGCTTAAGGGCGAGTATCTCTACATGGACCTCGACAACAAGACCTATGCCACCGCCTTTATCACCGACGATGGTGCCTTACCTGGGACCAGGATCGCCAATGTCGATCTGAAAATTCACACGGTCAGAATCGGTCTGAACTACCGCTTTGGCGGCTACGGCTACGGCGCTTACTGATCTTCGCAAACCTCCCGTCTAAAACTGGGCCGCTTGCACCCGCGAGCGGCCCGGACTTGAAGCCCCGGGCACCGTCACCCTCCGGGGCTTTTCTTTTGGCCGCCTCAATTGGCGGCCTCGTCATGATGGGCTCACGATCCATGCCGACGCATAGCCGCAAGCGCAGCGTGTGCCCGCCACTCGCCGCCGGGGCCCTCGAGCTGCGGTGGCGCTATCCATGATGCTGTAGTCCGGCCGGCCATAGGTTAATCTGAACCGCCACGGCTTTGGCGTACACGTATTTGGCGAAGCGCGCCCGCGTGATTGACACCGGGTCAGCGCGAGCGCCGTCGAAGGTCATCACCAGGCGTGAGTCCTTCTCCCCGTGCACGCCTTCGGAGACGCGGCGCGCTTCCAGCTCTCCACCGAAGAGCAGGACGTAGATTCCCTCCCCCTCGAAGGCGCGCACTTCGCGCGTGGTAAGCGTGGCGCCGGCGGGCATTAGCGGCCCCATCTTATCGTCGCGTACCGTGAACACCCCCAAGGTGGGCGCCGCCGTTGACGTCGTCTGTCGAGTCATGGTCGTAGTCTCCGAGTCTCCTGGCGGGCGCGGCGCCCTATCTTGTCCAACAGGTCTCGCGTTACCTTAATCGAAGCTTTAAGGAACGCCGCAATCTCCGCATCGGCGGACCCAAGTGCGCGAAGCTCGGCCTCTTTCGCTGGAAGGTCGTGCTGTGTGTAATATTTCCACAGCGCTTGGGGATCGCGGGCGCCCGCTTTAATTGCCTCCAAAATGGCTTTGGCGCACTTCTTGCCGTGCTCGGTTCCTTATCTTCCGAAAATCCCCCGATCGTAGCAGGTCCGTCAGCCATGACGCGCCACCGCATGGGCCCCGCGCGTTGCAATGGCTGTTACTATCCGCGCGCGCGATTCCGTCATGTCATGGATGGCGTTATCGTCCATGGCATCGACGGTGTTCTGCAGGGTCACGACGTCGGCCCGAATGCTCCCGAGAAGCGCACACGATGCCGTCGGCGGATCATCCCATAGGTAATGATCAAGCAATTCCAACTTCGCCATAACCTCATGGAGGTCATAGGCGGGCGTTGCGGCGAGTCGGCGAGCGAAGTCGTCGGCGACGTTCCTCAGCTTTTGCGCGGAGCCGTTGGCCTTTGGCGCCGCGGCGCGCGCGCTCTCTAGCTTTGCACGCGCTTCGAGCCAGCCGGCAAAGAGCTGTGCAAACTGACCGCCCCTGTCGGGGCTCAACGTGCTGAGCGTCACCACCGAGTTAGTTTTGCGCCTGCCAACAGGCTGCTCACCTTACCGCGCTCCACGCTGATGCCTCGTGAGTTTCGTTTGATGAGGTTCGAGAGCTAGAGTATCCTCAAGCCAGGCTGCTCCCACCTTCGTCTCATGCTGCGCGCCGCAGTGCGGGCATTCAAACCGCACTGAATTGGACCAGATGCGGGCTAGGGTCGCGTAGTCAGTGTAAAGCTGAAGATCAACCGGCTGTTGGGTCTCCGGGCACCGACAAATGAGTTTGCGCATCGCGTCGCCCCAAATCTCAAAAAAAAGAAATAGGGCTACTTGCTCGCGGCCTTCTTGCTTATGACCCCCCGTCGCTGGGGTGGGGGGTGTATCGCATGCTCTTCACGGTGACTGCATGACGGCTTCGGCCTTCACTGCAAGCCGGCCTTCCGCATCGTCACGCCCTTCCCTTACGTCGGCGAGCTGGTTGCGATAAAAGTTGAGTACGAAGAGACGAATAGCCGATGACAGATTGCCCTGCCGCCGCTCGGAATCGATCGCGGTGACTAGGTCCGACAAGCTAATGTTTCGCCCGCTGGCGATTTCCTTCAGGCTATTCCAGAATGCATCTTCAAGACTAACGCTCGTCTTGTGGCCAGCGGCCACAATAGAGCGCTTGGCGACCAGAGATTTCATGGCAACACCCCACCCTGTTGTAGTAAATTCGTAACATCGGAACAGAAAATTGGTCCTGCGGTGTGGCTGCCTGAAAAGAATTCTAGAGCGTTGCAAAAATCACACAGATCAGTGCAACAGGCCATCGCTTGACCGCCGCTCGCGCTACGTTTTCATCATTGCAATTCGCGCAAGCAGTTCGAGGCAGTGGTACCAAAGCAAGGAACTCGGTGCGCTCGCGCAGAAGGTTACGACCGAGACCTAGGCGGTGAAGGAAAGCTTCAAGGCGTGCAAGAAAGCAGCGTGAATCTCAGCCTGCCGCGGAGCCACCCCAATGCACGATGCTTTTTCCGCCGCAGCACGAACCCTTTGCTCTGGTGTTTTCGTGTCTGCCGGGCCTGATTGATTCAGGGAAAGATAAAGCGTGACATCCGCGCGGATTCAGCTACCTCAATCAGCGACTTCAGTCTGCGTCGTCGACGATCTCATCAGTGCGGACGCAACCATCGGCTCGCTAACGCATCAGATGGCATGCTACTTTTTTGAGAGTGTGCCGTAAGCGACGATTGTGTTGGCTTCGATACTGCCAAACCAGAACAACGCCAGATCGTTACCCGCTCGCGCAACCGTGATAGTTCCGTCGGGACAGCGCCCACCCTTGTCGACCGCGCCCTTAGTGATGATCTCGACGAAGAAGACATAGGATTTCGACGCCCCGGCGCGAGCAAGCGTTCCCGTGCAGTCGAGGTCAGGATACCTCGTCTCTGCCCCTCTGGGGCCGATGACGAGCTCGAATTTATAGGGCGTTTGGCTGCCGACCTGGGTGAGTTGACCGCTCCAATTTCCGACGATTGATGGGCCTGGAGGCGCAGGAGCCTTCTTGCCTTTCGGCGGGCCGGGGACGGGCTGAGCTTCCGCCGGCGGCGTTGGAAGTGGGGGAGGCGGTGGAAATTGCGCGGTCGCGGGAGCAATTCCGTAGATAGCAAGAACCAGGACGACAGCGCAGTAGAGGAATCCCTTAGCCATGAGTTGCTTCCGCTGGTTGCTGGACATCATTCCTCGATCGCTGCCATTTCTCCCACACCCGCTGTCCGTGCGCGCTCAGCTTCGACGACCGCCCGATAGGCCTTTGGGTCATCTGCAAAGCCGGCTTGTGACGCTAGATAGCGCTCGTATAGCCCGCTGAAACCCAATGCTTTGGTTTCCTGTTCGTATCCGTCCCAGAGACCGATCAGCACAAGAAGCACAAAGCCGGTGAGCGCAAAGGCGGCCAAGCTAAGCAGAATGCGACAAATCATCCTCGTCCGTGATGATCACGTCCGCGAATCGATCTTCGATCACGATCATTAATTCCAGGCGGTCGAGCCAGTCGGCCCCCAGATCATCAGTGAAGTGCGCTTCATCCGTCACACGTTTGACGTCGACGCCTAGCTGGTTGGCAATGAGAGTGCGGACATCATTGCAGGCAAGGACTTCTCTCGTAGCCGCTGCCTTCGGACTCGATTTCAAGCTGGCGATGCTCATGACAAGGCCCCCGAATCGGTAGAAAGCCGGCAGCGGACCATGAAATCCGCCCCGCAATGTGGCTCGGGGGAACTCCTGCTCGCCTACCGTCCGATCTACACGCTGTTATGCACCTACAAATCGTCGAAGCAGACAGCCAACTTACCCGGCGGTATGTAGCAAGCGGGCCACACTGCTGAACAATGTGATCGGGGTTACAGAAAGCCGCAGCGCGGGCGGAACTGACCAAGCGGCCGGATGTTAAGTGGTCACGTTCGGGCCTGGGGGCGATACCACTCCCGAATATTGGATCGATGGGCGGCGAATCTGGGCCGCTCGGAAGGCGCCATAGCGGAAAAGGCCGTGCCGTTCCCGGGCGCTGTCCGTCGATCCCTAGTCGTTCTTCGTTTCGCTGCGCTCGACCCATTTACGCGGCGGGGTTTTCTGCGGTTGTTCCTGCCCATGCTGGACGACTTCTAGAACGTCGGGATCACGTCGCTCCGACACTTACTCGTGCGATTGCTTCGATGACACGGTGTCTCCATCGGGTGAGAATAAACGGATGTCTCCATCGGCTGGTCAGGCACCATCGTTGAGTTCGAAGCAGCTCGCACGACAATCGAGGATGTGGGTTTGTCCGGCCTGGCACAGCTCCACAGCTAGAGCGCGTCGTGCAATCCTCGTCACCGCGCTATGTGCTGCAGCCCCACTGGCGCACGCGCAGCTGCTGCCCAGCATCGAATCTCTGAAGGAGTCCTATGTGGCCTGCGTGCAGAGCGCCTTTGTGCGCCGCCTGGATGACTTCGCTGTGAACGGGAACCTGCCACAAGCGGCCGAACGCGCGTTTCTCGACTGCCAGATTGAGGAAAATGCCCTCTACACAACTGCGGTAGCCTCGGGGCCCGGGCATGCTCAGGCAATTGCCCTGATCCGTGCCGCGGTCCAACAACTCAAGGCCAACCTGAAGGCCGAAATGCTTGCACCGCCACCGGCGATGCCCCCAAAAATATAGCACCAGACATTCGCAAACCTCAGTGCCCCATCCCCACGCCGTGCTCGGTTTTCCGTTCGGCCGGTTCACACTCGCGTCGCTCGCCATCATGAATGGCAAAGGGGTATCACTGTGTGTGGCGCCCGCAGCGCGCGCCGCCCGACAAGTGCCTTCCAGGAGGCGGGGTTGCACTCAGGACTTTGCGTCAACACGGAACTGCCCGCTTACACGAGCCCCAGAAATCCCGGAGCCCTGTCCGGCGCAAGCCAATCTATTAATCGATTGTTAGAGATTGTGAGCCCGACTCCCAAGCGGCGCTAAGCGCTGGCAGTAACCGACGCTGAGCGAAGTCAAGGATTTGACCGCCGCGTCCTTGAATGCGCCACGTTGCAAACCAATGCTTGCGTGTGGAGGTAGAGGATGGCTTTCCGCACGGCAGTTGTCATCGCAAGTTTTCTGGTTGGCCTTGGAGGATTGGCGCGCGAGAGCTTTGCGCAGTACTACCCACCGCAAGCATACCCGCCGCCTTATCCACCTGCGGGATATCGGCCGCTTCCGCCAGTTGATGCGGACGACGATGCACTGCTGCCGCCTTCTTATTACGATTTGCCAGCCGCCGGTAGATCCCACACCGGCGCAGCCGGTCCTAGTCAAGTTGATCCCCTGGCGCCAGGAGTGATGCGCGGCGATCAGCGCAACATGGCGGCGCTGCCGCCCGAGGTGCGGCCCGAGACCGGCCCGAAGAAGGAATTGCCGCCGCAGTTCCGTCGCGCCCTGGTCGATTACTACACAAAGGAATCGGCCGGCACGATCGTCATCGATACGCTCAACACCTATCTCTATCTCGTGCTCGGCAACGGCAAGGCTCTACGTTACGGCATTGGTGTCGGCCGCGAAGGCTTCACTTGGTCTGGCGCCGAAAGGATTTCCAGGCTGGCGGAATGGCCGGATTGGAATCCACCCGAACAAATGATCGAACGCCAGCCCTATCTACCGCGCTTTATGGCCGGTGGCGAGGGCAACCCCCTCGGGGCGCGCGCGCTTTATCTGGGCGACACCCTCTACCGTATTCATGGTACGAACCAGCCGTCGACCATCGGAACCTTCGTGTCCTCGGGCTGCATCCGGCTCACGAACGAGGACATTATGGACCTCTACAAGCGAGTAAAGGTCGGCACGCGCGTGGTGGTGCTTCCGTCGAGGCCGCCGATGACTGCGGCGACGGGGCCGGTCGGCTCGCGTAGGGGGATGTCCGAGGTTACGCCGTATGGCCTATCTTCGGCTTCAGACATGCCGAGGAAGAGATACAAACCTGAAGAAATTACCGCGAAGCTGCGACAAGTTGACGTGCTGGTCGCTCAAGGTCAGAGCATTGCCGATGCGAGCCGTCGGGTCGGAATAACCGAGAGCAGATATTATCGCTGGCGCCACGAGCGCGGGGCGTTGAAGAGGGACGAGGTGAAAAACCCGACAGAGCCAGCGCATGAAGCTCCAAAGGGCTTGGCTCAGGGCGAGGCCAGCGCAGTTCGGGACAACGCCCGTCAGATGGAGTTCAAGCCGGAACCCGCCGGCTTCGAGGAGTAGTGGCTCGCTCCACCTTCGTTATCGCTATACCCTGAGCATTCCGACTCGACGCAGTTGGGCCGCCTGCTGCGCGCGCGCCGCCAGCGGCCACGCGGCCGCGCCGCCGAGCAGCGTGATGTCGCGTCGCTTACCATTTTGATGCGTAGCTGTGGTCACGTAGGGGTGGGAATCGGCATCGGTCAACGATGGAAGCACACAATACGCGACGCCCTGGCGTCCGTCGGCGCAAATTCAATCAACAAGTCATCGACATAATTATGGTCAACTCTTGATCCCTAATGCCGGTGCCGGCGGCGGAATCATGCCTTACGCGAATTGGGCAGTTCGTGGTAACGGGCGAGCCCATCGCAGTGATGGGCGGCGGAGCCCAATCGGCCGTTGGCAAGGCGGGCGGTGCAAGCCAACCCGTACTTTATGTGGAGTTCCGCAAGGACGGTATACCCGTCCGATCCAGGCCCGTGGTGGGCTGCAAACGAAGGCCAGAAAGTTCGCGGATGATCATGCGAAAAACTTCCCTGATTCTCCTCGGTGCGGCGGCAGGCGTGGCCGTGACGCTGATCGCAACCCAGCCTCGCATCGTGCTCGATGGGGCGCGCGCACAAACGGCCGACGCCGATACCTATCGCCAGCTCAGCCTGTTCGGCGACGTGTTCGAGCGGCTGCGGGCGGACTACGTGGAGAAGCCCGACGACAGCAAGCTCATCGAATCGGCGATCAACGGCATGCTGGCCGGCCTCGATCCGCATTCGAGCTACATGGATTCCAAGAGCTTCCGCGACATGCAGGTGCAGACGCGTGGCGAGTTCGGCGGCCTCGGCATCGAGGTCACCATGGAGGACGGGCTGATCAAGGTCGTGGCCCCGATCGACGAGACGCCGGCGGCCAAGGCCGGCATCATGGCCAACGACATCATCACGCACCTCGACGACCAGCCGGTGCAAGGGCTCACCCTCAACCAGGCGGTCGAGAAGATGCGCGGCCCGGAGAACTCAAAGATCAAACTCAAGATCATGCGCAAGGGCCAGGACAAGCCGATTGAGATCTCCATCACCCGCGCGCGCATCCAGGTGCGCTCGGTGCGCTCTCGTCTCGAAGGCGACGACGTCGGCTTTATCCGCGTCACTCAGTTCAACGAGCAGACCACCGAGGACCTGAAGAAGGCGATCACCGACCTCTCCACCCAGGCCGGCGACAAGCTCAAGGGCTTCATCGTCGACCTGCGCAACAATCCGGGCGGATTGCTCGATCAGGCGATCTCGGTCTCCGATGCGTTCCTGGAAAGGGGCGAGATCGTGTCGACGCGCGGCCGCACCGCCGAGGAAACCCAGCGGTTCAATGCGCGCGGTGGCGACCTCACTAAGAACAAGCCGGTCATCGTGCTGATCAACGGCGGCTCCGCCTCGGCCTCCGAAATTGTGGCGGGTGCGCTGCAAGATCACCGGCGCGCAACCGTCATTGGCACGCGCTCGTTCGGCAAGGGCTCGGTGCAGACCATCATTCCGCTCGGCTCCGGCAATGGGGCGCTCCGGCACCGGGCGTTACTTCACGCCGTCCGGACGCTCCATCCAGGCGAAGGGTATCTCGCCCGACATCGAAGTGCTGCAAGAGGTGCCTGAGGAGCTCAGAGGAATGATGGTCTGCACCGAGCCCTTGCCGAACGAGCGCGTGCCAATGACG
>WNFN01249248.1_pt1 | contig 12565 bp, 10 predicted proteins | sample 5400161 | NCBI WGS metagenome assembly WNFN01 (sample SAMN13153353, study PRJNA577476) | soil metagenome | isolation source: 80 cm saprolite on Douglas fir-dominated hillslope | place: USA:California | collected 2013-09-17
CCGAAAAGCACCCCTGGCCCGTAGCTGCCGTTTACCGGAGGGATGTGACACGGGGATGAAGGCATTACCCACAGCTTTGTCCACAGGTTCTAAGTCCTTGCCCCCACGAGGGATTTCCTGCGTTCGGGTGGCGCTCGACGTGCCGCTCGCAAAATTATTCGATTACGCGGTGCCTGATGCCATCGAGGTCGCAGCGGGCGACCGCGTGATGATTCCTTTTGGTGCGCGTCAGCGTCTCGGCGTGGTGATCGAGGTCGACGCCGCGAGCAAGCTGCCTGCAAACCGGCTCAAGTCTCTTGTCGCCATTCGCGACGATGCGCCGCGCCTGCCGCGGGAGTGGCTCGAGCTGATGCGCTTCCTTGCGGGCTATTACCAGCGCCCCCTCGGCGAAACGGTGATCGCCTCGTTGCCGCCGCGCCTGCGCTCTACCAGGCCATTGCCGAAGAAATCCCTGATGACGCAAGCGGCTTCACCGGCAATGCGATTCGTGCCGAACCATGTCCTGAACGACAACCAGCGTCAGGCGGTAGAGCGTATCGCTGCAGCGCTTGGCGGCTTCACGGCCTTTTTGCTGCATGGAGTCACCGGCTCCGGCAAGACCGAGGTTTACCTGCATGCCATCGCCAAGGTCCTGGAGCGCGGCGCGCAGGCAGTCGTGCTGGTGCCGGAGATCAGTCTGACGCCCCAGCTCGAGGCACGTTTCCGCGACGCGTTTCCAGGCACCCGGGTGGCACTGCTGCACAGCGGGCTCGAAGATGTCGCGCGCACCACGGCCTGGCTGGATGCGGCCCGCGGCGATGCAGGAATCATTCTCGGCACGCGTCTTGCGGTGCTGGCCCCGCTGCCGCGGCTTGGCCTCGTCGTGGTGGACGAGGAGCACGACACTTCGTTCAAGCAGCAGGAAGGGCTGCGCTACTCGGCGCGCGATGCGGCGGTCTATCGCGCGAAGCTCGCCGGCTGCCCCGTGGTTCTCGGCACGGCGACGCCGTCGCTCGAGACCTGGCACAACTGGCAGGCACGACGCTACGAGCGCCTGGAGCTGCCCGAGCGTGCAGCCGCCGGCGCGCACCTGCCTGTCGTGCACACGGTGGATCTCAAGCAGGAGCCTTCGGAACAGGGGTTTTCGAAAAGAATTCTTGAAGGCATAGCGGCGCGACTGGCAAGAGGCGAGCAGAGCTTGATCTTCATCAACCGCCGCGGCTACGCGCCGGTGCTCGCCTGCGAGGCCTGCGGCTGGAGCGCGGGCTGCAAACGCTGCACCGCGCGGCTGGTGCTGCACGCCGCCGACGCGATGAGAGCGAAGCGAAACGGCAGCCTGCGCTGCCATCATTGCGGCGCAGAGGAAATTGTGCCGAGGGCATGCCCGACCTGCGGCAACGTCGATCTGAGGCCGGTCGGCCGCGGCACGCAGCGGGTCGAGGAGACCCTCGCGGCGCGCTTCCCCGGGGCGCGCATCGTGCGCATCGACCGCGACAGCGCCCGGCGCCGCGCCGAGCTTTCGCGCGTCCTGGAGGGCATCCAGCGGGGCGAGGCCGATATTCTCGTAGGCACCCAGCTGCTCGCCAAGGGCCACGACTTTCCCGGCCTGACCCTGGTCGGCGTGCTGAACGCCGACACCGCGCTCCTTTCCACCGACTACCGGGCGCCGGAGCGGCTGTTCGCAGTGCTTGCCCAGGTCGCCGGACGCGCCGGGCGGCGCGAGCGGCCGGGCGAAGTCATCATCCAGACGCGCTATCCCGGGCACCCGCTGTTCGAGGCTCTCGCGCGCCATGACTTCGCCGGATTCGCCGAGACGCAGCTTGCGGATCGCAGGAGCGCGGGCTTCCCGCCCTTCGTATTCGAAGCCGCGCTGCGCGCCGAGGCGAAAAAGCTCGACACCGCGATGCGCCTTCTGCGCGAGACGGCCGCCGCCGTCGCGCCCCCCGCGGAAGTGCGCGTCTACGATCCGGTCGCGCACGTCATCACACGGCGCGCCGACTACGAGCGTGCACAGCTTCTGATGCAGTCCTCGTCGCGGAGCGCCTTGCAGCAGTACCTTGCAGCGATCACCGAGCGGCTTTTCATGGACTCGCCCCGCCAGGTCCGCTGGCATCTGGACGTCGATCCGATCGAGTTCGACTGACCCAGGGCTATAATTCGCGCCCATTTCATGGCCGATCCCAAGGAAACCTTCAGGAAGATTCTCGAGGAGGCGGTGCGCAAAGTCGCTCCCGCCGACGCTCTCCTCGAAATACTCATAGAGCGGCCGAAGAATCCCGAACACGGGGATCTTTCGAGCAACGTGGCGATGCAGCTCTCCAAGAAGCTCCGCCGTAACCCCCGCGAGATCGCTCAGGAGCTCGTGAATGCGACGACATCAGCGTTGCTAGGCAGCGGAATTTCCTCTCAGCCGGCGGCCATCGCAGGCGCAGGATTTCTCAACATCAAGCTCAAGCCGGCGGCGAAGCTTCAGGCTGTCGAAGAAGTCCTGCGGCAAGGCCGGAACTATGGCCGTGAGAAGCTCTCCAAGAGCGAGAAGGTCCAGGTGGAATTCGTGTCGGCGAACCCTACCGGGCCGTTGCACGTCGGCCACGGCCGGCAGGGCGCACTCGGCGATGCGATCGCGGCGCTGCTCGAATCCCAGGGACACGCGGTCACGCGCGAGTTCTACTACAACGATGCCGGCGCCCAGATCGACAAGCTCTCGCTTTCCGTGCAGGCGCGCGCCAGGGGAGTCAGGCCCGGCGAGCCGGGCTGGCCGCAGGAAGGCTACAACGGCGAATACATCGAGGACATTGCGCGGGATTTTGTCTCGCAAAAGAACAATGCAAACGATCTTGAAGCGATCCGGAAGTTCGCCATCGCTTACCTGCGCGCCGAGCAGGATGCGGATCTGCAGGCGTTCGGCGTCAAGTTCGACAACTACTACCTCGAGTCGAGCTTGTACAGCGAAGGCAAGGTCGAACATGTTGTTGAAATTTGGAAAAAGAATAAAAAAACCTATGAGCGCGAGGGTGCGCTATGGCTGCGCACCACTGAGTACGGCGACGACAAGGACCGGGTGGCGCGCAAGTCCGACGGCAGCTTTACCTATTTCGTGCCCGACGTGGCCTATCACGTCACGAAATGGCAGCGCGGCTTCCGCAAGGTCATCAACGTGCAGGGCACCGACCACCACAGCACCGTGTTGCGCGTGCGCGCCGGGTTGCAGGCCCTCGGCATGGGCATCCCGAAGGACTACCCCGACTACGTGCTGCACAGCCTGGTGAAAGTCATGCGCGGCGGCGAGGAAGTGAAAATCTCCAAGCGCGCCGGCTCCTACGTCACGGTGCGCGATCTCATCGACTGGGTGGGGCGCGACGCGGTTCGCTTCTTTCTGGTTTCCCGCAAGGCGGATTCCGAGTTCGTGTTCGATGTCGACCTGGCGCTGCAGAAGACCGATGAGAACCCGGTGTATTACGTGCAGTACGCGCACGCTCGCGTTTGCAGCGTGTTCTTACAATCGAATTCATTGATCGTTGAAGAGTTGAAGAAAATATCTCTCGAACCCCTCAAAACCCAGAAGGAAATGGCCCTGGCGCAGCGTCTCGGCGAGTTTCCCGGGGTCGTTGCGACGGCGGCGCGCGAGCTCGCGCCGCACTCGATCGCCTTCTATCTGCGCGAACTCGCGGCCGAGTTCCACAGCTACTATAATGCCGAGCGCATTCTCGTCGATGACGAGACGCTGCGCGCGGCGCGCCTTGCGCTGTGCGCGGCGGTGCGCCAAACGCTCGCCAACGGGCTGTCGCTTCTAGGCGTCAGCGCCCCGGAGAAGATGTGATGGCCAGACCGAGAACCCCGACCCGCAGCCGCTCAGGCGGTGGCTTCCTGCTCGGCATGTTCGCCGGCCTTGTCCTCGGGCTCGCGATCGCGCTGAGCATCGCCTTTTACCTGAACAAGACCCCGATCCCGTTCATCACCGCCAAGCCTAAGACAGCCGACAAGGACGGCAAGGCAGCGATCGCCGGCATGCCGCAGGGCACCGCGCCCACCGGTACGCCGGAGAAGCCCAAATTCGACTTCTACAAGATCCTGCCCGGCCAGGAAGAGCCCGTATCCGAGAAGGAGCTGCGCGCCCGCGCCGCGGCCAAAGGTAAACAGGATCCGGCCAAGGACGTTTATTTCATCCAGGCAGGCTCGTTCCAGAACCCGGCCGACGCCGACAACCAGAAGGCGCGCCTCGCGATCCTCGGCTTCGAGTCGAGCGTCGAGCCCGCCGCCCTGCCCGACAAGGGAACCTGGTACCGGGTGAGGATGGGGCCTTACACGAAGATCGATGAAATCAATCGCGTGCGTCAGATGCTGGCGCAGAACAATATCGACGCGAGCCTCGTCAAGATCAAGGAGCCGCAGTAGACATGAACTTGCGCAGACGCACCCTGATTGCCGCCCTCGCCCTGGCGCATGCGGCGCTGCTGAATTCGCTCGCCGCGCTCGGCCAGCCGCGGGGCGACTACATCGAGCTGAAGCCGCCCCTGCCGGTGGACTCCGGCGGCAAGATCGAGGTGCTCGAGTTGTTCTGGTACGGCTGCATTCACTGCTACAACCTGGAGCCGGCGCTGGAGAGCTGGACCAAGAAGCTGCCCGCCGATGTTCAGTTCCGCCGCATGCCCGCGGTGTTCAGCCGGCAGATGGCGCACGATGCGTCCATCTTCTACGCCTTCGAGGCGCTCGGCGTGCTCGACAAGGTGCATCGCCCGTTCTTCGATGCGATCCACCGCGACCGGCTGCGTACCGACAACCCCGAGGCGCTCGCCGAGTGGCTGCGGAAGAACGGCATCGACCCGAAGAAATTCGATGACGTGCTGAAGTCCTTCGGCGTGCAGAGCAAGACGAAGCGGGCGGCACAGCTCACCGTCGCCTACAAGGTCGACGGCACGCCGGCCATGACGGTGCACGGCCGCTACACGGTGAGCGCCGGCGACGGACTGCTCAACACGGTCAATGCCCTGATCGACGTCGCTAGAAAGCAGAAGTAACTAAAGGGATCCCGATGAGAGGCCTGCTGGGGATAATACTCGCCGCGGTCTGCGCGGCGGCGCAGGCGCAGCCGGTTTTAGGACGCGAGTATCTGGAGCTGAGTCCACAGCGCGCGGTGTCCACCGGCGATCGCATCGAGGTCATCGAGTTCTTCTACTACGGCTGCCCGGTCTGCTATGAATCGCAGCCGCATATCGCCAAATGGCTGATGAGAAGCGGGCCGGGGGTGGCGATGCTGCGCGTACCTGCCGTTTTCACCGAAAGCTCAGAGTCTTTCGCGCGCACCTTTTATACGCTGGGCGCCATGAACCAGGTCGCGCGGTTGCATTGGCCGATCTACGACAACCATCACTTCGACGGCAGGCAGCTGAACGAAGAGAAGAACGTGGTCGAATGGGTGACCGCCAACGGCGTCGATCGCGCCCGCTTCACCGAGCTGTGGAAGTCCGACGAGATCAAGGCGCAGATCGACGTCGCGAAGAAGGCGCTCGACACCTACCAGGTGAAGGGCGTGCCGAGCTTCGTCGTCGACGGCAAGTACCTGACCTCGGCCAGCATGGCGGGCGGCGTGCGCGAAATGATGCAGGTAGTCGAGCACCTGGTCGGGCGCGCCGCCGCCGAACGGAAAAAGTAGTGCGCGTCGTCATCTCCGGCGCCTCCTCCGGCATCGGAGAGGCGCTGGCGCGGCACTACGCGTCCGCGGACACTGTGCTGGGCTTGATTTCCCGGCGCCGCTCGGACGGCCTCAACCTGCCGGGAGAATCCGTCTCCTACCCTGTGGATGTCACCGACGCCGGTGCGCTCGCGGCGGCCGCGCGGGATTTCCTCGACCGGTTCGGCCCGCCGGACCTGGTCATCGCCAGCGCCGGGATCTCGATCGGAACCGTCGGCGACGACATCCAGGATGTGGAGAAGCTGCGGCGCGTGCTCGACGTCAACGTCGCCGGCCTCGCCGCGACGCTGGCCGCCTTCGCCCCCGCGATGCGCGAGGCGGGGCGCGGCACGCTCGCGGGCATCGCCAGCGTCGCCGGCTTTCGCGGCCTCCCGGGCGCCGGCGCCTACAGCGCCTCCAAGGCGGCGGCCATCAGCTGGCTGGAAAGCCTGCGCGCCGAGCTCCGCGGCAGCGGCGTTTCCGTGGTCTGCATCTGCCCGGGATACATCGACACGCCGATGACCCAGGTCAACCGCTACCGCATGCCCTTCCTGCTGCCCGCCGACGAGGCGGCGCGCCGCATCGCGCGCGCCATCGCCGCCCGGCGACGGCTGGCCGTCATCCCGTGGCAGATGGCGGCCGTATCGCTCCTGCTCAGGATCTTGCCGGGCTGGCTTTACGATCGTCTTGCCGCCCGTGCGCCCAGAAAACCGCGCGACTTGAAAATCTAGGACTTCTTGGAAGACAGGCGAAGCATCGCGTAGCTGCCCGGGGCGTCCTCGAGCACTTTGAGCTGCCCGTCGCCGGGCTGGCGTGCAGGCACTTTCTCTTCCCCGGCATTTTGCTTGTCCATCCAGGCCTGCCAGTGGTTCCACCAGGAGCCGGGAATCTGCTTTGCCCCGGCGAACCACTCCTCGGGCGTCGCAGGCAGGGCGTCGTTCGCCCAGTACTGGTACTTCTGCGCCGCCGGCGGGTTGACGATGCCGGCGATGTGACCGGAACCGCCGAGCACGAAGCGCACCGGGCCGCCGAGATAGCGCGCGCCGAGGTAAGTGGTCTTCCACGGCGCGATGTGGTCTTCGACCGTGGAGATGAAATAGGAGGGCAGCTTCACCTTCGAGAGATCGATCGGCACGCCGGCGAGCGTGATGCCCCCGGGCACGCCGAGCAGGTTCTTGATGTACATGTTGCGCAAATAGAAGCTGTGCATGCGCGCCGGCATGCGGGTGGAATCGGCGTTCCAGTAGAGCAGATCGAAGGGGAACGGATCCTTGCCCATCAGGTAGTTGTTGACCACGAACGACCAAACAAGGTCGTTGGCGCGCAGCAGGTTGAAGGTGCCAGCCATCTCCGAGCCTTCGAGATAACCGCGCTCGTTCATCTTGCGCTCGAGGTTCTCGACCTGCGCCTCGTCGATGAACACGCCGAGCTCGCCGGGTTTCGAGAAGTCCAGCAGGCTGACGAAGAAAGTCGCACAGCCGATACGGTCTTCGTTCTTGGCTGTCAGGTATGACAACGTGGCGCCAAGCAGGGTACCGCCCAGGCAATAGCCGATGATGTTCGCCTTGCGCTCGCCGGTCGCCTTCTCCACCGCGTCGAGCGCGGCGAGCGGCCCTTCCAGCATGTAATCGTCGAAGCCTTTCTGCGCCAGGCGCGCATCGGGATTCACCCAGGAGATGACGAACACCGTGTGGCCCTGCTCGACCGCGAAGCGGATGAAGGAATTCTTGTCGCGCAGGTCGAGGATGTAGTACTTGTTGATCCAGGGCGGGATGATCACGAGGGGCCGCTTGTAGGCCTTGCCCGTCGCCGGCTGATACTGGATCAGCTGCATCAGGTCGTTCTGGTACACGACCTTGCCCGGCGTGGTGGCGATGTTCTTGCCGAGCTTGAAGGCGCTCTCGTCGGTCATCGAGATGCGCAGCTCGCCGCCGCCCTTCTCGATGTCCGAGAGCAGGTTGTTCAGGCCGCGCACCAGGTTCTGGCCGCCGCTCGCAAGCGTCTCGCGCAGCACCTGCGGATTGGTCATCAGGAAATTCGAGGGCGACAGGGCGTCGACGTATTGGCGGGTGAAGAAGGCGACCTTCTTCTCCGATTCCGGCGACAGCCCCCCGACTTCCGATACCGCGTGCTGGATGTGGCGGGCCGCGATCAGATACGACTGCTTGAAGTAATCGAACAGGAAGTTGCTCGACCAGTCCTCGTCCTTGAAGCGCGAGTCGCCCTTGACGGGCTCGGCGACCGGCTGCGCCTGCACGCCCATCATCTTCATCCAGGTCGACTGCCACAGCCGCGCGTAGTCGACCCACATGCTCATCGACAGGCTCGCCATCGCCGCCGGGTCGGCGGCCATGCGCGAATAAAGATCCATGAACGCCTTGGCGATGCCCATCTCGTCGCGCACCGCGGCAGACATGTTCTGCGCCTGCTTCTGGGCGAACTCGCCGAGGATCCTCGAAGAGCGTTCGGCGACCGTCTGGCAGACTTTGGTCAGTTCTTCAGCTTGATTCATACCGCAGCGTAGCGCATCACTCCATCTTGTCCGACCGCGCGGGTCGCCCGGCCCGCATAGTACAGGTAGTGCAGGTGGGCTATCGCCTCGCCCATGGCAAAAAACGTCTGGTGCGCGTCGAGCGGTCTCCTGAACAGAACGCCCAGCAGCTCGCCCGCACTTTGGGGCTTTTCATGGAGCGAATCCATCACATCCCGGAATCGATCCTGGTGGTGACTCCGCAGCTCCTCCACCCGCCGGTGCGCGCCGCGGAAGGGCTTGCCGTGCGACGGCAGCACCAGGACATCGGCGGGCAGCTCGCGGTAGCGGGCAATCGACTCAAGGAACAGGCGCAGCGGGTCGCCTTCCGGGTCGACCGACCAGACGCTCACGTTGGTCGAAATGGTCGAGAGCAGCATGTCGCCGGCGATGACCGCATTGAGGCTTTCGCAGCACAGCGACATGTGCTCCGGTGCGTGGCCATAGCCGACGATCGCCCGCCATTCCCGCCCCCCGATATTCAGGCGCCCGCCGTCCAGGATGCGCCGGTAGGAGTGCGGAAAGTCAGGGACGAGCTTCGCGTAGCGGTTGCCGCCTCCGGACATCGCCGCGCGACGCTTCTCGTCGAGTCCGTTCTTGCGGAAGACTTCGAGCACAGCTTCGCTGGTGTACCCGGCCCCTCCCGCGCGCACCGCATGCGCCGTAAGGTATTCGCCCTGCGTCATCCACAGCTCGACGCCGAAGCGCTCGCACAGCCAGGCGGCATTGCCCGCGTGGTCCGGGTGATAGTGGGTAACAACGACTCTCTTTACAGAAAAATCCTCAATGGAACCGAATACTTTTTCCCAGAGCTCGCGTGTTGCGGCGTTGCCGATTCCAGTGTCGACCATCGTCCACCCCGCATCGTCCTCGAGCAGCCAGAGGTTGATGTGGTCGAGCTGGAACGGCAGCGGCATGCGCAGCCAGTGCACGCCCGGCGCGACTTTCAGCGTCGTGCCCGGCGCCGGCAGCTCGGCGAATGGATATTCCAGAGAGGACATCGGCTACACTTGACGGAAACGTAAAGGTCAACCTGACCAGGCGAACCCTAACATGAGCGTCGAGGCGACGGAGCGCACGGAGTTTTCGATCAGCGAACTGGCGCGCGAGTTCGATGTCACCCCGCGCGCCATCCGCTTCTACGAGGACCAGGGCCTGCTCGCGCCGCGGCGCGACGGGCAGCGGCGCATCTATGCGCCGCGCGACCGCACCCGGCTCAAGCTCACGCTGCGCGGCAAGCGCCTCGGCCTGACGCTGTCCGAGATCCGCGAGCTCATCGACATGTACGAGCCCGGGCGCGACGAGCGCCCGCAGCTGCAGCGCTTCCTCGCCGTGCTCGAGGCGCACAAGGCCGGCCTGCTGCAGCAGCGCGCCGATATCGAGGCCCAGCTCTCCGAGCTCCAGGCTTTCGAGAAAAAGGTGCGCAAGCAGCTGAAGCGAAGTTGACGTTTACGTAAACGTAAAGTAGGCTAGCCGGTCGCCCTGCGCGCATACTGCGATCTCCCCTGGACCGAACTGCCATGGAACTTCCGTCCCTTCGTTTCGAGCACGGCGAGACCATCGCGATGCTGCGCGAGACGGCGCGCAGCTTCGCCGCGAAGGAGATCGCGCCGCGCGCGGCCGAGATCGATCGCGCGAACCAGTTCCCGCCCGATCTCTGGCCCAAGCTCGGCAGCGTCGGCCTGCTGGGCATCACGGTCGAGGAGGAATACGGCGGCACGGCGATGGGCTATCTTGCGCACATCATCGCGATGGAGGAAATCTCCCGGGCGTCGGCGTCGATCGGCTTGTCGTACGGCGCGCATTCCAATCTGTGCGTCAACCAGCTCCGGCGCAACGGCTCGGAGGCTGAAAGGCGCGGGGATCGCTACCTCCTCAACGGCAACAAGATGTGGATCACCAACGGCCCCGACGCCGATGTCCTCGTGATCTACGGCAAGACGAGCGACCAGGGGATCAGCGCGTTCCTCATCGAGAAAGGGATGAAGGGATTCTCGACCGCGCAAAAGCTCGACAAGCTCGGAATGCGCGGCTCCAACACCTGCGAGCTGGTGTTTCGGGACTGTGAAGTTCCTTCCGAAAATATTCTTGGAAAAGAGGGAGAAGGCGTCAAAGTCCTGATGTCCGGGCTCGATTACGAGCGCGCGGTGCTGGCGGGCGGCCCACTCGGCATCATGGCCGCCTGTCTCGACGTCGTGGTGCCTTACGTGCACGAGCGCAAGCAGTTCGGCCAGCCGATCGGCGAATTCCAGCTGATGCAGGGCAAGCTCGCCGACATGTACACCACCTTCTCCGCGTGTCGGGCGTACGTTTACGCTGTCGGTCAATCTTTGGATAGAAATGAAACAACCAGAAAAGATGCGGCCGGGGCCATCCTGTACGCCGCCGAGAAAGCAACCTGGATGGCGGGCGAAGCGATCCAGGCGCTCGGCGGCATGGGCTACATCAACGAGACGCCGACCGGCCGCCTCTGGCGCGACGCCAAGCTCTACGAGATCGGCGCCGGGACTTCCGAGATCCGCCGCTGGCTGATCGGGCGCGAGCTGTTCGGCGAGACGCAATGAAGCTGAGAACGCCTTTTTCCGAAAAGCTCGGGCTGCGTCTGCCGCTCATCCAGGCGCCGATGGCGGGCGGCCCCAGCAGCGTCGAACTGGTCGCGGCCTGCTCCGCAGCCGGGGCTCTCGGCGGCTTCGGTTTCGCCTATACGCAGCCGGCAGACATGAAGAAGCAGGCCGCTGCGGTACGCGGCAAGACAGAGCGCGCCTTCGGCATCAATCTTTTCGTCTCGCCGCAGCCCGGCCCGATCGACGCCGTGCACCAAAGCGCCGCGCTCGCCGCCCTTGCGCCCTGGTACGCGGAGATGGGCGTGCCGGCGCCGGAGCCCGCGCAGCCGCCGTACGTGCCCGACCTCGAGGCGCAGCTTGCTGCGATCGAAGAGATCAAGCCGCGGGTTTTTACGGTGCATCTTGACTCCCTCCCGGCACAAAAAATTGAAAGATTCAAAAAGCTCGGCATCCTCGTCGGAGGAAGCGCGACCTGCGTTGCGGAAGCGAAGGGCCTCGAGACGCTCGGCTTCGACTTCGTCATCGCGCAAGGCGGCGAAGCCGGGGGTCACCGGGGCACCTACCTGCGCGATCCGCAGGAAGCCCTTACCGGTACGCTCGCGCTCACCCGGTTGATCGTGCGCGCGGTGAAAATACCCGTGGTCGCCGCTGGCGGCATCATGGACGGCGCCGGAATTGCCGCGGTCCTCGCCCTCGGCGCCCAGGCGGCGCAGCTCGGGACGGCGTTCATTCCCTGTCCCGAGAGCGGCGCGCCGGAGGTGCACAAGAAGGCGATTCTCGGCGCGCGCGAGGACGACACCCGGATCACCGAGAAATTCTCCGGCAAGGCCGCGCGCGGCATCGCGAATCGCTTTCTGCGCGAAGCGGAGGCGAAGCACTTGCCAAAGATCGCCTTCCCGGCGCAGAACAGGTTGACCACTGCTTTGCGCACCGCGTTGCCCGCAGCCGAGCTGATCGCGCGCCTGGAGGCCGAAACCATCGAAGCGCTTCAGAGTTTGAAAGGACTTGAACATGAATCCTGATCCCGTCGTCATCGTTTCCGCCGCCCGTACACCCATGGGCGCGTTCCAGGGCGAATTGAAAAGTTTCGCCGCGCCCGAGCTCGGCGCCGCCGCGATCCGCGCCGCTGTGGAGCGCGCGAAGATCCGGCCCGAGGATGTGCAGGAAGTGATCATGGGCTGCGTCCTGCCTGCCGGCCTGGGCCAGGCGCCGGCGCGCCAGGCTTCGCTCGGCGCCGGATTGCCGCTCGCCGCTGGCTGCACCACGGTGAACAAGATGTGCGGCTCGGGGATGAAGGCTGCGATGTTCGCCCATGACGTTCTTCTTAACGAAAAAGAACACATCCTGGTTGCCGGGGGAATGGAATCGATGACCAACGCCCCCTACCTGCTGCCCAAGGCGCGCGCTGGCCTGCGCATGGGTCACGCCCAAGTCATCGACCACATGTTCTACGACGGGCTCGAGGACGCCTACGACAAGGGACGCCTCATGGGAACCTTTGCCGAGGACTGCGCGCAGAAATACGCGTTTTCAAGGCAAGCGCAGGACGAATTCGCGATCGCATCGCTGCAACGTGCACAGAAAGCGAATAAGGAAGGCTGGTTCGCCTGGGAGACCACGCCGATCGCGATCAAAGCCGGTAAAGACGAAAAATTCATTGAAACCGATGAACAGCCTTTCAAGGCGAATTTCGAGAAGATCCCCACCCTGAAACCCGCCTTTAAGAAGGACGGCACCGTCACGGCTGCCAATTCAAGCTCGATTTCGGATGGCGCCGCGGCACTGGTGCTCATGCGCCGCTCGACGGCGGAGCGGCGCGGC
>WNFN01242490.1_pt2 | contig 12560 bp, 16 predicted proteins | sample 5400161 | NCBI WGS metagenome assembly WNFN01 (sample SAMN13153353, study PRJNA577476) | soil metagenome | isolation source: 80 cm saprolite on Douglas fir-dominated hillslope | place: USA:California | collected 2013-09-17
CGTGAAGCGCGCAGGCGCGCGCTGCTGCAGATGCTCGATCGCCTGCCGATTCGCAGTGAACGTCACGCCCCCGTTGTGCAGCAGCCGGCCGCCGCGCCGGTCGACCTCTCCTTACCGAGGACCGCTCCGGGCGCTGCGCCCCGCGCCCAGAAGTAGCGGGCGCGCCTCCTAGGCCGCTTTCCGGGCGCGCGCCGGCAACTCGCCGATCGCGGTCCTGATCGCGTCCTCGACGCGCTCCAGGAACACGAACTCGAGCTTCGCCTTGGCCTCGGCCGGCACGTCCTCGAGGTCCTTCTCGTTGCGCTTGGGCAGCATCACCGTCTTGATCCCGGCGCGCAGCGCGGCGAGCGTCTTCTCCTTCACGCCCCCGATCGGCAGCACCAGCCCGCGCAGCGAGATCTCGCCGGTCATGGCGACGTCCGAGCGCACCGGCACATCGAGCAGCAGCGACACGATGGCGAGGAACATCGCCACGCCCGCGCTGGGGCCGTCCTTGGGCGTCGCGCCCGCAGGCACGTGGATGTGCACGTCGGTCTTCTCCAGCGTCTCGCCAACGAAGCTGCGTGACAGCGTGAGCGCCGCCTGCGCCGACTCCTTCATCACCTCGCCGAGCTGGCCGGTGAGGATCAGCTTGCCGCTGCCTGGCACCTTCGACGCCTCGATGAACAGGATGTCGCCGCCGACCGGCGTCCAGGCGAGCCCGGTGGCGACGCCCGGCACCGAGGTGCGTTGCGCGACCTCGTTCTCGAAGCGCCGCGCGCCGAGGATGCCGTGCAGGTCCTCCGGCTTGATCTCGATCCTTCCGGAGAAACCTTCGGCGATGCGCATCGCCGCATGGCGCAGCACCGAGCCGATCTCCCGCTCGAGGTTGCGCACGCCCGCCTCGCGCGTGTAGTCGCCGATGATCTTGCGCAGGGTTTCCTCCGGCAGCTCGACCTGCTCTGACTTCATTCCGTTGGCCTCGAGCTGGCGCTTCACCAGGTAGCGCTTGGCGATCTCGAGCTTCTCTTCCTCGGTGTAGCCGGGGAGCTGGATGATCTCCATGCGGTCGCGCAGCGGCCCCGGGATCGTGTCGAGCATGTTGGCCGTGGTGATGAACATCACCCTGGACAGGTCGAAGTCGACCCCCAGATAGTTGTCGCGGAAGTGCGAGTTCTGCTCCGGGTCGAGCACTTCGAGCAACGCGCTCGACGGGTCGCCGTGGAAGCCGCCCTGGCCGAGCTTGCACCGATGTAGGTGCGGCGGTGGCCGCGGATCTCGGCCTCGTCGTGCACGCCGCCGAGCGCGATGCGTTGGAACTTGCGTCCGGTGGCGCGCGCGATCGACTGGCCGAGCGAGGTCTTGCCGACTCCCGGCGGCCCAACGAAGCAGAGGATCGGGCTCTTGCCGGTCGGGTTGAGCTTGCGCACGGCGAGATGCTCAAGAATCCGCCGCTTGATCTTGTCCAGCCCGTAATGGTCCACGTCGAGGATCTGGCGCGCCTTCGCGATATCGATCTCCGGCGCCGGTTGGTCCTTCCACGGCAACTCGGCGAGCCACTCGAGGTAGGTGCGCAGCATCGAGCCCTCCGCGCTGCCCTCGCCCATGCGCTGCAAGCGCTTCAGCTCCTTGGTGGCGTGCTTGTGCACGTCCTCGGGCATGCCCGCGTCTTCGATCTGCTTTTTCAGCTCGGCGAGCTCCGCGCCCGTGTCCTCGCCCTCGCCCAGCTCCTTCTGGATCTGGCGCATCTGCTCGCGCAGCACATGCTCTCTTTGTCGCTCGTCGAACTCCTTCTTGGTCTTCTCGCCGATCTCCTTCGAGATGCGCAGCACGCCGACGCGCTCGGAGAGCATCGCCAGCACGCGGTCCAGGCGCGTTGGCAGGTCGAACGTTTCCAGCAGCCGCTGCTTCTCCTCGAGCTTGACGTCGAGCAGGTTGGCGACCATGTCGGCCAGCAGGCCGGGCGAGGTCAGGCCCTGCACCACGACGGCGAGCTCCTCGGGCGCGTTCGGCAGCAGCTGGATCGCCTCCACCGCCTGCGCCTTGAGCTGCAGGAAGCGCGCTTCGATGTCCGGAGTGAGCTTGCCTTCCTGCTCCTCGGGCTTCTCGATGTACTGCACGCGCGCCACGAGGAACGGCCAGCCCGGCAGGAACTCGATGGCGCGGAAACGGTTCTGGCCCTGCACCACCATGTGGTGCGCGCCCTCGCCGCCGGTGATGTAGCGCACCACCTGGCCGGCGGTGCCGACCCAGTAGAGATCGTCCGGCGCCACCTCGTTCTTCTGCGCGTCGCGCTGCAGCACGAAGCCGACCTTGCGCTCGCTGCGCACCGCTTCCTGCGCCGCCGCGATCGAGCTCGGCCGGCCCACGGTGACGGGCGTGATCACGCCCGGGAACAGCACCGTGTTCCTCATCGGGATGAGGATCAGCGCGTCCTCGGGGATCGGCTTGAGGGCACCCGCGCGCGGCTTTTCGGCCGGAGCGCCGGAGGTCTTGTCCTGGTCCTGCGCAAGCAGCTTGGTCATGCGCCTTCCTTCTTCTTGAAAACCAGCGTGAGCACGCCGCCGCTCAAATCCTTCTGGACGAGCTCGAGCGGCGCGTAGGGATCGCCGAGCGGCAGACCGATCTGGCGCTCGAAGCGGCCGTAGGGAATCTCGATGCGATGGATGTTCTGCGTCTCGGCATTGCACGGAAACGGCCGCGCCGCCGAGATCGTGAGGCCCCCTGGATCGAGCGCGAGGCTGATGGAATCGGCAGGCACGCCCGGCAGCGCGACCTGCACGCGAACGTGCTGCGCGGTCTCGGTAATGTCGACCGGCGGCTCCCATGCCACGGCGGCATGCTGGAAGAACTGACGCTGCAGGCGCTCGGCCCGGTCGAGCATCGACAGGGCTTCGCTCCACATCCAGTTGGAAATATCGCGGGATCTCACGGCGGGTAGATGGCGACGAAAAGGGGGGAATCAACCCCGCTGCAAGAAATGCACCCCTGCCGTTTCGGGCTAATTCCTTACCGGCGTGGGGTTATCGGGCCGCGGTAGCGGGGGTACGTGCCCGCTTTTCCTGCGCCTGCTGCAACAGCCACCCACGGAACGCCGCGACCGCCGGGCGCTCGGCGATCACCTCGGGACAGACGAGGTAATACGCCGACTGCGGCTTGAGCTCGATGTCGAAGGGCGCGCAAAGGCGCCCGGAAGCGAGATCGGCATCGACCATCGGCCGCAGCGCGAGCGCGATGCCGAGCTGCTGAGACGCGGCTTCCAGCGAGAGGATGTTGGATGAGAAATGCGGCCCGCGCGTGCCGTCGACCTTGTCGGCGACTCCCGCGAGCTCGAGCCACTTCACCCAGGCATGGCCATGCGCCACCAGGTCCATGGCGTCGTCGTGCAGCAGCGTGTGATGGGCGAGATCCGCCGGCTCGCGGATCGGCGGCTTGCCTTTCACCAGCTGCGGGCTCGCCACGCAGACGGTCGAGACGCCGAACAGCCGGTCGGCGCGGTAGCCCGGATAGTCGCCGCCGCCCAGATGGATCTCGACGCCGGAGGTGTCGCTGCGCAGGTCGAGATTGCCGACCAGCGCCGCCGAATCGAGCGCGCCGGCGTCGACCATCTTGCTCGAGGAGACGACGCGCACGTCGATCTTCGGCTCGCGCCTGGCGAAGTCGGCAAGGCGCGGCATCAGCCAGCGCGCGGCGAACACCGGCGGCGCGGTGATCTGCAGGTCGGTCTCGTCGGCGCGCACGTGGATCATCTCGACCGCGGCGGCGAGCGAATCGAAGCCCTCGCGCAGCTTCGGCAGGCAGGCGCGCGCCGCCTCGGTGAGCTGCACGCCGCGCCCGGCGCGCTTGAAGAGCTGCACGCCGAGATAGTCCTCGAGGCTCTTGATCTGGTGGCTCACCGCCGCCTGGGTGATCGCGAGCTCGTTGGCCGCCTCCTTGAACGAGAGGTGGCGCGCGGCCGCTTCGAATACCCGCAGCGCATTCAAGGGCGGAAGGCGATAGATCATGCCGCTATGAGCTTTTCTTATGCGAGAGGTGAGATTTCATCGTTTGTAGTCGCGCCGCTGCGGCCCTATCTTCACTGCATGAAAAACCGCGACTTGAACCAATTCCCGACTCCGGAGGAATTGTACGCGCTCGAGCAGGCGGCTCGCATCGCACGTTCGCGCGAGATGGCGCGCCTGGTGCGTCGCGGGTTCAATGCCCTGCGGCATTTGTTCGAAGCGAAAGGATTGCGACATGCTTAAGACAAAGTTCTGGAAGGACGCTGCGGCGTCATTGCCGGCCGGCGTGCGCGCGCGCCACATCGGCGATCTCGAGCGCGCGGAACGCTGGGAACTCGCGCTCGACGGCGCGACCGAAGCCTGGGCCCGCGTCAAGGCGACGCTCGCGACCAAATCCGCAACGCCGCGCAGCGCGCACTAAGTAACAACTCATTTTCCAGCTTGCCTCGCCGTCCGGGCAATTCCGACGCCTCCTCCTCCTCCTCTTGGCTAGGGCTGGCTCGGGCGGCGAGCATTTAACGACAGTCACACTCGCGTAACAAAATCGGCGCCGTCGGCGCCGATTTCTTTTGCAGTAGCATTCCGCGCATGAAGACCAAGGCGCCGCCGCGCGCCGCCGGCGTGGTCGTCTTCCGGCGCACCGGCCGCGGCCTCTACTTTCTCGTCCTGCGCGCGTACAACAACTGGGATTTTCCGAAGGGACTGGTCGATCCGGGCGAGGACCAGCTCGCCTGCGCGAAGCGCGAGCTGAAGGAAGAAACCGGCCTCGCCAATGTCGAGTTCCCGTTCGGCGAGGAATTCCGCGAGACGGCGCCCTACTCGGGCAACAAGGTCGCGCGCTACTACCTCGGCGAGACCGACGAAGTCGAGATCGACCTGCCGGTCTCCAAGGAGCTCGGCCGCCCCGAGCACCACGAATACCGCTGGGTCACCTACGACGAGGCCGAGGACCTGCTGCCGCCGCGCCTCGCCGGCGTCCTCGAATGGGCCCGGCGCACCATCTCCGGCAGCTGATCATTTCTTTTTAAGCAGCTTGTCGAGCTCGGCCAGCGGCCGGTGCTTCGCCGGCGTCGGATCGGGCTGCTTCGCCGTCCCGCCGGCTTGGGAGTCCACGATGCGCGCGTGCTCGTTCTCATGACAGTAGACGCAGAGCAATTCCCAGTTCGAGCCGTCCGCCGGATTGTTGTCGTGGTTGCCATCCTTATGGTGCACGGTGAGCTCGCGCAACCGCTTGCCGGAGAATTCGCGTGCACATCGGGTACAGATGTGCGGCAGGATCTTGAGGGCTTGAGCTCGGTAGTCCACGAATAATTACGGACGTTGTACGGAATTAGCCGCTGTTGCGCAGGCCGGCGGCGACGCCGTTGATCGTGAGGTGGATGGCGCGCAGCAGGCGCTCGTCGCCGCCGTCGGCGCGGTGGCGGCGCAGCAGCTCGACCTGCAGGTGGTTCAGCGGGTCGAGGTACGGGAAGCGGTTGCGGATCGAGCGCGCGAGCGTGGGGTTGTCGGCGAGCAGCTCGGCGCGCCCGGTGATCGCGCTCAGCCAGCGCCGCGCGCGATGCCATTCGGCCTCGATGCGCCCGAAGACTTCGGCACGCAGCTTCGCATCGGGCACCAGCTCGGCGTAGCGCGAGGCGATGGCGAGATCGGTCTTGGCCAGCACCATGTCCAGGTTCGAGAGCACCGAGCGGAAGAACGGCCACGCGCGGTACATCTCGCGCAGCTCCTCGATGTTTCCCTGCCAATTCTCGGCGGCGCTGCCGAAGCCGTACCAGCCCGGCAGCATCAGCCGCGACTGGCTCCAGCTGAACACCCAGGGAATCGCGCGCACGTCTTCGATGGCCTGCGTCGCACGCCGCGATGCCGGCCGGCTGCCGATGTTGAGCTCGGAGAGCTCGGCGATCGGCGTCGAGTGGCGCCAGTAATCGATGAAGCCCGGCGTCTCCTTCACGAGGCCGCGGTACGCCGCGAACGCCGCTGCCGAGAGCTGCTCCATGATCGCCACGTGCCGCGGATGCCGCTCGGCGATCACCTCGCCCTGCTCGGTGAGGCGCAGCGCGCCATCGACCGTGCCCGGCGGCTGCGCCAGCACCGCCTCGTAGCTCGGCCCGCCGCCGCGGCCGATGGTGCCGCCGCGCCCATGGAACAGGCGCACCCGCACGCCGCGCGGCTGGCACACTGCGAGCAGCGCCTCGGACGCCTTGTAGAGCGCCCAGTTCGACGTGACGTAGCCGCCGTCCTTGTTGCTGTCGGAATACCCCAGCATCACCTCGTGCTCGGCGCCGCGGCGGGTGATCCACGTCTTGTACAACGGCAGCTCGAGGGCGGCGCTCATCACCGCGGCGCAATTGCCGAGGTCGGCGATCGATTCGAACAGCGGCACGATGTCGATCTCGAGCGGCGCCGCGGCGCCCGGCTTGAGCAATCCCGCCTCGCGCAGCAGCACGCCGACCTCCAGGAGATCGGACACCGATTCGCAGTGCGAGATCACGTAGCGCGGCACCGCGCGTGGGCCGAAGCGGCGCCTGCCTTCGGCCGCCGCTTCCAGGATCGACAGCTCCTTCTGCAGGAGCGTGGAGTACTCCAGATAAGGCGAGCGCAGCGGCCGCGGGCTCGCCAGCTCCTTCGCGAGCAAAGCGACGCGCGCCGGCTCGTCCATGTGCTGGTAGCCGGCGATGCCGGCGCGCGAGAGCAGCTCGTCGACGGCCGCCTCGTGCACGTCCGAGCTCTGCCGCAGGTCGAGCGGCGCGAGATGGAAGCCGAACACGGTCAGCTTGCGCTGCAGCGTTCGCAGGCGACCCATGGCGAGCAGCGCCGCGCCCTGCTTTTTCAGCGCCGCACCGATCGTCTGCAGTTCCAGCGCGAGCTCGTCCACGCTTGCGTAAGGCGCCGCTTTGCCGAGCGGCGGCGGCGCCGCGATGTGCTGCGCCAGCGCCTCGGCGCTCGCCGCAAGGCGCGCGTAGATACCGCTGATGGCCCGGCGATAGGGCTCGTCCTGGCGGTGCGGCGACAGATCGGCCGAGCGCTCGGCGAGCGCGTGCACCTGCGCGGGCACGTTCGACAGCCGCGCCGACAGCCCGAGCTCGCGGCCGAGCAGGTTCACTTCCTCCAGGTAGTGCGCGAACAGCAGCCGCGCGTGCAGCCCCTGGGCCGTGCGCAGCACGTCGGCGCTCACGTTCGGGTTGCCGTCGCGATCGCCGCCGATCCAGCTGCCCACCGTGAGAAACGGCGGCAGCCACGGCAGCTCCTCGAGCGCGAAGCGTTCCTTCAGCGCGTGCTCGAACTCGGCATAGAGCCGCGGCAGCTCCTGCAGGAAGGTGAGGCGGAAATAGTTGATGCCGTTGGTGACTTCGTCCGCCACCTGCAGCTTGGTGGTGCGCAGCATCGACGTGAGCCACAGGCGCAGCACTTCGGCATGGATCGCCTGATCGCGCTCGCCGCTGGCGGGCTGCGCGATCAGGCGCGCGATTTCGCGCTCGCATTCGAGAATGCTCTGGCGCTGCACCTCGGTCGGATGCGCCGTGAGCACCGGGCTCACGTGGGCGCGCGCGAACCATGCCATCAGCTTGCCGAAACCGACATCGCGCACTTCGTCGAGCGCGTGTGAAAGGCTGCCGTGCGAGAAGAAGCTGAACGCGCGCACCACGTCCATGGTCTGGTCGAGGTTGAGCGCGTTGAGCAACCGGTCGAGCTCGGCCTGGCTGGTGTTCTCCTTGCGGAAGGTCACCGCCACTTGGCGGATGCGCTCGATGCGCTCCAGCGCCTCGGCGCCCGCCTGCTCCCGGATCACCTCGCCCAGCAGCCGGCCGAGCAGCCGCCGGTCCTCGCGCAGCGGATTCTCCTTGTCGTCCACGGGAACTGGAATCGCCGCCATGGTCAGGCGTAGGATATCCGGGCGAACTTAAAGGAGGTGCCTATGTGCTACGAGTTCGAGTGGGCGTACGAGCAGCGCCGGGCTGAAGAAGCCCGCAGGGAACTGCAGCGCACCGAAAAGGAGCGCCAGGCGAAGGAGCAGAAGCCGAAGGAGCCGGTGCCCGGCAAATCACGGGATGTGGAACCGCTCCCCGTGTGAAGAAAAACCCCGCTGCGGCGGGGTTTTTGATTCGGGGCCAGGGTCGTAATTATTTCCTCGCACCGCAAAAAGCTGAGGCAATCGATCGCGGGCGGCAAGACGCTGGTCGCGCTCGGCGCCACCGACGCGCTCTCGGCAAAGCTGATCGCCGCGCACGGCTTCGATTGCGTCTACATCGGCAGCTACGCCACCGCGGCGAGCCGCTACGGCCTGCCCGACAGCGGCGCGCTCTCGCTGCCCGAGCTTGCCGAGCAGGCGCGCACCATCGTCAACGCGGTCGACGTGCCGGTGATCGCCGACGCCGAGGGCGGCTTGCACGACGCGGCGAATCTCTGGCGCACCGTGCAGGCCTTCGAGCAGGCCGGCGTCGCCGCGATCCACATCGAGGACCACGCCTTCGGCAAGCACGCCGCGGTGGCGCAGAAGCTGCGTCCCGCCGCCGAGGCCGCCGCGCGCATCCGCGCCGCGGTCGAGGCGCGCGAGGATCCCGACTTCCTGATCGTCGCGCGGTCGGACGCCTTCTGGGTGTCGGGCGATCTCGAGGACACGATCGAGCGCCTTGCGCTCTACGCCGAGGCCGGCGCCGATCTCGTCTTCCCGACGCTGGTCGGCCCCGCGGAGCTTGCCGCGGTGCGCCGGCGAGTGGCGAAGGCCGCGATGATCGTCGACATGCCCGGCCGCGCGCTCGCCGATCACCAGGATGCGGCGATCGTTCTCTACTACGCGTTCTCGGTGCTCGCGCAGTTCGCGGCGCTGAACGGCGCCATCGCGCGCTTCAAGGCCGACGGCACCCTGCCTGGCGGCACCAAGGCATTCGAGGAATTCCTCGGCTACGCGGATTTCGCCGCCCGCGCCCGGCGCTATGGAGACGATCGATGAGAGCCCGGCTGCTCGGCGCAGCGCTCTGCTGGTATGCGCTGAGCGCCCATGCCGAGCTCGGCATCAACGTCTACGGCCTCTCGTACCACCTCGACCAGGACAAGGCGAAAGAGCTCGGCGTCGATAACCAGGTGAATCCCGGCCTTGGCGTGCGCGGCGGCGCGCTGTGGCATGCGACCGAGCGCGTGCGCCTCGGTGGCGCGCTCGCGTTGCTCAACAGCAAGACCTACAACGGCGGCAAGAGCTTCATCGCGCCGCTGCCGGTCGCGGCGTACGAGTGGGGCCGCGTGACGCTCAACGCGGTGTATATGCCGAAAGTGCACGAGGTGAACGACATCAACACCTTCGGCTTCTGGCTGACGGTGTGGCTGCGCTGACTGCTAGGGCTGCGCGATCGACACGCCGAAGTTCATCGTCTCCTGCCGGTAGGCCGACGGGATGTACTGCAGCTCGAGGCGGATCTCCTTCAGCCGCTTCATCTTCAGCGCCGCCACCGGGAACTCGGCTTCCACCGTCTGGCTCGCGTCCTGGCCCGGGTCGAGCCGCTCCTGGCTGCCGTACGAGTTCGATACCTTGAGCGTCGGCTCGGTGCGCTTGTCCTCGAGCGGAATCGGCTTGCCCTGCATGTCGATATAGAGCAGCTTGCCGCCGAGCAGGCGCAGGCTCTGGTCCTTCGAGATGTTGGTCAGCACCAGCTTGCCGGTGAGGCGCGCCGGCGTGTCGATGCGCCCCGAGCCGTCCTCGACGCGCTCGACGACCTTCATCTCGGTGAGCGCGCCGCTGAGCACGCCGCTCTTCACGGTGATCGCGCCCGGGGTCACCCCATAGGTCTTGTCGTTCACCGCGGGGCCCTTCTGCGCCTGCGGCGGCGTGCATCCGGCGGTCAGTGCGGCACATACGGCAGCGGCAATCGCTGAGCGAATCAACATGGTGTTTCTCCTTGGTCGCTGCAGCATGCGGCGCGGCCGCGGCGCGGGTCTGTGCGCCACCGAACATTCGCAATCGGCGCGGACACCGACAATGCGGCGATGGGTACGCGCGCGATCCAGAACGAGCTGCTGGCGGCCATGCCGCGCAAGGCGTACGAGGCGCTCCTGCCCACGCTCGTTCCGGTCACGCTCGGCTTCGGCGAAGTGCTCTACGCCGCGAACGCGCCCATCGCGCACGTGTACTTTCCCTGCGAGTCGATGCTGTCGCTGCTGCTGCCGGTGGAGAACCATATTGACATCGAGGTCGGGCTGGTCGGCCGCGAAGGCATGGTCGGCGCCTCGCTCAGCCTGGGCATCGCACATTCCCCGGTCAAGGCTCTGGTGCAGGGCGCGGGCAGCGCGCTGCGCCTGAGCGCGGCGGGGTTTCGGCGCGAGCTCGCGCGCAACCCGGCGCTGCAACGCGCCGTCAACAGCTATATCCATTCGCTGATGGCGCAGATCACGCAGACCGCGGCGTGCAACCGCTTCCACGTCGTGGAGGCGCGCCTTGCCCGCTGGCTCCTGATGACGCGCGATCGCATGCGCTCCTCCAGGTTCCGCATGACGCACGAATTTCTCTCCCACATGCTGGGCGTACGCCGCGTCGGGATCACCGAAGCCGCTTCGTCGCTGCAGCGGCAGAAGCTGATCGAGTACACCCGCGGCAACATCAGCATCCTGGACGAGCCCGGTCTCGAGGCCGCCTGCTGCGGCTGCTACGGGATCGTCAAGTCGATCGTATTACCGCTCGCGAAGGCGGCGGCCTAGCTTCACGCGTAGCAGCGCAAGCGCTGCGAGAACTCGACCAACGGCGCGATGCCGCTCGCCTCGGCCCGCCGGCACCAGTCCTGCAGCTGCGCGACGAGATGCTCGCGCGAGGCCTTGGAGCGGCCCCATAGCGCGGCGAGCTCGTGGCGCATCGCGTGGATCGTCTCCAGCGCATGGGATTTCGGCTGTTGCAGCATCTTGTCGTACCTCGCCAGCACCTCGTAGCGGCAGCGGATGATCGCCTCGAGCGTATCGGCGCCCACGGCCGCCTTGGGCGGCGCGAAACGCGCAGTCGGAGGAACGTACCTCGCGGTGGCGAGGCCGAGCGCGGACAGCAGGCGCACATACCACCAGCCGACATCGAGCTCGTACCACTTGTTCGAGAAGCGCGCCGAAGTCGGGTAGGCATGGTGGTTGTTGTGCAGCTCCTCGCCGCCGATCAGGAAACCCCACGGCACGATGTTGGTGCTCGCGTCCGGCGTCGACCACTGCCGATAACCCCAATAATGGCCGACGCCGTTGATCACCCCGGCTGCGAGGAACGGAATCCAGGCAATCTGGGTGAGCCAGATCAGCACGCCGGGGACAATGCCAAAGACGACGAGGTCGAGCCCCAGCGTGACGAACACGCCGTAGGTCGCGAACTTGCTGTAGAAATTGCGCTCGATCCAGTCATCCGGCGTTCCGCGGCCATAGCGATCCACCGTTTCCGGCTTCGCCGATTCCTTGACGTAAAGCACCACGCCCAGCCAGAGCACGCGATGGATACCGTAAACCTGCGGGCTGTGCGGATCCTGCGGCGTCTCGCACTTGGCATGGTGCTTGCGATGCACCGCAACCCATTCCTTGGTCAGCATGCCCGTGGTGAGCCACAGCCAGAGCCGCAGGAAATGACTCACCGCCGGATGCAGCTCGAGCGCGTGATGCGTCTGGCAGCGATGCAGGTAGAGGGTGACGCCGACGATGGTGACGTGCGTGAGCGCGAGCGCGGCTATTGCGTAGCCCCACCAGGGAAGATCGAGCAGGCCGGAGAAGAGCATCTTCGCCTAAGCGTACATGGTCCAGCCAAACGCCGCGCAGGCGCCGCACGCCTGGCTGCCGACTTTCCCGGTGGCGCCGCAGGACTCGCACTGATCCCACAGGCGGCTGGTCGCGATCTTGTACGTGCCGTAGCAGCGCCTGCCGTTGAACATGCCCTCGCACCGGTGATTGAGATTGCGGCGCTCGTTCGAGAGCGCCGAGCAGACGTCGCAGACGCCGGCAGGCTTGGGGAGCTTGTCAGCTCGCATGAATGGAAGATACGCAGCGTGGGCTGCCAGCTCCGTGCGCCAAGGCGCTTAGCCGAGGTGGCAGGAAGCTCATCGGCTACCGGCGCGGCAACATCAGCATCCTCGATGGCGACGGCATGCCGCTCTATGTACGTTACCGAACGGAGCAGGCCGGCGCGCGGCGCGAAGATGTCACCCATGAAACCCTCGCCCCAAATGACCACCCTGTCGCGCGCCCTGGCGGATTGCGGCGGAGAAGCACCGCTCGCTAAGAAGCTCGGCGTTTCCGTCGACGTCTTGGCGGGCTGGCTGCGCGGCCACGAAGTTCTGCCGGCGGACATGTACCTGCGGGCACGCGAGCTCGCGGCCGTGCGGCGGCGCTGACCGGCCGCGCCTGCGCCGTTTAGTGGAAAGCGCGGGCGAAGGTACGCCCGTGCAGCAGTGCCCCGGCCTCGGGCGATTCGTCGATCAGCTCGCCGAGCGTCGCCATGATCTCCACGGCGAGCTCTGCGGGCACCTGCCGGCCCGCGGGATTCACGGTGACTTCGCTGACGAACAGCTCGTCGCTGTGCCACACGGTAAATCCGCACAGCGCCGGGCGGCGGCGGAAGAGCGCGCTCACCCG
>WNFN01057155.1_pt2 | contig 12556 bp, 6 predicted proteins | sample 5400161 | NCBI WGS metagenome assembly WNFN01 (sample SAMN13153353, study PRJNA577476) | soil metagenome | isolation source: 80 cm saprolite on Douglas fir-dominated hillslope | place: USA:California | collected 2013-09-17
GCGGTGACGACGTCGCCGCCCCACAGGTCCGACCAGGAGCGCAGCTGCCTGGCGACGGCCGTGCGAGCCGCTTCCAGCCGCTGCTCGGCATCTCGGCACGACTGCTCACGCCCGTCCAGCGCTTGCCGCGCTGCGCCGAGTGTGGTCTCCGCCCTCTTGCGGTCGCGCTCAGCGTCGCTGACTTGGCGGAGGTACGAGCGTATTTCGCGGATGTTGTCCCGGCGCACGGCGGCGCGCGCCTTCGAGGTGGTGCCCAGATCCGCTCCGGTGTCGGCGGGCTCGCCGTCACGGCTGAGGCCCGCGCCGTCTGCGGCCTCAGCGAGACTGCGGGCGTGCCGGTCGATCGCGCGGCCAACGTTGGCCAGAGTCCCCGCGACGACCTCGGCCTCCTGGGCAAGCTCGGCGACGTTGGCCCTGGCCTTCGCCAGGCGTGCTTGCTCCTCGGCGAGGCCGCGCTCCTCTTTTTCAAGCTGGCTGCGCCGCAGCGCGAGCTTTTCGTGGTCCTTATATGCGTCCCTGTTCGTGAGCGCCAGCACACGCGCGCCGAAGGTATCGACACCGATCTTCGCCGCCGCACTCGCCTCGGTCGCGCGCTGCTGCGCCCACCCGGAGCGTGCGACCTCCTGCGCCGCCGCCGCGATAGCGTCGACGTGCGCCGCAGCCGCAGCCATCCTGGCGGTGACCAGATCGAGCTGATGCCTGGAATGGACGCGCAGGTAGCCGACGTACTGGGTGAGGAAGGCCTTGACGGCCGCGTCGGCGGCGGCGAGATCGTCATATTGCTTCTGGATGGCGGCCAGGTTCTCGAAGTCACGCGCCGCCTGCTCGACCAATCCTTCGTCGACCGGGCTCAGGCCCGCGGTCAGGGTGTCCGAGACCTTACCCGGATCGAGGTCCTTCGCCAGCAGCGGCCGGCGCAGCGCAATCAGCAGGTCGAGCAGCTGGGCATACCGCTCGCGGCCGAGGCCGAACAGTCGCGCGTCTACGGCGTCCTGATAAGTGCCCTTCCGGTCACCGTAATGCGCGTCGCGGCCTAGGAGTGCGGTGAGCTGCTTGGCGGTCAGCGGGCGGGAGTCGGCGGACAGCAGGCCGAAGTCGACGCCCATCCGCTTGCCCGTGACGTAGAACGACGGGCGCGGCCGCTCCCGGTTCTTGTGCGCCGCTAGACCGATGACCAACGTGACGGTCTCGCCAGGCCGGGCGAACTCCATCCAGACATAGCCGTGCTCGGCGTCCTGGCCGCGGTACAGCAGGTTCGCCTTCATCGTGCGGTTCTCGCCGCTGAACGGGTCGAGTCGGCGCGCGTCCAGACTGCCGTCCAGGATGAACGGGAACAGGACCTCCAACGCCTTGGTCTTGCCGGAGCCGTTATGGCCCCGCAGCGCGAGCCGCCCGTCGGCGAACGCGAACTCCTCGTCGAGGTAGTCCCACAGATTGATGATCCCGGCGCGGGTCGGCTTGAACCGGACCTCGCCTGCATCGCTGCGGATCCCCGTCACATGGGTCCTTCCGTGGCCATGTCGAAGTTGAAAGCGCCCTGGCCATCATGCCGGGCGCCTTCGGGCAGCGCGGCGATGATATTGCGGTAGCGCGCCGCGGCAGGCAGGATCAGCACACCGCCTGGTAGCCGCCGGATCAGGCGCAGGTCATCGAGCAGCCGCATCGCCGCGTCGAGCAGCCCCGGCTGGTCGTACTGCCACTGCGCGGTAAACGAGGCCTCGCCAAGATCCGCGAAGAGCTCGGCCAGCATTGCCTCCATGCGGGTGTGCTCCACGAACGGCGCCTTCAGCGGCGGCTCGGCAGCTGTCTCACCGGCGTCCGCCGCGATCACGGCCGGCCGCCAGCGCGCGTCATTTTCCTTGCCTGCCGGAGATGAAGCCCGCCCTGCGTCTATGCGCTCGAGAAGGTCGGCCAGGTCATCGTCGGCAGAAGGAACCGGCATCCGCGTCACCGCCGGCCCCGCGTCCGGGTCTTCCAGCAGGTCCGCGACCTTCGCGAGCAGCAGCCCGGCGGTCCGGTTGACGGCACCGCCCCGGCTGGGGAACGGCCTGTCGGTGAACCGGCCGGTCGGGTCGACGAGCATAACGCCCTCGGCCCGCCGCTCCACCACGAGCCCGGTGAGCCTGGCCAGGTTGTCGGCCAGCTCGATGCCGCGCAGCGCCGCGGTCGTCTCGGCGTCGAGCGTGGCGTAGTAGAGCACGGGATACTCGAGCAGCAGGCGCCGGGCCCGGCGTGCCGCGGCCTCCCGCTGGGCAGACCGTTTCGCGGCGATGTCGGGAACGTCAAGCAGACCCGCCGCGCCGGACAGTTGCTGGATCGGCCGGGTAGGGCGGAAAAGCGAAGCGCAGATATCGTGATCGATGTCGTACAGGGCGTCGCCGTGTTCGCTGTCGTGCGCCCAGTTCTCCGCCGAGCCGTCCGACAGCCGCAGCGCGCCGTGATCGGAGAGCCAGTCCAGCACGTCTACGACGGCCCGCTTGTGCTCGGTGATGGTCGCTTCAAAGCCTAGGCTGTCGATCGCGTTGGCCGTCGGGGCAAAGGCGCGGACGATGTCCGCGAGGCTGATCTCGACCCTGGACCGTTGGAAGACAGCGAGCACCAGGCAGAGGTAGGAAAGCCTGCGCCGGTCAAAAGGCCTGCCGCTCCTGGCCACGAAGACCAGCCGCTGCGTCGCGTCCACCGTGTCGAGGCGGCGGACTAGCCGCACCTGGTGAGCGGTCGCGATCAGCGTGTACCCGAGCAGCTCGGCGACATCCTTGGCGATCAGGTCCGCCCAGCGAAGCACCGCCGCGAGCGCTCCGGCCCGGGGTCGGGCCGCAGTGATCAGGTCATTGGTTAGCACTAGCCGGACGGCATGCTGATACGAGCCGAGGTCGCTCGGCGCCATCCCGCGCGCGGCGGTCGGCTCAGCCATCATGTACCGCTGCTGCCGCGCCGACCCAGGGCCGGCTGGCAGATATCTCGCAGCGAAGCCCCGGCAGGTGCAGCTTGCCGTGCGCGGTACGCACGGCGCTGCCGCCGGGCGAGGGTACCAGCCGCAGGACCATCACGTCGTTCCCTCCGGACCCGCCAGTGATCCGCCCGGCCACGACCGACCTCGCTTCGAGCGCGCGGGTCAGCAGCTTCAGCAGGACATGGGTCTGCGCGTCATCCAGCACCTGGCCCGAAAGGTCCGCGGTGAGCAGCTCCTGCGCGGCCTCTCGCTCGGCTGCGCGCTGCGCGGCCTGACGGCGGCGCAGTTCCGCACGGATGCCGGCTTGGGCCGCGATCCGTTGCGGCACGCCTGGCGTAGGTGCCTTGCCGCGGCGGAACAAGGTCACCGCAACCTCCACGCCCGGAGCGTCCTGCCAGGACAATCGGGGCGAGATCAGCTCGCTGTCGTCGTGCGCGCCGCCGAGGTGCCGGGCTAGTCGCAGGTTGAACGCCGCGGACATCAGTGCGTGTGCAGCATCGTCGTCCGTCACGTCGCATACCCAGGCGGCCAGGTGCTTGAGCTGCGTTGAGCGGTTGACCCCGCCGCGTTGCGACTCGGTAATCTGGCGCAGCAGCGCGATCACGCTGGAAACTGCGGCGTGAGTGGCGGCGGCCAGCTCCGCGGCGCGCGAGCCCCCGCTGGCATCGGCCACGAACCAGGCCCGGACCGCCAGCCAGCGTCGCCGCCAGTCCTCAAGGACCTCGTTACTGCGCATCAGAGGGCGCTCGTCCGCGTCGGCGACCCGGTTCAGCAGTGTTCCGATGCCGGTCGCCTCGACCTGCGCGACGGCCAGCGAGAGGCGTGGCAGGTACCGGTCGAGTTCCGCCATGAAGTCGCTCATGTGCGCCATCAGCGCGTGCTTGTAGCGCAGGAACACATCCGGCGAGGCGTCCGTGGAGCGGGTGATGTCGCCGAGCGTCAGGTGAAAGCGGGCAGACCGGCGCGCCATGTCCTCCATGACCCGGTCGAGGCTGGTCAGGCGCCGCACGATCTCGTCGCTGTCACCGTCGCGGTTCGCCTCGGCTAGACCCTGCAGGTCGCGCAGGATGTCGGAGAACACCAGGCGGGACAGGTTCGCGTCCTGCACCCGCGCGGCGAGTACGCCCTCGACCGCCGTGTACGCCCGGTGGCCCAGCTCGGTGAACTGGTACACCGACTGCCGGTTCCGGTACCGGGCCAGGCTCCCGGCCCGCGACGCATCCTCCAGCCGGTGCAGAACTCCGTCATCGAAAAGATTGTCCAGCCGGTCCCGCAGGTTGCCCAGATTCCCTGGGACACTGTCGTGGGTGCCGGCCAGCTCAGCCAGAGCGGCCGCCACGTCATCGGTGTGCGACTGCGCCACATGCATCCCGCGAAGTCGGTCCATGGCACGCAAGACCCACAGGTACGCCACATAGTCGTCACGGCGGGCCATTGCGGCAACTCGCTCCCTGTCCGCGCTGGCCTCGCGGCACCGAGCGCCGTGAAGCTAGCCACCAGCACCTGCCAGTCGGGTTGTCCCGCCGCAGAAGCTGTCCATTGTGATTATCGCGCCCAGAGGCAGGTGTGGCAGCCTGTCGATCTCACCGGGGACTGGCCGTTCCTGGTCAGTCGTAGCAGTAGAAGTCATTCCCGAGCTCCTCGGCGCGCAGCAGACAGCCGCCGCTCTTGGAGTGTCCAGGCAGCGGCTTCATGAGCTGCGCAGGTCCAGCAAGTTCCCGCTGCCGGTGAGTGAGCTGAGCACCGGCCCGGTCTCGTCATGCTCAGCAGTCCAGGGTTTCTGTCTCCCGCTGGACGCGGCGCAGACCGCCGCCTTCCTCAACGCCATCCGCGGCCACCGGCTGTACGCGGCCCTCCACCTGATGGCGCTGGGGGGGCTGCGCCGCAGCGAGGCATGCGGACTGCGCTGGCGCGACCTCGACCTGGACACTGGCACCGCCGTCATCTGCGGGCAGCCGCAGGCATACGACGGGCACCTCACCGTCGCCCCGCCCAAGACCCCGCACAGCGAGCGAGTCATCGCACTGGACCGCACCACCGTCGCGCGCTGCGAGCGCACCGCCACCTGCAGAAAGCCGAGCGGCAGCAGGCGGCCGGCAGTATCACGACAGCGGGTACGTCTTCACCGGCCTGAACGGCGATCCGCTCGTCCGGGACCGGCTCACCCGGATGTTCAAGGCACTGGCCGCCGATGCGGGCCTGCCGCCGATCCGGCACACACGACCTGCGGCACGGCGCCGTCTCGCTCGCGCTATCGGCCGACACGGACCGGAAGTCGTCCAGGACGTCCTCGGCCATTCCAGCATCGTACTGACCGCCGACACCTACACCTCGGTGCTGCCCGACATCGCCCGCAAAGCAGCCGCCCCCGCGGCTTCCTCCAGCAGCGCGGCCGGGTCGGCCGGCGCTGGCCGGCCGGGGGAGAGCGTGACCGGCCCCGAGTTCATACACCACTGCTAGGTCACCGCCCGCCCTGCCGCCACGGACGAAGGTCCCCGGCCCGGTAGCCGGACGGGCCAGACGCACGCGCGCAGAAGGGCGAGCCGTACGGTCGCTGGTGCATCACCCTGGATCTCCTTGTGACCCGGACGGGCGGCGCCGCCGCGGGCACCTGAGCTGGCCGCCGGCCAGCAGCCCGGTTTAGAAACCAGCACTGACTTTCCGGGCGGGGACCTGTTGATCAGTTTTTTCCGTCGGGGGAGTGCCCGCTGGCGTAGCTCGGCAGCGGTGACTTCGGTCTGCTGGATGCCTTGCGGCCCGGGTCGACGGCGACCAGACGCAGTTCGCTGGTGTAACGCTGGCCGTCTTGGCCGGTCAGCCAGCAGTCGTCGGGCCCGGGGAGCATCTCGGTGAGCCGGACGGGCTGGCCGGGGAAGTCGGCGGCGGCCCGGCGGAGCTGGCGGCACAAGATGCGGGTGAGGACTGGGCTGTCGAAGTCGATGTAGATGGGCCTGAGCTCGCCGGGGGACAGCGCGAAGACCCGCCGCGGCAGGCTGAGGTCGCGCGCCCAGTTCGCGGCGTCCTCCGGTCGCTCCGGTGCTTGCGTGGCGGGGATGTTCCAGGTCTCGCGCCGCCAGACCGTTCGCCCGATGGTGATCCGCGGCCCGTTCCCGCCGGCCGGGTCGACGGGGAACGGGTCGTAGGCGTGCAAACCGGCGATCAGCATCGGCAGCCACAGCAGGTGCGCTAGCGGGGCCTGCCAAGAGCCGTCCAGGGTGGTGACGGTCTCACCGTCTACAGTCAGGTCCGCCGCGGGCAGCGTCCGGTAGCCATCGGGGATGCGGCCTCGCGGGCCGGCGACGACGTGCGCGTCGCCGGGACGGGTGATCGCCGGCATGTTCCGGGTGGGTGGCGGGCCGACGCCGCCGGGCGGGTGGAGGAAGGGCAGCGCTCTGACGTCGGAGGCGATGGCGGCGAGGAATTGCTCCCTGTCGGGGTGGCGGGTGGCGAACATGCTCTGGCCCAGCGGGTTGGCGCCGGGGTGGAAGTCCCCGACGACGCACAGGTAGTCGCCCGCGTTGACGGCGGCAAGGCTGGGCGCGGCTATCTGCACGTCGGCTGACTGGTAGACGCTGACCGGCCATGCTGGTGCGTAGTCGGCGAATGCCGCCGCCGCGCGGGTCCCGATGGTTGCCGGGTCGGGGTCGGTGAGCAGGCCTGACCAGCGCCGCTGCAGATCGTGGTTGGCTGCTGCCGCTGTGTCCGGCAGGTGCCGCAGGGCGGGCAGGACTGCCTCGAGCACGCGGTCCAGCGTCCGCGCGCCGCTCGCTGCGGCGGCTTCGCCGATGATCTGCCCGGCTGCCTGGTAGATCCGGCCGCTGTACCAGCGGGCCCCGGCCAGCAGTGGCGGCAGCGTCGCCGCCAGTTCAGCCCGCAGTCCTGGCCCGACGGTTTGGTCCAGGTCTCGCATGCAGTCGAGGTAGAGCAGGGTCCGGGCGGCGTTGGTCTGGCCCGGCCGCGAGTCGGGGACTGGCCGGTCAGCTCTTCGAACACGCGGTCAAGGTCGCCGAGCGCCGCATCGAGTGCGCCTGGGGTGGTGGCCTGCGCTACTGCTGACCGGCATCGCTCAGGCCGGTCGAGCGCCGCCAGCCCGCGGTCGCGCAGACCGGGCGGTGATTGTTCTAGCTGGGTTCGCAGGTCGTGCTCGGATCGCGGGCCGGTGGCGACAGCGAGGCCGGGGTCCAGGGCTTCGGCCAGGGCCTGGATGGCCCAGGCCTCGAAATACATGGCGCTTTCGGTGACCAGGCGCCCGCAGCTCACCTGGATAGGCGGGCCATCATCGGCGACACGCCCCCAGGCCAGTGGCCCGAAGAAGCCGATCGTGTCGTTTTTGGCGCAGTACCGCTGCCAGTAGCTGGCGACGACTTCCTCCCGCCGCCGCTGAGCGCTGCCGGGCGCCGGAGCGCCAGCGGCGATCTTGGCGACAGCGTTGTGCATCGCGGCCCGGTTCTGCCACGTGACCGCCGTCTGGAACAGCGGGTCGCGGGCCATCGCGCGCAGGCCTGCCTGCTCGTCCTGCGATCCGAAAATACCGAGCCCGAACACCGGAAATCCGGCTGTTCGGACAGCGATGTCGCGCCACAGGGCCCATTCGCCGGTCAGCGTCACCAGGTGCGGCTCGGCGGGTGGGGCAGGAATGAGGCCGGGCGCCACCGGGACGGCGGGAAGCGGCATCACGGCACCTCGACTTCAGCCGGGCTGCCGAGGGCCGGGAGGACGGCCCGGCCGCCCGCGTACACGGCGCGCAGCCTGCGGATCGCGGTCGGGTCCAGCAGCGGGTTGCCGTCGATGGCGAGGATGTCGGCGTCGAAGCCCGCCGCGATGCGTCCCTTGCGGTGCCCGATCCCGCAGGCCTGGGCCGCCCGGGAGGTCATCGCCCACAAGATCTCGGCCGGGGTCAGGCCGGCCGCGGCCAGGTCTTCGGGGGCGAAGCGCAGCACGTCGTGCGGCTTAGCGGGCGAGACTCCGGCGTCGCTGCCGGGCACCAGCAGCGCGCCGGACTCATACAGCCGCCGCCGGGTTGCGATCAGGCCGGCCAGCCGGCTTGCGATCTGCGGGTGCATGGTGTCGCCCAGCGCCGGGTCCCTGCCGACCGTCCAGCCGACCGCGATCCGCTGGCGGGCGATGGCGCGGATCACATCCTCGGGTGCGTCCACGCCGTCGGCGGTCATGAACGTCACGTGCTCGATCCCGTCGACGCCGGCGGCTACCGCGTCAGCGACGGACCTGGCGCTATGTGCGTGCGCCGTGACGGGCAGCCCGTGGCGGTGGGCCTCGTCCACGATGGCCCGCAGCGACCCAGCGCCGATCTGCGGCTCGTGCGCCAGCGAGCCCGGGGTCATGTTCCCCCCGCTGGCCATAACCTTGATCACGTCCACGCCCCGCTCGGCCCGCTCCCGCACCGCCGCGCGCAGGCCGGCTTCCCCGCTGGCGGCTCCGCCGAGGAAATGACAGTGGCCGCCGGGAGTGGTGATCGGCGGGCCGGCGGCAACGATCGTCGGCAGCGGATCGGCTTCGCCCGCCGGGCCGCGGTCGCGCAGGTCCAGGGCCAGGTAGCCGCGGTCGCCGAGATCGCGCACCGTGGTCACGCCCGCGCGGAGCGCCCGCCGGGCCGCCTCGGCCATCTGCTCGCGCAGCAGGTCGTCGCGGGTCTCGGCGAGGTGGCCGACCGGGTCGCCGGTGGCGTCGAAGCACAGGTGCAGGTGGGTGTCGACCAGGCCGGGCATCAAGGTCAGCCCGGGCAGGTCGATGATGCTGGCGCCGGCGGGAGAAGGCTCATCCGGGCCGTGGACGGCAGTGATCGCTCCGTCGGTGATCACCACCGACGGCTCGGCCATGAGCGTCGAGCTGACCCCGTCGAAGAGGGCGTCAGCGCGAAGGACCGTGAGCCGGCGAGTATGAAGGGCATGAGATGTCATGACCTGAACTTCCCGCGATTTGGGCCGGGCCGGCATCGCGGTAAGTACTCATATCCGGTACTCATTTCCGCGGCGCCCGGGCACGACGGGCGGGGGGTGGGCCGGTGACAGGCAAGGCCCAGCCCGCTCGCCCGGCCCGCCCGTTCGCGGGCCGGGCCAGGGAACTCCAGGTCGTAGCTGGCTGCCTGACAGCCCTGCGGGCCGGCCAGGGCGCAGCGCTCTTGGTGTCCGGCGAGCCCGGCATCGGGAAGACCAGCCTGGCCGGACAGGTGGAGTCCCGCGCCGCTGATCTCGGCGTGCCGGTCGCCTGGGGATCCTGCGCCGAAGACGAGGCGGCCCCGCCGCTGTGGCCATGGCGGCAGATCCTGGCTGCTTGCGCGTCCCGGCCGGCGCCCGCTGGCAGTCCGCTGGACCAGGCCAGCCGGATACTTCCCGGCGTGGCCGGCCAGAACCGGCCAGGCGCTGCGCCGCCGCCGCCGGACGGCTCGGAGCGCTTCCGGCTGTTCGAATCCCTCGCAGCCGAGATAACGGCGGCCGCCGCGCCAGCAGGCCTCGTCGTGGTTCTCGATGACCTGCAGTGGGCCGATCCGATGTCGGCCATGTTGCTGGCTCACCTTGGCCGGGATCCGACCGCCTGGCCAGTGCTAGTGGTCGCGGCCTACCGGGACCAGGAGCTGAGCCTGAACGCTCCCGCCCAGGGAGCCGTAGCGGCGCTTGTCCGCGAGCCGAGCGTGGTCCAGTTGCGGCTCGGCGGGCTGGCCGAGGCCGAGGTCGCCGATCAGCTGGAGGCGACCTTCGGGCGCCGGTTCGATGTCCGGGTAATCGCCGGAGTGGCCAGCCGGACTGGGGGCAACCCGTTCTTCGTGGCCGAGCTCGGCCGGCTGGTGAACGACGCGGTGGCCGCCGGGCAGGCCGAAGCCGGGTCGTGGGCGACCGGGCTGCCCGAGGGCGTGCGGGCGGTCATCGGCCAGCGGCTGGCGCGGCTGCCCGCCAGCTGCCGGGACGTGCTGTCCGCTGGCGCGGTGATCGCGTCGGTGATTGAGGTCCGGACTGTCGCGGCGGCTGGCGGGCTGACCCCCGATGACGTGCTCGCCGGGTTGGATACTGCCTCGGCCGCGGGGCTGGTCCGGATCGCGCCAGGCGGAGCGGCCGAGTTCTCGCACGCGCTTGTGCGGGATGTCATCCGGGCGCAGGTGCCGCCATCGCGGCAGCTGGGCGTGCACCGCCGTGCCGCCGAGTACCTCGAGATCGTCCACGCCGGGGACCTCGACCGGCACGCCGCCGAGATCGCCCATCACTGGCTGTCCGCAGGGCCCGTGGCCGATGCCAGCCACGCCGTCAGCTGGGCCGAGCGAGCTGCTGCCATCAGCATGGGCAGCCTGGCCTACGAGGACGCCGCCCGCCTGTACGAGCGGGCGCTGCGCCTCCTCGATTCCGGCGGGTTCACCGGCACCGACCGCGGCCGGCTGCTGCTGGGCAGCGCGGAGGCCCTGTATAAGGCAGGTGGTGTGAACCGGGCCATCACCGCAGCCGGCCAAGCCGGAGACGAGGCTCGGCGCTGCGGCGACCCGGCCGGAATGGCACGCGCAGCCCTCGTCCTGGAGGGCGTCGCTGACGAGGAGTGGGGGCGCCGGGTCGTCCAACTCGCGGAGTCCGCGCTCCCCGAACTGGGGGCCGGCGACGCTGAGCTATCGGCCCGGCTGCTCGCCGCCATCGCCATAGTGCAGAGCGCGTCGCTGTCGGCCGGGAACACCGACGAGGCCGGGCCGCTGAGCCTCCGGGCCCTCACGCTGGCCGAGGGGGCCGGCACGCCCGCCGCCCTGGTGAGCGCGCTGCGCGCACGGCAGATGGCGTGCGCCGGGCCCGACGGGGTCGGTGTCCGGCTGGAGGTGGCCGACCGGATGCTCACGCTCGCCGCCGAGCGCGGCGACCCGTGGGCTGGACTGTGGGGGCGCCTGTGGCGGATCGGGGCCAGCTGCCAGGTCGGCGAGATCGACGCCGCTGAGTCCGATCTCGACGACCTGGCTGACATCACCCGCCGGCTTACCCAGCCAGTCGCCGACTGGCACCTGGCCCGCACTAGCTGCGCCATCGCCATGGCCCGCGGCCGGTTCGCCGAGGCCGCGGGCCATCTCGACGATGTGGTCGGGCTCGCTGCTCGGGGGCTGGACATCCGGGCCTGGCAGAACCGGTCCATTGCCGGCGTCAAGCTCGCCAGCCTCACCGGGGACCCGCGCCACGATCACTGGTTCGCGACGCTAGAGCATGAGGCGAACACACCGGCGCTCGCGGCTGGGCGCGGGGCGCTTCTTGTGGCGCACTACGCCCGCCGCGGCGACCTGGACCGGGCCCGGGCCTGGTATGAGAAGCTTCCGCCCTGGCAGGCATGGCAGCCGCCGCGCTTTATCGCGCACGCCGTACTCGACCTGCGCGCCCGGGCGGCCGTGCTGCTGGACGACGCGGACGGCGCGGTAATCGCATACGAGCGGCTGCGGCCATGGGCCCGCTACTTCGTCACCGGCGGGAGCGGGCTCAACGCGATTGACGGCTCCGGCGAGTGCACGCTGGGCTGCCTTGCCGCGTGCCTAGGCAAGCCCGACTCCGCGGTGCGCCACCTCAGGGCGGCCATCGCCGCGAACCAGCGCGCAGGCCTGCCGCCGTTCGAGCTCCAATCTCGCTACGAGCTCGCGAAGGTCCTGGCTAGGCGCGGTCGGCACGAGGAGTGCTCCGAGGCGATCGTTCTCGCCGGCGACGCCGCCCGCGGCGCGGCCCGGCTCGGCATGTGGACCTTGCGATCCGATGCTGAGCACCTGGCTGAGAGCCTGCGCCGCGGCACCGGGAACGGCGGGCCGGACGGCCTCACCCGGCGCGAGCTTGAGATCGCCGAACTGGTCGGGCGCGGCCTCACCAGCCGCCAGATCGCCGAGGTGCTACACATCGCCGAACGCACCGCGGAAAACCACGTCCAGCACATCCTCACCAAGCTCGGCTTCCAGAACCGCAGCCAGATCGCCGCCTGGGCCGCCGTAAGAAATACCTCCGCACGCCGCCAGCCGGGCGCTAACACATGACAGGCAAGCCTGACCTCACCAACGGCGCGGACCAACGGCCCGAATGACCATTCGGGCACGACCCGAACCGCCAGCTCGCACATCGGACCGCCACCTCAGCCAGCGCGTCAACCCCGTAGTCAGGAAGCGGCTCGGGACCGAAGTTCCACTGCAGGTGGCCCTCAACGATGTCGTGGACGCGGCGCACCGCCCAGCGCTCTACTCGCTTAGTTCGGTCACGCCGCATGCCCGGGGCCTTGTTAACCGCCGAGCCCCGCTTCTTGCCCCCACCACCTCATCACATCCACTCGCGAAACGCCCGCGCTTACCGGACCGCCATGCCCCGTCGGCGGACGGCGCTCCCAAGGTTACGTCGCCAGTGTCCCCCGCTGCGGCTGAGCAGCGACGACCGCAGCAGCAGCGCTCATCTCCCCGCCCGCGTGTGTAGGATCCGTGCAAACGAGCAGCCAGCGAGCAACCAGCCCCGCGAACCGGGTACCACGGACGGCTACGAGACGGGAGAAAGCGCAGGTCATGACGGGTGCGCCGCCAGGGACTTGAACCCCGAACCCGCGGATTAAGAGTCCGCTGCTCTGCCAATTGAGCTAGCGGCGCTAGAACCTCAGCGATGCTAC
>WNFN01194281.1_pt1 | contig 12556 bp, 11 predicted proteins | sample 5400161 | NCBI WGS metagenome assembly WNFN01 (sample SAMN13153353, study PRJNA577476) | soil metagenome | isolation source: 80 cm saprolite on Douglas fir-dominated hillslope | place: USA:California | collected 2013-09-17
GGGAAGTCACCGCCTCCGTGAGCCCGCACGCCGTCCCGTTGACCGTCCTCTCTCCCACGCGCCGCGCCGGCTGATCCGCCGCCGCGAGCGAGTCGTCCCTTGTCTCAGAGCGCGCCCAGGTGCGGCGCCCGGGGCTGCGACACCTCACGCACGACCTCGGCCGTCTTCCGCCCGGACATGCTGCGCGCGATGTCCGCCTGGGCCACGATCCCGCACAGGGCCCCGCTGACATCCACGACGAGCATCCGGCGGACCTGGTTCTGCTCGAGCAGCGCGAGGCAGGCGTCGATGCCGGCGTCCTCGGCGATGGTGACGCATCCCTGGGTCATGCAGTCCGCCGCCGTCATGTCGAGCGGATTGAGTTGCTGGGCCACTGTCCGGCAGACGATGTCGCGATCGGTGATCACGCCCACCGGCTTCATCACGCCGTTGCTCTGGACCACCGGGATCTCGCCGCAGTCGTGCTCGACCATCAGGCGCGCGACCTCCCCGAGGTCCGTATCCGGTACGCAACACGCAGGGTCCACCGTCATGATGTCCTTGACCTTCATATGAGTCCTCCTCCGCATCTGTGCAGCAAATATCCCGCCAATCCCCCGCGCCGGTGACCGGCCTCATCATCGGACGTTCTGGCACCGTGCTTGCACCTGGGGTACGGGTTCCTGCGGCTCGGGCATTCGAGTCGCAGACTCCCAAGGAGGCGTATCCATGTCGTTTCGCAAATCGCTCCTCATAGGCGTTGCCATCCTCGCCCTGGCGGTCTCCCTTTCCGCCCAGAGCTCGACTGCCAGCACCGAGACCATCACGGGCACCGTCGTCTCGTCCGGGCCCGCCCTCGTGGTCATCGACACCGATGCCGGACGGAAGACGTTCGTCGTGGACACCGACTCGACGGTGCCGTCCAACCTGGTCGCCGGTTCCCGCGTGACCGTGGACTTCAATCGGCTGTCGGACGATCGGATGCACGCGGCGACCGTCGCCTTGCTCGGGACGGAGCCCATCACCAGCACCAGCACTGCCACTACCGCTCCGCCGTCGATGGGGCCCGCGCAGACCGTGACCGGGACCGTCATCTCGTCCGGCAACGGCCAGCTCGTGCTGGACACCCCCAGCGGGCAACGGACGTTCATCGTCGACGACGATTCGCACCTGGCCTCCGACGTGACCGTCGGCTCCCGGGCCACGGTCGAATACCACACGTTGAGCAGCGGCCGCCTGCACGCCGGCGACGTCACGATGGTGATGGCCGCCCAGCCCTACGCCACCACCCCGATGGCCGCGGCACCCGCCCCGGCCCGTATACGGACGGCGTCGGCGCTGCCGCGGACCGCCAGTGACCTGCCACTCGTAGGCCTGGTGGGGTTGATCGCCCTCGCGGGCGCCGTCGGCGTCCGCGTCGCGCGCCACACCGCCTGAGAACAGCCGTGCGTAGGCCGGGCCGGCGTCACCTCTCGTCCCTCCTGGAGCGGAGCCTCTTCGGGCTCGCAGCACTCTGCCTGGGCGCCTGCCTCTGGGCCTACGGCGAGTCCGCGCTCTATGCGAGGTGGCAGGACCGCCGGCTCGACCACGCCCTGCGGGAGGGATCCGCGCTCGCGGGTCCTTCCCGCACCCCGGTCGAATCAGACGCGGCGCGCCCGGCGGCGTCGACCGTCCCCGCATTGCCCGGCGATCTCGTCGGCCGCCTGGAAGCGCCGCGGCTCGGCCTGCGCGTCATCGTCGCCGAAGGCATCGCCAACGCGACCCTTCGGCATGCCGTGGGTCACGTGCCCGGGACGGCCCTGCCCGGGCAGAAGGGCAACGTCGCTCTCGCCGGCCATCGCGACCTGGCCTTCCGCCGCCTGCGTGACGTGCGCGAGGGCGACACCATGCGCCTGGTGACGCCGGGCGGCTCCTACGATTACATGGTGGAATCGGCCGCGGTCGTGGGCCCCCAGCGCGCCGACCTTCTCGATCCAACGCCGCAGCCGACGCTCACCCTCGTGACGTGCTATCCGTTCTTCATGGTGGGCCCGGCGCCGCAACGCTTCGTGGTGCGGGCACGACTCCTGGGCCCTTCCGCGGACTGACCTCCTCATGCGGCGCTGGCGCGTTGCTTGCACACTCCCGGTCGGGGTGACCGGAAACGCCACTCCGAGGAGGAACAATGAGGCAGAAACTGCAATTGTCGCTCCCCACGCTCGCCTCCGTGGCCGCCACCCGCGGACTGCTCGGCGTGGGCGCCGGCCTGCTCCTTTCGGACAAGCTGGCCCGCAAGCGACGGCGGAGGGTGGGGTTTGCCCTCCTCGGCCTTGGGATCGCCACCACGATCCCCCTCGCCCTGCGCGTCATGGGGTCGAGATAAGCCGCTGGTCGGCCGAGGTGACGCGACACAGCCGTGCTCTCGACCTCGAGCCCGCGGTCTTCAAGCAGCGCAGCGGCCGGGCCATCGCGGCCTCGCTGAAGCGGTCGGCCCAGCGCAGCCGCCGCCGCAAGTCCGGCGCGTACGAGTCCGCCCGCCGGGAGCTGCGGCGCCTCTTCGGACGGCCCGCCGTTTCCGCCCGCGCCCACGGGCGCCCTGCGCGATAGCGCCGGGTATCGCTCGCCTCCTTTGCCTTCGCGAATGGCTTGGCGGTAGTTTGTTTCCATGGACCATCCGCCGCGGCGGCTGCCCGTCGGAGCCGAGATCCTTCCGTCCGGCGGAGCGCACTTCCGCGTGTGGGCTCCGCGCCGGCGCTCGGTCGAGGTCGCCCTCGAAGGCGGCCGCACGCCGTTGTCCGCGGAAGGCGGGGGCTATTTCTCGGGCGCGGTGCGGGAGGCGCGCGCCGGCACGCTCTACAAGTACCGCCTCGACGGGGGCGAGAGCTTCCCCGACCCCGCTTCGCGCTTCCAGCCGGAAGGACCGCACGGCCCTTCCCAGGTGATCGATCCCTCGGCCTACCCGTGGCGCGTCCGCGCCGGGAAGGGCCTCTCGCTGCCCGGACAGGTCGTCTACGAGATGCACGTGGGCACATTCACGACCGAGGGCACGTGGGGCGCGGCACGGCGCGAGCTGCCCGCGCTGCACGAGCTGGGCGTGACGGTCGTCGAGGTCATGCCGGTGGCCGATTTCGCCGGGCGCTTCGGCTGGGGCTACGACGGCGTCGACCTGTTCGCGCCCACGCGCCTCTACGGCGCCCCGGACGCGATGCGCGCTTTCGTGGACGAGGCGCACGGGCAGGGGATGGGCGTGATCCTCGACGTCGTCTACAACCACCTCGGACCCGAGGGCAACTATCTGCCGCAGTTCTCGGAGCGCTACTTCACCGACAAGTACGGTACGGAGTGGGGCCAGCCCTTCAACTACGACGGCGAGGACAGCGCGCCCGTGCGGGAGTTCGTCGTCGCGAACGCGGCCTACTGGATCGCTGAGTTCCGCCTCGACGGCCTCCGTCTCGACGCGACCCAGAGCATGCACGACGCCTCGTCGGAGCACGTCCTCGCCGCCATCGCCCGCGAGGCACGACGCGCGGCCGGCGAGCGCTCCGTCATCCTGGTCGCGGAGAACGAGCCGCAGGAGATGCGGCTCGTGCGGCCACCACAAGAGGGCGGCTACGGCATCGACGCCCTCTGGAACGACGACTTTCACCACACCGCGATGGTGGCCCTGACTGGCCGCCGCGAGGCGTACTACACCGACTACCGCGGCGCTCCCCAGGAGCTGGTCTCCGCCGTGAAGTACGGCTGCCTTTATCAGGGGCAGCGCTACCGGTGGCAAGGGAAGCGCCGCGGGACGCCGACGCTTGGCCTCTCGCGACGGGCCTTCGTGACCTTCATCCAGAACCACGATCAGGTGGCCAACTCCGCCCGCGGCCTCCGTGGGCACGCGCTGACCAGCCCCGGGAGGTGGCGGGCGCTCACCGCCCTGATGCTGCTCGCGCCGAGCACGCCCATGCTCTTCCAGGGCCAGGAGCATTCATCGTCCAGGCCATTCCTGTTCTTCGCGGACCACCAGGGTGATCTCTCGACGGCGGTGCGCGCGGGACGCCGGAACTTCCTCTCCCAGTTCCGCAGCCTGGCCCTGCCCGAGTGGTCGACCTCCATTCCCGATCCGTCCGATCCCGCGACGTTCGAGCGTTGCCGGCTCGACCATGCCGAGCGTGACCGGCATCCGGAGGCCTGGGCCCTGCATCGCGATCTCCTCCACCTGCGCCGGGAGGATGCCGTGCTGAGCCGGCAGGGCGAGGACGGCCTCGACGGCGCGGTGCTCGGCGCGCACGCGTTCGTGGTGCGCTTCTTCGGCCCCTCCGGCGACGATCGCCTCCTCGTGGTGAACCTGGGCGCGGAGGAGCACTTCAGCCCCGCGCCCGAGCCGCTCCTGGCCCCGCCCGCCGGACGGCTGTGGACGGTCCGCTGGTCGAGCGAGGCACGGGCCTACGGCGGGATCGATCGGGACCCCACGCGCGGCGCCGGTGGAGACAAGAGAAAGGCATGAAGGAAGTCGTCCGCCGTTACCCGTGGCCCGGCGGGGAAGGCTCCGGCTGGGCCGACCTGCTCACCAGGGAGTGGCTGGTCACCAACGGTCTCGGCGGCTACGCTTCGGGCACGGTCTGCGGCGTGCCCACGCGCCGCTTCCACGGACTCCTCGTGGCGTCCCTGCCCGCGCCCCTCGGACGGACGATGATGCTCAACGACGTCGCGGCCGAGGTCTACCTTCCGGACGGGAGCTGTCATCGCCTGGGGGGCGAGGAGCACGAAGAGACGTCCACGCCCCTGCCGGGCACGGAATACCTGAAGGAGTTCCGCCTCGATGCGGGCCTGCCCGTCTGGATATTCAGCATCGGCTCCTCCCTGATCGAGAAGCGCGTGGTCCTTCCCTACCGACAGAACACCGTCCACGTGCACTACCGCAACGCCGGCGGCGAAGTGCCCGCGCGCCTGCGCCTGCGGCCGCAGGTCCACTTCCGGCCGCACGAGGCGCCGCTCGAGCACCCCAACCAGGAGCCGTACGTCCTGACCGCGGTGGAGCGCCGCTACGAGATCTCGGCCGGCGCGCACCTGCCGACCTTGCGTCTGAGCGTGCAGGGATCGGCCTCGACGTTCACCCATGATCCGAGCTCGAGCCCGGAGCTCCTCTTCCGCGTGGAGGAGAGCCGCGGCTACGACGCACGCGGGACGCTGTGGAGCCCCGGGCACTTCGAGGTGCGGCTCGCCCCCGGCCAGGAGGTCACCCTGTCCGGCTCCACGGAGCGCTGGGAGGCGATGCTCGCCCTGCAGCACCGCGAGGTGCTGGAGTTCGAGCACACGCGGCGCCATTTCCTGCTCGACTCCGGGCGCACGCCCGACGACGACCCGGTGGCGGCGGACCTCGCGATCGCCGCCGACCAGTTCGTCATCACGCCCGCGGGCCGCATCCAGGACGTCGCGCGCGCCCGCGCCGTCGGCGACGACGTGCGCACCGTGATCGCCGGGTACCACTGGTTCACGGATTGGGGCCGCGACACGATGATCTCGCTGGAGGGCCTCACCCTGGTCACCGGACGACACCAGGAGGCGGAGTGGATCCTCCGCACGTTCGCCCACTACGTGCGCGACGGCCTCATCCCCAACATGTTCCCGGAGGGCGAGAGCCGGGGCCCTGCGTACGGCCCTGCCCATCCTCCTGGACATCGTCGAGCATCACGTGAAAGGCACGCGCTTCGGCATCGGCGTCGATCCCGCCGACGGCCTCCTGCGCCAGGGCCAGGAGGGCTACCAGCTCACCTGGATGGACGCCAAGGTGGACGGCTGGGTGGTCACGCCGCGCCGCGGCAAGGCCGTCGAGATCAACGCGCTCTGGTACAACGCGCTCCGCCTCCTCGAGGGCTGGACGCGGGAGGAGAGTCGCGCGGAGGACGCGGCGCGTCTGGGCGCGCTGGCCGATCGCGCCTATCGCAGCTTCAACGAGCGCTTCTGGTACGCCGAGGGCGGCTACCTCTACGACGTGGTGGACGCGGAAGGCTGGGGCAACGATCCCGCGTGCCGTCCCAACCAGGTCTTCGCGATCTCGCTCGACCACCCCGTGCTCGACCGCGCGCGCTGGGCCGCCGTGATGGACGTCGTGAAGAAACGTCTCCTGACGCCGGTGGGCCTGCGCTCGCTGGCCCCCGGCCACCCCGATTACAAGGCGAAGTACTACGGCGACCTGCGCTCGCGCGACGCCGCGTACCACCAGGGGACGGTGTGGGCCTGGCTCATCGGGCCCTTCGTCGACGCCTGGCTCAAGCTCCACCCGGGCGACCTCGCCCGCGCCCGAACCTTCCTGGACGGCTTCGTGCCCCACCTCGGCGAGGCCTGCATCGGTTCCATCAGTCTCCGTGCCCGTCTCCGATCCCTCCTGGCAATCCGCCGTCCGTTTAGCGATCCTTGCCCCCTGTGGTAGAGTGAAATCCCCCGTGGCCCCGGGAAGCTCCCGGGCGCCCCTGCCCGGGACCCTTCGGGTCCGGGTTGGGGGTGTCGATCGGAAAAGCCCCCAGGAGGAAGTTTCTTGGCATCAAACCATCAACAAGACGAACAACGACTTGCGCTCTTCATCGATTTCGAGAACATCGCGATTGGCGTGCGTGACGCGCACTACCGCAAGTTCGACATCAACCTCGTGCTGGAACGGCTCCTTGAAAAGGGCAAGGTCCTGGTCAAGAAGGCGTACGCCGACTGGAGCCGCTACTCGGACTACAAGCGGGCCTTCCACGAGGCGGCCATCGAGCTCATCGAGGTCCCCCAGAAATCCGTCGGCGGCAAGAACTCCGCCGACATCCGGCTCGTCGTCGACGCCATGGACATGTCATTCCAGAAGGAGCACATCGACTGCTTCGTGGTGTGCTCGGGCGACTCCGACTTCTCGCCCCTCGTCTCCAAGCTCAAAGAGAACAACAAGTACGTGATCGGCCTCGGGGTCAAGAACTCCACGTCCGACCTGCTCATCGAGAACTGCGACGAGTTCATCTTCTATGAAGACCTCGTGCGCGGGCAGCAGCGTCAGATCCCGGCCATGAGCAGCCTCCCGGAGAAGATCCAGGAGGCGTTCCAGCTGCTCGTGGACGCGGTGCTCGCCCTGCAGCGCGAGAACAAGGAAGTGCTCTGGGGCTCCATGGTGAAGGAGACCATGAAGCGGAAGAAGCCTTCCTTCAACGAGACCTACTACGGGTTCCGGACCTTCAGCCACCTCCTCGAGGAGGCGCAGCGCAAGGGCATCGTGACCCTCCGGCGCGACCAGAAGTCCGGCAGCTACATCGTGGAGGATCTCGGCACCGGCGCCGGAACCGGCGCGACCACGCTTGCCGCGCGGGGAGAGGCGGCCTCCGCGGCCGCTTCTGCCGCCGCCCCCCCGTCCGTCACCGAGGCGGCCCTGCCCCTGGCCGCGACCGGAACCGAATCCGCCGATCCCTCGGCGAACGGGGTGAGGACGCCGCGTCGCCGTCGCAGCCGTGGGCGGCGCCCGCGCGGCTCGATCGCCGGAACCGCGGCCGGCTACCCCGAAGCACCCGCCGCCGCGGGCGCGGAGGACGGCACGGACGCGGACGACCACGACCACGACGACCACGAGGAGATGGAGGACGACGCCGCGCACGCCGAAGCGTCGGACGCGGGACACGAGCCGCGGCCGGCCGAGGACCAAGGCACGTCCGCGCACGCCGGCTCCCGCGAGGAAGCGCCGGCCGGCTCCGGCGACCGCGCTCCCTCCGCTCCGGAGCGGCCGTTCTCGCTGTTCTCGTGGATCCGCCGCGATGTCGCGGCGCCGTCTTCACCCGCGGCCGAACCGTCCAAGGAAGACCGGGAGGACTGAGCCCGGCGGCGGCTCAGGCCGCCTTGCGCCCCCGCGCGCCGCGCCGGCGGCGCCCGGGCCGGCGCGAGGGGCGCCCACGGCGCGCGGCCGGAGACGTGATGCGTGCGCGCGCCCGGCGCACGCCCATCTTGCGCACCTCGAGCACGCGCGCCATGCTGCGGCCGCGCGGCACCGTGCGGCCGGTCTCCCATCCGAATATCGAGCCGGGGCTCACGCCGAGCAGCCGCGCGAACTGCTCGCGCGTCATGCGCAGCCGCGCCCGCAGCGAGCGGATGTCCTCGCCGGAGAGGCGTGCGCCACGGCCGCGGCGGCCGCCCGCGGGCACGCGCGACTCGAGGCGCCCGAAGCTTCGCTCGACCGCGCGCAATCCCCGCCGATTCGCGCGCGCGGCCAGCCGCAGCTTCTTCATCTGACGTTGCATTGCGCGCAGCGATCGCAAGCCCTTCTGCACTTCCTTGGCAGCCAGCCGGCGCACTTCTGCTTTGAGCGCTGAGGCCAGCGTGTTCACTTTCACATGATCTCCCTGGATGGCGCCGGCGCTGGGCCGCGTCCGGCGGAACTCTCGAATCTGTGAAGGCTATCCTTCACGTGCCGCGATTTCAAGGCGTCCGTTGCCCGCGTCAGCGGGGCACGTTTTACGTTCACGCCTTAAATGCACGCCCTGCAGGCTGTCCGGCCGCGCCCCGGGGTAGGCTTTGGGAAGGAAGCGGACCTCGCTCATGGACGAAACCACAAAGGCGCTTCGCGCCGGACCCACCATGCCCGCGTTCTTCTTCGGGCACGGCAACCCGATGAACGCGATCCAGCACAACGCGTACACCGACGCCTGGGCGGCCATCGGGCGCGCGCTTCCGCGTCCCCGGGCCATCCTGGTCGTCTCCGCGCACTGGTACCTGCCGGGCACGTGGGTGACGGCGATGCGCGCTCCGCGGACCATCCACGACTTCGGAGGATTTCCGCGCGACCTCTTCGAGGTCGTCTATCCCGCTTCCGGCGATCCGGCGCTGGCGCGCGAGATCCAGGAGATGCTCGCGCCGCTGCCCGTCGGTCTCGACGAGGAGGAATGGGGGCTCGACCATGGAACGTGGTCGGTGCTGTGCCATGTGTTCCCGGACGCCTCGGTCCCGGTCCTCCAGCTCGGGATCGACGAGACGCAGCCGTCGAAGTTCCACTATGACGTCGGCCGCCGGCTGAAGTCGCTGCGCGACGCCGGCGTCCTCGTGATCGGCAGCGGCAACCTCGTGCACAACCTGCACGCCTATGCCTGGGGCCGGCACCCCGTGGAACCGTTCGACTGGGCGGTACGCTTCGAACGGCGCGCCCGCGAGCTGCTCGTGGCCGGCGATCACGGCCCGGTCGTGGCCTACGATACGCTCGGGCGCGACGCCGTGCTGTCCGTGCCCACGCCCGAGCACTATCTCCCGCTGCTGTACGTGCTGGGCCTGCGCCGCGAGGGCGAGCCCGTCAGCTTCCCCGTCGAGGGGATCGACGGCGGATCGGTCTCGATGCTGACGGTGCGAGTGGGTTGACCTCCAGCCCATTCCCGCGCCCGCCGGAGGCCACGCGCCGCCTGGGCGACCGCCCGCAGCCGCAGTGGCAGACCTGGGTTCCGCTCGGCCTGGTCGTGCTCTCCCTGCTCGCCCTGGCCATCCTGCCCGGCGCGGTGGCGCGACGCACGGCCCGCCTGCAGAGCGAGGTGGCGGAGCGGGTGACCCCGGTGCGCAACGAGCTGCACGCGTTCGGGCTGGCTTTCGCGCGGGAAGTCCTGGCCTTTCGCGCCTGGGCGCTCACCGGCGACACCGGCTTCGCGGACGAGTTCAAGCGCTCCGCGGAAGACGCCGACCGCTCCCTCGACGCCGTCGCCCGCAAGCTGTCCGGCACGGACCTCGCACCCCTGGCCGCCGAGCTGCGCTCCACGCTCGGGGGCTGGCGGGAGATGGTCCGGCAGATCATGGAGAGCCAGATCGGACGCGCCGATCCCCTGGCCGATCTCTCCAACCAGCAACGCCGGGTCAACGCCGTGCTCGAGCTGTCGACTCGCCTGGACCGCCGCCTCGGCGGGTGGGAGGAAGCGACCGCGCGCCTCACCCAATCCGAGTCGCGGCGGCAGGCCCTGGTCAGCCTGTTCCTGGCCATGGTCGCCCTGACCGCGACCGTGGCCGTGGCGATGCTCAGCGTCCAATCACGCCGGCAGGCCCGCCAGCTTCGCTATCGCGCGCAGGAGGAGCGCGCGCTGCGCGACGTCGCCCGCACGCTCTCCGCCGCCGTGACCGTCAACGAGGTGGCCCAGCGCGTCGTGCAGGCGGCGGTGGAGACGACACGCGGGTTCGGCGCCTACGTCGAGGAGGCGCGCGTCGAGGACGTGGAGGTGGTGGCCGTCGTTGGCCAGGGAGGCCCCCCGCTGGGAACGCGCGCGCCGTTCCCGGGATCGTTGACGGACGCGGCCCTGCACTCCGGGGAGGCCACCTTCGTGATGGAGATCGGTGCCATCGGCGAGTCGATGGCACCGTACCTCCAGGGCCGCTGCCACCGTTGCACCGGGCTCGTCGTCCCGTTGATGGGGGGGACGGAGGTGCTCGGAGCGCTGGTCATCCTCCGCTCGTCCGCGCAGGAGACCTTCGGTCCGAACGAGCTGCGTCACGCCCAGGCCCTGGGCGACCTCGTCTCTTCCGCCCTTCGCCGGGTCACACTCCTCGAGCAGACCGAACGCGAGCGGAAGGAGAAGACGGCGCTCCTCGAATCCACCGCGCAGGGCATGTGGGGGATGGACGGAGACGGCTGCGCCACCTTCCTGAACTCGGCCGCCGCGCTCACGCTCGGGTTCACCCCGGAGGAGGTCCTCGGGCGGCCGGTGCACGCGCTGTTCCACCACACCCGTCCCGACGGCACCCCCTACCCGGAATCGCAGTGCCCGATGACGCGCGTGATGACCACGCGGGAGCGGGTCCTCATCGCGGGGGAGCTGCTGTGGCGCAAGGACGGCACCAGCTTCCTGGCCGACTACTCGGCCGCCCCCATCGTCATCGGCGAGGTCCAGGGCGCCGTGGTCGCCTTCACGGATGCGACGGCGCGCCACCGCCGCGAGCGCGAGATCCGCGAGAGCGAGGAGAGGTTCCGGGCCCTGGCCGAGAGCGAGCGCGCCGCGCGCGAGGGCGCGGAGACGGCGGTGCGCACGCGGGACGAGGTGCTGGCCATCGTCTCCCACGACCTTCGCAATCCGCTCAACACGATCGCGCTCGCGGTGGGCGCGCTGGAATCGGGCGACGTGCCGGCGGCGGAAGAGACGCGCACCATCCAGGTGGTGCGCCGTGCCGTCGACCGCATGAACCGCCTCATCGCCGATCTCCTCGACGTGGCCAAGCTGGAGGCCGGACAGAAGCTGGCCATCCAGCCCGAGGCCTTGGACATCCGCAGCGTGATCACCGAGACCTGCGACGGGCTGGCCGCGGAGGCGGAGCGCAAGCGGCAACATCTCGACTGCCATCTGGACCAGCGCCTGCCAAAGGTCACGGGCGACAAGCACCGGCTCATCCAGGTCCTGGCCAACCTCGTGGGCAATGCCCTCAAGTTCAGCGGCGAGGACGGGCACGTCACGGTGACGGCGACGACGGAGGACGGCAACGTCGTCGTCTCGGTGACGGACACAGGGCCCGGGATCGCGCCCGAGCACCTGGCCCAGGTGTTCAACCCCTACTGGCAGGCGCGCCAGACCGCGCGGCTGGGGGCCGGGCTCGGGCTCGCCATCGCCAAGGGGATCGTGGAGGCGCACGGCGGCCGCATCTGGGCCACCAGCGCGCCGGGAGGGGGCAGCACATTCGCGTTCTCGCTGCCACCCCTGGCCGAGAAGCCGGCGGAGACGGCGGCGAGCAAGGACGCTGCGGCGCGGTCCTAGGGATCGGGGCTCGTGGCGGGGTCGGCCTCGTCACCGGCGGGGACGTCGGGACCTCTGGGGCGCACCGCACTCGGACGATCCCGCCCTTCCAGGCGATCGCGCATCGACCGGATCTGCGCCTCCAGGCGTCCCTCCACCAGGCGCCGGAGGACGAGGCGTTCCAGGAAGTTGAATCCGCTCGCACGGATGTCCGCACGTGTCCGGCTCACGTAGAGGAGGTAGGGCGCGCGCTCCGCGAAGGTGGTGACGCTGACGGACGACTCGAAATAGTGGTTCGCATAGATCTGCTTCACGGCGCCGACGACGTAGGGGCCCGAGGGGCCGTCGCCGGCCACGATGGCCACGTGGTTGAGGCTGACCACCGTCTTGATCCAGAACTTCTCCTTGATCCAGTAGAGGTAATCCTCGGCGCGGGCGGGCCGGTCCTGGGGAAAGTGCACGAGGTAGCGATAGAGGTCGGGGGCGGCTTCCGCGAGATAGCCCGAACGCGCGAGCACGCGCGCGAGGCTGTCTCCCACCTTCACCGGCATGTCGTTGTTGTCGTACTGGAACAGCGTCGCGTCGCCCTGCCCCACGTAGCCCGCGGCCGTACCCGCCAGGACCTCGTGCCAGAGCGCGGACGCCTTCGGGGCGCGCTCGGGCGAGGACCAATCCACCTCGCGTCGAAAACGCTGGATCACCGCCGCGGGTAGCCGCACGTCGCAATCACCGGGTTTGCACTTCCCGAGCGCACTGAGGTCGCCCCCGTCGAGGGTGAGGCCCGCGGGGTCGGCGGGCGCGGGCGAGGGGCCCAGGCGACCGGCCTGGAGGACGTCGGACGGCCGGCGCCGGCCTTCGAAAGCCTCGAGCTGCTGGCGTACCCGCGCCACCGTCGTGTGGACGCG
>WNFN01237156.1_pt2 | contig 12551 bp, 12 predicted proteins | sample 5400161 | NCBI WGS metagenome assembly WNFN01 (sample SAMN13153353, study PRJNA577476) | soil metagenome | isolation source: 80 cm saprolite on Douglas fir-dominated hillslope | place: USA:California | collected 2013-09-17
GGGGGAGGGGGTGGGGGGTGCGAAGGTTTGGCGAAAGGTATAGTGAAAATAAAGGACTTAGCTGGAAAAACGTGCAAAAAGGCACCAAATTTGCCGCAGATTTACGCAGACCTGTCCCGGCGTGCCGTGGACGAACGCTTGGATCAAGCGTTATCAAGGAAGCGGGATGTGGCCCTGCCTCACAGGAAGTCCTGGCCACGGGATGGAATTGTTCCGCTCCGCTTCCTTCCTGTACACTAGCGCGTCTATCAGAAAGAAAATCGCAATTGGCAATTAGCAAAACACACTCCAAGAGAGCACCTCATGAAAATTTGCGCTCGTTCCCTCGCTGCCCTTCTTGTCCTGATGTCCGCCGTCGTATTCGCTCAAGCTCCGGCGCAAAAGCCAGTCACCAGTCCGGCGCCCGCGGCCAAGTCATCTGCGGCTCCAAGCCCCGCAGCTCCAAGTGAGGACAAGCCGGTCTCGTCCCTGCCTTACACTCCCAGCCTGGACGTTCCGTCCATGGACAAGACAGCCGACCCATGCGTGGACTTCTACCAGTACTCCTGCGGCGGATGGACGAAGAACAATCCCATTCCCGCCGACCAGGCGAGCTGGAGCGTTTACGGAAAGCTGGCCCAGGACAACCAGCGCTTCCTGTGGGGCATTCTGGATGATCTCTCGAAGAAAACCTCCGGACGCACGCCCACGCAACAGAAGATTGGCGACTTTTTTGCCGCGTGCATGGATGAGCCGGCCATCGAAAAGTTGGGCGCAGCGCCGCTGAAGCCGCAACAGGATGAGATCGCTGCGTTCAAGACCAAGAAAGATCTGGCCGCTCTGCTGGCGCGCCAACATCTCTCCAACTCGACCGGCGGCTTGTTCTTTAATTTCGGTTCCGACCAGGACTTCGCCGACTCCAGCCAGATCATCGCCTTTGCCGAAGCCGGAGGACTCGGCCTGCCCGATCGCGATTACTACACTAAGACCGAGGCCAAGTCAGCCGAAATCCGGCAGAAGTATCTCGCCCACATCCAGAAGATGATGCAATTGCTCGGCGATTCGCCGGACGTGGCCAAGAGCGAAGCGCAAACCATCATGGAAATTGAAACCGCCCTGGCCAAGTCGCAACTGACGCGGGTGCAGCAGCGCGATCCCCATAATCTTTTCCACAAGATGGACCGCAAAGGGCTCCAGGACCTCGCTCCGGACTTTGACTGGAACACTTACCTGACGACCGTGGGCATCGCCGACGTGAATACCTTCAACGTGACTCAGCCCGAGTTTTACAAAGAGCTCAACCGCCAGCTACAGAACAACAGCCTGGATGACATTAAGGTCTATCTTCGCTGGCACGTGGCCAGCGCCAATGCTCCGTATCTTTCCGCCAAGTTTGTTCAGGAGAATTTTGACTTCTACAGCCACACCCTGCGCGGAGTACAGCAACAGCCTCCGCGGTGGAAGCGTTGCGTGCGGCTGGTGGACCGCGAACTGGGAGAAGCGCTGGGCCAGGAGTTCGTGAACCGCACCTTCACCACCACCACGAAGAAGAGCACTCTGGAGATGACCCAGCGGATCGAGCAGGCCATGGAAGACGACCTCAAGCAGCTTACCTGGATGGGTCCGGAAACCAAAAAGCAGGCGCTCGAAAAATTGCATTCCGTGGTAAACAAGATCGGCTATCCCGACAAGTGGCGTGACTACAGCGCGATAGAAATACGCCCCGGCGATTTCCTGGGCAACGTGAAACGCTCGGTGGCTTTTGAAGCCCACCGCCAGCTCAACAAGATCGGCAAGCCGCTGGACCGCGGCGAGTGGGGCATGACGCCGCCCACCGTCAACGCCTACTACAACCCGCAGATGAACGACATCAACTTCCCAGCCGGCGTGCTGCAGCCGCCGCTCTATGACGCGAAGCTGGATGACGCGCCCAACTACGGGAACACCGGCGGCACCATCGGCCACGAGCTGACCCACGGGTTTGATGACGAAGGCCGTCAGTTTGACGCCAAGGGCAACTTGCGCGACTGGTGGACCTCGGAAGATTCCGCACAGTTTGAAAAGCGCGCGCAATGCATTGTGGACCAGTATGCCCAGTACGTGATCGTGGACGACATCAAGATCAACAGCAAGCTGACCGAAGGCGAAGACGTGGCCGATCTTTACGCCCGACCAGCGTTTCTTTGTCGGCTATGCGCAGTGGGCTTGCGAAAATCAACGTCCGGAGAACCTGCGCGTCAGCGCCATCACCAATCCTCATTCGCCCGGCAAGTATCGCGTGAACGGCTTGATGGTGAACATGCCGGAGTTCCAGAAGGCTTTTAGCTGCAAGGCCGGCCAGCCCATGGTGCGCGAGAACCGCTGCCGGGTTTGGTAGAAAAATCCTGGTAGAAGAGCATGGAGATCAAGACGGTAGGTGTAGTCGGCGCGGGGACCATGGGCAACGGCATTGCCCATGTCTTCGCCAAGTCGGGTTACAACGTGGTCCTGGTGGAGGCGCAGCAGGCGGCGCTGGACCGCGGCATCCTGGCCATCAGCAAGAACCTGGAACGCGAAGCCGCCAAGAATAAAATTACCGCGCTGGACCGCGAGTCGGCGCTGAAGCGCATTGAAGCCGTGCTGGACCGGCGGGCGCTGGCCAAATGCGACTTCGTGGTGGAAGCCGCTTTCGAAAAATTTGAGGTCAAGCAGGAAATCTTCGGCGACCTTGACCGGATCTGCCGGCCGGAGGTGGTGCTGGCTTCCAACACGTCGTCCATTTCCATCACCAAGCTGGCGGCGCAGACGCGGCGTCCAGCCAAGGTCATCGGCATGCACTTTTTCAATCCCGTGCCGCTGATGAAGTTGGTGGAAGTCATCCGCGGGATTGCCACATCGGACGAGACTTACGCTGCCACCCGCGAGCTGGCGGTCAAACTGGAAAAGACGCCGGTGGAAGTCAACGACGCTCCCGGTTTTGTCTCCAACCGCGTTCTGATGCCGATGATCAACGAGGCCATTTTCACCGTGATGGAAGGCGTGGCCACTGCGGAAGCCGTGGACGAGGTTTTCAAACTGGGCATGGCCCATCCTATCGGGCCGCTGAGCCTGGCGGATTTTATCGGACTGGATGTCTGCCTGGACATCATGCGCGTATTGCACGCCGGCCTGGGCGATCCCAAATACCGTCCTTGCCCGCTGCTGATCAAGATGGTGGACGCGGGCTGGCTCGGCAGAAAGAGCGGCAAGGGATTTTACAAATACTAGAACGGTGGCACCTGCCGGTGAGTATTATTCGTGGAACAGGCCCTTTTTTCCCGTTTCGGTACAGGGCAAAGGCTAGATTTTTTTAATGTTGAAATTATTTAAGGAAAAGTTCACAATTTCTGGTATCCGTTCATCCAAGGAGTTCCGGCGTGCTTCCGCCGGAAGAGAAAGATCGCTTCCTTGGACTCCAACCGCGGCGCAGAAACGATCCTCCTGGTGGAGGATGAGGAGTTTTTGCGTCATGTCCTGATTGACCTGCTCACACAACTTGGATATCAAGTGCTGGGGGCCGCCAACGGCAAAGAGGCGCTAACACTGGCCGAAGCGTACACCAGCAAGATTGACGTCCTGATCACGGACTTGAGCATGCCCGAGCTGGCGGGTCCTGAGCTGGAACAAGCCCTTCGCGGCTCCCGGCCAAACTTGAAGGTGATCTTCGTTTCCGGCGGCGCGCCAGATGTTAACGCTCTCAAGCCTGGCGCAACTCTTCTGCTGAAGCCGTTCACCATTAAAATGCTCTCCGCAAAAGTGCGCGAAGCCTTGGAAACTTGAAACGTGGCTTGAGACGCGCGGTTTTGTATCCGCCAGGACGCAGATTGCGTCCGGGTAGACACGGGCGGCAAAGATTTTCTCGAAACATCCGCTTTAGAATCAGCAGATTCATGCGTGGCCTGCCACTTGCTTTTCTCCTCCGCAGTCGAAGGAGGAGACCGCGCGATGAAAGACACTTGCACCACGCAAAGTATGGAAGAGCCCAAATGTTTCCCAGTTTGGACCGTGGTTTGGATCGTGGTTTGGGTTGCGGCGCTGCTTATTCTGCTGGCCGCTTTGGGGCAGGCTTAGCATCCAAGCGGTACTTCCCAGTGAGCGCATACCAGCGGATATTGAGGGTGTCCCAGGCCATGTGCATGCCGTCGCGCCAGGGATGCATCTTGGAGCCCTCCTCGTGCCCCCATCGGACCGGGACTTCAACCACACGAAACCCCATGCGGTGCGCCAGGTAGAGGATTTCCGGGTCAAAGCCCCAGCGGGTGACGCGTTGCCCGGGAAAGATCTGCTCTGCCGCCCGGCGGGGAAACGCCTTGAAGCCGCACTGGGTGTCACGATAGGGAAAACCCAAGACCATGCGCAAAAACAGGTTGTACAAGCGCGAGAGGACCTGCCGCTTCAGCGACTGGCGCTGAAACTGGAGCGAAGGATCCAGCCAGCGCGAGCCGATGGCCATGTCCGCGCCTGCTTCCAGCGCGGCAAAGAGTTTGGCGGCCTCGGAGATCGGGGAAGAGAGATCGGCATCCGTGAACAGCAGAATCTGCCCCTTGGCATGCAGCATGCCGTTGCGGACCGCGTATCCTTTGCCCTGATTGCCGGGATTCTGGATCACGCGCACCGCGGAATGTCCGGCGGCAAACCGGCCGGCAATCTGCACCGTTTCATCGCTGGAGCCGTCGTCCACCACCACCACTTCGGCGCTCCAGCTTTGCCGCTGCGCGTGGTCCAGGATCTGCTCCAGCGTGGCGCCGATGCGCGCGCTCTCGTTATAAGCAGGGACAATGATGCTGTATTGAGGCGGTTCTGTTTGCGCGCGCGGACTGGAAGCAGGTTCGGTGGCTGCCACGCTTATGCCGCTTGTTCCTTTTTTTTCAGCATGGCGAAAAATTCTGGCACAAGTTCCGGGTCGCGGAGCCCGATGCGGACTTCCTGCATCATGGTCTGCTGTGCTTCGTCGTGGGTCAGCGCCGGCTTGTACGGACGCGCCGTGCGCAAAGCATCATAGACGTCCGCCACCTGCAAAGCGCGCGCCAGCAGGGGGATGTTGTGGCCGGTGAGCTGGTCAGGATAGCCGGAGCCGTTCCAGTGTTCGTGATGATGACGGATGATGGGCAGAACGTTGCGAAACGACTTCAGCGGCCGGCAGATGGACTCGCCGATGATGGGATGCTGCTTCATGATCTCCCATTCTTCCGGGGTCAGGCGGGAGCCTTTTTTCAGAATTTCATCGGGAATGGAAACCTTGCCCAGATCATGGAGATACCCACCGCGGTGCAAGGCGACAATGTTGTCTCCGTCCAGTCCGATATGGTATCCGAGGTCGGTGGCGTAGCCCGCCAGCCGTTCGCAATGATTGCCGGTGTAAGGGTCGCGCGCCTCGATGCCCAGCGCCAGCGCCAGCAGCACCGCTTCCGCGTTTTCCAGTTCGTCGGTAAACTCCTTTAGCTTCAGCAGCGATTTGAGGCGGGCAAAAAGCTCTTCCGGATAGAGTGGCTTGCTGAGGAAGTCGTCAGCGCCGGCCTCGATGCCGCGCACGCGGTCTTCGCGGTTGCTGAGGCCGGTAACCATCACCACGGGAATCAGCCGGGTGACCGGATCGTCCTTGAGTTCACGGCAAAGCTCATAGCCCGACTTGCCGGGCATGACCACGTCCAACAAAATCAGGTCCGGCTTCTGGGAATGCACCATCTCCTCGGCTTCATTCGCTCCACTGGCGGTCATGATTTCGTATCCGCGGGACGAAAGCAGATCGCGCAGGAGATCAAGAGTTTCCGGCCTGTCATCGACAACCAGGACCTTGGGCGCCCTCTGGTTGAGGCGCGCAAGCTCTTTTTCAGAAAGTGAACCCACTCGACGAGGAGGCACAGCAAGGTTGCGGGTTGCATCGGGCAGTTTGCTTTCGAAGGCCCCGGGTTTTTTCATAAGAGCTTCACAGAAATCAAGCTTTCAGACTGGCTTGATTCTTTGGCAGGAGCATCGATTTTAATGCTTCAATCTCCATTTTGCAATTTCATAACCAGGGCCTTCAAGCATGCAGCGAGAACGAACTGGATGCCTTGTCGTCCAAAATTATAGCTTCCTCTTCCCTGTTTCAGGTCTGCTATTGAGTCATATAATTGCCAGACCATGCTCTTCGCCTGCCGTATTTCGTTCCTTCTGCTGCTCGCCGCTAGCGCTTCAGCCGCGCCCCGGCAGCACATCATCGTCCTGGGAAAATGGCAAACGGTAAAGACGCTGGCCGACTCCGGCGAAGCCAGCGAAGTGAAGGTCCGCAGCTTGATCGTCGATGGGCGGGTGAAGGAATACACTTCCGGCCCGGCGCATGAAGTCACTGACCGGCTGTTCGTGATACGCCGCGCGTATCGTGTCAATGACGTTCTGCCCGACGACCAGCAAAAAACACCGCAGTGGATTTGGCGCTTGGGCGGATGGATCAGCCTCGACCGCTCCACTGGCCACATCGCGCAATTGAACCTTGCGGCGTTCGATCCGGAAGCTTCCGAAGCCAGCTGGTACCGTGACTACGCGGCTTATTGTGGCACGTCGGATGACGGCGGCAAGGCCTACCTGGTGGTCTCGCAACTCGGAAAAAGAAAACCAGTGCTCCGCAAAGAGTTTCCCGGTCCCGGTTGCGGAGCGCCGAAGTGGGAACGCGGACCCAGCCGCGTGACCTTTACCGCTGCCGGAGAAAAAAGCAGCTTCATCGTGCGCGCGCACGGCGCTGATCCCCAGCCGGAACCGAATGAAGAGGGCCCGTAATGAAAACACTGCAGCAATACTTAGACGACGCCGCTATCGCCCACGGCCATCTTTGCGCCGGACAGGTGCTGGGCGTGCGCATGGCCATGCTAGGCCTGAAAAAGCTGGGCCTGGAAGATCCCCAGGGCACAGACCGCAAGCGCATCGTGACTTTTGTGGAAATTGACCGCTGTGCCACCGACGCGGTGATGGTGGTGACCGGCTGCCGCCTGGGAAAGCGGGCGCTGAAATTCCGCGACTGGGGCAAAGTGGCCGCGACCTTCGTGAACGTTGAGACCGGCAAGGCGGTGCGCGTGGCCGCCAAGGAATCCTCCAAGGCCCTGGCCAAAAGCATGCATCCGGAGATTGCGGACAAGAACCAGCAGCAAATGCTGGCCTATCAGGAAATGCCGGATGAACAATTGTTCCAGACCCAGCGGGTGCACGTGGAACTGCCGCCGGAGGAGTTTCCCGGATACAAAGGGGATCGCGTGGTCTGCGAGCAATGCGGGGAAGGCATCAACTTCCGGCGCGAGATAAGGCGCGGGGCGAAGGTGCTGTGCCGGGGCTGTGCCGGGGAACGGTATTATGAACCGATTGTCTAGAATCGCATTGTCCAAATCCATGCAGCTCATACGCCGGCAGAAAACTGTGGGTGTGGTTACGGTGTTGTTTTTATCGGTTGCCGGAATGGGACAGAATGCAGCCGGCTCCATTCCTCATGACAAGCACTTCCCTAAGCGCTTCCCAAAGACGTGCGCAGAGATAAAAATAGTTCCGCTTGGTATGTCGAACATCTCAGTGGCATCCCCGGACGGCAAGTACACCGTTTGCGTGAAAGAGGACCGCGAGGACAAAGACCAACTCTACACGTATACCAGCGTCTATTTGTCGCATCGCGGTCGTACCCGCACTCTGGGACGGTACAAAGATATGACGGAAACCGGCGGTCTGCTCTGGGCCCCGGATTCACGCGCTTTCGCCTGGAATCCTACGTTCGGAGGCGCATCCAGTGGCTGGACTACGTTTGCATTTGATTTCAAGTCTGGACGTCTTCGGGAAATCGACAGGATCACGTCCAGAGATTTTCTTCGCCGCCTGCGTAAAGCATGTAAAAAAGAGGACTATTCGGCCTATGCGGACGAAAATTCGTATCTAGTGAAATGGATCGGAAATCGCAGCGTTCTGATCGCGGAGGAAGCCCATCCCGGTGGCCTGGATTGCCGGAAACCATCCCCAACAGATTTTTATCAAGTCGCTCTGCTTACAGGACGCATCATCAAGCGCCTGCAAGGGGCCGAATGGGCGGCTGCCAAAAAGGAATTCAACAACAGATAGCCGAAACAACGATAGCTTCGCTCTGACCTAGACTGCTGGGCCTGAGAGGGTTTTTTCCCTCTGATACTTGGCGGCCCACCCATGGCCAGGAAATGCTGGAACTTTTCTTCGTGCCAGGGCGTATTACGATAGAGACTGCATCCCCTTGTGGGAGAATCTCGCGTTTGGATTCAGTCGCTCGAAACCGAACCGGGATGAGCGCGTTGGAAATTGTAATCGGGAGGAAACCATGAGCAGCAAACCTGGCGTTGGCATCTTCGTGAGCGCTTTTTTAGCCTTGGTCACCCTGAGCGGATGCAGCATCTCCACCAACAAAGATAGCCAGACCGGCCACGACAAGGACGTTGACATCCGCACGCCTCTGGGTTCCATCAGCGTGCACAAAGGCAGCACCGACGCCAAGGATACCGGCCTGGCGCTCTATCCGGGGGCCACGCCCAAGAAGGACATGAACGACGACACTAGCAGCGCCAACGTGAACATCTCCAGCTCGTTTTTCGGTTTGAAGGTGGTTGCCTTGAAATTCCAGAGCAATGACGCTCCCGACAAAGTGCTGGGCTTCTATCGCAAAGAGATGGCCAGGTACGGCAAGGTGCTGGACTGCACCGGCGGCTTCACCATGGGCTTTCATCACCACGATCAGGATTCAGAAGTTACCTGTGATGTTCACGGCGGATCCGGCCACGAGTACAAAGAAGAATTGAAGGTTGGCACGCAAAACAACCAGCGCATCGTGGCGGTCAAACCGAGCGGCGATGGCTCAGAGTTTGCGTTGGTGTACGTCCGCGCCTGGGACGATAAGACCACCATGTAACTCGCGCTGGACGCCGTCCGTGCGGCTCCTGTAATTTGAAATAGTGGAACACGTCTGTTACCGCTGCGGGAGCCATGTAGAGGAGCAGACGTCTTTCTGCCCCGCTTGCGGCGCTGCTCAGATCAGGGTATCCGCCCGGGAACCGCAGGCGCTGGAAGCCCAAGATCAAGATACGGTTCCGCCGCCACCTCTGCCTGCTCCTTTAGACTCATTCCAGTCTCCTGAGGTCCCTTTGGGCCTGGATGCTTCGCCACGCGTTCAGTGGAAAAATTTCTCCCGGATCGCCTTGCCGCTGGCGGCCGTGGCCGGGTTTTTCACGGCCTCCGGGTCCGCTCTGGGATGGCTGGTCCTGCTGCCCGGAAGCGTGGTTTTGGCAATCTACATCTACCGGCGGCGCCAGCCGGGCGCGCTTACTTCCTGGCAGGGAGCCAAGATGGGCACCTGCATTGGCATCTTCAGCACCGCATTTTTTGCGGTTTTTTTCGTCGTGAAAGTGGTCCTGGATCCGGCAGCCTTCCGCCAAGCCTTGGACACCAACATGCACCAGGCGGCGGCCCGAAATCCCGATCCCCAAGTCCTGCAGATGGCCCAATCATTGCTCAGCGGGACCGCCGGAATGGTTATTTTTACAGCTGTGTTTATCGTCGTCACTCTGGTTCTCCTGCTGATCATCGGCGGAGTCAGCGGGGCCCTGACGGCGGCCTTTTCCAGGAAAAAATCCCCATAAGTTTGGCGGAGCCAGCCTTCATCGGCTATCATGCGTGTGGACTTATGACTGCCGGTACCCCAAACCGCCTGCCCAACCTGCGCGAAAAAGGACGCATCATGTCGGCCTCGGAAATCGAGCGCACCTTGGTCCGCCTGGCCCACGAAATTGTGGAGAAGAACAACGGCGTGGAAGACCTGACGCTGGTGGGAGTCAAGCGCCGCGGCGTGCCCCTGGCCGCACGGCTGGCAAAGCTGATCCAGCAGATCGAAAAAAAACCGGTTGCGGTGGGCACCCTGGATATCACCCTGTACCGCGATGATCTCTCCACGGTGGGCGCCAGCCCGGTGATCCAAAAGGCAACGCCGCTGGGAGTGGAGATTGGCAACCAGAACGTGATCCTGGTGGATGACGTGCTCTATACCGGGCGCACCATTCGCGCCGCCATGGACGCCCTGTTTGACCATGGCCGCGCGCGCCGCGTGCAACTTTGCGTGCTGATCGACCGCGGACACCGCGAGTTGCCCATTGAAGCCGCCTTCGTCGGGCGGACGGTGCAAACCACGGACAACGAAATCATAGAATGCCGGCTCACCGAAGTGGACAAGGAAGAACAAGTCGTGCTGGTGGAGCGTACCGCATAGCTAGAATGACGCGAATTCGTTCTCTGCTCGGCCTCGAACATCTCACCGCAGACGATATCACCTCTTTTCTCCGGCTGGCGCGAAAGATGCACTCTGGCCGCGCCCGGCCTCTGCTTCGCGGCAAGCGGATCGCGCTGCTTTTCTATGAACCTTCCACGCGCACGCGGGTCTCGTTTGAATTCGCCGCCCAGCTTCTGGGCACACATGCTTCCTTGGTCAGCGCCGCCGCTTCCAGCATCGAAAAAGGCGAGTCGCTGGTCGACACCGGCAAGACGCTTCAGTCACTGGGCGCGGATTGCCTGGTGGTGCGGCATCCTTCGTCCGGCGCTCCCAACGTGCTGGCCCGAAATTTACACATTCCCATCATCAACGCCGGCGATGGCATGCACGAGCATCCCTCGCAAGGACTTCTGGACGCCTACACCATGCTCCGCCACAAGAAATCGCTCAAGGGCCTGCGCGTGACCATGGTCGGCGACATACAGCATAGCCGCGTGGTGCGTTCCAATATCCATCTGCTCTCCAAGTTCGGCGCAGAGATCGTGCTCTGTGGCCCGCTGGAACTTCTGCCAGAAACCGCGGCTACGCTGGCGCCGGGAATCAAGATCAGCCGCCACATTGAAGAAGCTGTACGCAAAGCAGACGTGGTCATGATGCTGCGCGTGCACAAAGAACGCCTCGCCGGCCTGAAACTGCATTCCGGAAAGTATGTGGCCCAATATCAACTCACGGCCGAGCGCCTGAAACTGGCCAAGGGCGACGCCATCGTGATGCATCCCGGGCCCATGGTTCGGGGGATGGAAATCCAAAGCGAAGTCGCCGACTCGCCCCAGTCGGTCATCGAAGAACAGGTGCACAACGGCGTGTACGTAAGGATGGCAATTCTAGCGGTGTGTATGGGGGTGGTATGAGCAAGCAATTAGCAAATAGCAATTGGCAATTAGTTGAAGGCTCTCGAAGCGCATTGCAGTATTTGTCTTGGCTAATTGTTAATTGCCAATTGCTATTTGCTAATTCGTATCCATCTGCGGCAAAAGGTTTTTCTTGATGGCTTCCAGAACTCTTTCAATCCGCGGCGGATATGTTATCGACCCCTCTCAGAAGCTCGAAGGCAAATACGACCTTCTGCTCAGAGACGGCCGTGTGGCCGAAGTTGCCGCGCCGGGCAAACTTCGCGGCAAGGCTGACGAAAACTTTGACGCGCGCGGGCTGATCGTGGCCCCCGGATTTATTGACCTCCACGTCCACCTGCGCGAGCCGGGACAAGCGCATAAAGAAACCATCGCCAGCGGGACCCTGGCCGCTGCAGCCGGCGGCTTCACTTCCGTCTGCGCCATGCCCAACACCGCTCCGGTCAACGATTCCGCCGAGATCACCCGCTGGCTGCAGGACCCGGCGCGGGGAGCGCACGTGAATGTCTTTCCCATCGCCGCCGCCACTGCGGGCAGCAAAGGCGAGCAACTCACCGACTTCGCCGCCCTCAAGCGCGCCGGCGCCGTTGCCTTGACTGATGATGGCCGGCCCATCCTGCACGACGGCATGATGCGCACGGCGCTGCTGGGCGCCGGCAAGCTGAACATCCCCGTGATCCAGCACGCGGAAGACACGCGCATGACCGCGGGCGCTTCCATGCACGCCGGAGCCACGGCGTTTCGTCTGGGCCTGCGCGGCTGGCCCGCGGAAGCCGAGGCCTCCATTGTGGAACGCGACATCAGCCTGGTAGCGGAAACCAAGGCCCACTACCATGTGGCCCACATTTCCACGGCCGCGGCCCTCAAGGCTGTGCGCCGGGCCAAGCGTGACCGCCTGCGCGTAAGCTGCGAAGTTACGCCCCACCATTTTGCGCTGATCGATGAAGACGTAGGCGACTACAACACCAACTTCAAGATGAATCCTCCGCTCCGCTCCCGCGCTGACCGCGAAGCCCTGCTGGCCGGCCTGATCGATGGCGCGGTGGATTGCGTTGCCACCGACCATGCTCCGCATGCGCTGAACGAAAAAAACCGGGAATTCGACCGCGCCCCCTTCGGCATTACCGGCCTGGAAACCGCGCTGGGCCTGTGCCTCTCCATTCTGCACGTCCGGCACAAAGTTCCGCTGAAACGCATCATCGAGCTGCTGTCCGCGAATCCGGCGCGCATCATGCGCCTGGAAGGCCGGGGCACGCTGGCCAAAGGCTCACACGCCGATGTGACCATCTTCGATCCAGCAAAGAAGTGGACGTACCACGCCGCCCAGTCGCATTCGAAGTCAAAGAACTCGCCGTTTGACGGCTGGCAGTTGCAAGGCAAAGTGCTGGCGACAGTGGTGGGTGGAG
>WNFN01055300.1_pt1 | contig 12541 bp, 12 predicted proteins | sample 5400161 | NCBI WGS metagenome assembly WNFN01 (sample SAMN13153353, study PRJNA577476) | soil metagenome | isolation source: 80 cm saprolite on Douglas fir-dominated hillslope | place: USA:California | collected 2013-09-17
ATGGAGGCCGATAGTGATGCGGATTTTGGGCTGTTTGGGATCGCAGCGCCGGGCAAGGAGCATGAGCCGCTTCCTTCAGTCGCGGCGGCGCTCACTGGTCTCTTGATCGTCGTGGACAGTTCGGATATGGGGCCCGCTAGTGATGCTGCTGCCGCGAGCGAGCGGTGGGATGAGGCTGCGAAGGAAACGCTGGCGCGTTGGGCCGCGTTCCGAAAAGACGACCTGGCGGACGTCAATGGTTTGCTCGAAAAAGTTAAACTGAAACCGCTAGTTATTTCTCCGATGGTGCCTGGCGATGCGCGGGTTGCTCACTAGTTTTTGTCCGGAGACGATTCGGAATCGAAGATGCAGCTTTGGGGCGTCCCTTTCTCGCAGCGTTTGCACTTTTCAGGCGGCGCCGATTGAGGGAGGGATTTGGTATGCTGCTCTAGGTGATAAACATCCTACGAGTCAGGTTTCTTTCTCTGATGGGGCTGCTTTCCGTGGCTCTTTTGGCCGCGGTAATGGTTTCTCCTTCACAAACCGCCACGCAGACCCAGCAACCTGCTACCGGCACTACGCAGCCAGCGAATCCACCTGCGGCTACTCCGCAGGGAGGAGTGGCGGGATCGGTGGCTGCTCCGTTTGGCGCGCAAGTTCAGCAAGGCGGGCTGAACGTCGTGGTGCTCGATCCGGCTCATGGTGGAACGGACCCGGGCGCGCGAGGCACGGGCGGAATTCGCGAGAGTGAGATCGTGCTGGATTTCGCGATTCAGGTTCGGCGGGCGCTGGAGCTGCAGGGTTTTCAGGTGGTGCAGACGCGGCAGGGGAATGACAATCCTTCGTTTGATGATCGCTCGGCAACAGCCAATGCGCAGCGCGGGGCGGTGTTCGTAACACTGCACATCTCTTCGACGGGATTGCAGAGCACGGCGCGCGTCTACGTGAATTCGGATTTGGCGCCGGTTGCGGATTCGAATGGCTTGATTCCATGGGAGCGCGCGCAGGCGCCGTTTCTGGGATTGAGCCGGAAATTTGGCGATCTGGTGCAGGGATTTCTCACCCAGCGCTTCAAAGGCTCGCCTGACGCGGCGCAAACCGCCAGCGTACGCCAGCTTCGAACCACGGCGGCGCCCGCGATCGCCGTGGAAATATCCAGTGTGACGGTGGAAGATCGCGCCGATTTGGATCGCATGGCGCCGGGCGTGGCGGATGCCATTGCGCGCGGGGCTGCGGCGTTCAAGCCTTCCTACGTTGTTCCGACTACGCCGGGGGCTTTGCCGTGACGCCACCGTGGAAATATTGGCTGATCGGCGGGCTGGTCATCGCCGTGATTGCGGCGGCGATCTATTTTCCGATTCTCCGCCGACGGGTGAAGCGCGCGGCGCGGCTGCAGCAGCAGAGTGAAGAACAGGCGCGGCGCGAATTGACGCAACCGATCACGATCAATCCGGGCGATCCGCGCGTGAAGACCAAACTTTTCTGGGCTTCGGATCCGATCGATTCCACGCTGGTGCCGGTAACGGTTGAGCTGCCGCTTTCGAATGACCCGGTGCTGCGATCGAAACAGGTTTTGAACACGCTGCTCGCGGGCCCAGTGGATGCGGAGTTGCGCACGCTGCCGCCGGACGCTTTGTTGCTGGCGTTTTATCTGTTGCCGGATGGGACGGCGATCGCCGATTTTTCCGAGGCGCTGGCGACTTCCATTCCCTCCGGGATTGTGAGTGAGCAGTTGGCTGTGAATTCCATCACCCGGACATTGGAAGCCAATGTGCCGCAGGTGCAGCGACTGAAGATTCTGATTCATGGGCAGGAAGTGGAGACGCTGGCGGGACATCTGGATCTGACGGGGACGTTTGTCGTGAACAGCCAGCCTGCTCTCGCGCCGGTGAAGCCTGCGTCAACGTCAACGCCCGGCGCAGACAAACTGGCGCAACCCGAGCGCAAACCGTAGAATTCTTGAGGACGGAAGTGATGACCGCAGGAGGAAGAGTGAGAGCCGACGGCCGAACCGCGGAGCAGATGCGTCCCTTGAAAATTACGCCGGACTTTATTTCCACATGGAATGCTGCCGCGCGCAACCGAGGAGCGCACGCCGCGCGAGGCGGCGCGGGGGAAACAGTCGGGACGGACTCTGGAAATTCAACGTTTGATTGGACGCTCGCTGCGCGCGGTGACGGATCAGGAAGTGCTGGGCGAGCGCACGGTGTGGATCGATTGCGACGTGATTCAGGCGGATGGCGGGACGCGGACGGCGTCGATTACCGGAGCGTTCGTGGCACTGGCGCTGGCATTCGAACGGCTGACGGCGGCGGGGATATTGAAGAGTTCGCCGCTGATCGACAGCGTGGCGGCAACGAGCGTCGGCATTGTGGACGACCGCGCGCTACTGGATTTGGCTTATGAAGAGGATTCGCGCGCCGAAGTGGATATGAACGTGGTGATGACCGGCGACGGGCATTTTGTGGAAATCCAGGCGACGGCAGAGGGACGCGCGTTTTCCGGAAGCGAGATGCAGGATCTGCTGGCGCTCGCCGCCGCGGGGATTCGCCGCCTGACGGAAGAGCAACGCGTCCTACTGCCGCTGAAATTCAGTGCGCGCGCACGCTAAACTTTTTCTCGCCTCATCCAATCCAGGGAAGCTTGCCGAGTATCGCGCGCTCGCGAATTCGCCAGCATTTTCTCTTCCAGTTGAACTTGCGCTGTTGCCGGATTTCGATGCGCTTCCCGCGTTCGAAGAAAACGCTCCAACGTTGGCCGAAAACGCGGCAGGCAAGGCGCTGCATTACTCGCGGCACGGGGGCGGGCTGGTCTTCGCGGATGACTCGGGGCTGGTCGTGCCTGCTCTCGGCGGTGCGCCCGGGGTTCATTCCGCGAGATACGCCGGAGCGCAGGCGACAAATTCGCAAAGAATTGAAAAACTCCTGGGCGAGATGCGAGGTAAAACAGGATCCGAACGTGCCGCGTATTTCGTTTGTGCGATTGCGCTCGCGGCGGGCGGACGAGCGATGGCGATCGTCACGGATCGCGTTGACGGAGAAATCCTGGAGGCGCCACGCGGATCGGGCGGATTTGGCTATGATCCAGTGTTCTACTTCCCGGCCCTCGAGAAAACATTTGCGGAAATCCCTGCTGAAGAAAAAAATCAGCGCAGCCACCGGGGAAAGGCTTTCCGCAGATTGCTCGCAGCTCTTACCTCCATGCTATAGTTTTGGCTCCTATGTCCACGAAACCGAAGAAAAAACCGTCCGCAAAGAAGAAACCGGGTTCGCCAAAAGCGAAACCAGCGAAATCTGCAAAGGCAGCCAAGCCCTCCAAGCCGGCGCGTGCGGCGGGAACGGACCCCAAGCGTGTTGCCGCAATCCTCACGAAGCTGGACGAAGCGTACGGGAACGCGACGTGCGAGCTGAAGCACGAGAATGCATTCCAACTGCTGATCTCCACGATCCTTTCCGCGCAATGCACGGACGTGTGCGTAAATCAGGTCGCCGAAACGCTTTATAAGAAATATCCGGATCCAAAGGCGTTCGCTTATGCCACGCCGAGCGAGTTGGAGCAGGACATCCGTCCTACGGGATTTTTCCGGAACAAGACGAAATCCGTGATGGGCGCGAGCAAAGCGATCATCGAAAAGTTTGGCGGGCAGGTACCGCACACGATGGAAGAGATACTCACGCTGCCGGGGGTCGCGCGAAAAACGGCGAACGTGGTGCTCGGCACGGCGTATGGGATCGCCAGCGGAGTGGTCGTGGAAGAAGGTCGAACAGGATTTGATGAAGATCATTCCTCAGGAGAAGTGGATCCAGTTTTCCCACCAACTGATTTGGCACGGACGCCGGGTCTGCCACGCGCGCAAGCCAAAATGCATCGAGTGCAACATGGAATCGCTTTGCTACGCGAAAGACAAAACGGTCTAAGGGTCAAGTGTCGTCAACAAAAATCAGACGAGCGCGGTTGCGGCGGTGAAGAAATCGTGATGGAGCCCGCAGTTCAATCAGGGTTTTTTGGCTGAAGTTTGATCCTGCCCACTCGGCCGTGAAGTGACCGGCTGCGAATCAACGGGCGGATGGCCTGGCGGCAGGGCACCCTGAGCAGGCGATCCGGCAGGATTCACAATCTCACTGAAATTCGGCAGGCTGCCGGAATGCACGTCTGGATTCTGATGCGGGTTTTTGTTCGGATCCGGATGCTGGATCATCCCGCCCGTGGGCTGCGTTTTTGGCCACCTGCATGCCCGCTCCCGGAGGAGCGCCGGTCTTTGGCCGGAATTCAACTTCGGCGTGCGCCTGATTGCCAGTGATGGAAACGTTTCGGATGTCCATTTCCATGGCACTCATATTGAGAGTGCCCACGGTATTAAGGTGCTGCATGATGCCGGCGCGAATGGCGTCGTTATCGCTCTGCTGCTTCTTGCATCCGGCGCCAAGCAGTAGCGTGCCGGAGAGCACCAGGGCTAAGGCGATGCGATTCATGCGAGAGTCTTTTCCAGTTCCGGGAGACGATTCATTCGTTGATATTACGCGGAACGAAGCCCATTGGGAACCATTGGCAGATTGTTGAGGCGAACGCCAGTGGCATCAAAGATGGCATTGCCGATGGCCGGCGCAACGGCCATGATCGGCGTTTCGCCGGCGCCCGCCGAAGGAAGATCTTTTCGATCAAGCAGGATGGCCTCGATTTCCGGCACGTCGCGGAAGCGCGGCACGCGATAGCTTGCGAAATGCGGATTTTTGATGCGGCCGTTTTCAAATTCGATGGCTTCGAAGAGCGCGCCGCCCAGCCCCTGAATCATCGCGCCGACCACCTGGTTGCGCAGACCATCCGGATTGACGATGGCGCCGCATTCGAACGCTTCGACCATTCGCACGACGCGGACCGCACGCGAAGTCTTATCTACTGCTACCTCCGTGCAGGTTGCTACATAGCTGCCCTTCTCGTCGCCGCACGCAACGCCAAATCCTTGCCCCTCCTGCGTCTTCCGGCGCGGCCACCCGAAGGACTTTGCTGCCGCCTCCAGCACCGCGCGCATGCGTGCATTAGAAAGATTTTTCATGCGGAATTCGAGCGGATCTATTTTCGCCGCGTCCGCGAGCGCATCCATGTGCGTTTCGCGCGCGAAGTGGTTTGCTGTCGCCGCAAGCCCGCGATAGGAACCGCTTCGCAGAATCAACGGCACGGCATGATATTCCGTTCGCTGATTTGCAACGACGTAGGGAGTTTCGATCCCCGACGATCCTGAATGGTAGTTGTGGAATTCCCACGCGGACAGCGTTCCATCTCTGGCGATGCCGCTTTTGATTTCGACGACGCCCGCGGGCCGGAAGTATGCCCAGGTAAACTCTTCCTCGCGGGTCCATACCACCTTCACGGGACGCCCGGCAGCGCGCGCGAGTCGAGCGGCTTCGATGGCGGCGTCACTCGTATGCTTCCCTCCGTACGCCGAGCCCGTATCCGGCACAATCACGCGCACGCTGGTCTCGGGCAAATGGAAAACAGCCGCGAGTTCATCGCGGTTGGCGAATGGCCGCTGCGTACCGGTCCATACTGTGAGTTTCCCGTCGGCCCACTGAGCTACGGCCGCGCGCGGCTCGAGCGGAGCATGCGCGATGTATGCAACGGTGTAAATCGCGTCGAGCCGGTGCGCAGCGCCTGCGAGCCCCTCTTCCACAGAACCTTTTTGCTTCCGGAAACGATCCTCCGTCTTCGCAGCAGCGTTCTGCTTGAGGTACCCAAAGAGTTCTTTATTGGAAATTTGCGGAACCTCTTTCCATTCCACCTTCACGGCATCGAGCGCTGCCTGTGCCTCGCGCTCTGTAGGCGCTGCCGCTCCGACGAAATCACCGTCGCGCACCATGAAAACTCCCGGCATGGCCTTCGTTTCATCTTGCCGGAAGGAAATCAGCGTCGCGCCGAAGGACGGTGGACGCAGCACTTTGCCGTAAAGCATGCCCGGAAGCCAGATATCTGTGGTGTACTGATGGTGTCCCGTCACGAACGAACGCCCGTCAACCTTTGGAATTGGTTTACCGGCAATGGTCCACTGCGCTGCAGGCGTGATGGGATCTTCCGCGGGGAGATTCTGCGCAAGCGTCTTGCCACGCGCGAGTTCCGCATACTTCAGTGAGCGGCCAGACGCGGGATTGGTGACTTTCGCATCGGCTGCAATTAATCCTTCGGGTGCGACACTCCATTCTTTCGCCGCCGCCTGAACAAGAATGTCGCGCGCGGCAGCCGATACGCGCCGTAATTGCGGAGTGATCGTGGGAGTCGTTCTGCTGCCAAAAGTCCCCGCGTCAAAGGGCGTCAGCGCCGGCCGTGCGAATGTTCTGCCCGATCTCGGCTTTGCCCGTGAATCCGGTCACCGTGCCGTCTTCGCCGATGTGCAGCCACGCGTTAATATCCTTTGGCAATTCTTCATTATGGAAACTTCGATGCCCGGGCGCGGTCTCCTGCGCGGCGAGCGCGTCTTTTGCAATGGCGAAGACGGCAATACCCGCGCCAAGAATCTTGAAAAAGTCGCGGCGCGCCAATTCGAATTGATGTATGGGAGCGGCGCGGAATTCGTAGCGCTCAGGCTCGATGACAAATTTTCCTTCGACGTTACTCATCGCGCGGACTCCTGCATCATTTTTGCCGCGTGACAGAGGGCCTGCAGGATGCGCGGATGCGTGCCGCAACGGCACAAATTGCCTTGCAAAAATTGCACGATTTCCGCCGCACTGGGATTGGCATTTGTTTGCAGAAGGCCAACACTGCTCATGATCATTCCCGTGGTGCAGTAAGCGCACTGGAACGCGCCCGCATCGAGAAACGCCTGCTGCACGGGATGCAAGCGGCCATCTTTCTCAAGGCCTTCAATCGTCGTAACTGGCTTTCCGACGGCCGCACTCGCCGGTATCTGGCACGAGCGGCGCGGCGCTCCCGCGAGCAGCACGGTGCACGCGCCGCACTGCCCTTCCCCGCAGCCGTACTTCGTCCCGGTCAAACGGAGTTCATCGCGGAGCACGTACAAAAGAGGCGTGTCTGGAGGGTAGTTGACCGGATATCTCTTGCCGTTGACTTCAATTTCGATTGGCATCGCTCTTGTCTCTCTTCCTAAAAAATTCTGCGCCGAATCAATGATTGTGGCAAGTGTCGCAAGCAGCCTTGGCCTGATTCATTTCGTGGCAGTGCAGGCAGCCGTACATCGTGGTGACGCTGGTGACTTCGGACATCGCTTCCATCTCGCGAACCTGTCCATGGCACGTCTCGCATTTTACTCCGGCCTCGAGGTGTGCGCGGTGATTCCACGCGACGCCCGGCAACACGGCATAGACGCGCACCCACGGAACGGCCTGCTTGGATTTGGCATACGCGGCGAGCTTCTGAATGGCGGGCTTGTTCTTCGCGACCGTCACGTGGCACAGCATGCATTTGCTGGTTTCCGGGAATGTCATCAATTTGCCCGGTCCGGGATTCGTGTGGCAGTCCTTGCAATCCAAACCGAGAGACAGATGTTTCTTGTGGCTATATGGGATGGGCTGCACCGGCGGTGTGTGCTCCGACGGATTGTCCGGGACCATCTGCTTCGCCGCTTGCTCAGACGCAGCCGATTGAGCGGCAAGATCTGCGGCAAGGTAAAAAAATGCCGCCAACGTTGCAGCCATCACCGCGGGAGCGATCCACCAAATTCTTTTCAGCATCACCTGACCTCGCAGATTTAATTCTGCCGCTCTTTGTTGCTCAAACTACGCTTTCTTGTTCACCACTTCCTCGATGCTGGTGCCGAGATCTTTGAGCATCACCGTCGCGGCGTTTCGGCCGGGCGCCCCGGTCACGGAACCGCCGGGAAACGTCGTCGCACCGGTTTGATATAGGCCCGGAATCGGCATGCGATGCTGCGCCCATCCGGGCATCGGCCGCATCGGCCCTGTTTGCGAGGCGCTTTGCGCGCCTGCGTGCGCGCTTCCATGCCAGAAGTGCGGATTCATGCGTTCCAGATCAAGAGGGCTTTCGACAAATCGCGCCAGAATCTTGTCATCCGTCAAATTCGGCGCATACCGCCGCAAGTATTTGAGGTAAGCGTCGGAAACTTCTTTCTTGATCTTGTCCCAGTGCTCCGGCCCTTCCTTCAGCTCATAAGGCTGCCAGCCGATAATTTTCAGCGTGTGCATCCCGGCGGGCGCGCGCGTGGGATCGGCAACACTGCAGCAAATGATCTGCATCGCCGGATCTTCCAGATTGACCACGCCTCTGGCATCGTCGTACCCAAAGCGCAGGGCCCGCTCCGGCGAAACCAGGATGCCCGCTTCCACCGGCGAGAGCGTGCCGCCATCGCCGGCAAACATCGGCGGCTCCGAAGTCGCATAATGAGTGACAAACATGGCATGTTCCGCTTGCCAGGTATCCACGCCGTCGAGAAAGTCCTGGCCCCACAGCTCGTGCGGTGCCATGTCCACCAAATGCTTGATGTGAATCGTCGAGACCACCGCCTTTCCCGCGCGATACGAAGTTCCGTCACTGCATTCCACGCCCGCGCATTTCCCGTTCTCCACAATCAGCCGCTTCACCCATTTGTTCGCCAGCAGCCCACCGTTGTGCGCCTCGATGAAACGCGCCAGCGCCTGGGTCAACACTCCCGAACCGCCCTTGGGAAACGGCCGTCCAGAGTGTTGCTGACGCGCTGTACCGTAGGCCAAACGCCCCGTCATCGGCGCATCCGGCGGCTCCGCCGCCAAGTGGGACATATAGAGCATGAACGTGCGGCAATGTTCTTCCTCAAAAGTGTCACGAATGATTTCCCACGCCGACATCGCCAGCCGCCGCTGCCACAGCTTTCCGCGCGGCTGCTGCGCCAGTTGATCGTTCAACGGTTTCCCAAACCCTATGGGCGTGAAACTTGTTCCAAGCAAAACCGGTTTGATGGCGTCAAACTCCGCCAGCATTTTTCGGTACGCCGCCGCATCCTTTTTCGAGAACTTCGCAAACTCCGCGCAGCTGCGGTCGAGGTCGCGCCATTGCGTCAGATAGGAGCCGTCGGCAAAGGGAATGTGAAAAATGGGGTCGGGATCGACGTATTCAAGTCCGTAGTCGCGAAGCTTAAGCTCGTCGTTCTTAATCATGGGGTTGTCGAGCAAAAACGTATGCGCGGTTGAACAGACGTCGTCTTTGAATCCCTTGAGCGTCAATTCCGCGGTCTTTACGCCGCCGCCGACGATTGGCCGTCCCTCCAGGAGCAGGCAGCGATAACCGGCTTTCCCCAGGTAGGCGGCCGCAATCATGCTGTTGTGCCCCGCGCCCGCTACAACGATGTCAAACCGATCTTCGCTGGGCGCTTGTTGGCCAATGGAAAAAGGCGCGACCGCAAGCGGTGCTAGCGCCGCTGTCTTCACGAATCCCCGCCGGCTGATTTTGCTCATGTGCGCGCCTCCCTCGAACAATCTTCTACCCTTTCTTGTTCACGACTTCCTCGATGCTTGTCCCAAAATCTTTCAGCATTACCGTCGCCGCGTTTCTTCCGGGCCCGCCGGTCACCGAGCCGCCCGGATGCGTCGTCGCGCCCGTCTGATAAAGGCCGGGAATCGGCATTCGATGCTGCGCGTATCCAGGCACGGGGCGCATCGCGCCGGACTGCGCCGGCCCCGATCCGCCCGCGTGACAACTGCCATGCCAGTTGTGAGGATTCATACGCTCCAGATCAAGCGGGCTTTTGACAATCCGCGCGAGAATCTTGTCATCCGTCAGATTGGGTGAGAACCGCCGAAGAAATTTCAAATTCGCGTCCGAAACTTGATCTTTGATTTCGTCCCAATGCTGCGGACCCTCTTTCAATTCGTACGCCCGCGGGCGCACGGGTCGCATCCGCGATGCTGCAACAAATTGCGTGGATCGACGGGTTTTCGAGATTCACCGCGCCTCGAGCGTAGTCATAGCTCATGCGCAAGACGCGATCGGCGCTGACCATCACGCCGGAATGCACGGGCGAGAGCGTCCCGCCGGCTGCCGCATATTTCGGCGGCTCCGTGGTCGCATAATTTGTCTCGAAAAGCGTCAGGCCGGCTTTCCACGTGTCCACGCCGTCGAGAAAATCCTGGCCCCACAATTCGCGCGGTGCCATGTCGATCAGATGCTTGATGTGGATCGTCGAGAGCACCGCTTTGTCGGCGCGATACGAGCTGCCATCCTCGCATTCCACGCCCGCGCATTTGCCGTTCTCGAGGATCAGCGCCTTGATCCATTTGTTGGTGAAAATTACGCCGCCATGCGCTTCGATGTACCGCGCCAGCGCCACCGTCAGAACTCCTGACCCGCCCTTCGGCAGTGGCCGGCTCTCTCGCTGCTGGTGCAGCGGAAGGTACGCGGCCCGGCCCGTCATCGGGTCCTGCACCGGCTGCAGCGGATAGGGGCAGCCCAACATGAAGGCTCTGCAATGGTCGTCCTCGAATGTATCGCGAACATTTTCCCATGCCGACATGGCCAGCCGCCGCTGCCATAGTTTGCCGTGCGGGTGTTCCGCCAGGCGATCGTTGATGGCTTTCCCGAAACCAATCGGCGTAAACGCAACTGCGTTAAAGAGAGGCTTGACCATCTCGTACTCGGTGATCATGCGGCGGTAAGCGAGCCCGTCTTTCTTGGAAAATTTTGCGAATTCCTCACACGTGCGGTCGAGGTCGCGCCACTGCGTCAGGTAGCTGCCGTCGGGAAACGGCATGTGATAGACGGGATCGGGATAGATGTATTCGAGGCCGTACTCTGCGAGTTTCAGCTCATCATCGCGCAGAATTGGATTTCCGTGGATTCCGTTGTGTGCCGAAGAGCAGATGTCATGGGTGAAACCGCGCAACGTCAATTGCGCGGATTTGACGCCGCCGCCCACGATCGGCCGCCCTTCCAGCACCACGCAGCGATACTCCGCTTTCGCCAGGTACGCAGCCGCGATCAGACTGTTGTGCCCGGCGCCGGCCACCACGATGTCGAATCGTTCAGCCATTTCCGTGTGCCGCCTCGATTCTCAATTCGCCGCCCCTCCTGCTTCCGCAAATTACGGTGCGGTGCCGTGGTCCTTACTCTTCCATCAGGCCAGATTTTTCCGCAGCGTCTCGACGGACAGTTCCCTTTCCCAGCGCGAGACGACCAGGGTGGCGACTCCATTCCCGATCACATTCACCGTCGCGCGGCACATGCTCATGAACCGGTCGATCCCCAGAATCAGCGCCATTCCCGCCACTGGAATTGTCGGGATGACCGTCATTGTCGCCACCAGCGCGATAAATGCCGCGCCTTGAACGCCGCTGGCGCCTTTCGAAGTCAGCACGCCCACCGCCAGAATTGTCAGTTGTTGCATCAACGTCAGCGGTGTATTTGTGGCCTGCGCCACAAACAGCGCGCACATCGTCATGTAAATGCTCGTACCATCGGTGTTGAACGTATACCCCGTCGGCACAACCAGTCCCACGAGCGCCTTCGAACACCCGAGCTTTTCCAGTTTGGCCATCAGCGATGGCATTACTGGCTCCGACGAGCTGATGGCCAGCACCAGCAGAATCTCTTCCTTGATGTAGGAGAGGAATCTCAGAATTCCGAAGCCCGCCAGCCGGGCGATCACGCCCAGCACCAGGAATACGAATAAAATGGAGGTGATGTAAAACGTGCCGATCAGCTTGACCAGCGGCCCCAGCGAGGAAACGCCGTATTTGCCGATCGTAAAAGCCAGAGCGCCAAAAGCGCCGATCGGTGCGAAGCACATCACGATCTTGACGATCCCAAACACCGCGTCCGTCAATATTTCCAAAAAATCCAGAATCGGTTTGCACCGCGGTCCCGCCATCGACAGCGCCAATCCAAACAGTACCGAGACGAGCAGCACTTGCAAAATGTCCCCCTTGGCGAAAGCGTCCACCGCGGTGCTGGGGATGATATGCATCAGGAAGTCCGAAACGCTCTGCGCTTTTGCCTGCCCCGCGTAATCTGCCACGGCCTTGGCGTCCAGCGTAGCCGCATTGATGTTGAATCCGCTGCCCGGGTGCAGCATGTTGCCACCGTACAAAAAATGACCAGAGTGATGATCATCGTGATCAGCCGGATGAAAGCGTCCCCCAGCGGTTTCATGGCGATCGCCGTCGCCGGCCGCAAGCAGCCCAGCGCGATGGCTGCGGCAACGGCGAACAGAACCTGCACCGACGAATTTCCGTAAAATGCCTTCTTGCGCGGATTGGGCGGCGTCATAGTGGGGGCCGGGAGTTACGCGGCGCGAGAAGTATTCATTTCCCTTCCAAGGATTTTTGTGAACACCACCGCTACAGTACCTTCTCGGGATCGCGAAGGGCGTTCGTCAATTCGCTCAAGAACCCTGCCGCCCGCGCTCCGTCCACCACGCGGTGATCGCTCGAAAGCGTCATCGTCATCATCGGTCGGATGCCGGGCTTTCCTTCAACAGGAACGACGCGGTCGGAAATGCTTCCCACCGCCAGAATCGCCGCTTGCGGCGGCGTAATAATCGCGCTGAACGCATCGACCTTGTACATGCCCAGATTGCTCAACGTAAAAGTTCCGCCGGTAATATCCGCCGGACGCAATCGGCCCG
>WNFN01213270.1_pt1 | contig 12541 bp, 7 predicted proteins | sample 5400161 | NCBI WGS metagenome assembly WNFN01 (sample SAMN13153353, study PRJNA577476) | soil metagenome | isolation source: 80 cm saprolite on Douglas fir-dominated hillslope | place: USA:California | collected 2013-09-17
CGCGTCCTCATCTACGCCGACGGCTATAGCCGCAATGGCAAGTGGGTGGATCACAAGGCCAGCGCGGACATCGCCGTGAAAACCGCAACGAAAGAGAGCCAGGAGATCGATAAGGTCCTGGTGTGGAAGCGCTATCCTGGAAAATATTCTTCTGAAACACCCATGATCATAGGCCGCGACTTTTTCGTCGATGAAGCGTTGAAAGAATATCGCAACCACATCGTCGAGCCCGTTTCGCAGGACGCTGAAGCACCACTCTTCCTGATGTACACCAGCGGCACGACCGGCAAGCCCAAGGGCTGCCAGCACCGCACCGGCGGCTATCTTGCCTACGTCACCGGCACGGCCAAGTATTACCAGGACATTCATCCTGAGGACGTCTACTGGTGCATGGCCGACATCGGCTGGATCACCGGCCATTCCTACATCGTCTACGGCCCGCTCGCGCTCGCCGCCACCAGCGTTCTCTACGAGGGCGTTCCGCAATTCCCCGACGCCGGCCGCCCCTGGCGCATCGCCGAACGCCTCGACGTCAACATTTTCCACACTTCCCCCACCGCCATCCGCATGCTCCGCAAGGCCGGCGGCGATGAGCCGAAGAATTACAACTACCACTTCAAGCACATGACCACCGTCGGGGAGCCGATCGAGCCGGAAGTCTGGAAGTGGTATTACGAAACCGTTGGCAAGGGCGAAGCTGTTATCGTCGACACCTGGTGGCAAACGGAAACCGGTGGCTTCCTTTGCACCACCAAGCCTGCGCTCGATCTCATGAAGCCCGGCAGCGCCGGTCCCGCCGCGCTCGGAATTTATCCGGTGATTTGGGACGAGGAAGGAAATGAAGTTAAAGCAGGCTCGGGAAACGCCGGCAACATCTGCATTCGCAATCCCTGGCCGGGCATCATGCAGACCATTTGGGGCGACCCCCAGCGCTTCGTCTCGCAGTACTACAAAAAGTACAACAAGAATCCGAAGAGCAAGGACTGGCGTGATTGGCCCTACTACGCTGCGGACGGCGCCGTGCTCCCCGCCGACGGTTACTATCGCATCCTTGGCCGCGTCGATGACGTCATCAACGTCGCCGGCCACCGCCTCGGCACCAAGGAAGTCGAATCCGCCTGCCTCACGGTCCCCGAAGTCGCCGAAGCCGCCGTCGTTCCCGCCGTCGACGAAGTCAAAGGCCGCGTCCCTGTCGTCTACATCTCACTGAAGCCCGGCGTTCCCACGACGAGAGCGATTCAGGACAAAGTCGTCTCCACCATCGAAACCATGATCGGCAAAATCGCCCGCCCCAAAACCATTCACATCGTCCCGGACATGCCCAAGACCCGCTCCGGCAAAATCATGCGCCGCGTCCTCGCCGCAATTTCCAACAATATGGACACCGGCGACATCACCACCCTCGCGAATCCCGACATCGTCGAGCAGATTCGCGAGCTCGTCCAGGGCCGCAACGTCGCCCCCCTAAAGGAAGGCCCCGAAGACATCAAGCGCTTCGGCGATGAACGCTAAGCTGCGCCAGTGCGGATCTCCCGCGATCGCACTTCGCGATCGCACTTCGCGATCGCACTTCATTGACTTACCTCGGACCTCAACCTAAGATGTGCGCCAGTTGATCCCGCATGCGTCGGGGTCCCAAGTGAAATGGCGGAATCCTCGTCACTCATCGGACAAACTGTCTCGCACTACCGCATCGTCGAAAAGCTTGGCGGTGGCGGCATGGGTGTGGTTTACAAGGCCGAGGATGTCAAGCTCGGGCGGTTTGTTGCCCTGAAATTCCTGCCCGAGGAGGTAGCGAAAGATCCACAAGCCCTCAGCCGCTTTCAGCGCGAAGCTAAAGCCGCTTCCGCGCTAAATCATCCGAACATCTGCACCATCTACGAAATCGACGACCAGCATGGGCAAGCGTTCATCGCCATGGAATTTCTGGACGGCGCAACACTGAAGCACCACATCGCGGGCCGCCCCGTGGAACTCGACACACTGCTGGCGGTCGGCATCGAGATCGCTGATGCCTTGGATGCAGCCCACGCGCAAGGAATCATCCACCGCGACATCAAGCCGGCCAATATTTTCGTGACCAAGCGGGAGCACGCCAAGATTCTCGATTTCGGCCTGGCCAAGCTCACTGCTGACAAGTTCACACTTCCGCAGCTCGCCGCGTCACAAGCCACCATCGAAGTGAGTCACGAGCACCTCACCAGTCCGGGCACGGCGCTCGGCACGGTTGCCTATATGTCGCCCGAGCAAGCCCTCGGCAAGGAACTCGATCCCCGCACCGATCTCTTTTCTTTCGGCACGGTCCTCTACGAAATGGCCACGGGCAGGCTCCCCTTTCGCGGAGAAACCTCCGCCGCAATGTTCGATTCCATTCTTCACAGAGCACCGGTCGCGCCTGTGCGCCTCAATCCCGACCTGCCTTCGCGATTGGAAGAAATCATCAACAAGGCGCTGGAGAAAGACTCCAACCTACGCTACCAGCATGCAGCCGATATGCGCGCGGATTTGCAGCGTCTCAAGCGCGACACCGATTCCGGCCGCACCGCTCAGCAGAGTATGCCAATGGAAGCTGTCGCGTCATCCGCGGTGGCCTCAACGCCGGCGGCGTCAAGAACGTCCATAAGCCAACCGGCACTGCCTTCTTCGGCAGCGTCGGCGCAAGTCGGAAAGCCCTTTGTGCGCGAGTGGAAATTCCTCGCCCCCGCGGCGCTGCTCTTAGTCGCCCTTGTTGCAGGCGCTTTCTACTGGCGCTCCACGAAAGTCCATGCCCTCACGGAAAAAGACACTATCCTTCTCGCCGATTTCGTCAATACCACCGGCGATCCGGTTTTCGATGGAACCCTCAAGCAAGCATTGGCCATACAACTACAACAATCGCCGTTTCTTTACATCACTCCGGAAGAACGCATTCGAAAGGCGCTGCAGTTCATGGGACGATCGCCCGATGAACGGCTCACCAACCAACTCGCGCGCGAGATCTGCCAGCGTGAAGGAATTAAAGCGCTGATCTCAGGTTCCATTTCCGGGCTGGGAAGCCAATACGTAATTGCTCTCGATGCCGTCAATGCGCAAACGGGCGACACTCTGGCCCGCGAGCAGGTGCAGGCGGACAAGCGCGAGAATGTCCTGGTAGCGCTGGGGAAGGCCGCTTCGCAATTGCGGGGAGAATTGGGCGAATCGATCAAGTCCGTCGAGAAATTCGATACACCGATTGACGAGGCGACTACCTCTTCTCTGGAAGCGCTCAAGGCCTTTAGCTTGGGGAACGCCGAACGAGCCAAGGGCCAGGAAGCAGAGTCAGTCGCATTTTTCAAAAAAGCCATTGAGCTCGATCCGAATTTCGGGATGGCTCACGCCACTCTAGCTACCGTGTACAGCAACCTCGGGGAGCACGAACTCTCCCTCGACTACATCAAGAAAGCGTTCGAGCGACGGGAGCGTGCGAGCGAGCCGGAGAAGCTATACATTACATGCCATTACTACGACTTTTTGGGAGATTTCCAGAAGACGACGGAGGCATATCAGCTTGCTGTCCATGAGTACCCGAGAGATTACTCCAGCCACAACAATCTAGGCCTTCATTACTTGAGACTCGGCGAGCCGGAGAAAGCCTTGGCCGACGAACAGGAAGCAATTCGGATTGACCCTCATCAGCCTTTCGCCTATCGCAACCTAGCCGAAGCGTACTTGGCGCTCAATCGCATTGACGAAGCGAAGGCCATTGCAAATCAAGCCATTAACAGCGGGGTGGGCAGTCTCGGAGTACACTCAGTTCTTTTCAGCATCGCCTTCATTCAAAACGATGAAGCTGGCATGAACGCGCAAGTTACCTGGGTCCGCGGCAAGCCCTCTGAGTCTGCCTTGCTTTCCCAAAACGCTCAGGCGAACACCTCACATGGGAAGCTCACCAACGCCCGAACGCTGTGGGAACAAGCCTCCCAACTGGCACGAAAGGCGAACTATCTAGAGCGAACCGGGCAATTCCGCGCGAGCGAAGCGCTGAACGAGGCTGAGCTAGGCAACTGCCGGGAGGCGCGTTCCCTCGCGTCAGCCGCCGTGGCAATCAACAAAAGCCGGAGCATAGTTCCCCTCGCGGCCCTGGCTGTCGCATGGTGCAACGACGCGCAGGCCGCTGAGGGATTCGTTCGTGACTTCAATACGCGGTTTCCGGATAACACTCTATTGAATGCATTGGACTTGCCGGTTGTTCACGCCGCCGTACAAATCCGCATGGGCAACGCTTCGCGCGCGGTTCAGTTGCTGGAACCCGCTCGCCCCTATCAGTGGGGCGCGCTGCCCGAAAGCATAACTCCTATTGAGGCAGCGTACTTCAGGGGGCAAGCTTATCTGAGCCTCGGCGACGGAAAAAGTGCGGCGGCCGAATTCAAAAGCGTTGTGGATCGTCCAACTCTTTTCCCGGCGCAGCCAATACACACGCTTGCGCATTTGGGCGTTGCGCGGGCTTACACTTTAACCGGCGAACCCGACAAAGCTCGCAAAGCCTATCAAGATTTCTTCGTCTTCTGGAAAGACGCGGACCAGGATATTCCAATCTTGAAGGAAGCGAAGGCGGAGTACGCCAGGCTCCTCTAGCTCCTCGTGACCGTACTTGCACCTGACAGCGTCGGCGCCATCGACCAAACTAGAGCTGGCATCCATTAGACGACCAAACCGGGTCCTGCTATCCCGCAGCATCCAAACCACTTACAAGTAACCCTTGACATACTGTACCAATATGCTATAATGGTTTCGTCAGTTCGGCACGATTCCTCCGCCTGGCCGCCGTAACCCTGGCAGAGGGGGGCGCCCTGCGAACCATGCTCGCCCGCCAGGTAGTCCTTCTAACTCCTCCAAAATCTTCTTATCCCTCCGAGTTGTTTTCTCGCCAACAGTCCGCTCACGTAAGTCCTTTAGCTGCAACAGTTACGAATCTCCTCGCAAGTGTTGCAAACAAAAGACTTACGCCGGGGCTAAGCTCTTTAGATGCAACAGGGTCGAAAACCCAGGGGGAGGGGGAGGAAGTCCCCAAACCGTGAACATCCCATTCCGACCCGGCCAGAACGTTTTAACGTTCCAACGCTCTAACGTTGAAAGGTTCAGACATCGACTATTTGCTCGCCGGCTTGCCTCGCAGTTCAGAGAGTTTTCCCTGCTGCTCGAGCGTCAGCTTGTTCTTGATTCTCACAAGCAATGTGACTTGCTCTCTCTTGATTTCTCGTTCCGCTGCCAGCACTTTTTCCAGTTGCGCAAGAACCTGCTGCTCGTCCACGCGTGGCTGCTTGAGCAGGGAGATCAGTTTCTCCATTTCATCCTGCAGGTTCCATTGCAGCTCCGTGAATTTCAACTGTGCCTGGCGGATTTCTGCCTTGAAATAATCTTTTTGCTCGGCGCTCAGCCCAATCGCTTCCTGGTGCTGGATCACAAGTTCCGGAGCAAAGAAGCTCTGACCGATCGGATCCTGATCGGGTTGTTGCGCGCGGGCCGCTCCCGCGGCGAACAGAAACGCCGCGCAAATGCAGAGAACTCCCGTTCTCATTTCATTCCTCCTCATCCGTCTTCACCGGAACATTCAGATAGGATTCTCCGAGCCTCGGCATCGTCCGCAAAATCTCCTGCCCCGGAGTCACCAGCAGACCATCGCTGGGCGCTCGCCACTCTGCCAGTTTCTGCGCGGCGGCGAGTTCGTCCCCCGGAATCATTCGCGCTGTTCTCCGTTGCAATGTCACCGCAATCATCAGAACCACCACAACCACGGCGGTCGCTCCGGCTAGCGTCCACACTCGCCACGGCGCACGCTTTCCTTCACGAGCGGCCTCGGCCGCAGCCAGCACTCGCGCCCGGAAATTCGCCGATGGCTCCGATCCCTGAGCTACGAGCGGCAGCAGTGTGTCCAGCCGCGCCTTGCGGGCACGAACGTTGTCCAGCTCTTCCGAACAAATCGTGCAGGTTCGTAGATGCTCTTCAAGACCGGCTGTCAAACTCCCCGTCAGAGCGGCCTCCAGCAATTGGTCTTTCCAGCTCTCGCATGCATTCTTCATTTCATCACTTCCAGCAAAAGTTTTCGCGCCGCGTGCAGCCGTGATCGAACCGTCCCCGCTGGAATTCCAAGCACCGCTCCCACATCGGCGGCCTCCATCTCTTCAACCAGCGAAAGCTGCAGGACAGCGCGAAGTTTCTCCGGCAGCCGTTCTATTTCTCTCCGGAGCCGGTCCAGCATCACCAGCTGTTCCGCATCGTTCGCTCCGTCCACCATCAATGGTGTCTCTGTCATCTGCCAGGCTGTATCACGAGCCAGCCGGCGCCGGTAGCCTCTTTGGCGGTTCAAAGCCAGCCGAAAAACAATCCGGTTCACCCAGGCGCGGAATTTCTCCGCTTCCCGCAGTGATGCAAACTTCTGGTAGGCGCGCAGGAATGCTTCCTGGGCGGCATCCTCTGCGTCCGCGGAATTTCCGAGAATGCTGTAGGCAATTTGGAAAACGCGCCGCTGATTCTCAGCAATGCGCTCGCCAAATCCCGCCTCGGGATTCTGCGCTTCAGCTCTTGCGATCAATGCACTCACGCACGCGCCTGTCACGCTTCTCTAGCCCCTTTACGTATAGACACCGCGGCCCGGCCGTTCGTTCAGGAAAATACCACGCCGGGCCGCAGTGTGTAGCGGGCAAATCGAACAACATGCAAAATTCCTGTTGCCCGATGCCGGAAGGCCCTCGACCGGCATCCGGTCGCTTGCAGTCCTCGCGGTTCAGAAGAGAAAGATCGGCTGAAACGCTGGAAGAATCGGTTGCAGTTGAGCTGCGATCTGCACGGCCTGAAGTTTCTGCAACTGCTCAGCGTCGAGGATGGCCACGAATTGCGCGAGAAAAGCCTGTTGTGCTTGCGCCATCTGCTGCTGCAACGCGTGAATCTGGATGACCAGGATTCCCACTTGTGCCGGGTTCCCGCCGGAATTCAGCAGAACGGCTAGCTGTTGGGTCAGGGCTTGTGCCGTTTGAAATAGCGGTACAAGCGCCGTCTGGCGCGCCTGCAGCAATTGCTCCAGCTCGCTCACCTGGCCGGGCCGCAGTTGCAGAAATTCAGCCACATCCTGCAGGGGTGACGTTTCTTGGGCGCTCGGCTGAACTTTTGTCGTTTGTACCTGTTGCAGTATCTTTTCGATGTTAAGTTTCGTCAGATCCGGCGCGATCGTCACCGGCACGGATTTGGGTGCAAGCTTCTGCGCGTGCGTCCCGTCGCAACTCACAAGAATTATGGCAAGCACAACAAAGGCGATTGCGGTCTTCTTCATGGCAGCGGTTCTCCTTGAAGTGCGCGCATTTTGCGCCTTCACTTATCCAGACACCGCCGCCACGATTCTCGTTCGTTAGGTAATTGCAAGCTACTGGGAAGACCCGCCGTACATTTGAACTTCCACCGCGAAATCAGCATCCATCAACGCAGCGCACTCTTACTCTCTTACTCTCTTACTCTCTCTTACTCTCTTCGTTGACTTGTCTCCGGCTGCAACCTAAGATGTCCGCCAAATGGCGGACTCCTCCTCCCTCATGGGGCAAACTATCTCCCACTACCGCATCCTGGAAAAGCTCGGCGGTGGTGGTATGGGCGTCGTCTACAAGGCCGAAGACACCGAGCTCGGCCGATTCGTCGCCCTCAAATTCCTTCCCGATGACTTGATGCGCGACCCGCAGGCGCTCGAGCGCTTCCGCCGCGAGGCCCGTGCCGCCTCCGCCCTGAATCACTCCAACATTTGCACCATTTACGAAATCGGCGAGCACGACGGCATGCGCTTCATCGCCATGGAATTCCTGGATGGCGTAACGCTCAAGCACAAGATCAACAACCGCCCTCTCGAAACCGAAACCATTCTCGCCCTCGCCATTGAGATCGCCGATGCTCTGGACGCCGCTCATGCCGAAGGCATCATCCATCGCGACATCAAGCCCGCAAACATCTTCGTTACCAAGCGTGGTCACGCCAAGATTCTCGATTTTGGCCTGGCCAAGGTCACGCCAGCCAACAACTCCACGAGTCAGGCTCCCGGCACGATCGCCGGCGCCACTTTGGACGACATGCACCTCACCAGCCCGGGCACGGCGCTCGGCACGGTTGCCTACATGTCTCCGGAACAGGCCAAGGGAAAAGAACTCGATGCTCGCACGGATCTGTTCTCCTTTGGTGCGGTCCTCTATGAGATGGCTACAGGTAGGATTCCTTTCCGCGGTGACACTTCCGCAGTGATCTTTGAAGCGATTCTCTCCCGCGCTCCGGCTTCTGCCGCGAGGCTCAATCCGGACGTCCCTGCCGAACTCGAACGAATCATCAGCAAGACGCTGGAGAAAGACCGCAATCTTCGATACCAGAGCGCGGCGGATCTGCGCACCGACCTGGCGCGCCTGAAGCGCGACACGGATTCGAGTCGCTCCGCGGCAGTCAGCAACGACGCTGCGCCAGACCCGCAGAAATCGTCGCGACAAGCCCAACCGGAATACAGTTCGGACTCCGTTCTCGCTGTCGGCCTCGCAAAACGTCACAAGAAAAAGTTGATCGCAGCGCTGGCCACGATCGTGCTCATCGTCATCGCGATCGGCTACTGGTTCTACCGCGCTGAGACTTCTTCGCGGGGTGGATCGATGGATTCGGTAGCGGTGCTGCCATTTACGAATTCCGGCGGGGACCAGGACACGGAATATCTCAGCGACGGAATCACGGAAAGCCTGATCAATAGCCTTTCCCACGTCTCCAAGCTGCGCGTTGTGCCTCGCAACACGGTCTTCCGTTACAAGGGACAGGCCAACGCCCCAGAGAAAATCGGCCGCGAGCTCAATGTGCGTGCTGTCGTTACGGGAAGGGTGACCCGCCGGGGCGACTCCTTTGTTGTGGGCGCCGAACTCATCGATGTCGGCAAGGATTCGCAGCTGTGGGGCGATCAGTACTCCCAGAGGCTTTCGGACATCCTCGGGATCCAGGAACAGATCTCAAAAGCGATCGCCGACCACCTGAGGATCGAACTGAGTGGCAAGGAACAGCAGCGACTTGCCAAGCGTGACACCGAAAACGCCGAGGCTTTTCAGCTTTACATGCAGGGGCGCTATTACTGGAACAAGCGAACCGGCGATGGTGTGAAGCAAGGCCTCGCCTATTTTCAGAAAGCGATCGAAAAAGATCCCGGGTACGCTCTCGCCTACGCTGGAGTGGCGGACTCTTATGCCGTCGGAAATGGCGGATATCTTGGCCTGTCGCCGCACGAGGCTCGGCCAAAGGCAAAAGAGGCAGCTCTGAAGGCGCTTGAGCTTGACGATTCCCTCGCGGAAGCTCACACCACGCTCGCCGATACGTATCTTTACTACGATTGGGAATTCGCCAAAGCCGATCAGGAGTTCCGCCGCGCGATTGCCGCGAACCCGAAATATCCCACTGCTCACCAGTGGTACTCCGAGTGTCTCTATAGTGTGGGACGTTATGACGAGGCCATTGCCGAAGCCAAACGCGCCCAGGAGCTCGACCCACTCTCCCCGATCATTAGTGGATCTGTAGCGGCTACTCTTCTCCACGCCCGGAAGTACGATGATTCCCTCGAGCAGTACAAGAAGTCGGTGCAAATGGACCCTAATATTTCACCCCCGCACTTTGACATGGCTAATGCCTATGTACAAAAGAAGATGTATCCAGAAGCCGTTGCTGAATGGCAGAAGGCGATGACCCTCACTGGAAACCCGGCGCAGGCCGCCGCCCTGGGCGAAGTCTATCGAGTCTCTGGCTTCCAAGGCTTCCTGCAAAGTTGGGTTGAGATGCGTCAAAGGGATCCGTCTGCCCTCATGCACCCTTACGAGACCGCGCGCCTGTTCGTTCTCTTGGGGAAGAAAAACGAAGCGCTGAGCATGCTGCAGAAGGGATTCACGGTGCGAGAGGGCGCGATGGTCTATCTGAAGTGCGACTCGGTCTTTGATCCCATTCGCTCGGACCCCGGTTTTCAAGCCATCGTAAAGAAAATGAATTTCCCCGAATAAGCCTTGGCTCGCGAACGAAAGTGCGTTGCTCTGGACGGGTGAGCATCAATTCCATCAAGGTTGCGATGTCAGGCTTCGCGCTACTGCGAAGCAGTGCACCGCTGTTGGACTTCGGCGGCGAGATCGGGATCCATCAATGCCGCGCGCCCGTGCGACGCTGAACAAACCTGCACCGCCGTGATTCCTAGTGCGCCCCGCAAGTCCGCGCCCGCCAGGTTTGCGCCATCCAGCTCTACGCCGCGCACGACCGCACCTGTCAAATACGCCCCGCGCAAATCTGCCTTCTTCAAGTCCGCGTCCAGCAGAATCGCGCCTTTCAGATACGCGCCGGTCAGATTGGCCTCGGAGAGTTTGGCCGACGATAGATCCGTCTGCTCCAGATTTGCAAACGACAGCACCGTGTGCTCGAGCTTCGTATCGCGCATATCGGTGCGGGAAAGATCGGTCCGCAGCAGTTGCGCATTCCGCAAATTCACCGCGTACAGCGACGCCCCGGAGACTTTCGCATTCGAAAGCACCGCGCTCTCAAAAGTACCGTAAGATAGGTCTGCGAAACGCAGATCCGACGCCGTCAGATTTGCACCCATGGCCTTGGCGGACACCAATACCGCGTGTGTCAGCTGGGCGCGATCGAGTATCGCCGAACGCAGCAGCGCTTCGCGCAGATTCGCTCCGCGAAGGTCCGCCTCGGATAGATACGCTCCCTCAAGATTCGCGCGCCACAGTTTTGCATTGGTCAGAAAAACCCGGTAGCCCCGCGCGAACCGCAAATTCATCTGATTCAGCCGCGCGCCCGCGATTTTTTCTACTGTCTCATCCGTCCAGACCGTGCCGCGCGGCGGTGGCGACGACAGCGTCGCTTCCGTCAAATCCGCGTACGGCCGGTAGCCTACCGATTGAAAGACCATCGCTGCCCAGCGCCTCACATCCGCCGGTGATTCTTCCGAAGACGCGCTCCTGTCGAACGGCAACCCGCGGTTCACACCCAGAGAAAAGAGAAAAAGGATGCACCCCGTCACCAGTGCGGCACGCATAGTGCCCAGAATCATGCGGATAATATTTTTGGACGTCGGCAACCGGATATCACCCGGCCGAAGCACTCGCGATACAACAAATGGCAGACACGTCGCCGTCGCTACCGAAAGAGTCATCAGGAACACATGCAGCAGTGTCCCTCGGAAGTCCTGGCGCGGCAGATACCGAAGCCAGAAGAAGAACAGCGTCGCGGGAACAATCCAGTAGGCCAGCACCGTCGAAAGCACCGTTTCGAACGCGGTCATCGCCGAACGCGATTCCCCCTGCCACCGGAAGTGTCTGCGCACCAGCCCCATCAGGTACCAGGGGCCGTCTTTCTCCAGCGTTTGTCCGTTCGGAAAAACGGCGGGAAGCGCCGCCATGCTTCCCCACAACCTCAACAGCAGAAAATGAAATCGCAGGGAAAGCGCCAGAAGAACCAGCGGACCACCGAGATAAAGCCCGGTCATGGGAAGCGCATTCCCCAGTCGCAGGAAGGGCAGCGCCGACGCATTCAACAGCAGGTGCACGTCGGTCGTGAAAGCAATCAGCAGGCAGCAGAGCACGCTGGCTCCCACCGTGATGAAATAAAACCAGCGCGCAACTTTTGTGGCATCGCCGATCGCTCTTGAACTGTCCACCGCGGAAATCGATTCGGGAAGCACGGTATCGAAAAGATTCGTCCCGCCCAGGCGGCCAAACCACAAGCCTTCCGCGCCGTACAGATTCGCACCCATCAAGTTCGCGCCGCGCAGTTCCGTGCTCCGCGTAGATTCGCCATCGATAGATCCGCGCCCGCAAGGTTCGTTCGGTGCAGGTGCGCGCCCTGCAAATTCACGCCCGTAAGGTCGGCTTTGGCTAAATTTACACCGCAGAGATCGGCCTTGGCGCCCGATTCCCCGCCCGATTCCACCCAGATTTTGTGCTGATCCAGGATCTCGGCGAGATCGAGGAGCGAGATTCCGATGGAATCCCCTCCGTTCGAAAGCTCCGCTCCGGCAGGATTTCCGGTGGCGATTTCGGTCTTCAGTTCTTCAATTTCTTTGATTGCGTCTATTTCCAGGCCCATTCGAACGTTTTCCCCCAACTCTCTCTGCCCGCTCTTGGGCATCCTTGCGCGCTCCAACCCCTCAAACTGGCGCCATCGCGCTTCTCAATGCATTCGAGTTCTTCGCATTCGAAGCGCGGTTCGAATTCCCCCCCGCTGCGGGCCGTGCTTTTGCTGGGCTACCTCCATCCTCTCCTACCAGCACGGTGGAAATCGCCTGCCCGCAAGTACAGGCGGCGCAGAGGTAACGGGGGGCGGAGGGGAGGTCAGCAAGGCAAGGGGATTCGAACACGGAGGACACAGCCATTGCGAAACATCGACGGACGAAGGGGGAAGAGGGGAAAAACACTAGATTCGAATGGCCGCAAAAAAACAGTGCCGGGGTAGCTTCGCTGAGGGGCCAAGGCACCCCGGCTTATCCTGCCCGCCTCCGCAGTGAGCGAGCAAGAAACTCGTCAAGAATGCTTCCCGCCGC
>WNFN01240484.1_pt1 | contig 12541 bp, 10 predicted proteins | sample 5400161 | NCBI WGS metagenome assembly WNFN01 (sample SAMN13153353, study PRJNA577476) | soil metagenome | isolation source: 80 cm saprolite on Douglas fir-dominated hillslope | place: USA:California | collected 2013-09-17
CATGTGAGCAGCCGCGACGCCGCAAACGCCGCCTGCGTGCCTGATCACGAGTGGACGATCACGAGGGAACGATCACGAGGGACGATCACCAGTGGACGACCAGGACTCCGCTCACGATCACACAGCACCCGTATCTTCCTCAGCAACTGCGCAAGCAGGCTGTTACCGCCGATAACCGCCTGCTTGCGCTACAATCCGCTCATACACTAAAGAAAGAGTTTGCCTGGAGGCGCATATGGAGCTCGGGTTTCCGGTCGTCAGCGTGGCCATCATCATCTTCGTCATTTACCTGCTGAGTTCCATCAAGATCCTGGCCGAATATGAGCGCGGCGTCATCTTCCGCCTCGGCCGCCTTCTCGGGCAAGCGAAAGGACCAGGCGTAATTCTGGTCTTCAGCCCGATCGACCGCATGGTGCGTATTTCGCTGCGGCAGGAAGCGCTCGAAGTTCCTCCGCAGGACATCATCACCCGCGACAACGTCACGCTGAAAGTGAATGCGGTCATTTTTCTGCGCGTGATCGATCCCAACAAGGCCGTCGTGGAAGTCTCGAATTACGCCTACCAGACCTCGCAGTTCGCGCAAACCACTTTGCGCTCCGTGCTCGGCGAACAGGAACTCGACGAATTGCTGGCTCACCGCGATAAAATTAACCTGCGCCTGCAAAGCATCCTCGATACGCACACCTCGCCTTGGGGCGTGAAGGTCACCAACGTCGAAGTCAAGCAGGTGGATATGCCCGAGTCGATGCTGCGCGCCATGGCCAAGCAGGCCGAAGCGGAACGCGAGAAGCGCTCGAAGATCATCCACGCCGAAGGCGAGTTCTCCGCCGCCCAGCGCCTGGTGGACGCTGCCCACTTGTTATCTTCCGAGCCGGCAAGCATCCAGTTACGCTATCTGCAGACACTCACTGAAATCGGCGTCGAGAAGAATACGACCGTCGTGTTCCCCGTGCCGATTGATTTCTTCTCCGGCATGCAGAAGTTGCTCGGCGGTTCGCCTAAACCGGCGACGCCGGCAGGAGGCTAGGAGAGTCGGAAAGATCAGAACTTTCAGCGGCTCGGAGTGTTTGAACGTTGAGAGGTTTCAGCTGTTAGAGGTCAACAGTTCTTCCCATGGCCACAGCGCAACAGGATACGGAGATCACGCTCGGCACCGGCCGCATGCTGGCCATTTTTTTCACATTTGTTCTGATCTGTGCTTTCTTCTTTTCGATCGGCTTTTCACTCGGCAGACGAACTACCATCGCCGGCGCGAGCAGCCTGGTGATGGCTCACGCAGGAACTCCGGCAAGCATCGTTCGGCCCTCGGCGGCCAGGAACGACGCTCCCCAGCCAGCGCCGCAGTCTGGCGATTTTAGTTTCTACAAGGCCGTAGGCGAGAAGAATGCCGATTCCGCCCTCGCGCCTCAGGATTCGAAAGCCTCAGCCGCAGCGCCTTCAACCGCTGGAGAAACGCCAAAAGCCGCTACGGACGCCGCAACTGCGGCGCCACCGAGCAATGGCTACTACGTACAGGTCGCGGCGGTCAGCCGTCAGGAAGATGCCGAGGCCTTGGTCGAGGCGCTGAAAAAGAAGCAGTATCCAGCCTTCGCCGCGAACAATCCGGCCAGCGACAAGTTCTATCACGTGCAGGTCGGACCCTATACCGACATGAAGGAAGCCGAGGCCATGCGCGCCCGGCTAATCGGCGATGGCTACAATCCAATTGTGAAAAAGTAGAGAGGAGAATTTGTAATTGGTGATTTGTAATTTGCAATTTAGAACCGATCCGATGCTCAGTGATCTCAGGTTTTCAAATTACAAATTACCAATCACAAATTACAAATTTATGGCTGACGTTCCCAACCTCGATCGCTTTCTGCACGCCATTGCCGATCCCACTCGCCGCCGGATTCTGCTCGCGCTCAAAGAAAAAGGCGGATGCTCGCTGGACAAGGAAACTGGGCTCTGCGCCTTCGATATCGAGCAACGCGTGAAACTCGCGCAGCCGACCGTTTCGCATCACATGCGCATCCTGGAAAAAGCCAGCCTGGTCGAAGCCAAGCGAGAAGGTCACTGGCGCTGGTATCGGCGTAACGAAAAATTGATTACAGAAATGATGCGCGGTTTGAAGGGACAACTCTAGAGGGACAACTCTAGAGGGACAACTCTAGAAGGACAACTTTAGGAGGAACAACTCCAGAAGGGACGACTTTAGACGATTCAGCTGCGGCTAGCTTCCCGCGCTCGCCATCGACGCTTTTGATTCGTTCTTACCAGTCGTCTTGCCTTCCCGCTGCGCCAGCGCACGGACTTGTGAGATCAGGTCCGCCACTTCAAACGGCTTGGCCAGCGAAGGCACTCCGTGCTCGTGGAGGAAACTTCGAGTCTCCGCATCAGTCATCGTGGAAAACGTCAGAAGCAGCCCTTTCTCAAGACCAGGACAGTTTTTCGCGATCCACTCATACATTTCCCGAGCGCTGCAACCGCCAGGCATTCGGCCATTCATGACGATCACGTCGAAAGAGCCATTGCGAAGCCGATCCTGCGTATCCTCGATGCTCATGGAAGCAGTGACTTCGGCTCCCGCTCCGATCAGCACGTCTCGTTCAAATTCCAGCACCGCTTCTTCGTCCTCGACCAGCAGCACGCGCCCTGCAAGCAGCGACTCTCGCCGCGTAAGCGTCACCGCCTCCGGCAATGCAGGTTTCTCGCTCGCGAGCAATCGGATTTCAATCGTCGCTCCGCCCTCTTCGCGGTTGCGTGCCACGATCTCTCCCCCATGTTCCTTGATAATCCCGTAGCAGATGCTTAAGCCGAGACCAGTTCCCTTGCCCACCGACTTGGTGGTATAGAAGGGATCGAAAATCCGGCTTGGATCCTTGATTCCCGGACCGCTGTCATCGAACTCCACGCACACGTGCGCGTCTTTTCTGAACACGCGCACTTTCAACGCACCGCTGCCGCTGCCCTCCACCATGGCGTCGAGCGCGTTGTTGATCACGTTCAGGAAGACCTGCTCCAACTGATGAGGATCGGCCACTACAGAAGGCACATCCTCGGGAATTTCGCGTGTCAGCGAGACGTTATTGACCCTCAAATCGTATTCGCGCAGCGTAAGTGACTCTTCCAGCACCTTGCACAAGTCCACTTCCTGCTTCTGCGGCTTGCGCTGGCGTGCAAAGGAAAGCAGATTCTGCACCACGCGATGCGTCCGCTGGGCCTGCTTGAAGAGCTTGCGCACATAGTCGGCCGAACGGTGATCAAGGCCCGCACCTTCCAGCAGTTGCGCGTAACCCAGGATCGCGGTCAGCGGATTATTCAACTCGTGCGCCACGCCAGAAATCAATTGGCCGACGGCCGACATCTTCTCGCTTTGCAGCAGTTGTTCCTGCGTCCGGCGCAAGTCTTCGTAGGCGCGGCAAGTCTCCTCATAGAGCTGCACTTTCTCAATCGTGGTCGCCAGTTGCCGGCTGATGGCAACCAGCAGATTCTCATCGTTACTCGAATAGTGCCGGTCTTCCTTGCTGGCGATACCCATGATGCCGATCGGCCTGTCCTTGCTCCAGAGCACAACCCATATCCAGAAGGGCAACCGGTCCGCACAGACGAACTCCACCACCGCCGCCGGCAGATGCGGCATAAAATCCTGGGTCACGACTTCCGCTCGCGAGCGCATTACCAGGTCGCCCAGACCTTCCGGAAAAAGGACTTCGGCCATGCGCACACGCGCCTCGCTGCGCGGGCCCCAACCGGCGCGCCGCCGGTACGTACCCTCAGGTTCCGCCGCCAGATAGACCGAGCCGGTCTCCGCTCCAAACAACGAGATCACCTGGCGCAAGGTCAGGTTCAGAATTTCATCCAAGTCGAACGACTGGGTTGCGATGACTGCCATCGCGTTAAGCGCATTCAACTCGCGATTGCGCCGCCGCATCTCGTCTTCGGAGCGTTTCTTCTCCGTGATATCGAGAACGAAACCCTGATAGCGCTCAATGTGTCCGCTCGAATCGCGCGTGGCAAAGCAGCTCTGGGCCACCGCCAGCAGCGTGCCGTCCTTCCGGCGCACCGTAATTTCAAAATTGCGCACGTAGTTGTGCGCCTCGATTTCCTTGCGAAAAGCCTCTCGCTCCTCGGCCACCCCGTGGAGCACGCTGCCCATGTCGAGGGCCATTAATTCGTCCCGGCTGCCATACCCGAGCATGGTGACAAAGGCGTCGTTGCAGTCGAGCAACTTGCCATCCGGCGTCGCTACGAACACCCCTTCTTGCGCCTGCTCAAACAGCATGCGGTATTTTTCTTCCGCCACTTGACGCGCGGTTGTATCGTGCACTACATGGATGGTGCCTTTTTGCTGGCCTCCCTGCTCCGCATACGACGAGGTCGAAACCACCGATTGTCCGCCAAAGCACGGGTCGATTCCTTCCGTCAGCCCCGAGCCGCGTTCACAATATGGGCATCCGGTCCAGTGGCCCCTTAGCGGCAGAACCTCTTCGCAGAGATGGCCCAATACATCGGCCGGCGCCTGCTCCAGCCGTTGCAGCAGAGTTTGATTTGCCTTGAGGATACGGAAGTCCGCGTCATGGGCCAGAATCAGATCCTGGATCGAATCGAAAGTATTCATCCACTGCCGCTGCGAGCGGAGCACTTGCTCCAGCAAGCGCAAATTTTCGACAGCAATACCCAGCTTTTGGACCGCCGTTTCCAGAAACGCCAGTTCTTCCTGGGTATGGCGCCGGCTGCCGGAGCAACCGAGGGACAGCATCCCGATCACCGTCTTCTTACCCAGCACCGGCAGCAGCAGCACGTGATGAATACCGTGCTTCTCCAGATGTTCCCGCTCCGGCTCTGACATCTCCGAAGCTGTTATCACTGCCACCCGGTTCTCCTGGAGGACGCGAGCGTGAGTCTCGTCAGTGCCTTGCCCGATCCCCGCTTGCCCCAGGGTTCGCAGAAATTCCGGCGACAAGCCGGCATGCTGCGTTGGCACCAGACGATCGCCTTCCATCAACTGGAACCACGCTGCCTTCGCCCCGACTACGGCTTTCAGCTTCTCCAGCGCGGTCTGCATCATGGGGGCGTGATTCTGGCCGCGCGCGATCGTGACCGTCAATTCGTTGAGTACGATCAGCCGGCGCGTGCGCAACCGCGAGTCGTCGAGCACCACCAGCAGCATGCTTGAGCCGAACAGCACTTCGGCGAACAGGTAGCCTTCACTCGGAATATGACTGGTGAACGTGGGCCAGTTAAGATTCAGCGTCAGCAGCCCGGCGCCGAACAAGAAAGGGCCTAGCCCAATACGCCCGAACCGGTACCGCAGCAGTTCGACGGCCGCTCCGGCCGCAATTAACCGGCATGACACTTCCAACCCCAGACCGAGGGCTTTCGAATCCGGAAAATACATCGGCCGCATCGCGGCACAGACCATCCCGCCAATAACGCCATCGCCAGCATAAAGTCGGCTTGCGCGAATGCCGCCATCGACTTCGACGAGCCGTGCAACTCGGCCGCGCCTGCTACCCATAGAAATGCGCCATAGGCGACCCAGCCCGCTCCCCACACCAAAAGGCATCGTTCCCGAAAGACCCGGAAGAAAAGCAGGCTGACGACGACCACGATCAGGGCGGCCGTTTCCCGGGCTGTCAGCCAGGGCCCGGTCAACACGCCAAGCGAATTCCCAAATAGCCCGGCAGTATCCATAGATAAGCGCACGAACACCTAAGCTCTTTGAATATCATGGTCTCCGGCCATCATTACCGGATTTCGGTCTCCCTTTGGTTACTTTCGGAATGTGAAGGCGTAGCCTAAAATGAGAGATATATTCATCCAGACCATGCCGAATGACCGCATTCTTGTTGTAGACGACGAGGAGACAATTCGCGAGATTGTCTGCTCAACCCTCAGCGGAGCCCATTTTCAGACGCGCGCAGCCGGTAACGGCATCGAAGCCCTTGCCATTCTTGAATCGGGGGACGAATTCGATCTCGTCCTTTCCGACCTGATGATGGCCGAGATGGATGGCATTGCCTTTCTGGAGCGTGCCAAGGAACGTTACCCCGACATGCACATCGTGATGGTCACCGCGGTCCACGACATCGGGGTCGCTCTCCAGGCGCTACGCAATGGGGCTTACGACTATCTCCTCAAGCCTTTCGAGCGCGAGCAACTGCTGGCCACGGTTCGCCGGGCCCTGGAGAATCGCCGCCTCAAGCGCGAAAACGATGCCTATCGCACCAACCTCGAGGCGCTCGTTGCCGCCCGCACCCAGCAATGGAAAACGGCGCTTTCCAACCTGGAAAAGTCTTATGACATCACCCTCGAAGCCCTGGGCGATGCACTCGACGCCAAGGACGCCGAGACCGAAGGCCACTGCAGACGCGTCACCGCATTCACCATCGCGATTGCGCGCAAGATGGGCCTGCCCAAAGAAGAAATCAACGTGATCGCTCGCGGAGCCTTTCTGCACGACATCGGCAAGATGGCCATTCCCGACGCCATCCTGCTGAAGCCGAGCAAACTCACCGAAGACGAAATGGCGATCATGCGGGAGCACTGCTACCGCGGCTACAAGATCGTCTCCCGAATCCCCTTTCTAGCTGAGGCAGCGGAAATCGTTTACTCCCACCAGGAGCACTATGACGGATCCGGCTATCCCCGTGGCCTGAGCGGAGACGATATCCCCCTCGGCGCGCGCATGTTCTCCATCGCCGACACTCTCGACGCCATGACCACGACCCGCCCCTATCGTCCGGCGCAATCCTTTGACGCCGCTCGCAAGGAAATCGAACTCTGGTCCGGGCGCCAGTTCGATCCGCAGATCGTGAAGATATTCCTGGAAATGCCCGACAATATCTGGGATGACCTGCGGAAAGACATCAATGGGCCTAATCCGAACGGGACAAACCCCTCTTTCCCAAAGATATAGCCCGAAGGTTTAGCGCCGCATACTTCCAGCAGACCTTTGTCACACGAACCGCACAACGCTGCCCCGCATTTCATCCAGCCCCGGGTATCGTTTAAGCCTCATTTTTTCTTGCTCTGCTTTTTCGATTGCAAAATCGGGAAGGTGATCGCGTTCTAAGAGCGGAGGTGTATAAGGAGAGCTTTAGCTTCGTTTTCCTTATGCAGCTTTCAGGCAGAAGCGTAACCCATCAAGCGGCAGGAGAATTTCCCGATGAAAACTATCATTGTTACCCTTTGCGCCGTTCTCGTTCTGAGCACTCTCTCGATCGCGGAGGGTCCCCCGCTCAGCCCTCTGCCCAACACCATTTTCGTCGGCGCCGATGGCAAATTTGAAACCGCGCCGGATACCGCGCTCATCCAGTTCAACATCTCGGCCCAGGCCGACAAAGCCAAAGACGCCTACGACCAGGCCGCCAAACAAGCCGAGGCGACGCGCCAGGTTCTGCGCGCAAACGGCATTGACCCCAAGTCCGCGGAAATTGGCTTCTTCTCTGTGAATCCACAGTACGACTGGAAAAACCCGAACCACAGAGTCATTGGCTACCAAGTCGCGACCAGCGTCAGCCTGAAGCTCAAGGACTTTTCCAAGATCGGCCCTGTAACCGAGCAGCTTGCAGAGGCAAGCGTCAGTGAAAGCCAGTCACTCAGCTACACCCTGGACTCGACTGACGAGGCCAAGAGCAAAGCCGTCGGCGATGCCTACCGCCGCGCACGCGCTTCGGCGCAATCCCTAGCCGCCGCGAGCGGACGCACACTCGGAGAACTCTCCTATGCATCCGTTGATACTTTCGAGAACATTCGCGTGATGGCACCCATGCAGCGCCGTGGCATGCCCATGGCGATGGCAGCACAAGGCCCCGCCCCGACCGAGGAATTCTCGCCCCAGAATGTGACGGTCACCGCGCACGTGAACGCTATGTTTGTATTGAAGTAGCTGGTGTGGTGCGGATTCTCTTGTCCGCGAACATATCCCAAACGAACATTGTAGTTCCGAGTTAAGTTATGACTCCGGGCAGCCAGGTGGCCGCGCGGGACGCCCGGCTCTCCACCTGTTAGTCGTTGCGAACAATGACCTCGCGTCTTGAAGAAATTCGCGCTGGATCCACCGTCACTTCGCGCTGAATCTCCATCTCGATCGATGTTCCAGGCTCCAGCCTCACATCGGCGCCCCGCGAGAGCATTCCAATCGCCAGCCCAGCTACCCCTCCAACTCCCGCTCCGATGCCGGCTCCCTTACCTCCGCCGGTTACAGCACCGATTACACCACCCGTGGCTGCTCCTTCCGCAGCTGACCTGGCTTTTCTACCAACTTCGCTATCCTGGCGAATCGTGCCTTCCGAATCTTTCATCGACGTTTTCTCTGCTCCGGGAGTGTTCTCGACCGAACCGCCCAACAATACCGTATAGCCGCTGGGATAAATCATCGATGTAAAATGGATCAGCACCTCGGCGCGCCCCTTTACATGCCCGCCACGCTTCACGCGCGTGATCTTACCCTGGATGTATGTTCCGGCGGGAATCACGACCCGGTCGTTAACCACAAACGGGAAGGCCGTCTCGGCGTATACCGGGTCTCCGTCTTTAGCTGTCTTCGTTGAAATCGCCTGCTTGAGAGTTAGGGGAACCCTGGTTCCCGACGGAATGGTCAGCATGGGCCTGCCCGAGTCCACCGAAGGGGCGGCTGAGTCTGGCGCCAAAGATGTCTGTGCCGAGGCGATCCCTGCCATCAGCAAAGCCAAAATACAAGCAGCAACGATTCTCATCGAGCCTACCTCTTCAAGGTTGTCGATTAACACGCTTGCAATTCAGATGCGCCCAAGGGAGTGCTGAGTTAGCTGAGAAGCAGCTATCGGGCTTGCATAGGGCAGCGCCCTCGGCTGTCCACCTAGCCGCTACTTCTTCGTGTCCGGTTCTCCAGAAGGTTGCCCATGAACTGCGACTGCAATTTGTGAGCACAACCCTCGCCACAAACATGCATCGCGCCTTCCTGCACTGCCAATTTTTCGTCCCATGGGGCCAGATGCATCACCGGCACTGCGTAATCTCCAAACGAGCTCCACATGACCCACCAGCGGTCGCTGGCGCCTTTCAGTACCCCGCAATTCGGGCCGGCGCAACGGCAAAACGGACTCGGAACGAAACGTAGGCTTTCGGACATGGCTAAACCTGGATACCCGCTCATTGTAGCCGAGGAGTCCCCGCGGGACCATGTGGTTACGCCGCCTACTTGTACAACAGATATTTTTCCCGCAGCCGAACAAATGCCTCCAGCCGGTCCTGCCAGTCCTCGGCAATTCTTCTCGGATCCTCGCCTGCACCGAGCGCGTCGAGTACGGACTGATTCACCAACAGATCCGACATGCGCTCCAGTTTGAAATCGTTCGGATACAGCTTATGCAGCGCCGATGCGAGTTCAATCCCCAATTCCGGCGATTCCAAAGTATTCCGATCCAGAACGAACAGGTTCACACCTTCGCAGCGTTCTCCAGCGAAGTTACTTGACGACGGGGTGAAGACAATCGGCACGAAGCGGACGCTCTGAATACTCCGCCCGTTCAAATACGCTGCCAAGTCCCGGCCTTTGATCCACGGGGCGCCCAGTACTTCGAACGGTGTATCAGTACCGCGCCCCACCGAGACGTTCGTCCCCTCAACCAGCGCCACGCCGGGATAGAGCGTCGCCTCGGTCAAGCTCCGCAAATTGGGTGACTGATTCACCCATCCCAAACCGGTCGAATCGAACCAGTCGCCGGGCTGCCAGCCTTGCATCGCAACCACCTCGAGTCGCGCCCCAATGTGCCGCTCGGCGTTGAACATTTTCGCCAGCTCACCCAAAGTCATCCCGTGGCGCGGGGGCTCGGGAAAGTAATTCGTAAAATTTTCCCGTCCCACGTCCGACACCGGCCCCTGCACAAACGAGCCGGTAATCGGATTCGGGCGATCCAGAATGACCACTTCAATCCCAGTCTTGGCGGCCGATTCCAGAAAAAATCCAGTCGTGGTCTCGTAAGTGTAAAAACGCGCGCCCGCATCCGCCAGATCGATCACCACCGCGTCCAGCCGTTTGAGCACATCCATCGGCGGACGCCGCGCCGCGTCGCTTCCCCCATACACGGTGTAGACCGTAACCCCGGTCGCGGCATCTTTCGCGTTCTTATTCTTGATGTCCGTCGTATCGAGCGTTCCCGCGACCCCGTGCTCCGGGCTGAAAATTGCGTTCAGAGAAATTCCCGGGACGTTTGCCAGCACGTCAATCGTTCGACGCCCTTGCGCGTCCACGCCTGTCTGATTCGTCAGCAGTCCAATGCTCCATTCCGCACTGACAGTCTGCGCGCCGCGCTCTGCATTTCGTTGTAGCCGGTAATGGTTGCTACCCGCATCTTTTCGGCTACGGCCGGATCGAGCGCGAGCGTGGCGGCCACCGCCGTTGCCACTCTCGTTCTGAGCGAGATCGCGCTTCCCTTCTCCTTCATGTGAACGGCGTTCGTCAGCAGCACGATATAAGTCTGTGTCGCCGGATCAATCCAGAGAGACGTCCCCGTGAATCCGGTATGTCCGTAACTGCCCACCGGCAGCAGTTCGCCGCGGTTGGTTGAATAAGGAGAATCAATATCCCAGCCAAATCCGCGCACCGACGTCTCATTTACCGGCTGCTGCGGCGCCGTCATTTTCGCAATGGTCGCGGGAGTAAGCACGCCTCGCCCACCATCCAGCAACGCCTGCGCAAAAAGCGCCAGGTCGTCGGCGGTGGAAAATACTCCGGCGTGCCCTGCCACACCACCCATCCGGCGGGCCGTGGGATCATGCACCACCCCGCGCAGCATGTGATGGTTTTCGTCCTCTTCTGTTGGAGCAATCCGAGGCTCCCACGACCGCGGAGGAAGGAATCGGGTCTCTTTCATGCCCAGCGGTCCAAAGATATGCTTCGCGGCATAGTCATCGAGCGACTCACTCGAAAGCCGCTCAACAAGGGCGCCCAAAATCTCGAAGTTGATATCGCTATAAACAAACGTCGATCCGGGAGCCCACTCCGGTGCGCCCTCAAACGCCATTCGATAGGCTGTCTCTTTGCCTTCCCACGCTCTTATCAAGTCCAGATCCGGGGCTAGCCCCGAATAATGCACAAGCAACTGCCGGATCGTAATATCCTGCTTGCCGTTCTGACCAAACTCGGGAAGGTACTTCGCGACCGGATCGCTCATCCGAAATTTTCCCTGCTCCCAGAGCTGCATGATCGCCGGGGTAGTCGCCAGAACCTTCGTCATGGACGCGCAATCAAAGACCGTATCGAGCGTCATCGTCTCCCGCCGAGGTTCGATGGCCCGGCTGCCGTATGCCTTGCGATAGGCCACATGCCCGTCATGGCCGATGACGAGCACCGCCCCAGGAATCTGTTGCTGGGCGACGGCATCGTTGATGATGGGGTCAAGAACCGCGAGGCGGGAATCAAGCGCAGGTTGGGCGAAGGCAGTTGCAGAAAACAATTGGAGAGCGAACAACAGCAGATATTTTGGTAAGTGTTTCACGTCTGTGACTGTACATGACTCTGGAGATGCGGCTCAAGGCTCAATGGTGTCAAGGATGACTCGAAGTAATTCCCTGTTTGCCTCTGCTCGCCGCCTTTGCTATAACCCCATCAGTTCACAAAACACCCTTGAACCTGACGCTGCCTAATCGAGAGTCTGGATTTTCCTTTCTCGCGCGCAATTTTGCTGCGCAGGATGATCGGTTTCCGAGCGCGTTCGGCATCCTGGAAAAGGCCATCGCCGCTCGCGCGTTCCCCGCTTGCTCGCTCGCGGTCACCTTCCACGGAGAACTTATCGCCCACAAAGCCTTCGGCCGCTTCACATATGATCCGGCTTCGCCAGAGGTCAGGACCGCGAGCATCTTCGATCTTGCTTCGCTGACCAAAGTCGTCGCCACGACCGCCATGGCGATGATCCTCTACGAGCGGGGGCTGCTCGATCTCGAAGCTCCAGTTACAGCTATCGTGCCCGAATTTGGGGGCGAATCTGCCTTAAGTGATTCACGCCGCGCGATTACGCTACGCATGTTGCTCACCCACAGCTCCGGGCTGCCTGCCTACGAAAAACTTTACCTGCGAGCCAAGACTCGTGAAGAACTTATGCAAGCCGCCTTCACCACGCCCCTTGCCGCCGTTCCCGGTGCGTGCGCCGAATACAGCGATATCGGCTTCATCATTCTTGGCGTCGTCCTCGAACGCCTCGCCGACGAATCCCTCGATCTATTCTGCCAGCGCGAAGTCTTCGGTCCGCTCGGCATGACGCACACGACGTTTAATCCAGCGCCCACTTTGAAAAACGCGATCCCGCCCACTGGCGACGATCGCACTTTCCGCCATCGTGTTATCCAAGGCGAAGTGCAGGACGAAAATGCCAGCGTCCTAGGCGGCATTGCCGGACACGCCGGATTGTTCTCGAGCGTAGAAGATCTAGCCATCTTCAGCCATGCCATACTCAATGGCGGATACCCGATCGTGCGCCCAGAAACGATCAAACTTTTTTCACGCCGGGAATCCGCCCCCGAAGGCACTTCCCGAGGCCTTGGCTGGGACACTCCCTCGGCTCCTTCGCAATCCGGA
>WNFN01217797.1_pt2 | contig 12539 bp, 9 predicted proteins | sample 5400161 | NCBI WGS metagenome assembly WNFN01 (sample SAMN13153353, study PRJNA577476) | soil metagenome | isolation source: 80 cm saprolite on Douglas fir-dominated hillslope | place: USA:California | collected 2013-09-17
GCGCCGAGATCGACGAGGAGGCCGCCGTTGCGATATTCGGCGAGCGCGGTGAGCTCGTGCAGGCGCTCCACGGCGAGCCCCGCCGCCTCGAGCGGCTCGATGAGCGAATAGGCGAGCCACTGCGAGAGCTTGTGGAACGGCACGATCTGGTCGGAGGCGTCGCCGGTGCGCACGGCGGGATGGCGGCCGGCATCGCCGACGGGATATCCGCGGACGGTCAGCCCCGAGGGCCAGATCGACGATAAGCCGTCGAGCAGCGCGGTCAGGAGCCTCGCCGCCGGGATGCGCCCGGCGCGGGCGAGGTTGCGACAATAGTCCACCAGGTTGCCAGGACGCGCTCCCTCGCGTGCGAACAGATCCGCGCGATCGGCGAGCGCTTTGCCGAGTCGGCGCAGCAGCGCGCTACGCGCGTCCAATCCGACCAGCGGATTTTCCGCACCGACCTGGAAATGGCGCGCCAGCGTCGCTGCGTCGATGGTTGCGAGCGCGACGCTGTCGACCCGCCACGGCCGGGCGGGGTCGGCGGAGAACGCTCCCGCGCGAAACATGTCGAAGCTTGCCACGGCGAGGCCCTCGGAGCGCGCGAAGGAGAGGCCGCTGTCTCGTTCGCGGTAGCGCCAGCGATCACCGGCGCCGGCGTCGAGCAGCACGCTCACGGTCGCCAGGTCGGCGGCCATGCGGGCGCGCTCGAGGCCATCGGCGTCGCTGCGCGCCGCGAGCTCGCCCCAACGGTCGACGCCGCCGGCCGAGAAATGGCGCCAGCGGCTGTGATAGGGAATCTTCAGGTCGGGATAGGCCTCGCGCGTGACGTCGGCCACGTAGGCCGCGACCGCTCCGAGACGGCTTTCGTCGAGGGCGAAATGGGGCGAGCGGCCGTCGGCCACCCAGCGATGCACCGCGCCGCAGCGCTCGCGCACCGCGGCGGCATCGTTGAGCTTGGCGAGGTGCGACAGCGGCGAATTCGACTCCGCTCGCGCCGTCACTCGTTGAGGCCCCGCCCGACCGTGCCGGCGTAGTCGCCGCGCGGGCGCTCGCCGGCGAAATAGCCGGCGGCGAGCTTGGCTTCGATCTCCACGCGCGCGTCGGGAGGAATCATGTCGTCGGGCAGCGGCACGCGTTCGTCGATGGCGATGCCTTGGCGGATGAGCGCGTCGCATTTCATGTCGCTCATCGAGGCGAAGCGATGAATGCGGGTAATGCCGAGCCAATGCAGCACGTCCGGCATCAGCTCCTGAAACCGCATGTCGCGCACGCCGGCGACGCATTCGGTGCGCTTGAAATAGCCGTCTGGGCGGTCGCCGCCCTGCTGCCGCTTGCGCGCGTTGTAGACCAGGAACTTGGTGACCTCGCCGAGCGCGCGGCCCTCCTTGCGATTGTAGACCACGAGCCCGACGCCGCCCGCCTGCGCCATCTGGATGGCGATCTCGATGCCGTGGGCGAGATAGGGCCGGCAGGTGCAGATGTCGGAGCCGAACACGTCGGAGCCGTTGCACTCGTCGTGAACGCGGCAGGCCAGCGGAGTGCTGCCGTCGCCGAGCTTTGCCGGATCGCCGAAGCAGTAAATCGTGGTGCCGCCGATCGGCGGCAGAAATACCTTGAGGTCGGGCCGCGTCACCAACTCCGGATACATGCCGCCGGTCTGCTCGTGCAGGCCGCGGCGCAGGTCGGTTTCGTCGAGACCGAAGCGCTCAGCGATGCCGGGCAGATGCCAGACCGGATCGATCGCCGCCTTCATCACGCGAACGCTGCCGTGGGCGGAGACGATATCGCCGTCGGCGCGGACGCGGCGCGCCGCGATGGCGGCGCGGATTTCGGGCATGTCGATATGAGCGCGGGTGACCGCGATGGTGGGCCGCACGTCGTAACCGCGCGCGAGGTGATCGCGGAAGACCTCGCCCACCAGGTGTCCCCAGGGATCGAGCGATACGATCTTTTTGGCATCGCACCATTGCGGGTGCGGTCCGATGTGCTCGACCGGCGCGGTATCCGTGAGATCGGCGATATGATCGTGGGCGAGCGTCCTCGCCGCAATGGCGAGGGCGCGATAGACCGAATAGCCGCCGGCGTGGCTTCCGACCGCGTTGCGGTGATTGGCGTTGCGCAAGGTCGCGATCACCGGCCCGCGTTCGGCCGCGGTCGGCGCCCCCCAGACGAGATGCGGCCGCTCCGTCATGCTTTGGGTGGGCGACCCGTTTGCGGTACTCAACGGACTCGGGTTCATGACAGATCCCTAGAGGACGTCAGCCGCGGTGTTCATGACACACGCTACTGACGTCGATGTGACGCCACGGACGCGCAATCTCAGCCCAGCGGCTGAGCTGCGAAAAAACAAACAGGATAATCGAAACTAGACCTGCGCGCAAGCTCTCTCCTCTCTGAAGGCAGGGTGCCTCGGGCAGTTTGGCGGCAGTGTCTTAAGAGACTCTCTCTTTTCCGCTCGTCCCCGTGCGGGGTGCCCCAGCCCTCGGCCCTGGATTCCCGTTTACCCTGCGGTCGGCACCGTCTTACTCAACTTGAGATTATGACTCCTGAATGACGGCTGGGCTGCGTACGGCCTCAATTCGCTTTGCGATGGCGGCGATGGCGTGAATTTTGATGCGCGCGTCTGCATTCAACCCCCGTCGCGTCCCGACAGGCCGGAAAAGCGGGCGTCGGCGAGGACTTCACCGTGGGAATCTGCATGGGCGCGTGCGGCGGCGGGGGAAGAAGCGGCGGGCCGACTTGGCTTGGTGCGGGCGCGAAGACTTGCGCCTGAGCCACGTTGGCGGCTCCTGCGACGACAAACATCCACAGCAACGCTCCTCGCAAAAGGAGCACGCGGTTTGCCTTCATGCCGTGCAGATCTATGATCGTTCGAAACGGAATGTAAGTGCTATCGAATTCGAGGTCATCTCACCGACGACGGCGCTGCGACCGCGGCATCGGTCTGGCCACTGGCGCTGAGCGCCTTGGCGACGAAGCCGGAAGCCTTCATCTCCTCGATGAACTCGCGCAGATACCGCACGCCGGCCTCGCGACCCTTGGGCGTGCCCATGGCTTGCTCGATGACCATAAAGCGGCCCGGGATCACGCGCGTATCCGGGTGCTCTTTCGCGAATGCCACGATCGGCTGCTTCACCCCGGCCGCGGCTTCGAGCCGATCCTTGCGGAACAGCACAAGCGCTTCCGGTCCGCTCGATTCCCGCACCAGTTTTGCATGCTTGAGCGCGCGAGTGAGATAAAGATCGTAGGCGCTGGCGCGCGCCACGGCGACGCGCACGCTGTCGCGGTCGACGTCCTCGACGGTCTTGAGCGGGGAGTCCACCGGCACGACGTAAGCGCCCTCGATCACGACATAGGGCGCGGTAAAGTCGATGCCCGCGGCGCGCACCGGGTCGATCGCCAGGAATGCGATGTCCCAGGCGCCCTTCTGCAGCGCGTCGAACACCTTGCCGGCGGCATCGAAGGTGACGAATTCGATCGGCACGATATTGCCGAAGTTGATCGCCGCGCGCAGCTTGCCGCTCGGCGCGAGCTCGGTGACGACGTTGCGTGGAACAGTGTCGGCCATGGCATCAGATGCGTGAAACGAGAGGAGGGATGACAGGAAGGCAAGCGCTGCGAGCGCCTTGATCATGGAGGGATCCTCGGACGCAACCCACTCGGGCAGAGTATCCGAGCTTGCTCGCATTGCAAGGCCGCTCGCCCGTGCCCGCGTCCGGCCTGAGTTGACGCCGAGCGTCCCATGGGCGAAGCCACACCGCGTTGATCTAGCGAGCGAGCACAGGGAGGGCAGCGATGCCGAAGATCACCAGGACCAACCCCGAGGGCATCTCGAAGCCGTTTTCAAATTACTCGCATGTGGTGACGGCCGAGGGCGCGCAGAAGCTCGTATTCTGCGCCGGCCAGGTCGGGGCAGACGTAGGCGCTCGCCGCCGGCGGCGCCAAAATCTCCGACGTCACCAAGATCACGATCTACATCTGCAACCCGCACGACGTGCCGAAGGCGCGCGGCATCCTGCACACTTATTTCGCCGGGCAGCCGCCGGCCAGCACGCTGTGCATTCTACGCGGGCTCGCCAACCCCAATTTCCTGCTGGAGATCGAAGCGATCGCCGCGGTGTGACCGGCTTGTCGGGAGCCAGCGCGTGCGTCCAATTCCGCCCGCCTCATTCCACATAATTGCCTCACAAGTTCCATTCGTTGGTCGCAACTGGCGCTCAGAACATGTGCCGTGGGGAATAGCGTTGGGGTATCGGGGATGTATCTTCTGGCCGTTTTCCGAGCCATTACAGCCGTCTTGACGCACCGCCGCTATCGACCGGAGTTGCACTACATGCGCGGCCCGGGACCGAAGTGGCACGAGCGTCACGGCCGATAGCCTGTTCGTAGAAGCCGCTGGTCGGCTTCGCCCGTGCCGTTCTCGACCGACGACACGGACGCGATAGGCAGTTAACTCCAAAACAATCTTGGCGGCGGACGCTGCACCGCGCCGCGCCCGCAGATCGGGCGGCTTGTCGCGGCGTCCGAGAAATAATTTGCATGAGGTGGGCGAAAGGCTCATTTTTCGCTGCCGATCGCTTGCCGGTCCGGCGGGGAGTTGTCATGCCTCACATTCGACCGCGTGCATTCGGCCCAAACCTTAGCGTCGCAAGCCTTTGCATGAACGTTTGCATCGCCGCGGCGCTGCTCGCCGTCGCCGCGTCCGCAGCGCATGCCGGCAAGATCAAGATGGTGTTCCCCGGACCGGTCACGACCTTCTCGCTGCCTTATCTCGTGGCGCAGAAGAAAGGCTGGCTGGGCGATCTCGAGGTCGAGGACGTGCATGTCACCGGCGATGCCAACGCCATGCGCGTCCTGCTTTCCGGCAACGCCGATATCGGCCTCATCGGCACGCTCAACGTGCTGGCGTCGATCAATGCCGGCGCCAGCATCCGCGCCGTGCATTCCTGGCAGCCGATTGGCGACTACAGCCTCGTGCTGGCGACGGGCAAGGGGAGCAAGCTTGCGGATGTCGCCGGCAAGATCTTCGCATCGTCCGGTCCCGGCGGCCTGCCCGATCAACTTCCGCGACTCATCATGCGCAAGCACGGCATCGATGAAACCACGGCGCGTTTCGTCCAGGTGGGCGGCCACGCCGCCCGCCTCCAGGCCGTGATCGGCGGCCGCGCCGATGCGACGCTGGTCAACACCGTCACCGCGCTCAAAGGCGTAAAAGACGGCAAGGTGACGGTGGTGGCGAGACTGTCGGCGGAATTCCCGGGCCTCGGTTACGTCTGGAACGTCGTGCGCACCGAAGCGCTCGCGAAACCCGAGCTTGCCGCTGCCTTCCAGGCCATGACCGACATCGGCATCCGCGGATCGCGCTTCATCATGGCCAATCCCGACGAGGCCGCGGCGATTCTGCACGAGCGGCTCGGCGATCTCGACCTGGCGTTTCTCACGGCGGTGGTGCGCGATCTCAACGGCGAGAATGTCTGGGGGGTGAACGGCGGGCTCGATCCGGCGATCGAGGAATTCACCGCCGACCTCAACGTGAAGCTCGGCAATCTGCCGGTCGCGGCGCCGGCGAAGGACGTTCTCGAGCCGCGCTTCGTCGAGCGCGCGCTCGCGACGCTCGGCAATTACCAGTCGAAATAGCCGTGAGATGAAACCGCCGGCGGCCTCCGACGGCATGGTCGTCTACGACGGCGTCAGCAAATTCTTCCCGGTACGCGCACGGCCGGGCCGCGAGGACAGCGCGGAACTGATGGTGGCGCTCGACCGCATCAACGCGACCGTGCGCAAGGGCGAGCTGATCACGCTGCTGGGCCCGAGCGGATGCGGCAAGACGACCTTGTTGCGGCTCACCGCCGGGCTGATCGTGGCGGATGAGGGGCGCATCACCATCGCAGGCACGCCGGTGACGGGTCCGCGCAAGGACGCCTGCATGGTGTTCCAGAATTTCGGCCTGCTGCCGTGGCGCACGGTGATGGGCAATGTCGAGTTCCCGCTCGAGATCGATGGCATGGGCGCGGCCGAGCGCCGCGATCGTGCGCGCGATTTCATCGAACTGGTGGGGCTCGGCGCCTTTGCCGAGCACCTTCCCCATGAATTGTCCGGCGGCATGCAGCAGCGGGTCGGCATCGCGCGCGCGCTGATGCGCAAGCCCATTCTCATCTTCATGGACGAGCCTTTCGGCGCGCTCGACGCCCAGACGCGCGAGCAGCTGCAGGAGGACTTCCTCGCGATATGGTCGCGCACCGGAGCGACGGTCGTCTTCGTCACCCACAGCATCGACGAGGCGCTCATCCTCTCCGACCGCATCTTCGTGTTCCACACCGAGCCCGGACGGATCCGCAACGTCGTCGAGTCGCCGGTCGCCGGCGAGCGTCTGGGCGGCGACGTCCGCGCCCACTCCGATTTCGGAAAATGCCGCGCCGAACTGCGCGAGATGCTCAGGAGCGAGCCATGACCTCGTCACTGGAAACGCCGCCCCGCCGGTCAGTCCCGGCGCCGCAGCTGACATGGGCGCAACGCTTGCGCGAGGTTCTGCTGAGCCCCAACGCCATTCGTACCGCCTCGGTCGCGGTCTTTTTCGTGATCTGGGAATATTACGGCCGCCGCATGGACCCCATCTTCATGGCGCCGCCCAGCGCGATCTTTCAGGCCGCGCTCGAGCTCCTCCGGAACGGCGCGCTCGAGAAGGCGCTCATCCAGACCTTGTGGCCGTTCGCCGTCGGCATGGCGCTCACCGTCGTGATCGGCGTTGCGCTGGGCATCGTCATGGCGCAGTGGCGCACGTTGGAATATGTGCTCGACCCCTTCGTCAACGCGCTCTACGCCATCCCGCGCATCGCCCTCATCCCGCTGATCATCCTGTGGGCAGGATTGGAATTCGCCGGTAAGGTCACGATCCTGGTCTCGGTCGCGGTCTTCCCCATTACCGTGAACACCTATGCCGGCATCCGCGACGTGCGCGGCGGGATGCTGGAGATCGGCCGCGCCTATGGCGCCACTGAATGGCAGATTTTTTGGAAGATCATTCTGCCGGCGGCGATCCCCTTCATCATGGCGGGTATCCGCTTAGCGGTCGGCTTGGCGATCATCGGCATCATCGTTGCCGAGTTCTTCACCGCCATCAGTGGGCTCGGCGGCATGATCGTCGAATACGCCAATGTGTTCGCGACCGCAAAGCTGTTCGTGCCGATCATCGTCATCGCGCTCGTGGGCGTGGTGCTGACCGAGCTCGTGATGTGGCTGGAACGCCGCATGTCGCGCTGGCGCCAGCTCGAACGCGAGCGATTCTAGAATTCGCCTGCGGGCTGCGAGCTGGCGTTATGACCGTTACGGCTGCCGCTGTTGGCGGCCCGCGAGCAGCGCGTAGAGCCGCGCGGGCGTCACCGGATATTCGCTGATGCGAACGTCGAAGGGCGCAAGCGCGTTCTCGATCGCCGAGACGATTGCGCCCGCAGCCGGCACGCAGCCGGATTCGCCGACGCCTTTGACGCCGAGCGGGTTGAGCGGGGAGGGGAATTCGGCGAACGTCACCTCGATCTTCGGCACCTCGGTGGCGCTCGGGAGGAGATAGTCGGCGAACGTGGTGGTGAGGGGCTGCGCCTGATCGTCGTAACCCATCCATTCGTAGAGCGCGTTGCCGATCCCGTGCGCTGCGCCGCCGACGACTTGTCCTTCGGCGATCATCGGATTGATGATCCGGCCGCAGTCGTTGACCACGACGTAACGCAGGATGCGCACGCCGCAGGTCTCGATATCCACCTCGACCTCGACGGCGTGGCATCCTCCGCCGTAGGTGAGCGCGCTCGGCAGAAAGCTCTGCATGCTTTCGAGCCCCGGCTCGAATTGGCCGGGCATGGTGTAGCCGGGCACGCCCGAGACCGCTTCGGCAACCTCGTGCAGGGTCAGCCCGCTGCCCGGCGCACCGGCAATTTCGATCCGACCGTTGCGCAGCTCGAGGTCGCCCACGCTCACCTCCAACAGGTGGGCGGCAACTTCGAGCGCCTTGTCGCGCACCTTTCTGGCGGCGAGATGCACCGCGGAACCCGCGGTGACGGTTTGACGGCTGGCGAAGCCGCCCTGGCCATGGGGAATGACCGCGGTGTCGCCGGCAATAACGCTAACGGTGTCCGGCGCGATTCCGAACTGCTCGGCGCAAATTTGGGCAAGCGCGGTCTTGATCCCTTGCCCCATGGGCATCGCGCCGGTGTAGACGGAGACGCGTCCCGAGCGGCCGATGCGCACGATGCCGGATTCGAACGGGCCGCGGCCCGTCCCCTTGGCGCCGTTGCCGACGCCGATGCCGAGATAGCGGCCGCTCGCTCGATTTCGACGCTGGCGCTCGGCAAAGCCGGCATAGTCGATCGCGTCGAGGGCGGCGCGCTGGTAGCTCGGGAAATCGCCGCTATCGAGCGTGATCGGCGCGCCGGCGCGGGTCTTGAGCGGAAACACATACGGCATCTTTTCCGGCGGCACGAGATTGCGCCGGCGAACCTCGGCGCGATCGAGCCGAAGCTCGTCGGCGATGCGGTCGAGCAGGCGTTCCATCGCGAAGGCGCCTTCCGGATAGCCGGCGCCGCGCACCGGCATGGTGGCGACCTTGTTGGTCTCGACGACACGCACGTCGAATTGAAAGGCCGGCAGCATGTAGGGTCCGGGCAACGCCGTCGACGCGTTGTAGGGAAGGTTGATGCCCTGCGGCGTGTAGGCGCCTTCGTCGTGGATCAGCTGGCCGCGCACGGCGAGCAGGCGGCCGTCGTTGTCGAAGGCGACCTCGAGGTCCCAATACTGGTCGCGCTCCTGGACAGCGGCGAGAAAGTGCTCGCGGCGGTCTTCGATCCACTTGATCGGCCGTCGCAACAGCAGGCCCGCTGCCGCCAGCGTCACCTCTTCGGGATACATCACGAATTTGGCGCCGAAGCCGCCGCCGACGTCCGGCGCTACGACGCGAAGCTGGTTTTCGTCGAGGCGCAGCATCCTCATCAGAAAGGCGCGTACCTCGTGGGCGAGCTGCGTCGACGACCACAGGGTGAGCCGATCGTCGTTGACGTCGTAGGCGGCGACCGCGCCGCGCCCCTCGATCGAGTGCGCGCCGCCGCGATGCTGCTTGAGATTGACGCTGGCGCGATGGGGTGCGCACGCGAATGCGTCGGCGGCGTCGCCATAGGACTGTTCGAACTCGATCAGGAGATTGCTGGCGCGCGCGCGATGGGCGCACGGCGCTTGCGGTGCGAGCGCTTGTCGGCAGTCCGAGACCGCCGGCAGCGGCGCGTAGTCGACCGCAACCAGGGTCGCGGCGTCCTCGGCGATGTAGCGCGACTGCGCGATCACGACCGCGACGGCCTCCCCGACAAATGCCACTTCGTCCTTGGCAAGAACGAGCGGGGTAATATCGCTCGGGAGCCGCGCCGTGCGAAATTGCAGCGGCAACCGCTCCTGCGCGAGCAGCGGCGCGAGATCCGAAAACGTGAGCACCGCGTGCACGCCGGCGTACTGCCGCGCGGCGGCGGTATCGATGGTGCGGATCGCGGCGTGGGCGTGCGGGCTGCGCACGAATGCCGCCTCGAGCATGTCGGGGAAGGTGAGATCGGCGACGAAGCGGCCGTTGCCCGTGAGCAACGGGCGGTCTTCAAGCCGCTTGACGGCGCGGCCGATGTATTTCGTTTCGTGCACGCATTACCCTTGAGAATCGTGTTGACGACCCCGCTTACGCCCGCAACGGCTACGATTACTGCGCCGCCTTCTTCTGTCGTCCCTTGGCCGACCGCGGTCCCATGGGCTCGGGCTGAAACGGGCCGTCGCGCATGTCGAGATAGCCTTTGAGCCCGTGCTGGCGCTGGGCTTCGAACAGCTTTTCGCGGAACTCGTTGTGGGACGAGTGCGCGAGCGCGCCAAGCGCTCCTTCGAGCAGGAGGCCCGAATAAACTCCGGCAGCTTGCATGCCCATCATGGTAATGGCCTTGTTGAGCCGCACCGACGGCTCCGGCACGAGGCAGATGCGTTTCGCGAGCGCGCGGGCCGCGTCCATGAGTTGATCATGCGGTACCACCTCGTTCACCATGCCGATGCGCAGCGCCTCCTGCGCGTCGAAATGGTCGCCGGTGAGCGCCCAACGGTTGGCGGCCTTCCAACCGCACAACGCGCTGAAGAGAAATGTCGTATTCGAGATGTGGCGGACCTCGGGCTGCGCGAACACCGCCTGATCCGACGCGATGGTGATGTCGGCGGCGAGTTGGTACCAAAAGCCTCCGCCCATGGCCCAGCCGTTGACCGCCGCAATGACGGGCTTGCCCAGCCGCCACATATGCGTCCAGAGCGCCACGCGGTCGGCGTCGGTGCGCTGCCAGAACTCGATGAAATCGGCGAGCGACTTGCCTTTCGGATCGGAATGCCGGGCGCCGGACTTGTCGGTTGTGCTCTGGTCGTAGCCGGCACAGAAGGCGCGGCCGGCGCCGGTGAGGATGATCACGCGCACGGCGCGGTCGGCATCCGCGCGGTCGAAGATCCGATGCAACTCAGCCTCGAGCTCGTGCGTGAGGGCGTTCATGCGCTCGGGGCGATTGAGGGTGATGGTCGCAATGCTCTCCTCGACGCTGTAAAGGATCTCCTGGCTCATCCCATCCTCTCGTTGTTGCGGGGCGCCTGTGGGACTGGAGCCCGGCCGAACAATACGCTAGTCCGATCCAAGGTGAAGGCCATTTATGTGGATATGACGATCGCAGCGCGCGGCAAGTGGGTGACGACATGCTCTTGCAGAAGCGCGCGACCACGAAATGAGAGCAGCTTGATGGCTAGCTTGGCGCCGGCCGCACTCGCCGCCCTCTCCCAATACGCGCGCTATCGCTCTTTAGCGATTGATGCCAAACCCTTCGACATCGATCTGCGGCCGGCGTCCGCAGACGATGTCGGTGACCACCTGTGCGCCTCCGCAGGCCTGCGTCCAGCCGTTCGATCCCTGGCCGACATTGAGGTAGAGGTTGGCGATCCCGGTGGCGCCGAGATAAGGCGGTCCGTCCGGCGTCATCGGACGCAAGCCCGCCCAGGCGTTCGGCGCGCCGCCTCTGCAGGCGAGCGCCGCTTGTGGGAACAGCTCGCGCAGGCTGCGCAGCACCGTCGCGGGGCCCGATGCACGAATTGAAACGTCATCGCCCGCGAGCTCGGCTATGCCGGCGGCGCGCAGGCGCGTGCCGAGCCGGGTGATCATGACCTTGTAATGCTCGTCCATTACCGAGGATCGCGGCACCGCCATGTTGGCATCGACATCCATCGTGACGGAGTATCCCTTCACCGGATAGATCGGAAGATTAAGTCCAAGCGGACGCAAGACGTGCACGGCGGCGCTGCCCATTGCCACGATATAGGCGTCGGCGTCGAGGGTGCCTCGATCGGTGATGGCGCCCGCAATGCGGCTGCCTTCGAGACGCAGCCGTTTGACGCTCGTGTTGAACTTGAAGACGACGCCGCGTCGACGCAGAAGCTCGGCCAGCGCGACCGTGAATTTGTGGCAATCGCCGGTCTCGTCATCGGGCAGATGCAGGCCGCCTGCGAACTCGGCGGCTGCCCCGCCCAATGCCGGCTCGACGGCCAACACCCCTTTGGCATCGAGAATGCGATGCATGACGCCGAATTCGGCCAGCACGCGCGCGGACTTTGCCGCGCCGGCGAACTCCTTCTCGGTGCGGAAGAGTTGCAGCACGCCGCCGGTGCCGTGATCGAAGGCGATGCCGGTGTCCTCGCAAAGCTCCTTGAGACAGGCCTTGCTGTAGTGGGCGATGCGCTGCATGCGCGCCTTGTTGCGCGCGAAGCGTTCGGCGCTGCAGTTGCGCAGGAAACGAATGAGCCATCGCCATTGATGGGGATCGAGGCTTGGCCGCAAAACCAACGGCGCGTGGCGCGTGAACAGCCAGCGCAAGATGTTCGCCGGCATTCCCGGCGCGGCCCACGGCCCCGCAAAGCCCGGGCAGATGCCGCCGGCATTGGCGAAGCTCGTCTCCAGGGCCGGCCCGCTCCGACGGTCGACCACCTCGACCTCGTGGCCGGACTTGGAGAGATAATAGGCCGAGGTCGTTCCGATCACGCCCGCGCCGAGCACCATTACTCGCATGACGCGACCGCGGTCACTCGACCTTGATCTTGGCGTCGTTGATGATTTTCTCGTATTTCGCCATCTCCTCACGGATGTAGGTCGCAAACTGTTCCCCATCCGACCCGATTGGCTCGAATCCGAGCGCGTTCAAGCGCTGCTTCACGTCAGGCAGCGCCAGCACTTTGGCGATCTCCGCCTGCAGCGTGTTGGAAAGATCGGCTGGCAGGTTCTTCGGTCCCCACAATCCATACCAAGATACGAACGCGAAGCCTTTCATGCCGGACTCTTCCACGGTTGGAATGTCCGGCGCCGCGGCCGCGCGCTTGAGGCTGGTGAGGCCGAGCGCCTTGATCTTGCCGCCCTGTGCCAGCGGCAGCGAGGAGAGCATCGGGTCGGCGAGCAGCTGAATCTGCCCGCTCATGAGATCGGTGAGCGCCGGCGCAGTGCCTTTGTAGGCGACGACGAGCGTGTCGAGGCC
>WNFN01065593.1_pt1 | contig 12537 bp, 16 predicted proteins | sample 5400161 | NCBI WGS metagenome assembly WNFN01 (sample SAMN13153353, study PRJNA577476) | soil metagenome | isolation source: 80 cm saprolite on Douglas fir-dominated hillslope | place: USA:California | collected 2013-09-17
GGCGCTCAAGACCGCGCTGCCGCGCAGCGCCGACTTCAGCTTTATCGCGGACGGTCGCGACAAATGGGGTCTCGGCTTCCTGATCACGACGGATCAGGTATCCGGCAAGCGCTCCCCCGGCAGCCTGAGCTGGGGCGGCATCAGTAACACCTATTTCTGGATCGATCCGAGCCGCGGCGTTGCGAGCGTGATCTTAATGCAGTACCTGCCGTTCGCCGACCCCAAGGCGTTGGCTGTCTACGATGCATTCGAGCGGGGCGCCTATCAGCTCGTGAGCGCAGAGCGCTGAGCGCGCGGGCCCGTTGGTTGCTGGTGGTCATCCTGGACGGGAGGAACGACATGAGGCGCCGCGAATTCATCGCGCTGCTCGGCGGCACGGCCGCGTGGCCGGCCCCGCGACGCGCGCGCCGCACGCCTCAAGAACTAGGATGATCCGGCCAAAGCTTCCGTCCTGAACTGACATCTGGTTCGGGCTGGAAAACTCGAACAGCGGGCATAGGAGGGCCGAAGACGTTGCAGTGCGTCGCGCGCCAGCCTAAGGCTTGGAGTGTCTGCAGCGATGGCTTGTCCATCAGGTCGGGTTCGGCGAGCAGCTCGAGCGGCACGCCGATAAGCACAGGTTCCCGATGCGGATACGGCCGGGAGATAGGCCCCCGGTGCAGAGGTTCGCAAATCGCCCCTTTAATGTGGAACTGCTGCAGGCTAGAGGGTCGCTCGGGCAACTGGGCGGCCCTCGGGCTTTCTGGCCCTGGGTACATTGGGCGCGACTCAATTCGCTTTCCCGCGCAATACGCTGCGCTTCGTTTACACTTTTGACGTGATATTCGAACTCGCGCGTCCAGCTTCTTGTCCAAGGCCACCATCACTGTCATGCCTTTTTGAACTCTTTGACGCAGATCAACATCTCAGGGCGCTCGTTGCACTAATGCGTTCAGAAACTCGATTTGTTTTATCCACAAAGGAAAAAAGATGCCCAACGAGCGCGAATCGAAGCCAAGCAACTTAGCTCCTCAAGTTGAGATATCTTACTTAGTACGTGCCTATGGGATCACACGCGATCAGGCGAGGCGGCTTATCGGTAGAATTGGAAACAACAGAGTAAAGCTTGGCGAAGCGGCGCGAATATTGAAAGCTCGCTTACCATCGCGATCTGTGTCGAAGGCTGCACAACCCGGCTGAGGAAGAAAAAGCGTGCGTCCAGTATGTTCGCCAGACCATCAAGGGACTGGTTGATCGACTATATCGTCCCGATGCATTGCACGGGCGAACCATTCTACGAGAGATCCTGAAGGCAGAATTGCCAAAGAAGGTGATCCGGTCATACACCGGCACCAAGCTCGTGTTCGGCGCCTGACGGCAGGCCTGCCAAAAAGCGGTGCGGGATGTACCGCTGCCGCTGTTTCGTCATGGGACAGCTCAACAATCAATCATTGACGGCCTTAGGCGACGCCACGAATCCCCTGACTGATGGCTTGGCACAATATGCGTAGGCGCGACCAAGGGCCTAGTGCGGCAAGGTGAAGTAAAATCCATTGCGGCCCTCGTTTGGTCGGAGATGATGGGTTTCGCGGGCGCTCAACCCGACAGGGCCATCGGCGACTACATCGGATGCCCGCGGGCCGCACTCGCAGCCTGCGCGAGTGCAGGCCATGCTGCCGGCGCGCGCGCCCGTGCTGCGGCCTCGGCCGTCGGCAGGCTCCGATCCCAGTCGCGTGCGATGAAGCGGCAGGCGCTGATCCCGTCGGATTGGGACGAAGCGAGCCATGCCACCGGCATCGCCATGATCTCGGGGTCAAGCAGGATGGGAGGTCGCGGTTTGCCCGGCGGGAAGAAACCGGGCGTGTCGGTCGGTCCGCCCGGGACCAGGATGTTCACGGTCACCCCCGTGCCTTCGAGATCCTTGGCGAAGCTCACGCAACTTGCCTCCAGCGCAGCTTTGGAAGCGCCGTAAGCGGATAATCCGGCCGCCAGCATGGTATCGAAGCTCGTCGTCACGTGGATGATGCGTCCCCATCCCCGTTTGATCATGGGTTCCGCCGCGAACCGCGCCATGAGGAAAGCGCCGATCGTGTTGATCGCGAGAATGCGCTGCCAGCCGTCCGGATCGGCTTCGAAGAATTTGATCCGAGCCTCGTCCCTGTGCCGGGCTGCGGTGGACATGCTGACGCCGGCGCAATTGATCAGGATGTCGAGCGCGCCGAAGGTCTCCATCACCTGCAGGACGGCTCGCCGGCACTCCGCGGTCTTGGAGACATCGGTGACGGTGCGCAAAAACTTTCCGGCCAAGACCCGTTCGGCAGCGAGGCGACCGAGACCGACCGCATCGACGTCGACGGCCGCAATCTTGGCGCCAGCACCGGCGAGCGCGCGCGCCATCACGCGCCCCATGCCGCTTGCGGCTCCGGTCACGATGGCCACGCGGCCCGCAAGCAACTCGTCTTCTGCCATGACGCGTGCCTCCCTTGGGGACCATGACAAATCGCGAAAGCCGATTCAGTTGCGGGCGATGACGGCATCTCCCATGCGGGTTGCACCGACGATCGCGCGGATGCACGAAATATCAGTTCATTCTCAACCTCAAAACGGACAAGGCGCTGGGGCTCGAAGTACCACCGATGTTGCTCGCCCGCGCCGACGAGATGATCGAATGAAGCGACGCCAGTTCATCACGCTGCTCGGCGGGACCCCTATTTCCGAGGTGCTGGCTGAAAGTTGGAAAGTCTTTCCAAAATGCCGGCTAGCAATTCGGCGGCTTGCTCCCCAGCGCCCTCAGTTTTGACAGCCTCGATTGCCTTCCTGAGTATGGCTTCAGCCTCGGTCTTTGACAAAATTCCCTTCTTCACGAGGGCGACGAAAGCAACTTTGGTAGCGTCAAAAGCGGCTATGGCAGACGCCGTTTCGTAAACGTCGTTTGGCATGTTTGCGCCCTTTATAGCGGCTGCACCCGGTGGCGTCGTGCGATGGCACGAGAGGTAACAATGCGCAAAGGGATGGACTATCTGCAACATGCTGAAGAGTGCCGAAAAATGGCCAAGCGGGTGAGAGAAGCGGGCAAGGCAGCTTGCGTCCGCTTTTGCTCACCTTTGGCCCTGGCCACCTCCGCAAGCGCATCAGACCCTCAAGTCGACTTCGCGATGATGATGAATGACCCGAATCGCCAGAACAGTGGCAGCGGACCATGAAATCCGCCCCGCAATGTGGCTCTACTAGATTGCGCCCGAGTACCGTCTGAACTTATCGCTGTTATGCATCACTAGATTGCGCCCGAGTACCGTCTGAACTTATCGCTGTTATGCATCTGCAAATCATAGATGCAGGCGAGGGACTTAGTCGGCGGTATGTAGCAAACCGGCCACACTGTTGGGCAAGATTAAGAGAAAGCCGCGCTGCGGTCGGAACCGGATTAGCGGATGGAATGTTAGGTGGCCAGCTATTCGGGCCTGGGGGGATACCACTCCCGAATATTTGGATTGATGGGCGGTGGTATGGGCCGCTCGGAAGGCGCCACAGCGGAAAAGGCCGTGCCGTTCCTGTGCGCTGCCCGTCGATCGCTCTCGTCTCGTAGCGTTTATGTGGTTTCCTGGTCATGCCTAGCTCTGCGGGTAGAACGCATCGTAGAGTCTTGGTCACCGTCTTATGTCTCGGAGTTACCTTCGCGCACGCGCAGCAGCTGCGAAGCATCGAATCTCTTACTCAGTCCTATCTAACCTGTGTGCAGAGCGCCTTTGAGCGGCGCCTGGATGACTTCGGTGTGAGCAGTCTGCCACAGGCGGCCGAACGAGCGTTTCTCGACTGTCAGTCAGAGGAAGATGCCCTCTACACAACTGCGGTAGCCTCAGCACCCGGCAATACTCAAGCTATGGCCCTGGTCCGTGCCGCGGTCGAACGGCTCAAGACTAATCTGAAGGCGGAATTGCTGGCAGCGCCCCCGATTAGATTGTTGGAATAGCCGCTCAGCTCATGCGACGTGGTCTACTTCTGTTGCACTAACTTGATCTGTCGCCTGACAACAGTGGCCGGTTGACGCGACCTGAGCGCCTGCTCGGCCTTTTCCAAATGGTTTGCTGCAAACGTCAGCAACTGTTCGGCCACTCTCGGCTCAGTACACGTCTTGGCCAGTCTGATGCAGCGCTCGGCTATCTGTCGATGGTCTTCGGACGTGAGCATTCATAAAGAATGGCCACGGCCATAGGTTCCCTCAACCAAAACCATCGGAGACGGTTTAAATTCGATTATCATTCCACAGGCCGACTCCGGGGCGGCTTGCGTCATAGAAGGGCCGCACTGAGCTGACACGCTCTGTATGTTGGATCCCCTAAACTCCAACGCCTCGCCCACGCGAGCTATCGCCGAATCTTGGTGACGGAAAGGATCAGGCGGCAGCGATTTGAGTTTGCGATCTGACAACCTCGATTCCGTCGGTGAACTTTATACCGAGGATGATTTTCGGCAACTGGTTGTGGCCATTGAGGCGACGCCAACTTTTTTCGGCAGCCTCGGCGAGTTTGAAGATCATGGCGAGTCCAAACCCGGGCCGCCGCGCACTCGAGTTGGGTCGCCTCGTACCGCAACGGCTGCACTGAGAGGGCGGGCGTACACCCGACCACATTGGCTGTAGCTGCTCTACTCTAGTTTCAGAATCGCGGTTGCGGCCTTGCGGTACACTACTCACCGTCGCGCGTGACGCTGACGATGCAAGCGGGTAGAAAAAAAGAGCGAGCCATCGAAAATGAGAGCACCAAATTGAAAGAGCGAGCCAAATCAAGAAAGCGCGCTCCAAAAAGACCCAGAGGCAGACCACGCCTCGGCGATAAACCGCTCTCCAATGCAGAACGCCAACGCCGCTATCGCGCTCGCAAAGCCTCCCAAGCCGCGCAATAGCCCCCCAGCTGTGCCCGTCGAGGAGCAAGGAGCAAAGAAAGCCCCGGACGTGTGCCGGGGCTTCAAAGTCATGGGGATTTGACGAAACAACATGACCTAGAGGGATAACCCTCTAGACCTCCCGACAGTATTCCAAAGCGTGAGACGCGCAACCAAAAAAGGCTGAGACACGCGGTCATAGCCTTAGCTATCGGCGCGTGCTTCGCGCATGCTTGCCGTGAAGGCTGCTCTCCGTGAAGAGTGCGCCTAGCAGAGGAGTTGCTGCAATTTCAACGTTTAAGGTCCGAGCACATTGATTGTAATGGAACCTTCACGAACGCGGCGGCGCGGCAGCTGCGTAATCCGCGGGCCGTCCACAGGCTTATTCTCCCTGCGCCCTGCTGAACTCATTCAGGGCTTCTTCATGTAAAATCGGTGATCTCGAAGCAGCCATTTTGGATCCTTGGACCGGGGCTTTGCATCGAGCCTCGGCTGCCTTGTGGCGTCGGCACGATGCCGGCCGGCTGATTGATAAGGGACGCGCACCATTGCCGGGCAGTTCCAATAGGGGCTCGCTCCTCGTCAAGGACTTCGCCGAGCCGAGTGCACTTCAATGGCTATGCGATGTGGACTCACCTGAGCACCTCGCCGCGGAAGATTGAAGAGGTGGATTCGGAACCCCACCTTTGGCGCAGCATCCGCTGCCGGCGTTCGCATGCATTTATCGAGAACCGGTCCCCGGTACGGCGCTGGTCTTGTCGATCACCGCCCTTGTCCTGCTCGCTGTCGCCCCGTTTGGTTGGCGACTTGGCTGGTGGCCGTACAGCTTCGGCCTGTACTGGCTGATGCCTGCCTCGGGTTATGTCGGGGCGGTCGCCGTTACCCTGTCCGTGCTGACGCTTGCGCTCGGGTGGTCGGAGCTCCGCCCGCGCGGTCTTGGCGTGCTGTCCGTAGCGCTCTGTTTGAGCGCGGCTCTGGTCTATGTGCCTTGGCACTACTCCCGCGTGCGTAGTACCCTTCCACCTATTCACGACATTAGCACCGATACCGACAATCCACCGGCGTTCAGTGGGGGGCCAGGCGGTGGTGGTGGAGAACCGGACCGGGGCCAATGGCAATATCGCCATGGCCGCAGTAGCCAAGTCCCCTCCGGATGGGTACACGCTCGCCCTGGTGCCAGTGGGCAATGCTGCCGTGAATCCGTCGCTGTTCGCCGATCTGCCCTACGAAATGGGGCAATTTGCACCTATCACGCAGATCGCGAATGTCGAGAACGTGCTCGTTACCAGCGCGAAGTCGCAGATCAAATCGCTGCAACCCAAGGCGCGGAAAGATTTCGCGCCGGAAGAACTTTCCGAAGTCTTCGCGCGGTTCGGCGCCGATCAACCAAGCGAATTCAGCGCATCCTTCGCTCTGGTGAGGTTAACCGTGTCGGTCACGCTGTCGTCGGGGCGCAAGGTTTGCTTGCGCAAGCTTAGGCATGAGCCATAGAAGCGCGCGTGGGTCAATTTTCGTCATCCGGTGAAATGGGATCGGAAAATTCAACCAACGCGCTGGCAACGCTGGGCGTTCATCGCCTCGGCGGCTTCCTTCTCTAATGCGATACTTCGGAGCTTATGCCCTTGCAAATGCAGAAATTTTTCACAAAAATAAAACAGATCAATAACTTAACTCTTCGGCGGACAAGTCGAACTTTTTCCACTCTCTACCGAGAGTCGGCTCGTCTGCGGGACCCGCGAGGTGACGGGTGCTTGAAAGGACCCAAAGCACGGGGGAGGCGTTGGCATCGAAAAGCTTGGACCACGTGATAGGCGGTCGCGGCCGTCAACAGCGGAGTAAAACCGACGCTAGTCGGCTTTATCAGAGTTATTCGCCCTTCTTGCGTTCCATCCAATCAGCAAGAGCCGCCTTGCTTGACCGACCCCGTTTAGACTTAGTGCTAGAAGGCACTGCTTACATCCGAAATCTATTTTGGTGGCGCAAAGACTGCTTGCCATGTTCGTTGAACGTAAGCCTACGCAGCCACTCCTCGTCCGCGATGTCGCTGTACTGCCGCTTCCATTAGAGCCTTCCGAGTCCCCTTGTATTCTAAGACCTAAGAGTAGACTCAGAATAGAATAGGAACAGGTGTGCCTCCAGGCGGCAGGTTGCCCAAAAACCTGCCGCCTGGAAGCACAGGTAGCCTGTGGCTCCACGCGGCAGGTTGCGTCAAAGGATGGCAGCCCGTGGCGCCCTACCAGGTCCCCCCTTTTCAACTTTGATGAGCCCGGCTTGCTCGAGTTCCGCCAGGGCCCGCCACTTTTCCCATCGAGTTACGCCTAACCACTCGAGGGCAACGTTAGAGAGCGTGATCGGGCACTCTCCATTTTTCCAACGCTGATGAAGCAAATAGAGGGCAATCCGGTAGGTACCGACCCGACGGGCACCGCGCAGTGCCTCCGCCCAACTGTTGGGAAACTTGACGAATTGCTGTTGCCGGCGCCTTCGCTTATCTGCAGCCAACCCTTCCGCCACCACTTTCTCGGGCAGCCGGAACTGCTCGAGGTCGAAGGGATTGTCCGCATCCTCCGTCATGCCACTGCCTGCATTTGCTGGCGCTGCGTGACGAGGGCCATGACCTTCTCCCAGAACACCGCCCCGCGCTTGTCCATGTAACGGTCGGGATAGCGCACCGGTGTCGCGTCCGTCCGAAGCTCGAAGCCCTTGAGCACAACGCGGCCGGCTCCGGTCATAATCGCTTGCGTCCGTGCGATCTCGGCCTCGAGCCGCTCGAGCGGAGCGCAGATCAGCAGCGCGTCATGGACGGGGCCGCAGACCTCGATCCCGCCCTCGGTCGCCAAGCAGCAGGCGAGCCGCAAGATCTCGGCACCGTTCGCTTGCATCGGAAAATTTCGCAGCGATCGCGGGTTCACGTTGCCGCCGACATGGATGTGCCAGCCAAGGCTGGTGTGGAGAGACCCGGTGAGCATGGCGAAGTCGACGGCCGCATCCGACCATTCCCAAAACCGCCGATAGGTCTCGCGGTGTGCCCGTAGCAGGTCGCGTGCGACGATCACCGATTGGCCGATCCGCATTGCCAAGGCCGCCTCAGCCATTCCGTACAGCACGCCGAGCGCGCAAGTCTTAAACAGCTCTCGCGTCGGGCCGTGCGTTTCCTTGGTGGCATCTGGCGGGACTGCGCCGGCCTGCTTTGCGAAAGCGAGGTAGGGATCGCCGCTCAGGTAGGCCGCTTGCATGGCGGGATCGCCGCTCAAGGCTGCAGCGATCCCAAACTCTTGTTGCGCGTAATCGATGTACGCGATGCCGTGCCCACCAGGTGGCTTAATCAACCCGCGCAGCCATACGGCGTTTCCGAAGATGTATTTCGAACTGCTCGGCTGGTTCCTACCAGTGCGGGATCGGAACGCCGACAAGATTGTGCGATTGCGCGCATCAGCACCTACCGCCAGATCTGCCAAGCGCAGCTCCGATAGAGCACTGCGCAGTTCGCGGATCGGAGATACGATCGGGTAGGTCTTCGCCGCCTGTCGGAACACGTCGTCTGTTAAGGACAGTGCGCCCGTTCCCGTTCTCTGCCATGGTATGTTGTGGCGGGCGAGTAGCTGTTCCCAGCGGTCCGTTTTGAAAGTGCGGCCTTCATATACTCCGTAGTCGGCATCGATAGCGGTGATGAGTTCCTCCTGAATTCCGAGCCAGTGCTCACGGAGGAGCTCGAGCGTAGGCAGGTCGATGGGAACACCAGTATGCTCCATCGCCGCGGCGGCGGCCATGTAGCGGCCACGGAGCAGTGCACGGGGCAGGTCAATGCGCGGGAGCATAACCGGTAGTAGGCGCCTGAGTGCTGCAGTATCGATCTCGCAATAGTCGAGGATTTCCTCTTGAGTGAAGCGTCCTTGCCAAGTGTTATTTCCAATGGACACCTGCAGCTCTTTCTTTTCGGTGGCGCCCATCGAATCGAGCCCGAAGTAAGTGAGGGCACCAAGCAGGCTCGAGCCGCTTGGGGTCTCGAGCCCGTTGGTGCGGTCACGGAATTCGGTGAACAGGTCGAGGATCCTCTCGGGCATCGGCCAATTGAGAACGCGATAGCAGCCGAGCTCCGCGGAGGCGTAAAAGGCCACGACCAGAACGTCGGGGCCTGTAGGGAACGGCGGCTCCGATCCGAACTGGTCGGCCCACAATCGCCAGCGTTGACCGCTGAACAACTCATGGGCGACCAGACAGACCGGTGCCGGCCGTTCACCTGGCTTGGCGCCGAACTCAAAATCGAGCGCCACTACTGCGCGGAAGGGTAAGCCTTCCATCAGGAAAGGCCCCGCAGACGCTTCACGAGCGGATGGTCAATCGTGTCGACAATCCGGTCCTTGAAAGCGATGCGGAGCAATTCCTGGAACGGCAGCTCTGGCCACACCGGCTCGGCTATCGTCTTCTCGGCCGTGAACATCTCATAAGCACCGAGAGACATGTTGGCTTTGAGCCGCACCCACTGCTTGGTCGCGAGCTCCGCGGCCTCCCGAGCGGAGCGCCACCATTCGTTAGTTTTGCCATCGAGCCCCGGGAGGCGCACAGGCCAGATCCGAACGACACCTTGCCGATTGATGGCGGTGAACAGAGTGTAGGGTTGAGCCTCGTTAGAAAGCTCACCGGCCATACCGTGCGTCACCAGGTACAATTCGCGGTCGTCCTTCAGTTCGATCATCGCGAAATTCCCACGATATGCGGGATCGGGATGCACTCGCATGAAGTCCTGGTCGCTGGGCTTCCTCGCGGGCACCGTCGTCAACAATTTCCTGACGCCGATCGATTCAGCGAACGACTGATCGAGGAGAAGATTACTCAAGTCGAACGGATCGGACTTAGCGACCGATTCGGCAAGCGCACCTTCAACAACGTTGAGCTTCGAATTCATGACGAACCTCGTTCGTTCAGATTGGGCGGCTTTGATACCGGGCCGCCCGGAGCCGGTTGATTTGCTCCGCACGGACGTACGGAGCACCGCTCGAGCTTCGCTGGAAGCGGTGGGGGTTATGGGGTACGCGGCGGCGGCTTTGGTGCGGCGATCTTCGCCTTCGGCAGAGCTGATTGACGCCGCTCGATCGACGCCATTGTGATTAATGTGCGCTCACCATCTTTCACGGCATCAAGCTCGCCGCGACCGATGGCTTCATAAATTCTGCTGCGACTGATGCCGGTTAGAAGTGAGGCTGTCTTGATCGTGACCGTAAACGGCCTGAAAGCAGGGACATCGGCCATGAAAAGAACTCCGCGTAAAATGATCGCGGACAACTATATAAAGCACCAAACAGGAGCTATCGCCGTCCAACAAATAGGGGGTCTTGTGGGTGAGGTTTAGACGAGCCGATGGGCACCCTTGCGGGGCTTGCGGAAGTAATCGCGTAATACTTTAGGCGTGACGCTTCGGTGATTGGCGCGCTTGGCGGCAATATCGTACGCGCGTGCACGTACCTTCCGGGGGGAAATGTTCGGATATCGTCGCTGCAAGTGGCGCCAGAGAAATTTCGCTGCGGCGGCGGCGCCATGCTTAGGATGGTTTGCAAATCGTTCTTCCCGCGTCATCTTCGAGCGACCACGACGGGGGACCACGCGTCTAGTAACGAGGCTCTTGGTGCTCGGCTCCGCCCACTTCCAGTGCTCGCTCCACACTAGATTGGCCATCGGCTCCCAGTCGCCGCGCAGCAATGCGGCGTCCACAGCAGCCGCCTCGGCATCCTTGAAGCGAGAAATTTCATTCTGTCTGTCCACCCAATCGGCGTAGGCAATAAAACGGTCCGCCGTAGTCTGCGAGTTGGCAAAGTTCGGCCCATCGCCGTAGGCAACACGGCGCTCCGCCGCATCCAACCTGGCGTCGGCAATGATCTCGCCGGCGAGGTCGGCGACGCCCTTCTCGTCGTTCCAATCAGGCAAGCGCTTAGGCACGGTCCACTCTCCGAGGAATCGACACGACATTGGCCGCACTGGGTGCCACGTCGAGGTCGAGCATGGCGCGTCGAGATAAATTGTCGGAATGATCCCCGATGTAGCGGGAGTAAGTTCGTTCGAGCATCGCAACACTTGTGTCGTGATTGACGGCAACGACACGAACCGGCACGCCGCCAAGCAATTGGCGCACGATGTTCGAGTGGCGCAATGCATAGATTGTCGGTGGCGAAGCGGACTCGTTAATATCCGCTACAGCCCGGGCGAACAGCCGGGTATGATCCGATCTCTTCCACGGATCACCGCTGGGTTTGGTCAACAAAGGTGCGTTGCCAGGACGGCCTCCTGCAGCACGCAGCAGCCGGACAGCCAGGTTCGATGGGATCGGCACTGGGCGGCGCAGAACCTTCTTGATGCCGCGCCCCTTGCGCGAACTCGGCATCATGAGTCGTGGATCAGCGCGGTCGCTCTGCACGTCTTGTATTTCGAGTCGAGCAAGCTGGCTCACACGCGCGCCCGTGACCGCCGCGAGTTCGGTTAACAATCCGAATTCAGCCCCTACATTCCGGTACGCGCTATCGACGATCTTACGGACCGTGGTTTCGGCTAGGATCACGTTTCGTGGCTCGACGGCATCGGGGATGCTGCTTAGACCTTTTTCCCAGGCGCGATGATTAACAATGCGCTCGTCCTGGGCGGCGGCGAGATTCAAACACGCCTTGAAGCACGAATTCGCGCGGTTGATTGCAGCGGGCGAGAGCCTCTTCCTGACCAAAGCGTCGCGCCACGGGCGAAAGTCCCGCGCCGCGAGCAGCGCGACTGTCTTGCCTGACAACGTGTCCGGCAGGTGCACGCGAACGCGAGCAGCGTTTGCGCGATCGCCGCCGCGAGCTTCAAGTTCGGCCTCGTATCGTTCAACGGCTTCCTTGACGGTGATGAGCTTGCCAACGTCGTCGTCGCCATCCTTACCGCCCCGAGCGAGGATTCGCGCGCGCTCCTGGGCCTGCCAGAAGTCGAGTACGGCGCAACCATCGGAAATCTGGAGATCATCGGCGTCGGCAAGGCGCTTGCTCCAGTGCCCGCCTTTGCCATCAGCCACGCGCACCACCCAGGTGCCGGCAGTTTGGTTCCGCCGATAACCGAGCGCCACGCCAGGGCCGATGCGGACGAACGTCGGTTTTCTGGCAACCGGCAGCTTGAGCCGCGAGCTTCTAGTTTCGAGCTTTGAGCTTCTTGCACTGCGAGGCATGGCTTTGGTGTCCAGTTTGTGTCCAGTTCATGGGCGTGGACGGGGTTGAATGCTCCTGGACAGAGATATTCATGAAGTTTCGGCAATTCAATGAGTTGCTAGACGCTGGTGGACACGCTAGGACGACAACAGGAGGGCTGCGACGCGCTCTCACGGCGAAAACAGGGGTTCGAGTCCCCTAGGGAGCGCCAGTCGCTATTTGTTCACTTTGATTTTTCTTCTGTTTTTGTCGTTTTCCCCAACCTGCGCGGTTTGGTTTGGGCAACTCTGTTCGTCTTGCGTGCTTCCAACTTCGTGACGGCCTCTGTCGCGAGCCGCGCTTGATCGGCTTCACGCGTGTGGCGCTCGGCTTCGAGGAAGGCGAGCGATTGGGCACTGCAGCCGTCTCGCGTTGCGATGCCGCGAAGCTGCTGCTGGCACTTACCTTGAATGCCGCGGCGCCCGCGGTGAGCCGCTGGATCGAACCCGCCGGCACCGCCAAGACATACTCGAGG
>WNFN01009546.1_pt1 | contig 12533 bp, 14 predicted proteins | sample 5400161 | NCBI WGS metagenome assembly WNFN01 (sample SAMN13153353, study PRJNA577476) | soil metagenome | isolation source: 80 cm saprolite on Douglas fir-dominated hillslope | place: USA:California | collected 2013-09-17
TAGATTCGCTGGGACATGTACCAGCGAATCTACGGAAACCGCCGCCCTCCGACTGAGGACAGCCTGCGCCGTCACGCCGCGCGGCTGAAGCTAGATGTGACGCGGTTCGAGCGAGAGCTTCGAGAGCACACCCACAAGCGACGTGTCCTGGAGGATTTCGAGTCCGGACTGCAAAGCGGCGTCAACGGGACACCCACGTTCTTTGTCAACGGCGTCCGACACGATGACGAGCACACCTTCGACTCCTTGCTGGCGGCGCTGGAGAAGGCCCGCTCTCAGAGTGCCCGCGAACCAGGAACCGGATGAGCGCCGAGGCACCGATCTAGCTCCGCACCCTAACTAGGCGAGCGTCTCGCCATGTCAGCACGTGGCTTGCGCCTCGGACGAGCTTTGGGTCTGAGGCGACCGAGGAGCCTCTTTCGTGCCTCAAATTCGAACTCGCTCAATGCCGGACTACCGTCACAGCTTCGATCAGACGCCAAACCCGCGACCCGCGCATAGGTGGCATGGCCACCCGTAGACACGGACGGCTGGGCGATTTCAGGGATTTTGCAGCATGGCTTTGCAAGCAGGAGGTCACCGGTTCGATTCCGGTTGGCTCCACGCCCGGGCCTTCTACGAGGCCCACGGCGCTAGGCGCGTGGAGAGGGCCATATCGGTCTCGCCGGGAGGGGTCCGCGGCAGGCTTGATGGTACGCGCGGGACGATCCCAGCGCGTTGGCCCGACCGCGTCGACACACCACCCGGCATAACACACGATTTCGAGGCCCTGCCAGCCAAGGGCGTATGGACGAATTGTTGCCAACTGGCCGGGGCTGCGGATTCCGCGCTTCTAGCTCCGCGCCCGCCCGGGAATCAGAGGCTGCGCAGCGGCATGCTCCAGGTCGCAATGCCCGCAGACTGGACCGCGAGGCTCCCGACGGCAGCGGCGCCGGGCAGCCCATCGCCGCGCCACTCCAAGAACGTCGTGATCAGATCTCCGAGATCACAGCCGATCTCGAGGCTGAGCGCGAGCGGTATGTCTCGATTCGCGACCGCAGCCGCAAGCTCAGCAGCGACACGTTCGTATGTACGGCCCCGAAGGCCCGCGCAGTCATCGTCGCTTACGCGTTATTCGGCGTAACGGGCCCCAATCGGAGCGTGCTCATCGAGTCGGGAGCGAGCAGCAGCCCCAGGGCATACGAGAGCCGCACCAGCGAACCGGCGGTCATCATCGATCGCGCTGATCGTTTCGACACTGGGCATGGAGCGTAGCTGCGCCGCTCCCGTCACGGCTTGCGCTCGGCGGAGCGCAAAAGCCTATCCAGAGAGCTCGGCAATGACCGCGCATCGGGCCGGTAGGCGTGCTACATGCCCTGCCAGCCCTGGGCGTTGTCGAGTCTAGTCGTCGAACTCCCCGAGCTGCGAACTCCGCTCTAACGATTAGACGAGCGCCGGGTCGACCGACGCGTCATAGATCGTTCGCTCGGGTGACGCCACCAGCGAATCCGGAAAGATAGCCACGGCCCTGTGCACCTCCGGAGCTGACTCTTGTCGTTCGAGAGCGGCACCGTCCTCATAGATCCCGGTCGCGATGAAAAGGCCGGGGTCGAGCAGGTCGCGGGCGATGTCCAACTTAATGACGCCCTCCGTTGTTCGCGCCCCAGGGACGATCGCGGCGAGAGCGGCCATCACCTCGTCGGTCTTGTCGGGTTTAGGGCGCATTCTTTGATGAAGAATCACCATCGCTTCCTCCAATTGACTGAGACGCCGTTAGAGCAAATTATTCTCCTTGGCCAGAGACTCGCACCTGTGGAAACCCTGGTCCGCTGCCCTGGTCTCTCGGTCGATCCGTCGGGCGCCCCCGGCGCTCAGCTCCTGGATCGCCCGGCAGAAGGTGACGAGCATCCGCCACCTTGGCGGGTTCGCGATCTCCTGCCCCTCCAGCATCGCCATGTAGAGGCCTTGCCAGTCCTGGGCGAAGCGACTAATTGTCGTGAATTGGCCGGAGCGGCGGATCCCGCGCTGATTTGGGTTGCGCCTAGCCGCGCGACCGTGCTTCGATGCCGTGACAGCCCCTGGCGTGGCCGACTCCCTGATCGAGGCCTGTGCGCAGCAACTCAGCCGGCCGCCGCGGCGGCCCGCGCGGTGAGCACCGCGGGCTGCCGCTCAAGTGTCTGCTGCTGGCCGTCGAGCGCATAGCGATCGGCCAGCTCTCGCGGGTCGAGGTAGCCGACATGCGCCCCGTCGGGGTCCTGCCAGATCAGCATTCGCAGCGGCAACTCGATGCCGACGTGGGGGTCGGCCTGCGTCAGAGGGGTGCCGACGCCCGGGTTGCCGAAGATCAGCAGGACGTTGGCTTCCAGCTCGACATCGGCTTTGCGGGCGCCGGCCGCATGGTCGATGCGCGCGAACAGCTGGAGGCCGTGCGCGTCGAGCGCCTCGCGCACCCGTGCCTCGACTTGGTCGGCATCGCCGCTGGCGGTCAGCTCGACGATGTCCGTATTTTTATCCGGTTGCGGTCAGGCGCGTGTCCCATCGCCCCGTTACTGAGGCCCCGTCTCGCGACCTTCTCGGGACCTTTGTCCCCCTTGGTGGAAGTCCGTCACGCGAAAGCCCCGCATTAGTGGGGCTTTCGTGAAGGCGACGACCGGAATCGAACCGGTGTTTTGTTCCGATCGTCGGTGGCGCATGCGCCCGGTCGCCACCCGGAGCATCGAAGTGCAGCTGGCCGCAGCTGCCGCAACTACCGCCTCGATAGACCGGGCTAAACCAGCCGAGGTTCGCTCAAGACGGAACACGAACGGAATATCGAGCCCGAGGCCCGACGGGCGGTCGGCGCTCTCAGCACCGCTTCGCGTGGCAACATCGTGGCAACACTCGCTCCTCCAGATGCGTCCGATGCGTCCGCGAACGCGTGCAATTGGGACGACCTGGACGCTCCTGAAAGCATCTTCCGCCCATGTATGAGGTTGAGGGCCTTGTGGGGAGATTTCCCCGTGGTGGTTCGAGTCCACTCGAGCGCATTGACTTGCCCTGCGAATCTCGGGCGACGCCCCAACCGACTGTTGCCACGGATGCCACGGCGCGCTGGAGGCCGGCGGCGCGGCGACCCGCTCACCCCCACTCAGGCCGCACTGGACCGAATCGACCTCTGTTGCGGCGGCCAGGACGCCGCTGGGCCGCTTCTGCTTTTCGTCCGGACCAGGCGTGTGGGGTGAGGCTTAGCGGACGCTCGCAAATCGCGCAAACCAGCCGCGGAGCCGTCGTGCCCTTACGCCGGCCGTCTCCGAGTCTCGGGCCGGGTTCGTGAAACGCTTCGAGCGATGTTCTTCAGCGCTGCGGCTGTCGGCGGGTCAGCCGGGAACGCCAGCTCTATCGAGAGCTCCGAGGTCGTCACCTCGGCTGCGGTGCCGAACGTGGCGACGGTTGCGAAGAACGACAGCTCGCCGCCGCCGAAGGGGTTGCGAAAGCGCATGAGCGGCGTGAGGATCATGCCCGCTGCCGCCTCGGTGATCGGATCGTGCTCGGGCTCCGGCGCCGGGTAGCCTTCCACCTCCTCAAGCAGGGCCGCCAGCCGTGCGTCGCCGGTGAGAGCGACCTGGCGTCGAAGGCGGCCCGCGAAATAGGCGTGCACGTCGCCGAGGTTGATGACCCAGCGAGCCACCCCCCGTGGATGCAGCCCGACGCGCATCGCGTTCAGGGGCGGCTGGCGCAGGTCCGAGTCGACCCATTGAGCAAGCGCCTCTACCGCTGAGCTCGCGGCCACGACGTTCCAGCCGCGGTCCACGACCACCGCCGGGTAAGGCTCATGCCCGCTGATGATCAGCTCGAGAGCCTCGCGCACGGGAGCCAGCTCGGGATCGTGCAGCCCGTGCTCGGGGAACGCCGGAGCGTGGCCCGCGGCGAGCAAGAGCTCGTTGCTCTCACGAAACGGAAGGCCGAGCTGCTCGGTGATGCGCAGCAACAAGTCGCGCCCCGGCTTGGAGCGGCCGGTCTCCACGAAGCTCAGATGGCGTGCCGAGATTCCTGCGTCGAGCGCGAGTTCGAGCTGCGACAGCCCGCGCCGCGCGCGCCACTCGCGCAGCCGCGCGCCGACGCCCATCGGTGTGCTCGCTGTGGCCATCCGCGTCGACTCTACCCGGGGCTCTGTGCGCCGTCGATTACCTCGAGGTAATCGACAGCGCGACCGCTGCGGGGGACGATCTGCATCTCGACCACTCATCGACCGGGAGTGAAAGCGATGTCAGCACCGATACGCATGGGAGCGGGCGCTCCCCACGGGCAAGCCACAGCAGCGCGTGAGCGGCGCAGCACGAGCGCGCGGTCCGCACTGCGCTTTCCTCGTCTGGCCGCTTTCGCGGGCCTGGCGAGCTTCGACCTGATCATCATCGCGGCCTTCGTCGCGCCGCCGCTATGGAACGCGCCAGGGACGGGAGCGTCGGGTGCGCGCGTGAGCGCCTACGCCCAGCACTACGCCAGCCGCAGCACCGCAGCGCTGCTCATCTACAGCATCGCGATGGGGCTGTTCATGTGCTTCGCGGCCGGCCTGTGGGCGTGGCTGCGCGAACGGGAGGGCGCGCCACATGCACTCTCATCCGTCTTTGCCTTCGCTGCGATCGCGCTGGTGATCCTGATCCTGGCGGCCTTCGTGCCGGGATACATGCTCAGCTATCGCACCCAGCCGAGCGTGATCGCCGGTCCGTTGGCCGATCTCGGCTTCGGGCTGCTTGCCCTATCGGGGCTACCAACGGCGCTTTGCCTGGCGAGCTACGCGATGCTGGTGAGACGGTTGCGCTGCCTGCCCCAGTGGACCGCTTGGCTGGCGGGCGCCGGCGCGCTCGCGCATGTTCTCATCGCGGCGTCGTTCGTGAGCCACGGCGGCTTCCTCTCGCTCGAGAGCTCCGTGATCGTTTGGGTGCCCGCCACCTTCTTCGCCTGGATATTCGCTACCAGCGCAGCGCTGCTTCGGAAGCCAACCTCAGCTGCGGTGAGCTGAGCGAAGCTCAAGCCGAGCCCGGCCAGCGCTGCCCCTTTCGCGTGAAAGCAGTCGTCTCGGCTCGGCCGCGGGTGGCTCCTGCTGTGGACGAAAAGCAGTCATCTGACTCTTCAGCCCCGGCACGAGCCGTCCAAACCATCACGACCGCCCTGATGAGGCAGGTCGCTGGCCCACCGGCGCGTCACCGTGGCAACATCGTGGCAACACTCGCTGCTCCAGATACGTCCGATGCGTCCACGAACCCGCGTTATTCGGACGATCTGAACGCTGCTGAACGCATCGTGCGCGCCTGTACAAGGTTGAGGGCCTTGTGGGGAGATTTCCCCGTGATGGTTCGAGTCCATTCGAGCGCATGAGCTTGCCCTGCAACCCCTGGATTTCGGGGGCGTCCGGCGTCGTCTCGACGCCGACATACGGCGGGCCGTGGTAGCACCGTGGCAACACTCGGTTCGGACGCCGACGGAAATTCGTTGCATGGTTGGGATGACCGCCAGAGCAGATAGGCGGCAACGAAACCGCGCGCTTTCGACGGCTTCCCTTCCCCTACCTCTGGGCTTCACGGCCCGTGGTGCGTCCAGCACGCGGCTCAGCCATTTCTGCTTCCGTCCCTCTCAGAAGCCTCGTGAGCGACCGTCCTCGCTTCCGCTACCGAATCGAAGCAGTCACCGCATCCTGTTTTCCGCGCTTAGCGCGACCGTCAATTGGAGCGACCAGACACTCGTTACGCGAGGAATGCTGGCCCGACCGAGGTGGCGGCGCGCTTAACGGGCCTCCTGCTGGTTTGCGGCGAACCACGTACCGAAGTCGACCGCCCCGATGCGGGCCCCCGCGCCGGGGGTCAGCTCGCCGCCGTGCAGCTCTGTGCCGTAGTACCGGGCGTGCGGGTCAGCGATGACGGCCCGCTCGTCGCCGGTGGCCGCAAACAGTCGCCGCGCCCAGGCATCGATGCCCAGCGCCTCCGGCCCGCCCAGCTCGACGTGCCCGCCGGCCGGCGCGCCGATCGCGAGCTCGGCCACCGTCGCCGCGACGTCGTCGGCGGCGACGAACTGGATCAGCCCGGTCGACAGCCGGACGCTGTCGCCATCGGCACCGGCCTCGACGATCTGCGTCAGAAACTCGAAGAACTGCGTAGCACGCAGGACGGTGAAGGGGATTTCCCCAGCCTCGATTTCGGCCTCCTGGGCGACCTTGGCGCGCAGGTAGCCGCTGTCGGGCAGGCGGTCGGCGCCGACAATCGACACCGCGACATGGTGCCCGACGCCGGCGTCGCGCTCAGCCGCCAGCAGGTTGCGCGACGAGGTTGTGAAGAACTCCATGACCGCGTCGTCGTCCCAGACCGGCGCGTTGGATACGTCGACGACGACGTCAGCGCCCACCGTCACGTCGCCAAGGCCCTCCCCCGTGATGGTGTCGACGCCCGTGGAGGGCGAGGCCGCCACCGGATCGTGCCCCTGTGCGACAAGCCGGCGGACGACGTTACGGCCAATGAGCCCGCTCCCACCGATGACCACGATCTTCATGACACTCCTTCAGGTTGTTGTTGGAGATGTCCAGGATCTCGCACGAGCTCACGGCGCGCATCCGTCGTCGCCCGATTCCCGCACCTAGGCAGTCGCGCGCGGGCGTCCGCGCTCCGAAGCCACCGAAGCGCGCTTGCTCAACCTCGAGAGCCGGCGTTGGCCGGTCTGGATCTGCCCGGAGGCATTGAGGCACTTGTTCCTGACGCTCGGCGGGGCGTCGCCGATGACGGCGAAGACTCGCAACGAGCGTTCGCGGGGCCGGGGCGCCTTAGCCGGGAGGCGTACTCTGAGTGCGAAGCAGGCAAGCGGGGCGCGGTCACCAACTCCACGTGCAAATGTGCATTACGCTCCGTGGATGAGTCCTCCTGCGACCCTTGTCGTGTGGTTTCAACTGCGCTCCCCCGAGCTGGCCGAAGACTTTGAGCGTCTGATGAAGGAGGATCGGGACATCGTCCGCGGGTCGCTGGACACGGTGTCGGACTGGCGTCTCACGCGGCCGGCGGACGTGCCCGGACAGTCGATCGGCCAAGCCGATTACGTGCTGATCGCGGAGATCGTCGAGGTGGAGCGTTTCGAGCAACAGGCGAGCGAGCACGTCCAACGCTTGGCGGACGACTTGGCACATCTCGTCTCGAGCCGCGGGATGCTCGTCGTGCGTCCCGTCCTTTGAAATCCGCGGTTGACGGAGAGTGATCAGACCAATGCGGCAGACGAGCTTGCGAGGGGCGGTCGCTGGCGCGGTCGCGACGGTGGTGATGACGCTCGAGCAGCCACTCGACCAGCGCCTCTTCGACTCTAAGTACGACGACGTCGAGATCCTGGGCAAGCTCGTGACGCGCGGCGACGACTGGCGACCCATCGGCTTCGCGCTCCACGTGCAGAACGGCGCGATCTTGGGCGCTGCGTACGCGCGGCTCAAGCCGTCCCTGCCGGGCCCGGCGGGCCTCCGCGGCCTCCTCGCGGGCCTGATCGAGCACGGCTCGACCTGGCCGATGGTTGCGATGGTCGACCGCTCCCCCCCTGCCCGCAAGGAACTGCCGAAGCTCGTCGCCAACCGCCGGGCCTTCGGCCAGGCGACGATCCGCCACGCAGTGTTCGGGATCGTGCTCGGGCTCCTCGAGGACGCGCTGAACGACCGCAGCGCATAGCTTGCGTTGCAGGTCGTGGCCCTAGCTCGGCGGTCCGAGCCTGTTACCAGTCCACACCCGGCAGTGGCGCCGTTCGATAGGGTCGGATGACCTTCCCATTGCGACCGAGAGGAGTTCGGCATGGCGCCCATTTCGGAGCGGGAGAGCAGGGAGATCGAGGCGGCAAACGCCTCGGACACGACTCCGGTCGTCTTCATCCATGGCCTCTGGCTGTTGCCGGGCAGCTGGGCCAACTGGGCGGACTTCTTCAAGCAGGCCGGTTACGCGCCGCTGACGCCGGACTGGCCAGACGATCCAGAAACCGTTGAAGAGGCGCGGGCGGCCCCGGACGCCCTCGCCAGGAAGACCTTGAAGCAGGTCTCCGATCACACCACCGAGATCATTGATGCCTTGGACAAGAAACCGGCCGTAATGGGACACTCGACAGGGGGCTTGTTGGCGCAGATGCTCGCGGGCCGGGGCCTCTCGGCGGCCACGGTGGCGATCGACCCCGGGGTCTTTCGCGGCGTTCTGCCTCTGCCGGCCTCCGTGCTTAGGGGGGTGGGCCCGTTCCTCGTCAACCCGCTCACGCGCGGCCGCGCGATCACACTCTCGTTCGACCAGTTCAAGTACGGCTGGACGAACGCTCTCGATGAGCACGAGGCGCACCGCCTTTACGACACCTACCACGTGGCCGGGTCGGGGATCGCCCTGGCCCAGATGGGCAACGCCAACGTCAACCCCTGGACCGAGTCGAAGGTCGACACGAAGAACCCAGATCGGGGCCCGCTGCTGATCCTCGACGGGGAGAAGGACCACACGGTTCCCTGGGCGATTGCCAACGCGGCCTACAAGCGGCAGAAGCGCAACCAAAGCGTCACCGAGATCAAGAAGATGCCCAATCGCGGCCACTCGCTCACCATCGACCACGGCTGGCAGGAGGTCGCGCAGACCGCGCTCGACTTCATCAAGCGGTTCGTCCCGGCCAAGCTTTCCCCGTGATGGTTCGAGTCCATTCGAGCGCACAGGAAAGCCCTGCCTAGCGGGGCTTTTCCTATGCTTGAGCGTCTCGTCGCAAGCGATCCGAATGATACGATCCGACCGGTCAGTCCGTTGATGCTTCCGAATATTCGCCTCCTCGGCAGGATAAATCGGCGCCAGGGTGGCGGGGCGCAGCGGACCATAAGCCCTCCACCTCAACGTGCCTCTCGTGACCGCCAACACTGATCCGCGCCTGATCGACTGGAACGACGCTGAGTTCACGGAGGCGCGGCCGGGAATCGTCGGCTCGACCTTCCACACTCCGCAACTGACGGTCACCATGTACCGCTACAGCCCCGGTTCCACATGGGAGGAGCACAGCCATCCGCAAGACCAGATCACGACCGTGCTCGAGGGGCAGATCGACTTCAGCGTAAACGGACGTGTCGTCCGGTTGGGCCCCGGGGAAAGTGCGGCTTTGCCGGGCGAAACGCCGCACGCGGCGACGGTGCCCTCCGACGGCCCGTGCGTGACGTGACTGGCTCGAGCTGTCGGGACGACGCGTCCTGATCGCCGGCGGTGCAGGCACGCTTGGCGGCGCCGTTGCCAAAGGATTCGTCGAGCACGGGGCAACCGTGGGGATAATCGACATCGATACTGCCGGGCGCGCGGACGTTGGGGCCAGCGTTCACGTAGCCGCAGATCTGAGCAGCGCTCAGGGTTGTCGCGATGCCGTCGAGCAAGCACGTTCCGAGCTCGGGGGGGTGGACGCGTTCATCCACTGCGTCGGGATCAACGACCGCAAACCGATCGAGGAGTACGACGAGGCGCAGTGGGACAAGATGCTCGCTGTGAACCTCTCAAGTGCATTTCACGCGAGCGCCGCCGTGGCACCGGCGATGCGCGAGCAGGGGCGGGGCCGGATCATCTTCTTCTCATCGGGGGCGGGGCGCAGCGGCCATCGAAACCATGGTCCGTACGCGGCGACGAAGGGTGCGATCAATCAGCTCACGAAGGTGATGGCGAACGAGTACGCGCCCCACAGCGTGACCGTCAATGCCATTGCCCCCGGGTACATGGACACCGCGCTCACGCACGCCTACCTCGAAGACCATCCCGCGGCTCATGATGCCCTGATCGAGTTGATCCCCGCCGGTCGTTTCGGCACGTTGGATGAGGTCGTCGAGCCCGTGCTGTTTCTCGCCTCCGATCGTCGTCTGACGCCGGCGAAGGCTAGGTGCACAGCGCCTGACCGGACCGGCGCGCCTCGCCCGTCAGCACAATCCCCGCTCAAAGGGCGGCGACACCGTCACGCCCGGCCATCAGGACGCCTGCAAGCCAGTCCTCGAGCTCGGTGCGCTCGGCGGGCGCAAGTCCACGCAGCGGTCGCCGCACACAGGGCTCGAATGGGAGATTCTGGGCGACAAGCGCGAACTTACCCGCAGCATGGAACGGGTAGCGCTCGAGGCCGGCGCGCAATGGGGCGAGCGTGCTCCCGCGGTCGGACTGGTCCGCCACCGAGCGCACGACCTGCCGTGGGAGTGCACCAGCGAGCCCTGAGAGAGCGCCGCAGGCCCCGCGGGCGAGCCCCTCCGCTATCAGCGCCTCCGAACCGACGAGTACGTCGACATCCGGCAGCAGATAACGCTCAACCTCCTCGATCGTCGGATCAGAGACCTTCATCCCGACGAAGTTCGGTGCTGTCTCGAGCAGCCTTTCGACGACCGTAACGGGAATTGGGTAGCCGGTGCGCTGGCGGATCTCGTAGAGGTAGAACGGGGTGGGCGCACAGACCTCGGCGGCCGCCTGAAAGTGGGCGATCAAGGCGGCCCCGTCAAAGGCAAAGAAGGGCGGCGCCGCAACGGCGACCGCGACGGCACCGCGGTCACGCGCGTGACGAGCGAGTGCGACCGTGTCGGCGGTCGTCTGGCAGCCTGCATGGACTGCGACGGGAAGACGGCCGTCGGCAGCCTCGAGAAAGCGCGCGGCGAGGCGTTCGCGCTCGGCCCGAGTGAGCAGCAGGCTCTCCCCAGTCGTGCCGGCGACCATCAGCCCGTCGAGGCCCGCGTCCCTTTGAGGGGACCGCGGCTCACCGCACTCGCCACCTCTCGAGCGCCTGCTCGTCGAAGCTCACGCCGATACCGGGGTCGTCGCAAAGTTGGATGCGACCCTGCTCGACCACGAGCGGATTGCTAACGAGATCCTCGAAGTTGAAGACGCCGAGCGACGCGTCGAAGTACTCCACGACGTCGCCGGTCGGGCTTGCCGCTACGAGCGGCGCATGCAGGTTCGCGTGCCAGTGCGGCGCGACCGGCAGGGAGAAGCACGCGGCCGCGTTGGCGATCTTCATGAACTCGCTGATTCCGCCTGCAACGCAGGCGTCGGGCTGAAGGACGTGCGCGGCTCGTTGCTCGATCAGCTGGGCGAAGCCCCAGCGCGTGGCCTCGGTCTCGCCCGTTGCGATCGGAACCGGCGAGCGCTCCGCGAGCGCGCGGTGGTTTGCGACGTCGTCCGGGGCGAAGGGCTCCTCGATCCACCAGATGTCGTGCTCTGCGAGCGCGTACACCGCCGGCAGGGACTGCGCGAGATTCAGCCAGCCGTTGTTGATGTCCAGCGCGAGGCGCCCCTCAGGCCCGATCAGCTCGCGCGCGAGCTGCACCCGCGGGAGGTCCTGAGCCAGCGGCAATCGTCCGAACTTGATCTTGAAGTCGACGAATCCGCGGTCAAGGTAGTGCTGAACCTGGTCCCGCAGGTCCTCGAGATGGTCTTCGGTCTTGTAGTAGCCGCCGCTTGCGTAGGCGGGAACCTCGGCCACGTCGCTGCCGAGCATACGCTGCAAAGACTGGCCCGCGAGCTTGCCCCTCAGATCCCAGCAGGCGATGTCGACTGCGCTGAGCGCTCTGATCACGGCGCCCCGGCGCCCGACCAGCAGCAGTTCCTGGAAGCAGTGGGCCCAGTTGCCCTCGACGGCCCACGCCGGGCGGTCGACCAGCAGCGGCGCGATCAGTTCGACTGCAGCTGCGACGAGCGCGCCGCCCTGGTCGCCGGCGTAGGTGTAGCCGACACCCTCGCCGCCGTCAGCATCGCGAACGGTCACGAGAACGTACTCGCGGTTGCGCACGAGACGCGTCGCGAACGCCACAGGCGGCTCAACGGGCACGCGCACCAGCTCCGCCGTGATCGCAGCGATCGCGACGGAGGGTGGTTGCACGGCCAGCTCAGGCATCGCCGCCGGCCTCTGTCGCGGCCCCCAGCCCCGCCGTCGCTGCACGAGAGCCGCCGACCTCGAGCAGGAAGCTGTCCACGCCGCAGCTCATGCAGTCGCCGTCGTCGAGAAGAATCGTCGTGGTCTCACCCGCGATCACCGCCGGACCGTTCACCACGGCGCCATCGCCCAGCGCCTCGGCCTGGTAGACGTCGACCTCTTGAAGTGCCCCACGCGCGGGTACGTAGACCTCGCGCTCGCCGACGCGGGCGGCGGCCGCGTCGCCAGTCTGGCTGGCCGCACTATCTCCGTTCAGCGACCCGTCCGGACGCGCCCCGGCGTCCACGAGCGGCATTCGCCCGATCGCGTCCAAGCGCCAGTGCAGGAGCTCGACCGGCAACTCCGTTCGGGAGTAGTTGAACTGCCGCAGATGCGAGTCGTGGAAGATCCGTTGAAGTTCTTCGATGTCGGAACGCGTGACCTCTCCCGACGGACTCGGCACGCGGACGATCAGCTCGTGGACCTGACCGGGGTAGCGCGCATCGACGCTGCGCTCGAACGCAATCTCCTCGGGAGTGAAGCCCTCCTCCAACAGACGCTCGCGTCCGGCACCCTCCAGCTCCGCATAGATCTCTTCGAGCGCCTTCGGCTCAAGCGTCGAGGAGATTCCGGGCGCCGCCTTGACGTAGTTGTGGCGCACGTCCGTGACCGTCATTCCGAAT